>SXGU01017720.1_pt1 | contig 27760 bp, 16 predicted proteins | sample 3174531 | NCBI WGS metagenome assembly SXGU01 (sample SAMN11356863, study PRJNA531348) | freshwater metagenome | isolation source: freshwater sample F1-140 | place: China: Fuxian Lake, Yuxi | collected 2017-12-25 | reverse complement strand
GCCCAGACTGCCTTCAAAGTGTCTGTAAATCAGCGGCCTTACATGACGACCACACATAACCGAACAGGCATGTCGCCAACCAGTTGATTCTGCTAGCTATGCCTTCGTGGTCAAGCGCACTCTCTGCGATCTGCGCCCAGGGCTTCGCTTGCCCTTGCGACCCGCCGTGCGCCATTGTAGCCTGCCCTCCTTGTCGCGCCGCCGCGGCGCAACCCTTGCACGATGCCAGATTTTGAGTTCGACAGCGGCGAAGCTTCGATGACGTCCCTGCAGCCCATTCCGATGGTGCGGGTGCGGACGTTCACGACACCACACGTCTTGGAAATGGTGCAGGGCCCGGATGCGCCGCGCACGTTTGAGCTGACCGGCGACCGCCTGATTGTCGGTCGGGCGGTGACGTGCGACATCCGCGTTCCGCTCGGCGAAATGTCGCGGCAGCACATGCGCCTGGATCGCCACCAGGGCGGGTTCCGCGCCGTGGATCTGGACAGCAGCAACGGCCTGTACCTCAACGAGATTCGCGTCAAGTCGGCCGTGTTACGCGACAATGACGTCTTACAGCTGGGCGACGTCGCATTTGTCTACCACGAGGGCACGACATGAGCTTTCTGGTGCGCTTTTGGGGTGTGCGCGGCTCCATCCCGACGCCTGGCCGCACCACCAAGCGTATTGGCGGCAATACCTCGTGCGTCGACGTGCGCTGGGGCGACGAGCTGTTCATCTGCGACGCCGGTACGGGTATCCGCGAGCTGGGCAGCGAACTGATGGCGAGCGCTGCCGGCCCGCTGACGGCGCACTTTTTCTTTTCGCACATGCACTGGGACCACATCCAAGGGTTTCCGTTCTTTACGCCGGTCTACCTGCCGCAGAATACGTTTCACGTCCACAGCCCGGTGCGCGGCGACGATGCGTTTCACAAGCTGCTGAGCGGCCAGATGGAGAGCCGCTACTTTCCAGTGGCTTTTCGCGACCTGAGCGCCAAGATTCTGCCGCAGGACATGGACGGAACCCGCAAGGAAATCGCCGGCGTGCGCGTGACCTGCTTTGAGCAACGCCACCCGGGCACCAGCTGGGCCTGGTCGTTTGAGCGCGATGGCGTCAAGGTGGTGTATGCGACCGACAACGAGATTGACCTGACGCTGCCGGACCCGGCCGCAGTGGAGCGAGATCCGCAGCAGTTTAGAAGGGTTCCGCCCGGGTTCGTGCAGTTTTGCCGCGACGCCGACTTGCTGATTGCCGACGGCCAGTACAGCGACGCCGAGTACCCCAAGAAAGTCGGCTGGGGCCACACGCGCGCGACGACCCTGGTCGACCTGGCCATTGCTGCAGACGTCAAGCAGTTGGCGCTGTTTCACCACGATCCGCTGCGCGGTGACGCCGACGTCGACGCGATGGTCAGCGTCTGTCGCGAGCGCGCCGCTCGTTTTGGTCACGGCACGTTCATTTTTGCCGCCCGCGAAGGCTTGGAGCTGCGCATCGACGGGCGGCGGTAAGCCCGGCAACGGGTAACGCGCTGCGTCACTGGCAGGCAACCTTCATCGCGAAGCACTGCGAGTCGTTGAACGACGAAAAACAGAACCGGTTGCCGCGCACGACCATGGAACTGTTGTTGGGAGACTTGACCGTCGTGCCGTAGTCGAACTTGAACACTGCGCCGGTGAGATGGAACACGGAGATCGATCCTCCGCCGGCAAATCCATCTTTGAGCGTGTACAGCTGCCCGTCGTACCAGCGGGCGCCGCGTAGGTTCTGCAGCGTGTGTTGAATCTTGGTCTCGACCAGCAGTTGCCCCGTCTGGCGGTCGTAGGCGTATAGCGGGCTGGCCGCGCCGTTGTCGGGCTGCTCAGCGACGGCCCACACTTTGCCGGCGTGAACAAACACGCCGCCCCAGGCAGAATCGGGTCCGCCAAAGCTGGCAGCCTGGCTCCACAGCTGCGGTCCACCAGGACTCGCATAGCCGGCGACGTAGCACGCCTTGGCGGCACAACCCACCGCAAACCACTTCTGCGTGTCCTTGTCGCCATCGATGTCGCGCAGGATCGACAGGGGCTGGCCGCCGATGGTGTTCTGCTCAAAGGCGCCCACTTTGACACCGTTGGTTTTGTGGCGCGTCCAGCTCCACGCCGCTGGCACAGTGCCGGCACTGACGCCGTTCGACCAAAATTCGTCGAGAAACCCGTGGTAGCCCAAGGTGTAGCCGGGCTGCAACGGCAACTCGCCGTCCTCGATCCACTGCGGCCACTTGCAGGAAAGCCCTTTGCACTTGAAGTCTTTGGGGCAGTCCGCGTCGAGGATGCACTGGACGGTCGTGCAGTTGCCGGATTTGCACATGCTGCTGGTGCCACAGACGTGGCTGTCGGGCAGAATCGTGACTTTGCAGCTGTTGCCAGCGCAAGTTTCGGTCGTACAGGGGTTGTTGTCGTCGCAGACCAGGAACACGACGCCTTTGCAGACGCCGTTCTGGCAAATTTCGTTGTTGGTGCAGGCATCGGTCGTGCACGGGTTGGCGTCGTCGCAAGCGTCAGGCACGCCGCCCTTGCAACTGCCGGAGCTACAGTAGCTGCCGACGGTGCACGGGTCGCCGTCGTCGCAGAAGCCCTTGCCCTCAGCGACCGTGCAGTACCCTTCGCCGGTGCAATAGGACGACACGCATGGGCTCCCCGACTTGCACTGTTTGTACCCGCCCGTAACGCAAGCGCCGCCCTTGCAGACGCCGGGCAATAGGCAGGGGTTGGACGGTGGCTTGTCACAAACGGTGCCGTCGGGCTGCGCCTGCGTGCAACCTTTGGTCGGATCACAAGGGCCAAAAGCGCAGTTGCCGCATTGGACCGGCGAACCCGAGCAGGCCCCGTCAACGCAGGTGTCGCTGTGCGTGCAGGCATTGCCGTCATCGCAGGTCAACCACGCCGGACTGTTCTTGCACCCGGTTTCGCTGTCGCAGCCGTCCAGCGTGCACGCGTTGCCGTCACTGCACTTGATGGGCACACCCAAGCAGGCGCCGGCAGCGCAGACATCGATTTGCGTGCAGAGGTCGCCGTCGTTGCACGGGCCGTTGCCGGTGCACGGGGTTGGCGCGACAGCCTCGCCGGCACTCCACCAATCCACAGTTGCGGCCTGGTCGGCAGGCGCGGCATCGTTGGGTAGCTGAAAGTCAGCCGTTGCGGCATCCATGGCGGTGGGGGCTTCGGCAGCTGCGGCATCCATGGCAATCATGGCATCATCCGCCACCGCATCCATGGCTATCTGGGCGTCGTCCGCTGCCGCGTCGCCGGTCGTTTGGACATCGTCCGTTGCCGTGGCGGCGGTCGCCGTTTCGGCCTCGGCCCTGGGCACAGCGGCGTCCACCGACAAGTCGGCGAGTTGCTGCGCCTGCGCGTCAACCGGTACGGCCGGCATCGCGGCCTCGCAACCGACTGCGGTCCATCCGAGCGCGAGCGCAATGGCGACAGCGAGGCGCATGGGTAGTTTCCGCAGGTGCCTGTCGGGCACAATGAAAAGAAACGGCTGGCCGGTGTCCAACCTGCGACCTTCGCCTGACGCCGCTACACAGGGTTGCAGCAGGCCGGCCATGCCAAGGCCGCAGTCGGCCGCACGTCAGCCCATGCTGCGGCCGATGCTCCTGGCGTGTCAACGGCAGAAAACGACCCGTGCGGCCTGAGCAATTCCCGACGGTCCGGTAATGTGGCAGTCGCGCATAGCGCGGATCAGCAACAGTAAAATTTTGAAAGGATTTGTATTGACATGTAGCGACGGCCCGTGTAGCATCGCGGCAGCTAGACGTTGCGCCGGCGCGAAAGCGCTGTGCAGCAATGACATTGCACCGATGCGTTTGCGCCGAGGAAGGCCTGGGGGCGGGCTATGCGTCTGTCGGATTGTGTACGCGGATTCAGGTCGACGGCGGCAACGGCGCGGTCGGGGCTGGCCGGGCCAGCGCTCGCCATGGCGTTGACCTTTGCCGCTGCGTGCGGCCAGCAGGCACCTGCGGTCGACCCACCGGCCGATTCCACCCGGCAATTGGTGCCAGCGGACGGGTCTACACCCGATGGCGGCGCAACTGCGGCAGGCGGGTCCGAGGCCGGGCAAGTTGCCCAAGAACCAGACAGTGGGCTGCAGGACGAAGCTGCGCCACCGGATGCCGCGTTGGACGGGTCGGCATCGGTAGAGCTAACCCCAGAGACCGCTACACTGGCCGACACGGAAACAGCAACTGGCGCCACCAGTCGCGACGCTGACACCGCCGACGACGTGCCCGATACGGCCAGTCCGCTTGCCGACGCGACAACAGATGCCGCGGTGGTCGACAGCGCGCCGATCAGCGACATCGCAGCGACGGACAGCCCGATCGCAACCGATGCGCCGGACGTCAGCAGCCCAACCGACGCGGCCGACGCCGCCCAAGTCGACGGGGGTGGCTGCGCAGCCAAGGATGCGCTGTCGCCGTCGATCGACCCGACCACACTGACCCAGGCGGCCTTTGTCGATGTCACCGGCGAGTACGGCATCGACACGAACAAGTGGCACGAGTTCTGCGTCGCGGTCGCGGATTTCGATGGCAATGGGCGGCAGGACTTTGTTGTGATTGAGCGCACCTTCAAAAAGGCGACCATCCACGCCACGTTGCTGGGCCAGGGCCCACCTGTGCACGTCACTACGCCCATCGACACCAGCTGGGCAGTGGCGAGCTTTGGCTGCTCCGCAGTAGACATGGACGGCGATGCCAAGCCAGACCTGGTCTTTGGTGGCTATTCCGGGCCGGCGCTCTATCTGGGCTACGGCAATGGCGGGTTCGTCGACAAGTCGTCGACGTGGTTACCGTTTATCACCGACTATGCCGCGTTCAGCGTGCAACCGGTCGACTTGGATGGCGACCTCGACCTCGACCTGTTCATCGGCGCCGGGTTCGAGCCGCCCCAATGTAGCGGCCTCAGCTGTCAGTACACGTCGAGCGATCTCATCTGTAATTTCGCGTCGTTTCCTCCGACCAAGAAAATGAACGACCGGGTGCTGATCCAGGAGGCAAAGCTGCCATTGCACGATGTGACGTCGGCCTGGCAGGTCCCGACGGGCGGCAATCAGACCGTGGTGTTGGCGGTTGACCTCGACGAGGATGGCAAGATGGACATCCTGGCCGGCGATGAGAATGACGGGCACCGCCTGCTGCGCAACCAGGGCGGCAAGTTTGCGGTGCACGATGTGGACCTCGGCTTTCATCCCTGGGCGGCAGCCATGGGCTGGGCGGTCGGCGATCTCAATGGCGACGGCCTGCTGGACCTGGTGTTGGCCGACGCCGGGCCTACCCCGGCGTACTTGCAAACCGCGGCCAAGCCCGGGCTGCCGGCGCAATTCGTGGATGGCGGCGGGACGCTCGGCGTGTGGGGCCCCAGTTGGGGTGCGAGCGCATGGTCACCGTTGATTGCCGACTTTGACCAGGACGGCTTAGACGACTTGCTGCTCGGCATCTCCGTCAACATGACGCCCGAAGAGTTGGCCTCGTTCGTCTCGTCCTGCGGCACCACAATGGGCAAAAGCAACCCCTTTATTGGCAAGCCGAGCATTGACGTGCTGTATACCCATGACAAGGGCACCAAGCTGCAAGCGACGGCGCTGCCCAATGGCGCTTATGCCCACGGTCTGTTCCTGGATCAGCGTCACATCGACCTGGACGCCGACGGCGACCTTGACGTTGTGCAGACGCGCCCGGGCCCGACCATGATGCCGACGGCGCGGGTCCGCATCTTGCGCAATGACCTCGTCAAGCAGGGCAAGTCCGCTTGGGTGGTGGTCGAGGGCAAGGGCATGAACCGCGACGCTTTGGGCACCCGTGTGACCGCCAAGGTCGGCGGTGTCTTGCGCAAGCGCTGGCTCAACGGCAGCGGCGGCTGGGGTGGTTCGACGACGCGGTTTGCCCACTTTGGCCTCGGGGCGGCAGACAAGGCAACGGAGGTCACTGTGCACTGGCCAGACGGCAGCAAGACGGCGGTGGGCGACGTCGCGGCTGGCACGACCAAGCAGGTGCACTGGCAATAGTCGTTGTGGTTCGCGACCAGCGGTACAGTGCAAGTTTGGGGTCGGGTTGAGTCGCTTGGCCGCATTGCTGGGGAACACCCAGGCGGGATGAACCTGGCGTTTTGACAATTGCGGGCGCCCTCACAAACACTCGGCCCCTGACAACACCCGGCAAGTCCCCTGCACGCAAACAGCCGGCACTCGGCAGGCGGGTCCGGACCAACCTCCGCACTTGCCGCCGTCCGGCGCGTAGGCCGTGCAGGTGCCGTTGCCCATGTCGTTGCGGTTCAGGCACAGGCCGTCGTGGCACTCTTTATACAGGTCGTGGCCGATGCCGTTGATGCTGCAGGTCGCGCCGGGGGTGCCCTTCGGAATGGGCGTGCACTGCTTGCTCTCCTTGTGGCAGTCCAGCCCCAGGTCGTGGTCGCAGCCACCGCTTGGACACGGCGCGCCTTTGCTGCCGGCCGGCGCGCAGGTGCTGCCGGTGCAGACCAGGCCATAGCCGCACACCGGTTCGTATTTGACGCCAGCGTTGCACGGCTCGCCGAGCTTGGCGCGGGCGCGGCAGCGGTACTTCTTGAACTCGGCGTCGAACACGCAGGCCAGGCCGGCGGCGCAGGTGCGCGGGCTGCAGCTGTCGCCGACTTGCCCCTCCGTGGCGCAGACGCCGCAGGTCTCGGCGCCTTTGCGGACGCAGACCTTGCCCTGGCACTGGCTGTCCCAGGCGCATGGCTTGTCGTTGGCGCGCGTGCCGGGGCCGAAGTAGCAGCGCGGCGGCCCGCCGTAGTGGATGGCATCGCAACTGGCGTCGTTGACCCACTTGGCGCAAGCGGCAAGCGTGTCGTTGTTGCTCGTGGCCCCCGTGGCGCCGACGACCGCCAGTATCCGCACCAGTTCGCGCTGGCCGCAGACGCTGGGGCTGGTGTAGTCGATTGCGGCGTCGTGCGGCTGGCAGGCGTACAGGCGCGTACAATAGGCTGCGACCAGGGCCAAGGTCGCGTCGATGGTGCCGCGGTTGCCCTGCTGCACGCCGCCGGCCCGGTTACCGCCGTCGGCTTGGGCCACGGCCACGCCCTGTACGTCCGCGGCGTCGCCGCAGGCGCTGGCAACGCAGAGCGCCAGCAAAACCAGGCCTTTTCGAAACCGCAGCACGGCGCCTCCCAGGTTGGGCATTGTGCGGGCCACGGCGAATGGGCGCAACTCGGTTCGGGCCTTTCCCTTGCGGCCACGGCCAGCTATCCTCGCCGGCCAATGCGCGCAATGCCCTTGCGTCGCGCAAGTCGGGTTCACGGTGTCCAAACGCACTCACAGCAAGCGTCCGGCGCCGACTGCAGCGCTGCCGTCGCCGGTGCCCCGACTGCGGTTGGCGATGGTCGCTGTGGCGCTGGCGGTTACCGCTGGAGCTGGATGGGCGCTGCTGCGCCAGGCTGACCCGACGCCAGCCATGCTGCCCCAGTCGCAAAAGCAGAGCTCCGCGCAACCAGCGGCGCCAGAGGCCGCGGAGCGGCCGCCGCAGCTGAGCCTGGATCCGGCGCCGACAGTAGCCGACAAGCCCGCAGAGGACGGCTGGCAAACCGAGGTCCTGGCCGACGATGCCAAGCACGTGCTGCAGGACCTGGCGGCGCACGCTGGCCTCACTGCTGCGGGCGCTGCTCCGGTGGCGCTCGACGCCCTGGTCAGCGCAGACGCCGCGGTCCAGCCGTTGCGTCCTGCGGCTCTGCAGCGCGTTTTCAACGACGGCCGGGTCGCGGTGCATCGCCGCGCTGCCGCCCCCGGGCCGCAAGCGACGGTAGACCGCGGACCGCAGGCAGTCATGCGCGCATTTGCGGAACTGGCCAACCCGTGGCGCGGCGTCGCGCCGCCGCGGGTCGCTTGGAAGGTGGTGGGTGTCCAGCAAGCTGGCGACGGGCTGACCGTGTCTGCGTTCTACGAGGCCTGGGGCGAGACCACTTTGGGGGCAGCCGAACAGCATGCACTCGGGCAGTTTCAGTTTGCGCGCAAGGAGGGCCACTTGCTGCTGACCGCAGCCCGCTTGGACGACTTTGAGGAAGCGACGCGGACCGGCAAAGCTGCGCTGCTGACCGAAGTGACACCCGCGGTCATCGGACAGACGCCCGGCTATGCCACCGAGATGCTGGTCGGAACCCCGGCATGGCTGCTGCGCACCGAGACCGCGGCGGCCAGCGACGTCATCGGCCACCAAGGTCTGGCAGTGGCTGACGTCAACGGCGATGGCCTGGACGACCTGTACGTGTTGCAGCCAGCCGGTGTGCCGAACCGCCTGTACGTGCAGCAAACCGACGGCACGGCGCAAGAACGGTCGGCGCAAGCGGGACTGGACTGGCTCGACCGCACCCGCGCGGCGCTTTTTGTGGACCTCGACAACGACGGCGACCAGGATCTGGCGGCGACCATCGCCTGGGCCGACACCGCGACCACCCGCGCGCTGGCGGTGCACGAAAACGATGGCCAGGGCCGCTTTGCCGAGCGCGCGCGCTTGCTGCTCGGCACCGACCTGTATGGTCTCGCCGCGGCGGACTACGACAACGACGGCGACATCGACCTGTACGCCTGCCAGTTCAACCCGGGCGATGTGTCGGCGGCGGGTTTTGGTGCGCCCCTGCCCTACCACGACGCCAACAACGGCGGACGCAATGCGCTGTTGCGCAACGACGGCAAGTTTACCTTCGTCGATGCGACGCAGGCCGTGGGCTTGGAGCACAACAACCGGCGCTGGAGCTACTCGGCCACCTGGGAAGACTTCGACAACGACGGCGACGTCGATCTGCACGTCGCCAACGACCACGGCCGCGACAACCTGTATCGCAACGATGGCGGTACCTTTCGCGACGTGGCCCCCGAAATTGGCGTAGACGACGTCTCCGCAGGCATGTCGTCGAGCTGGGGCGACTACGACCGCGACGGCGACCTCGACTTGTACGTGGGCAACATGTTTAGCTCGGCGGGTCGCCGGATTGCCAGCCAGGCGCAGTTCCAGGCCAGCGCCGGCGATGCCATCCGAAGTCACTACCAGCGTCACGCACAGGGCAACTCGCTGTTCCGCTTCGATGGCACACGCTTTGGCGACGTCACGCTGGACTCGGGCACGACGCTTGGCCGCTGGGCGTGGTCTTCGGTGTTCGCCGACCTCGACAACGACGGCTGGCAGGATCTGCTGGTCGCCAACGGCATGTTCACGGGCCACGACCCCGTGGACTTATGAAGCTTCTATTGGCGGCAGGTCGTGTCGCAGTCACCCACCACCCCGCAACTGGACAACTCGGCCGCCACCAAAGCCAAGCTCGGCAACTACGCCAACGCCTGGGCGGCGCTCGGCGACCGCGTGCTGCGGGGGCAGTCGTTCAGCGGCCGCGAGCGCAACTGCGCGTTCTTGAACACTCGCGGCCCGCGCTTTGCCACCGTGTCTGCGATCAGCGGCTTTGATGCCGACGACGACGGCCGCAGCCTTGGCCTCTCGGACTGGGACGGCGACGGCGACCTCGACGTGTGGGTCGGCAACCGTACGGCGCCGCGGGTGCGCCTGTACCGCAACGACGCGGGCGATGGCCGGCCTTCGGTGGTCTTGCAACTGCGCGGCACCACCGCCAATCGCGACGCCATTGGCGCCCGGGTAACAGTGCGCACGCGGCAAGGCGAGCGGAGCATGCCGCCGCTGGTGCAAGGCTTGCGAGCCGGCGACGGGTTCCTGAGTCAGCACGGCAAGGCGCTGGTGTTTGGCTTGGGCGAGGCGACCGCCATCGAAGGCGTGGATGTGCGCTGGCCAGGCGGCGCCGTGGAGACCTTCGCGGGCGTGGCACCAGGCGGCCGGTACCTGCTGACCCAAGGGTCAGGACGGCCGGAGACGCGGGCGGCGCGGGGCAAAGTCGTGCTCACCGAAGGTCGCCAGGTGGTGCCCAAGCCATCGGCGTCGTCGCGGGTGTTCATCGGCGTGCCGACGCCGGCGCCGCCGCTGCAATGGCAGGACCTGACCGGTGCGCGCCAATCGCTGGGTCCGCAAACGGGCCGGGCGACGCTGCTACTGCTGTTTGCAACCTGGTGCGGGCCGTGCAAGGCAGAGCTCGAGGCGCTGGGGGCGCGGGCAAGCGAGTTGCAAGCGGCGGGCCTGGACGTAGTGGCGCTGACCGCAGATGGCGTGGACGGTGGGGAAGCGACCGTGGACGTGGCTGACTGGCTCACCGCGCGCGGGTGGCCGAAAGCGCTGTCTGGCTGGCGTGCGGGCCGGGCGGACAAAGCGCTGGTGCACCTGTGGGAGACCACCCACCGCGCACTGGTCCGCACCCGCCAACCGCTGGGGCTGCCGTCGGCGATGCTGGTCGACGCCAGCGGGCGGCTGGGGGCGCTGTATCAGGGGCCGGTGGCATTGGACACGCTGCGGGCGGACCTGCTGGCGCTGGCCCAATCCGATGGCGCGCGCCGCGACCACAGCGCTGCTGCCCCGGGGCGCTGGCTCGGCAAGCTGCCGCCGGCGCCGGTGCCGACGCTGGACCAGGCGTACAGCCAGGCCCAATTGATGGACGCGGCTTTCGCCGCGTTGCAATGGGGCGTCGCGCGGGATCCGAGCGACCCGTCAAACGGCACCCGGCTGGCGGCGCTTCTAGCCCAGGCCGGCGACGAAGCCGGCGCGGAGCGCGTGCTAGTGCGCGTCTTGCAAAGCCACCCCGATCATCCCGAAGTGCACAACAACCTGGCCAACCGGCTGGCGCGGCGCAGTCAGTTCGCCCAGGCGGTCGAGCACTACCGCAAGGCCCTGGCGCGCTTGCCCGACAACGCCTTCGTGCTGCACGGGCTGGCCAGTGCGCTCGCCAACCAGGGGCAGGTTCGCGAGGCGCTGCCATACTTTGAGCGGGCGGTGCAGTTGGATCCCGAGGTGCCGGGAGCGCGACAGGATTTGGACAAGGCGCGGGCGATGGTCGGTCGGTGACGTACGGCAGCCGGACGTCTCAACTGCCGCGAAAAGCCTCGACTTCTTCCGGGGCAATGCCGGCGTAGGTCAGCCAGCGGTACACTTGGCGGCGGTGCACGCCGAACTCCTTGGCCACGTCTTCCATCCGCCCGCGGTGGCGGCGCAGCGCATCGCGCAGGTAGTCAGGCGGCGGCCGACGCGCCTCGGTGGGCGTCAGTGTGGCCTCGGGACGGGCGAGCACGACCTTGCGGACGAGATCGTCGGGCAGGTGCTCCATGCCGACCGGCTGGGCGCCAGCCAGGGCCTTGGCGCGCGATAGCGCTGCGCGCAACGACCGGAGGTTGTCGGGCCAGTTGCACAGCACCACCGCCTCGGCGGCCTCGGGGGTCAAGCGTACCGCCCATGGGGTCGCGCGGCGGCCATCCGTCAAGGGCAAAACGGCGTCCGCCAGCGCGAGCACATCGGCCCTGCGCGCACAGAGCGTCGCCAAGCGCACGATATTGCTACGCAACCTGGCTAGCAGGTCGCGGCGGAACTTGCCGCTCTGCGCCAGCGCGTCGAGGTCGGCATTGGTCGACGCCACAAAGCGCACGTCGACGCGCAGGTCGGCGCTGCCGCCTACCGGACGCACCAGGTTTTCTTCAAGCACGCGCAGCAGCTTTGGCTGCAAATGCGCCGGCAGTTCGCCAATCTCGTCCAATACCAACGTGCCGTGGTTGGCCTCGCGCACGCGGCCCATGCGCGCGGAGGTGGCCCCGGTAAAGGCGCCCACGACGTGGCCAAACAACTCGGACTCGAATAGCTCGGAGGGCACCGCCGCGACGTTCAACCGCACCAGTGGCCCGGTGCGCTGGCTCAGGCGATGGATCTCAGCCGCTGCATGCTCTTTGCCGGTGCCAGTCTCGCCGACCAGCAGCACATGCATCGGTTGCGCTGCGGCCAGCGCGACTTCAAAGCGGGCCAGGCGCGCCCTTTCAGTTCGGCCCGGCTGATTCGGCGTCGGCTCTGCGTGGGCCATCGCCGTGCCGCTGTCGGCCTCCAAGACCGCGACCGTGCCACCCAGCCGCAGCACGGCGCCGTCGCCGAGCCTGGCGTGCTTGACCGGTTGCCCAGCCGACCAGGTGCCATTGCGGCTGTCGAGATCGCGCAGCCACACGCCGCCCGGGTCAGCGTGCAGCTGCAGGTGGTCGCGCGACAACGCCGGGTCGTCCAGTTGCAGGCCTGCGGCTTTGCGGCCGATGGTCCACGGCGCCATGGGCAAGGTCACCGCACGACCGGCGTGTGCAGAGTCGGGGCACTTGACCAGGTGCATACGCCACAGCACGCCACGGGCACCGGCCGCGACCTTGGGCAGGTCGGGCGTGATGGTGGTGGTGCTGTCGTGGTCCATGCCGGCCCCTTTCAGTCTGGAATGTACGGCGCTTTCCAGTCGGCGTCTACCGAAGCGGACGCAGCGTCACCCGGGTCGGCTTGCTGCACGTCAGGGGTCGCGGCGGAGGCGGCAGGAGGCTGACCGGGCACCGTCGCTGCCGTGGGGGGCTTGCTGTCCTTGACACGCAGCTTGCCGGCCGCAGTCACGGGCGCCGCTGGCCCAGCATCAAAGGCCGGTGCCGCGGCAACGGGCACAGTCGCTGTTTTCGGTAGCGATCCGGCAGCTTCGACGCGATTGGCCGGGGCAACGGCCGCCGCATCGGGCGAAGCGGGCTTTTCGGCCGGCGGCGGCGCTGCGGCTACTGCCGGTTCGCGCACAACTGGCCCCCTGTCGCTCTGGCGCCACGCCTGCACGCCGCCAAGCGCCGCGGCGCAGACAATGCCGAACGCGGCCATCCACACGCCGCGCGACTTGCGCACTGGCTGCGCGTCGACCGATACTGTCTGTGTTCCAGAGTGTGCATCGTGTGCGAGCGCCGGTAGGGGTGACACCGGCGTCGGCGGCGTCCAGCCTGGCACATGGGTGTCGGGGTCGACCAACGCCGCGCGCATCTGGCGGGCGTCCGCGAAGCGTTCGGCAGGTCGCTTGGCCAGAGCCCGCATGACCACCTGTGCAAAGCGCGGAGAGAGAGGCAACGGCGCCACGCTCGCCAGGTCCGCCGGCGGCTTGTGTACGTGCCCCCACATGACAGCCATCGCGGTCGCGGCCCGAAAGGGCGTATGCCCCACAACACAACGGTAAAGCAACACCCCCAAAGCATACAGGTCAGCTCGACCGTCGACGGGTTCACCCTGGCATTGCTCCGGACTCATGTAGTCGGGGGTGCCGAGCGCGTGCTCCGACGGCGTGAGCGACGAGTCCTCGACCAGCGCCAGACCGAAGTCCAGGATCTTGACGGCGCCGTCCTTGGCCCGCAGCGCAATGTTGCTTGGCTTGAGGTCGCGGTGGACCAGGCCCGCTTCGTGGGCGATCTGCAGGCCGTCGAGCACGTGCAGCGCAATGCGAGTGGCCTCGGCTTCGCTCAGCACCTCGCTTTGGCCGAGCCGATCGCGCAAGTAGGCTTCCAGCGTGCAGCCGTCGATGAATTCCATGGCAAGGTACAGCGCCCCTGCCTCGGTCTGGCCAACGTCGAGCACGCGCGCGAACATTTCGCCTTGCAGGCGCGCCGTGACTTGGGCCTCGCGAAAGAACCGCCGCAGCGAATCGACGTTGGGGCTTTCGCGACGGGGGAGTTTGAGGGCGACGGGCCCGAGGCCAAGCAGGTGATCGGCGAGGTAGACCACGCCGTGGCCGCCGCGGGCGATCTCGCGGACAATGCGGTACTTGCCGCAGACGATGGCGCCCGGGTCGAGGTCGTGGCGGGCGGTGGCCAGCGCGTCGAGCGAGACGGTGGCGGTGCCGTCGCGCGGGCACAGGGCGTCGCTGGCGGACTGGCCGCAGGCGGGGCAGAGGCGGGGCGGGAGCGGCGACATGGGGGGATCGTGCGCCGGTTGGGGCGGGGGCGTCAACCGGACGATGTCCGTGGCCGGTCATGTCCCAGTGCCCGTCAATCGCACGGGGCATTCGCAACGAACTTCTTTTTGCAATGCACGATGCTCTTACACTTCGAATTGTCACCCTCAACGGAGCACCCGGATCCGCCGTCGGCCGCAGCTGGGTTGCAATTGCAGGCGTAGGTGACCGCTGCGCTGCAGTCGAAGGCTGAAACCAAGCAGGCGGCACAAGGTGCGCTAACTGCGGCAGGGACAAAAAGCGTCACTTCCTGTTCCGCACATTCGGCGATGGTTTTGCCGTTGAGTTCATGCGCGCATTTGTTGTCGCTTGCGGCGGTGCAGACCTTCAACGCGAACGCACGGACCGACGCCCTTGCTGCTGCGGTAGGATCAGGTCCGACGTCGATGGAAATCGCGGTATCAGCGCTTGAAGTTGCTGATGCTGGCGTGCCCGCGGGAGTGGCTTCGCAGCCGCACACGGCGAGCGTGAGGGCCACTTGGGTTAGAGCTTGATTAGAAAATGCATGGTTGAATCGGCCCTCACGGTAATGATGTTGAAGGAATTACGCGCAGTCGCCGGCTCCGGCTGGACCTATAGGCACTTGCCCTTCTGACACGTCTTGCTGGGGGCGCAGGTCAGGCCTTCGTTGCCGATGCTGTATTTGGGCTGGCCGGCCTCGCACCAGTCCAGGGTGCAGGGGTTTTTGTCGTCGAGGTCGGCGGGCTTTTTGCCTATGCAAGTTCCAGATGCTCCGCACGGCTGATTGCCAAAAGCGTCGGTGATTGCATAGACACCGTCCACCTCGCCAGCGACCGGTGGTGAGGCCGTGTGGCCGGCGAGGCCAAGGTAGCCGCTCGTTGAGACTGCGACTGCCGCCCATTCTCTGGCGGAAGTGATGGTCTTGGTCGACTGTAGGAGTCCTGACTCTGTGATGCGCGAAACGGTCGCTAATCTGGTGCCACTCGCCTCAGTCCAACCAACAGCAACGTAGCCGCCGTCGGGCAGCGCGGCGCCGTCACGGAAGACGCCAGGACCAGATTGTAGGACTTCCTTGCCATTGGCATCGTTGTCAAGGCGCAGGATCATTGGTTGATAGACGTCGCCAATTTGCCCTGACCATGCCCCGAACGCAGTCGCCCCAGCTGCATCCGCCACAATACGTTCGAAACCCCGCCAGCCCGGGCTTTGCTGCCCGAGGCCGACAAATTTGGTTTTCACAACTTGACCAGCTATGACACGGAATACGAAAGCATCCGTTCCGCCCGTCTTGAGGTATTGATGACAAACGACCCAGTACCCACCGCCCACCGGTGCAACCGCCGCGTCTTTGCAGGCAACCGCTGAGTACGAGGCGTTTGTGGCACCGATAATCGTCTCGGCGCCAGGCGAGCAGGCAGCGTCGAATTCGGTAATTCGGCCGGCTTTTGCTGGCGAGTGGTATCCCGTGGCGACGAATCCGCCGTTGCCCAAAGCAGCGACGCCCGTGAAGCTACCGCCATCGCCGTCGTGCGCCTTTTCACAAAGCTTGCCACCGGTTGGCGAGACTTTAACGACGTACGGCCGGTTCGCTGTCCAGCCAGACTTGTTCGGGTCGGCAGAACCGACAGCCACGAAGCCGTCTTTCAAAGCAGCCACGCGGCTAAGTTGCGATCGGTCCCCGCTTTGGGAGAATGCCTGATTGTCTTTCAGGAACTTCTGAAAGAGGATGGCGCCCGTCGCATCGACACGAGTAATCACGCCGCCCCATGCATTTGGCCCTGCGGCAACGTAGCCCGCCATGACAAATCCACCGTCGCCCGCTGACGTGATTCCATCGACAGAGTCGTTCCAAGTGCTTGCAATCGCCGGGTCCTTCTTTTGCCACAACGCCGCCCCGGTCGACTTGCATGCCCCACTTGTGCAAACATCTCCGGTGCTGCACGAATCACCATCGTCGCAGACGCTGTTGTCCAACAGTACCATGTTCTTACACCCCCCCGGCTCCGCGCACGTGTCCTCCGTGCAACTATTGCCATCCGAGCAGTTCTTCGCCTTGACGTCCACGCACTTGCCGCCCTTGCACTTGTCCTCGACCGTGCACACGAGGCCGTCGTCGCAAGTCAGGCCGTCCGCAGGCAGGTTCAAACAGCCCTTGACCTTGTCGCAGCTATCTTCGGTACAGGGGTTCTTGTCGTCGCAGCTCTTGATCGGCCCGGCGACGCACTTGACGCCTTTGCACGTGTCGGGCGTGCAAACGTTGTCGTCGACGATGCAGGGCTTCCCTTCCAAACTTGGGTAGGCACAGCCCGTGAATTTGTCGCAGCCGTCGTCGGTGCACTCGTTGCCATCGTTCTTGCAGACAACCGGCGACTTGCCGATGCACTTGCCAATGTCGCAGAACGAGGCGCCCGTGCATTTGTCACCGTCGTCGCAGACGGTGCCATCCTTGGCGTTGAACCCATTACACTTGCCGGTCAGGGGGTCGCAGTTTTCGCTCGTGCACTCATTGCCGTCGTCGCAGCTTTTGGCAGGGGTCGGCGGCACGCAAGCGCCGTTGGTGCACACCTCATTTTGCGTACACGCGGTCTTGTCGTCGCAGACGCTTCCATTGAGCGATTTGGCGTCGTGCACGCAGCCCAGCTTTGAGTCGCAACTGTCTTTGGTGCACGGGTTGTTGTCGTTGCACTCGACCTTGAGGCCTGGCGCGCAAGCGCCGGCCAGGCACTTGTCGGGTTCAGTGCACTTGGTCCCGTCGTCACAATCGGTGCCGTCACTGGCCTTGGTCAACGTGCACCCGATCGCTTTCTCGCAGGCGGGCAACTGACATTGTTTGCCGTCGTTCGTGCACTTTTTCTCGGGTCCAGGCTTGCAGACCGCGGCAAGGCAGGAGTCGTTGTCGGTGCATTCATTGCCATCTTTGCACGGCGTGCCGTCCGCAGCTTTGACCACCACGCAGCCGGCCTTCGGGTCGCACTGGTCTATGGTGCAGCTATCGCCGTCCTTGTCGGGGCAGCCCGGCTTGGCGCCCGGCTGGCCCTTGCCACCGACGCACTTGTCGCCGACCGTGCAGGCATCGCCGTCGTCAAACGTAGCGCTGTCATCGGGCGCGTTCTGGACGCCTTTGGCCTTGTCGCAAGAGTCCTTCGTACACGGGTTTCCGTCCTCGACCTTTATCGCTGTACCCGCCAAGCATTTGCCACTGGCACTGCACTTGTCGCCCTCGGTGCAGGCGTCCTTGTCGTCGCAAGGCTCTCCCAGCAACGGCGTGTGCGTCGGCCCGGCCTTGCTGTCACAACCGTCTTTCGTGCACGGCTCGTTGTCGTCGATCTCGACCTTCTTTCCAGGCTTGCACTTACCAAGCGCGTCGCATTTGTCGCTTTCGGTGCACACATCGCCGTCGTCGCACGGTGCATCCGGAATTGGCACATGCGAGAACCCTGCCTTCGGGTCACAGGCGTCCTTTGTGCATGGGTCCTTGTCGTCGGTTGTCTCAGGCTTGCCTTCGCACTTGCCGCCGACGCACTTGTCGTCTTTGGTGCAGGCGTCGCTGTCACTGCATGTGGCATCTTTGGCTTCGTTGGCGCACTTGCCCGAAGCCTTGTTGCACTTTTCGTCCTCGGTGCACGGGTTGTTGTCGTTGCAGTCCTTGGCCAGGCCGGCGCACTTGCCCTCTTTGCACTTGTCCTTGTCGGTGCAAGCGTCTGCGTCGTCGCAAGGCTCGGTATTTGGCGGATGCGTCACACCGATCTTGGAGTCGCACTTGTCGTCAGTGCAAACGTCGCCGTCAGACTTGTCGACCTCAGCGCCAGCCTTGCACTTGCCCGCTAGGCACGCGTCATCCTTGGTGCACTTGTCGTCGTCGTCGCACTTGTCCTTGTCGGGCTTATCGACCCCCTTGCACGACCCGGTGTCCGGCGCACAGATGAACGTTTGGCACTGCGTACTCTGCTTCTCGCAGACCGCTTTGCGGTCGGCGGTGCAAAGGTCCTCCAGGGGAGGCGGGCCACAAGCTGACGCGAAGAGCGCAGCAAGGACAGCCGCAATGGCCGATGCTTGATTTGTGAACGTCTCGTAGAACTGCTTGAGGATCATGATCTGCCTCCATAGTTGGGTCGACGCCGCTCAGCGTCGACGAATTCCTTGGGCGATGGCCGGCGATTCCAGCGCGGTCCTATCCTGATCAACCGCCCCCGCGGCCGGCCCATCGTTGAAGTACCACCAGGCCCCCAGCCCGCCCATGCCCAGACCCGAACCGCCAAGCACGACTGCGGCCAGGCCGTGTTCCCTCGCGCGGTCTTCATAGGGCTTCCAGTCCGCCAGATTGGTATTGGCTGCGCGCTTTAGGGCCGCCGCCTCGTCCGTTGCGTACAAGGACGACGCGAGGAACCCAACGCCAGCGGCCAAGACAACGCCACCGGCGATCAGGAGCCACTTGCTGCGCCTTGGCGCCGCAGGCTGCGTGGCGAGGTCGTCGCGGGCTGTAGTTGAGCGCGAAGGCGTTGCAGTCGCTATGGCTTGGGCTCGTTGGCCGAGCAACCGCTCCGCCTCAGCCCGGTTCCCCGCCCCAACCGGCGCCACCGCCAGGTACTCGGTCAGCAACCGCCGCCCGGCCACCTGATCGCCCACGGCGACCGCCTCAACTCCAGCGCCAAAAAGGTACTCCGCCTCACCCGGATCCTCCTTGGCCGCCGCCAAAAACTTTTGCCGCGCCCCTGCATGATCGCCCGCCTTCGACGCCTCCGCCGCTTCCTTGGCCAGAACCGCCGCCTTGCGCCGCCCAACTGTCGCCAGCAACTGCCGCGCGCGGCCATCATGGCTGCGGTCGCGCTGCCCCAGGCCAAGCCACTGCTTCGCCAGTTCGTGCCCGCGCTCGTCCATCCCGGCGGCCACGGCATAAGCCGCCGCATCGAGCAGATACCCCGGGTTCTCAGCGTCGAGTTGCCACGCCCCGAGCGCGTGGTCAAAAGCGATGCGAAACTGCTGCCGACCCGCGGCCTCCTTGGCCAGCACGATTTCCTCTGCCGCCTTCTGGCGTTCCATGTCGCTTGCGGCCCAGGCTGGCCAGGCGACCAGCAGCGTCAACGCGGCCATGTGAACCAGCCGAGTCGGCCAGGCTCCAATTGCGCGGCTTGCGTTCCAGAGTTTTGCGGCAGACACGACCATGGAAGACACGGCATCGCGGTAGGCGCGAGGACTTCAACGGGTAGCCTTGCAACGGTCGTGCCAGCTTGCAGCGCGATCGGCATGGGCGCATAATTTCGCGCAATTACAATGACTGTTCCATGACGCGACCATGTGTGCGACGACATGGTTGGCGACATCGCCGCGACACAAGTCGTGGGTGGTGTGCGACGGACGCCTGCTACCGCGCTGCGTGCGCCACGGGACACCACTCGCGACACGTGACAAACCTGTCTCGCCAACCCCTGCCATGGACTTGCACGCACCCGTCGGCATGCGACCTTGCAGTCCAAACTTGCCAGCGCGTGCGCCCCATGCCACCATGCCACCAACCGGCCCCCGCCGCCCAAAGCCATGCCCAACCGCCCCCTCGCCACCGTGGCCCTCTTGGCCGCGCTGCTCGCCAGCGCGCCCGCCTCTACCCTCGCCTTGCCGCCCAACAACGCCGCCCGCGATCTGGCCGCCGGCGCCTTCGCCGCCCACGAAGCCGCCAACTACGCCCGCGCTGCCGACCTCTACTTCCAGGCCCACCAACTCGACCCGGCCGACGGCGCCTTCCTGTTCGCGAGCGCGCGCAGCCTGCATCTGGGCGGGCAGTGGGCGCTGGCTATCGTGCGCTACCGCGCGTTCCTGCTGGTCGAGGCGGCCAAGCCCGAATACCTCGCTCGCGCCCGCGGCTATCTGGGGGAAGCTGAGGGCTTGCAACGCGAACACGAGGCGCGGCAGCGTGCCGCCGCAGAACTCGCCCGCGCTGTCACGCCCGCCCAGGCCCCAACGGCCACGGCCGCCGTGATAACGCCACCGCCCGCAGCGCCGCGCGGTCCCTTGCGCACGGCGACCCTGTGGTCGGGCACGGCGGTGGGCGTTAGCGGCGCGCTCTGGCTTGCTGCTGCGACGTGGCAGCGCCAGACCTTTGAGTCGGCGATGGCCGCTGGGTTCGCAGGCGGCAAGGTCGAGGGCTACGCAAGCCGCGCCGCCGCCCAGACCTACGGCCAGGCCCTGGCGACGCCGCCTTTGCGCGCTGCCCCAACGCGGTCTGCGAGGCCGGCGAGAATTCGGCCACCTGCCCGACCGACTGCCCGGCCTGCACCCTTTCTGGCTGCGACGACAAGAACCCGTGTACAATCGATACCTGCGACGCCAAAGTTGGCTGCAGCCACACGCCGGCCGAGCCCTTGCCTTGCGACGCCAGCCCGTGCTTCGAAGGCGGCCTGTGCAGTGACGGCAAGTGCGTCGGTTCGCCGCGGCTGTGGGCCTGGTCGCACGACTACGCCAATGGCAACAAGGACACCGCGACTGCGGTCGTCCGCGACATCGACGGCGGCCTGCTGGTTGGAATCGAGACTTGGACCGACACTATTACCTTCGGCAAGCAGCGCGACAGCTACGCACTGCGTGTGCCGGCGTCCGGTTGGTCGGGCGCCGCGCCGCCCGCCAAGATGCCGCTCGCGACCGATGCCAACTACGACGACGCGCTGGCAGGCATGGCGGCGCTCGCGGGCGGCGGAGCTCTGGCGGTGGGCGCGAAAGCCGAACTGCTGCCGGTCAACGGCCAGCCGCAGCGCAAGTGGGCGCGCTATTCCATCGTGCAGGGGGCTGGCTCCGCTGGTGGTGATGACGATTACCTCCGGATCGACGGACACCACTGGTTTACGGCAGTGGCGCGCGCCAGCGACGATACGCTGCTGGCAGTTGGCGGCCTGGATCAGCAGGGCTTGGCGACTCGCTTTTTTGCAGACGGCAAGCCCAGTTGGAACCTGGCGGTCCCGCCCCCGGCAGGCGGCAATGGGCACCTGCGCGCGGTTGCGGGCCTCGGGCCTGCCAACAAAGGTGCAGCGGCATGGGTCGGCGTTGGGCAATCGCTCGCTGGCGGCCAGCTGTACGGTTGGGCGGTCGGCCTTGCCCACGACACCACCAAGGTAGCGTGGTCGGTCAGCATCAAGCCGGCCAATAGCTATAACCAGCACGGAACGTTGCTGGCGGCGGCGCCTGACGGCCAGGGTGGCGTACTGGCGGTGGGCGTCGCGGCTTCCTACGCATTTAGCTACCTACCCGAACTGCCCAGCGCCCGTACCTGGTGGGTACGCATCGCCGCCGGCGGTATCGTAACGCAGCAACACTTCGGCGAGCAGTATCGGACGACGGTGGCGCTTCTGGCGCTGCCCGCGGGTGGTTGGGTGGCGGCTACGATGCTGCAGCCGACAACTCCAGCGGGTGTGGGGTCACTGGTTCTCGTTGACAGTGAAGCCCGCGAGCGAACGGCCAGCCCGGCAGCTTTGCCCTACCTGGGAGGCGCCGCACTGTTGCCCGATGGCACCCTGGCACTGGCCGGCCAGGTCGCCGTGCAAGGTCAGGGCGACCCCTGGTTGGCCCGCGTGGACCGCTGGGGCAACACCTTGTGCAACCTCAGCGGCAAGTGCCTGGCCACGCCCGACTTGGACTGCGCCGACGGCAACAGCTGCACGGCAGACTGGTGCCAGGCCGGGCAATGTAGCCATGTCGCCAATGCGGTCGGCGCCGGCTGCGGCGGCAAAGGCCAATGCAAAGGAACGACATGCGAGAACCCGTGAGAATCTTAGTGGTAATCTGGCTACTCGCCGCGTGCGGTCCGCCTCCGCCTCCCCCTCCGCCGGTGGACACGCCGGAAGCCGGTGCAAGCCAAGACGTCGTGGCAGATGGGGTCACGCCACATGACGTTGCAGGCGAAACCGGCCCAACGCTGTGCACCACTGCGCAGGTCACCGCTTGCGACGACAACGATCCGTGCACCCAAGACACCTGCACACCCGGTGGCGCGTGTGTTCATGCTCCGGCACTCGGGGCCCCCTGTGACGACTTCGACCCGTGCACCCTGGCCGACGTCTGCGCGGACAAGGGCTGCAAAGGCAAAAAGAACGAATGCGACGATGGCAGCCCGTGCACGGACAACAAATGCCAGGTAGACGGCAAATGCACCAACCCGCCCAACCAGCACTACGACTGCGTGCCGCTCATCGAGGTCAGCCACCCGCCGCGCGGCTACCGTTGGAACGACCCCAAAGGCCTGCTGACCATCAGCGGCAAGCTGATTTCGCAAAAGGCCAAGGCCGTTGGCCTGACGCTACAAGGCAAGTCCGTCCCGTTGGGCGCCGACGGCGCGTTTGCGACCCAGTTGCAGCTGACGCCCGGCGCCACCCGCTTGGACTTCGTTGCCACCGACGACACCGGCGGCACGCGCAAACGCTTTCAGGGCGTGCATTGGTCCGCCGAGTGGACCAAAGGTCAGCTGCCGCACGGCGCCATTGGCCTTGGAGCGCAATTGCCACTGGCGTGGCTGCCGGCCAATGCCGACGCCTGGGCGGCACAGTGGCAGGCTGTCCTTGCCAAGAACGCATTCGCAGCGCCGTCGTCGTGGTCAGGTCCACCTGTCGCAGTGGCTTGGCCGCTGTCGAGCGGTCCAATCGCCATGGGCCTGCCTGGATGCACCGGTGTGCTGGGGTTGGCGGGATTGCCTGTGCCGCTGGCGCTCGCGCCACCGTTGGCGGCCACCGAAGTGACCGATCCCGGCACGCCCGACCTGTGCGCGCCGCACAACCTGGCCGCTGACTTCGTCAACGACCCCAAGGCGATGCAACTCGTCCTGACCGACCGCGCGTGGAATGCGGCCTTGCGCGCGGCCTGGCTCGGCGGTGCATGGAGTGGCAATATCTCGCCGTCCGTTCAGAGGATCCCGGTCGCCAACATGGAAGTCACTGCGAGCGCATGGCCAATGACGCCATGGCTTCTGCGCAGTTGTACAGGTCAAGCGGGGCCGATGCTGGACCTGACCGACTTGCGGGTGTTCTTGCGCGTCACGCCCCCTGGCGACCCGGATTCGGTGCTCGTCCAAGGCAACTTGCACGTCTCGGTGCGGGTGCAAGCCACGTGGCAGTGGGCTGGCCACGTGCTCGAGTTGCGGTTGGGAAGCACCCTGGCCAAACACGCCGACTTGGAACTGCTGGGTCCCGCTTTCGTGGAAACCGACATCCAAGAAGGGGTGATCCCTGCGGCTTTGACCACCGCGATACCCGCTCTGCTCGCCCAGTGGGCAAAGTTTCCACTCACCGAACTGCCACTGCCAACTGCGCTTCAACCGGGCGCAGCCCCTCTGGCCTGGTCGTGGAGTCAGCCGCTGCCGGGCTCTGGCGCCACGCGCGTGACCGCCACGCCCAAATAGCCCTACTTCGCATCCTTGGCACACCGGAACCCAACGGTCGGGTAGGTGCCACTGCTCTCCAGCCCCTGCCGCCGCGCTGACCTCGTCTCGCTGGCGATGCTGGTAAAGTTGCCGCCGCGCGCGACCTTTTGGGTGCCGGCGGCGTTGTTGGTCGGGCTGTCGGTCGGGCTTTTGGCATAATAGCCGGCGTCGTACGTGTCCTTGACCCACTCGCTGACGTTGCCGCCCAGGTCGCGCACTCCGGTAGGGCTGACGTCGCCAGGCTTGTACCCGACCGCGGCAGTGGCGCCCGTATTGCAGCCATCGACTGCCTTGACCGCGTCTTTCATCCAGGTCGTGCCGCAATTGGCCAACTTGAGGCCCCAGGGAAATGGCTTGAGTTCCAACTTGCAAGCATTGGCGTCGGGATTGGCACACGGACCGCGCGCGGCCATCTCAAACTCGGCTTCGGTAGGCAGGCGCTTGCCAATCGAAGCGCAGTAGGCTTCGGCCGCAGCCCAGGACAGGCAGTTGATGGGGTGCTTGGCGCGCTGGCTATCGCCCAAGTTGCAGGTTGCGGGCGCGTTGGCGGGCACGGTGCACTTCTTGGTCTCAAAGCATGCCTTGTAGTGCGCAACGGTCACCTCAAAGCGGTCGACAAAGAACGCGGGCAACGACACCAGGTGCTGGGGCTGCTCCGCCGGGCTACATTCTTTTTCGGTCGCCGTGCAGCCAACCCAGGTCTTGCCGGCCGCCACCAGCACCATATCGTCGTTGTTGACGATGCACTTGCCGGCGGCGCAAACCTTGCCGCCGTCGCAGCCGCTGCCGTCGGCGGCGTTGCTGACCTTGCACTGACCACTGGTGACGTCGCAGCTGTCCAGCGTGCACGCATTGTTGTCGGTGCAGGTACCGGGCGTTTCGGCGCACTGTCCGGTCAGCGGGTCACAGGCCTTGACGACGCATGCCTTGGCGGACGCCGCACATTTGACCTCGCTGCCGGCCTTGACCTTGCACACCGGCGCAGCGCCGGTTTTGTCGCAGTACGGCACGCCATTGCACAGGTTGCCATCGTCGATGCAGTCGCCATCCGCCTGGCACGCGCAGACATTGGCGCCGGCCTTGCATGCGCCGGCTGAGCACTTGTCCGTTGCCGTGCAGGCGTTGCCGTCACTGCATGTCACACCGTCGGCGGTGTTGGTGGTCGCGCACTTGCCGGTCTTGGGGTCGCAGGCACTCCCCTGGCAGGTACCGCCGGGCGCCGCGCACGGCGCGACCACCGAGGCGGCGTCGAGCTTGCACACCTTCAAGGTGGTGTCGCAGACCAGCTTGCCGTTGCACAGGTCGGCGTCGTCGTACTTTGCGCAATCGCCGTCACTGCCGCAATCGCAAGTCGCCGGGCCGGCCACACACTTGCCAGAGCTGCAGTAATCGCCCGCGGAGCACGGGTCACCGTCGCTGCACGCCGTGTTGTTGGCGGCGGTCACCGGTACGCACTTGCTGGTCTTGGGGTCGCAGGTGTTGGTCACGCAAGCCCCGTTGCCGGCAGTCGGGCACGGTGCGGGCAGCGTGTTGGGGTTGACCGCGCACTTCTTGGTCGATTTGTCGCAATAGAACACGCCGTTGCACAGGTTGCCGTCGTCGAATTTGGCGCAGTCGGGGTCGGCGCCGCACGGGCACAGGTTGGTGCCGCCGACGCACTGCCCTGCCTTGCACGTCGAACTGCCCTTGCAGACGTCGCCGCTGGCGCAGCTGGTGCCTTCGGCGAGCGCCTCGGGCGCGCACTTGCCGGTCGCTTTGTCGCAAGTGTTCTTGGTGCATGCAGTGTCGCCGGCCTGGCTGCAGCTGACCTCGCTGCCGGGGATCGGCTTGCACTTGCCCACGGTGAGATCGCAGTACGGCGTGCCGTTGCACAAGTCGCTGTCGTCTTTGCAGTCGGCGCTGGACTTGCAGTCGCAGGTGCTGAGCGACGGCGTGCAGACGCCGTCGATGCAGACCTCCTTGTCGGTGCACGGATCGCCGTCGTCGCACAGCGGTTTGCCGGTCACCGCCTTGAGCTCACACTTACCGGTCGCCTTGACACACTCGGTCTTCAAGCACTGGGTGTCCGCAATCGATGGGCAGGTCACGATGGTCTTGGGGTTGAGAATGCACTTATGGTCCACGGGGTTGCAGACCCACTGTCCGGCGCACAGGTCACCTTTGTTCTTGAGCACGCAGTCGCTGTCCAGCAGGCACTCGCACACCGACTGCACCGGAGTGCACTTGCCGGCTTTGCAGGTGTCGCCATTGGTGCAGTCGATGCCGTCGCTGCACGCGGCACCGTCGGCGGCCTCTTGCGCGCCGCAGACGCCTTTGGTGCAGACGGCGGCCATGCACGGCGCGGTTGGCAGCGGGCAACTGGCTGCGCTGGTGCACGCCTGCGGGCCGGAGTCGCCGCCGCCCTGCACGGCATCGGGGTTGCCTGCTCCGCCGCCCGGCCCGTGGTCCGGGGCCACAAATGCCTCAGGACCTGGAATGTCCGGCGCGCAACCGGCCAGCGCGACCAGGGTCAGTCCGGCCGCTGCGGCGGCGATGATGCAAATGACGTTCAGGATGCGCACAAGCCCCCCCTCGGGAGGCGGCGATTGTAGCCATGGTCGGCCAGCGAAGGCCAGCCACCCGCGCACCTTGACACCCACAGGCCCGGACGACGACGATCGCTCGGTCGCGGCAGCCGCCGCCAAGCCGCAACCGACGCACCCAGGCCACTGCCCATGCCGCACCCGCAGCGCCCCGCACTCAAACTCAGCGTTGTCATGCCCTGCTACAACGAGCGCGACACCATCCGCGACATCGTTGCGCAGGTGCTGGCCCAGCCGTTCGACATCGAACTGCTGATCGTCGACGACGGCAGCAAAGACGGTACGCGCGATATTCTGGCCGACCTGGCCCGCGAACTGCCGCAGGTCAAAGTCGTGCTGCAAGAGCGCAACCGCGGCAAGGGAGCGGCACTGCGGCGCGGCTTTCAAGAGGCGACGGGCGACGTGGTGCTGGTGCAAGACGCCGACCTGGAGTACGACCCGAGCGAATACGGCAGGCTGTTGCAGCCGATTGTCGACGACAAGGCCGACGTCGTGTTCGGCTCGCGGTTTGCCGGCGAATCGCACCGGGTGCTGTATTTCTGGCACTCGGTCGGCAACCGCGCGCTCACCTTGCTCTCCAACGTCGCCACGGACTTGAACCTGACCGACATGGAGACGTGCTACAAGGTGTTCCGCCGCGAGGTCATCCAGTCGATTGCCCTGGAAGAAGACCGCTTTGGCTTCGAGCCGGAAATCACCGCCAAGCTGGCGGCCCGCCGCGGACTGCGCATCTACGAGGTGCCGATCAGCTACAACGGCCGCACCTACGATGAAGGCAAGAAAATCGGCGTCAAGGACGGCGTGCGTGCGGTGTACGTCATCGCCAAGTACGGCTTGCTGACGCGAATGCGTCGCAATCGATAGGCCAGCCTGACAGCCCAAGTGGCGCCTCGCGCGCCAGCGGTGCCCCATGCCAGACGTCTCGCAGATCTTCTCGTGGCTGGTGGACGGCGCGCCGGGGGCGCCGACGCCCGTGCATACGGTTGCGCGAATGGGTGCCGATTTGGTGACCGCCGGTGTGCCGATCGACCGCATCGAGGCCTTCGTCAAGACCCTGCACCCGCACATCGTCGGCCGCAGCTTCTCGTGGTTTCCCGGTGGCGCCGTGCAGGTGCGCGAGAACAGCTACGCATTTCTACACTCGCCGGAGTTCCTGGGAAGCCCGGTGGCGGCGGTCTTCCGCAGCGGCCAGCCGGTGCGTAGACAGCTGGGCGAGCCGTCCGCGCAGACGGAGTATGCGCTGCTGGCCGAATTGGCGGCGGAGGGCTACACCGACTACCTGGCGGCGCCGCTGACGTTCATGAGCGGGCAATTCCACGCCATCACTTTCGCGACCAAGACGGCGGGCGGTTTTGTGCAAGCAGATATTGCAGCGCTGCTGGATCTGATGCGGCCGCTATCGCGGGTGGCGGAGATCTTTGCGCTGACCCGCACGGCCGCCAACTTGCTCAACACCTACGTCGGCCACGATGCTGGCGAGCGCATCTTGCAAGGTCGCATCCAGCGCGGCGACACCGACAGCCTGCGGGCGGTGCTGTGGTTCAGCGACCTGCGCGGCTTTACCGCCATGTCGGCGCGTATGGAGCCGCGAGCGATCATCCGCGTGCTCAACGACCTGTTCGACTGCCAGGTGCCGGCCATCGAGCGTCGCGGCGGGCAGGTGCTCAAGTTCATTGGCGACGGCCTGCTGGCGATTTTTCCCCTCGACAACGATCGTCCGCCAGGCCCTAGCTGCGACGCCGCGCTCGATGCTGCGGCGGAGGCCCAGGCAACGCTACAGGTGCTCAATGCGGGTCGCGTGGCCAATGACTTGGAGCCGATCCGCTTTGGCCTGGCGCTGCACGTCGAGCAGAAACACCTCCACCCGGCAGGGCACGACGTCGCGCGTTTTCAGGCGCTTCTGATCGGTGGAGCTTCCGATGGGCCGCTGTCCGACGTGACCGGTG
>SXGU01357842.1_pt1 | contig 27773 bp, 23 predicted proteins | sample 3174531 | NCBI WGS metagenome assembly SXGU01 (sample SAMN11356863, study PRJNA531348) | freshwater metagenome | isolation source: freshwater sample F1-140 | place: China: Fuxian Lake, Yuxi | collected 2017-12-25 | reverse complement strand
CTCACGACCCTGCCGGACCAATTCTATTGCGGACGTATTTCCGATGGGCAGGGCTGGCGTATTCTGCAACCCTTCCAGGTCGGGCCGGCTGGCGAGTTCCGCGACGTGGTGGTCTATCTAGAGGGAATCGACAAAGGCAAACCCTTCGTCGAAAAGAGCGTGCCGCAAATCGAAGCGAAAGACTGTCTCTTTGATCCCTTCACGACCATCGTACGGGACGATCAAACGGTGACGGTGGTGAACATGGACCCCGTCATGCATGACATTCAGGCCTATGAAACGTCGAAGCTAGGGGCGCGCGTACTATTCAACGTGCCACTACCGATGAATCCGGCACACCCGCGCAACTTGAAAGATCGCAGCGATGCTGGGCTGTACCACAAACACATGGCCGGCCCGCCGATGAAGCAATTGGTCAATCTCACCAAGGGCCGCAGGATCTTCGTCATGCAATGCGGCTTCCACGCCTATATGGAGAGCTGGGGCGTGGCCATCACGAATCCGTACTTCGCCAAAACGGACGAGCAGGGCCGGTTCACCATGACCGATGTGCCGCCCGGCACCTATAAGCTGGTCATCTGGCATCCCTACATCCGGACCACGACCGAACAAACCGTCACCATCGGACCCAAGGGATCCGTGGAAGCCACTATCGCGGTTCCGGCCCCGACGGGGCGGCTCTACGCCAACGAAGTGATGGGTCATGGCTATACCCGCTATAACGTGTCCGAAGAAACGAAGAAGGAAATCGACCCGCTGGTCCACAAACAAGATCACTGAGGATACCGAGTCGGATGGCACCGGCCCTGCTCCGGCAGAAATCGCAACTAACGCAGTAGTCTCGCAACATAATTGGGCCACGTACTGAACAAGTACGTGGCCCAATCTGTCAAACGCTCAGGAATGATTTGGCGACACGAACACTAAGACTTTCAGTCGCTGGTCCGTATGGTTTTTTACCCCATGTTCCTCCCCGGCCAGCGCCATCGTCCCCTGCCCAGAACCCAGCACCCGTTTCTCTAACCCAACCTGAAACGTCCCCTGCCCCTCAAGCACAAGATAGACCTTATCCTGCTCACCGTGGATATGCCCCTTCTGCTCCTGTCCCGGCTCAAAACAATAGATGTCGCAAAAAAATCGCGGCGTCTCAAACATATTGTTCTTTTTCATCTTATCGCTGCTAAACAGCTGATAGTCAGATAGATTTACGATATTCATACAATCACTCCTACGGGCATATTACAGATATGTCTGCCGACGCTCCCACGTCACCAGAATGGAATCGACAGCAATTAAACGATGCCGCCCCAAGTCCTTCGCTAAAATCCTTATCGCCAGACCGCACAACTGCGGCACAGGCAGGATCGGTCAATGGAGCTCTCAGCCGACCTCACGTCCGGCCCGCCCCTGATAAATATCCAAGCTCATGTGCGCGTCAGCCATCGCCACGGCAGCGGGCCTGATGCGGACGCCTAGCCCCAGAATCTCCCACACCGCGCCCATGCCACTTCTCATGAAAACCGCCTCCATCCCACCGAGACGCAGGTCCATTTAAAGTATAACTTCCGCCTTGAGGAAAGTCACCGGGCCGTGACGCTCTTTGACCATCGCTCCAATTATCGTATACCCTCATCGCATCATGAGACCGATCAAGAGTCGCACACTGGACAACGCAGCCGTCCGCGCCTTGCTGAACGAGGGTACAACTCACCTACAAGCAGGACAGCTTCAAGACGCCGAAAGGGCCTATCGGAAGGCCCTCGACTTGGCCCCGAACCATCCGGACGCGCTACACCATCTCGGGCTCCTACTCTATCGACTCAACCGATTCGATGAGGCCATCGCTGCGATTTCCCGCGCCATCGCACAAGCCCCTGCCTCGCCACTCTATTGTTTCAACCTCGGCGTCGTGAGCCAGAAAGCCGCTCGACCAGACGAAGCAATCCGCGCCTATCGACAGGCCGTGGCCTTGAACCCACGGCATCTGGAAGCCTGGATCAATCTGGGCAATGGGCTCAAAGACCATGGCGCCATCCCCGAATCCATTGAGGCCTACCAGAAAGCCCTGGCTCTTAACCCGTCCCATGCTGATACCCACAACAACCTGGGCGTCGCATTAAAAGAACAAGGCCAGGTGGAATGGGCCATCGCCTCCTACCGCCAAGCTCTTCAACTCAAACCGACGCATCTGGAGGCCCTCAACAATCTAGGCCTGGCCTTACTGGAAATTGGATCGCTGGATGAGGCCATTGCCTCATTCACCCAGGCCCTCACGATCATGCCTGGCTACCTGAAGGCCCTCTACAATCTGGGCATCGCCTGGTCCTGGGCCGGGGAAGACGAAAAATCCGTCGACTGCCTCCAACGCGCCGCCACAACCAAACATGATCATAGCAAGCCGGTCACCGACGCCTTTGTCTATCGCTCACGCATCAAACATGATCTTGAGCAGGTCCAATACCTTTTCGACCGGCAACTCCTGAGCGAGGACCAACGTCCCTATCTCCACTCACTCCAACAACTCCGCGACGAATTGGACCGCCGCCTGACCCCAGGCAATCGAATGCCTATTACCCCCAAGGAACTCGCGCCGGTGGCTGCCTCGTTCAATCGACTCCTCTATCGCGCCCAGGCCCCGCACCTTCCAGATGGCGCACTCCATCCTGCCTTGGACGTCGAGGCGGTGGAATCCCGCTATCTGGCCAAGCAGCCGGAAGTCACCTTTATCGACGGGCTGCTGACAGACGAAGCGCTGGAGGGATTACGACAGTTCTGCTGGGAATCCACGATCTGGAAAAAGGATTACGAGAACGGCTATAGCGGCGCCTTTCTCGGGGACGGATTCGCCTCGCCCCTGCTCCTCCAGATCGCCGAGGAGTTGCGGCTCACATTCCCTCGCATCTTCAAGCAACACCGGCTCACCCAAGCCTGGGCCTTCAAACACGACAGCGCGCGCCGTGGCCTTAACATCCATGCCGACGCCGCGGCAGTCAATGTGAATTTTTGGATTACGCCTGACGAGGCCAACCTCAACCGGGAAACGGGCGGGCTAGTTGTCTATAACAAGGAAGCGCCACGAGAGTGGAACTTTCAAGACTATAACAGCGACCAGAACAAACCAAAGATTCTGGCCTGGCTCAAACAGGTGGGTGCCCAAGCGATGAAGATCCCCTATCGAGCCAATCACGCCATCGTCTTCAACTCCGATCTCTTCCACGAAACCGACGAGATCGCCTTCAAAGACGACTACCTCAGCCGACGCATTAATATCACCCTGCTCTATGGCCGCCGCCGCCGACCGTGACAAGACGCTCAAAAATATTTTTATGCTTTTAATTCGAACTGATGACAAAGACAGAGAAGATTCAAGAGTATTTGAAATCAAAACTTATCTTGAGCTATTATAAGGTTTCACTAATGATCGGATTGTGGAGGGTAATAAAGCAGAAACCTATAAACAAATTGGCAATGCTGTTCCTACTATTTTCGGTGAAGTATTAGGTAATTTTATTTCTGAGCATCTGAATAATTTTCCTAAAACCTCACCTGTTAAGCTCGGTGTTCCTAATTCATTTACTGGTTATATAAACTATGCAAAACGAGACCATGAGCGAAATAGTGCTTCTCGTAGTATTCAGCATAATTTTTCAAATTGAATTTTAATGTTTTACAACCTGTGTAGCAGCGTTAAGATTAAGCATTGAAAACGAATAGGATTTTGCTTTGTTAAAAACAGTCCCAACTCAGTCTAGTTTCACAAAAGTTATACGTACTTGTTTTGGCGCATATAATTATATGATTTATATATGTTTTTCAACCGAGTAACTACTGAGTGGGGACTTTTAGAGATAATTTGCTGGATGGAGAAATCTTTTACAGCCTACAAGAAGCTAAGGTAGTAGTTGGGGAATGGGTCAAGCATTACAACCATGAACGGCTCCATAGTGCACTCGGTTACAGGCCACCAGCACCCCAAGTGCAAATACCCAAAATCATCCAAACTCAACCCATTTTGCTACAATGATTTACTATGGAAAAACTCTCTCAAGTAGTGGACCTAAATTGACAGCAGTTCACATTCATAGTAGCTAAAAGCTATATCAATGTACAATAACCGAGTACAACTATTCAGTGTTTTACTATGAAAAGATTGCTTGTTGCTTGCTCTTCATATCTAAATTCGAGGCATCGGGCTTGGGTAAGGCTCCGAGAACAATACTCCCTCGAATTTTCCGAATATGGTGATATCCATTCAATATGGAGTGACCATAACAAAGACGCCTGTGTGGCAAGTATCGTCTTCCTAGAAGATCTACTTGATGCCAAACCTAAGGCGGAGCTTCAAACATCGTTGTCTGATTGTTGCGAGTATGTAATTGATAATATAACTAGGCGCTGTGAAAAAAGCGGTGAGCTCTTTATATTTGGTTATTCTTTTTCTGACACTTTTGACCCAATTAGAAGTGCTAAAAGATGCTCGAAAAAGCTCAGGGCAAAAATAAAATTTGCTGAGGCTTTAGAAACTTTATGCGAACGTTACAAGTCTTTATATGTTCTAGATATTGACGCTTGTCTTGAATCTCTTGGTACAGAAAGATCCTTCGACCCGCGTAATTGGTATTTTGCTCGAACGAGGCTATCGAACCTCGGTATGGAACAGTTAGTAAGTTCGGTCCAAAAAATAGCAACCAGGTATCAAGATCCACCGCATAAGGTACTTGTCTTAGATTGTGACAATACACTTTGGGGGGGCGTAGTTGGAGAGGAAGGTCTCGCTGGCATACAGCTTGGTACGGACGGGCCAGGTAAAGCATTTTTCGATTTTCAGAAAACTATTCGCCGCCTCAAAGAGGAAGGGGTACTATTAGCGTTGTCCAGCAAAAATAATATTGAAGACGTTTGGGAAGTGTTTGACAAACACGATTCAATGCTACTGAAACGAAAAGATCTAGTCGCGGCAAAGGTAGACTGGAGCGAGAAGTCAAAGAATATTCGTGCGCTATCAAAAGAATTGGATCTAAATGTCAATAGTTTCGTGTTTTGGGATGACAATCCGGTCGAAAGAGAGAAAGCGAGATTTGCTATTCCAGAGATGTTAACCGTAGAGGTGCCAAGTGAAATTCATCATTGGCCGGCTTTACTTGAGACAATGTTTGAGTTCGCACGTTTTTATGTTACGGAGGAGGATAGGCAAAAAACAGCTCAATATGAAGCAAGATACAAATTTATTGAGTCAAAAAACAATGCAGCAGATGAAGATTCTTTCCTTAAAAGTATTGCTTTAAAGGGAGAGCTCATAGAGCTCAATCAAGGCAATATCGCCCGTGCCGTTCAACTCTGCCAGAAAACAAACCAGTTTAATCTAACAACAAACCGATACACCTCAGAACAGCTTTTGGCGTTGGCTGCCAATGACAAAGAGTTTTGTGTGTTAGCGAGATTAACAGACCGTTTCGCTGATCACGGATTAGTTGGTTTGGTTTGCCTTCGAGAGCTTGATCGACAAACCTTAATGTTAGAAAACCTATTGTTAAGTTGTCGTGTTTTAGGAAGGAAGTTTGAGTTTTGGATAATGAACAAAATCCTCGCCCTTGCTACTCGTCGCGGTTACAAACAAATATGTGGTTTATTCGTAGATAGCGGTAAAAATGTAGTGTCTAGAGATTATCTCCCTGGCTGCGGCTTCGTTGCTGTTGAACGCGCTACAGGAAGCCTTGAACAGATAGCTATTCACAATGAAAATGCACAACTCTTTTTAAGAGATCTCAGATCCTTAGAAACTTTTGATCAGGATATCTATGAAAATTAACATTGTTGAACTAAGAACTATTTTAATAGGCGTGTTTCAGGAATCCGAGATCCCCAACGATATAACCAATTTAAAGATGAATGATTTCGAAGAATGGGACTCCCTTGGAAATTTTACTCTCTTGTTGGCAATCGAAGATAAATACAATATTAAATTTGATCTTTTCGAGATGCCAAACTTAAACTCGGTTTACTCAATTATATTTGCTCTGGAGAAACGAGCGTGATTGATCAAAAATCCATATTTGACTCTCTATCAGATGTTGGATTGAGTCACGGGGATACGGTGCTTGTTCACGCTGATGCTGGCGTCGCGGCGCAATGTGGGGCGGCTACAAGAGCTGGGAAATTAGATCAATTTGTTTCAGCTTTAAAACACTATTTCTATGATGGAACCTTACTCATTCCTTGCTTCACTTACAGTGCCACCAAAGGAGAAGTGTTCGATCCTGAAAATACGAAATCCGAAGTTGGTCTATTTTCGGAGTTTTTTAGAAGTTCCTATGGCGTTGAACGCACGACCCATCCAATATTCAGCTTCTCTGTGTGGGGAAAAAACAAAGAGAGATTTCTTCATTTAGACGATACAACTTGTTTCGGAGAAGGCTCTTTATTTGATCAGTTTTATAAAGCAGACGGAATTGTATGTTGTATTGGTTGTTCATTAGATCGTATGACGTTAATACACTATGTAGAGCAACAGATACCAGTCTACTATCGTTACCCAAAGCTCTTTGAAGCGACAATTAGGAAGGGGGCGAGTCTTAGAGCCATTCAGACTAGTTGCTTTGTCCGTGATCTTGAGATAGACAGCACAACGGACCTGACACATTTTAGACGGCACGCTCTCGATGCCAAGTGCTTAAAAGAGGCATCTATCGGACGTTTTCCTATACAAGCGATCCCGTCACGTAGCGTTCTTGAGGTGGCGGTCGATCTTTATCGCAATGACCGGAACTCCCTGATAAGGCAGCACTAAAAGATGCGTAGATTTCACCATATTGGAATTTTTGTAAAAGATCTTGACTTTGGGCTTGAACAATTAGAAAAGATTTTTGAGCTGGCGAGCGTTTCTGAGGTGATATCAGATGAAAACCTGCTGGTTTTGATTCAGTTCGTAACTGATAATTCAGGAGTTCGATATGAGTTGGTAGCTCCTTTTGGTGATGGAAACCCTGTTGAGCGGGCGCTCGAAACAAAGAGAAATTTACTCAACCACGTTGCGTACGTTAGTGATAACTTTGATGATGACATCGTCGAATTGAGGCGAAGTGGAGCAATTTCTTTAGGGCTGCCAAAACAAGCAAAGGCATTTGATGGACGCAAAGTTGTGTTTTTTCTTACTAAGCTAGGGTTTATTTTTGAACTCATCGAAGGAATAGACAATGCCTGCTGAAGATATGTTTTCTCTCGCAAATATTCTTTGGCCGATTAACCGGAGCATCACGGGTGAAGGCGTTAGAGAGACACTCAGGGCTATCAAGAGGGAAATTCCAGGCCTGACATTACACGAAGTGCCAACTGGAACCTCAGTGTTTGATTGGACTATCCCGAAAGAGTGGAGGGCAAAAGACGCATACATTACAGCTCCAAATGGAGAGCAATTTTGTGATTTTAAGAAAAACAATTTACACCTTGTCGGCTACAGCATTCCAGTTAGAAAGATAGTGTCTTTGAGCGAACTCAAAGAGCATCTCTACACTTTACCAAATCAACCCAATGCAATTCCTTACGTTACTTCCTATTACAAAGAGCGTTGGGGTTTTTGTTTGACGCACGAGGACTATGTGAAGCTCGAAGAGGGGCAATATGAGGTTGTTGTTGAATCTGAGCTTTTCGACGGAAGTCTTACATATGGTGAGTTATTAATTCCTGGGGAATTAAAAGAAGAAGTATTTTTTTCAACATATATTTGTCATCCTTCAATGGCAAATAATGAGCTTAGTGGCCCCTGCGTGACGACGTTCATTGCGAAAGAGTTGTTAAAAAAGAAGCGAAAGTATAGTTATCGGATCGTTTTCATACCTGAAACTATAGGATCCATCACTTATCTGAGTAAAAATATTGATCAGCTTAAGTCCAGAGTTGTCGCCGGCTTTAATGTAAGCTGTGTTGGTGACGATAGGACCCATTCGTATCTTCCATCACGTAATGGGAATACTGTGAGCGATCAGATAGCGAAGCACGTACTTAAAAACATCTGCCCTTCATATGCGAGCTATAGCTGGCGCGACCGCGGTAGTGATGAGCGTCAATACTGCGCCCCTGGTATTGATTTGCCAATTGCTTCAATGATGCGAACAAAATATGGACAATACGATGAGTACCATACGTCGCTTGACGATCTGACAAATGTTGTCACGCCAGCTGGTTTAGAGGGTGGCTTCAATGCTCTATGGAAAGCTGTTGAAGCATTAGAGCGAAACTGTTTTCCAAAAGTGAATGTGTTCTGTGAGCCGCAACTTGGTAAGCGTGGTCTCTATCCGACCCTATCATTAAAGTCGAGTGGTGATGAGGTGAAATTAATGATGGATTTTATTACCTGGTCTGATGGCACTCGATCTCTGATAGAGATTGCCGAGCTATGTGAAAGTCCAATATGGGATTTGTATCCGATTTTAGATAAGCTCTGCGAACACGGTTTAATTACTACAGCGCAAGTGCGTTTATAAGTGATACATTGGGGTTGTGCTGTGTGTTTCGCTGTGTAGCGGCGCAGCAAGCATTTGCTTACACACTTTGCTACACACCAGAAATAATCACGCTGTGAGCCACATAAATGCTGGGTTTTTAACTTACGTTACTATTGAGTGGGAACAAGCACCGCGCGCTGCGGCTCCACCACCCGTCACCGATCATACATCACTACGTCGATTAGCCTAGTTCGAAAACCTTCTGGAAGTTCGTCAGATTCCGGCAGCCGTCTTTCGTCACGAGCACCATGTCCTCGATGCGGACAGCTCCCAGGCCTGGATAGTAGAGGCCCGGCTCGACGGTCACAACATGGCCTTCGTGAAGCAATGATCCGGTGCGGCTGATACGGGGCGCTTCGTGGATATCGAGACCGACGCCGTGGCCGGTGCCATGAAAATACCCTTGCATCCGTCCATTGACAAGGCCGGTCTTATACCCGGCTTTTTCGAACCTTGCACAGATCCCTTGATGAATACGTTTTCCGTCTGCCCCGTCCTTAATTTTTGTGATGGCCTCTTCCTGCGCGTCCAGAACCGTCTGATAGAGCCGCTTCAGTTCAGGACTCGGAGCCCCCCGCACCACAGTTCGGGACATGTCGGCGAAATACCGATTGGAAGCCGAACGGGGAAACACGTCGAAAATCACGCTTCGGTGAGCAGGCAAGGGCCCACTTCCTTCGTTGTGCGGATCGCAAGCCTGCTCGCCACCGGCAACGATCGTATGCTGGGCCACGCAGTCGCTCTCCATCAAGGCTACATTAATAAATTTCTTCACTCGCTCCGACGTCAGCGGCGCCCCCTCGAACCAGAGCTGATCCTTAATAATTGAAGCCCGGCGCAGCAGGTCGTGCGCCGCCGCAACCGCCTGCTCGGTGGCGCGCTGGGCGATTTCGATATAGCGCACTTCTTCAGCGGTCTTGACCACCCGCTGTTCATAGAAGGGGTCCCGTTTCGGATGGAGCTGATACCCCCAGGACTGGAACTTGACGGCATGACCGAAGGGAAAGTTCGCCGGAACCAGGATCTGCGTGATACCGGCTTCCTGCAAGAGGATATGAACCACCTCGACCGTGCCAGGCTCGGAAATGCCCTGCGTTTTCGCGCGGGCTTCGACCTCCGAGTAGGACAGCACCCGATCGACGGACGATTGACTCTTCGCCCGATCCACTTCGAGATCGCTCATCACTAAAATCCGCTCCCCTTTGATCTCGAGATAGATAAAGGGGTCCGGCGCGATAAACTTCGTCGCGTAATAGAGATTAGCGTCGCTCTCGCTGGCAGCGATAAAGACTGTGGCGTATTGGGAGGGGGAAGTCGATGAAGCCATAATAGGTGTGCACGAAATCTAGCACGGGAGGGGGGAGGTCGGTCAAGGCGCGGCTGGCGCCGGTCCCGGCGTAGGAATCGCGTCTTTACTGGCGCCCTTGCCCTCATTAGGCGCAATCAAATCGATCGGCAACATCACGGTGTTCTTCAAGACGTCAAACGCGAGTTGCGCCAGCCCCGTCACGCCGCTCGTAAACGACTGGATCGGCAGGTACGTCACCTCCGGATTCTCAATGGACCCTTTGACGGAGAAGAGGGCCGTGGCTAAGCCGTAGCGCTCGCCGGAAAAAATTCGTCCAAAGAGCGGAATCGTGTTAATGAATTCCGAATAGGACCCAAACGGACTGACGGCCCAGACCATGTCGATTTGATCCGTCGTCAAGTCATAGTTGCCTGCGGCGGTCATCTTGACGATCGGACTATCGATGATTAAATTATCCGTCTCGAACAGGCCGTTCTTCGCTACCACCGTCGCCGTGATCTTGCGATAAGGCAGCCCACCTTTTTCCAAATCCACCTTCCCCTGTAACACCGCCGGCAGATTCAAGATGCTGATAATTTTCCAGAGCGACCGGTTCTGCGATTTCAACATGCGCCCGTTCTCCAGCAGGGCTTCCACTTTGCCGTTCAACGTGGGCGCGAGCCCGCGCGGATTCCGTCCATGCCCGCTGAGCGTCCCCGTCACGCGCACCTCCCCCGTCACCAAGCCCCCCTCTTTCTCGCCCAACAACTTCAAGAGATCTTCTACCTGCAAGCCCGTCGCCTGCACCGAGACTTGAGCCTCAGCCGGCTGCTTGCGCGGCAGGTGCACCACAAAATGGCCAGCCAGTTCCCCGCTAGTCGACCGACTGGACAAACGATCCACATCGAGCACACCGTTTTGAATCGTGACCAGAGCGGAGAGATTTCCGAACTTGAGATGATGATAATGACCGCGCACTATCGACACGGTAGCCTGAACCGTGCTGGTGGCCGCGAAGGTTTCGAGGAAATCTCGAATCGGCGACCGCTCGCCTTTGGGAATGAGGAGATCGATATCCATCTGATTGGATTCGATCTTGGCCGTAATCGCCGGTTTCTCGGCCCAATTCCGGACCGTCCCTTCCATCGTGAGGTGGCTGTCGAGCAGGCGGAAGGACACCCGTTTGATCTCCGCGCCGTTCCGCACGAAGTGGATCCGCAGATACAGATCCTCGATCGGGCCCTCGGCTCCCTTGGCATTTAGCAAGCCATTGGTCAGGGCGAGCCACCCGGTGGCCCGCCATTCATTCCAATTGAGCCCCTTCCCCTTCAAGTCCAGCGACACCTCGATATTGCCCGCCTCAAAGCCGCCCTTCGTAATCCATTCCGGGATACGGGACAATGACAAGGTGCCCGTCGACAGCGACGCATCGATAGCAAACGGTTTACCCAATTGAATCTTGCCTTTAATCGGCAGCCGGAGAGGTGGCACGACCAGCTCGATCCTGTCGAGCAACACTCCGTCCTGCGGAATCATCCCCTCGAATTCTACCGTCGCCTGGGCGCCGATCGGTTTTTCGACCAGGCCGACTAGCGTGACTTTCGACTCGGTCAGAACGACCTCGCCCCGCACATGCGGCGACAGGACCGGGCCGGTCAAAACCAGGGCGCCGCTCACCAGCCCCTCGATCGTTTTAGCTGGAACGCTATTCGCGGGTAGCAGCCGGATCATATGACCAGCATCGCCTTTGACCCGAACTAGAAAATCCTGAAACAGACTGGCGCTGCCACCTGTGATACCACCACTGATCTGCAAGGCCAGATCGCCAAAATACCCTGTCACCTGATCGAACTTAGTCTCGCCATCTAACAGCACAAACCGCCCCTGCAAGCCGGTCAACCGCTCAGGTAATAACGCATTCGTCAAACTGACTCCCCGCACGGTAATCTCTCCCCCGGCGAAGGTGAGACCCCCGGGCTGATTGAGCGGACCGACCAAGCGGAACGTGGGGCTAGCCACGCCTTCGACATTGCGCGAGGAGGCCAGCGTACGCGACAGCTGCTCCGAGGTGACGGTCTTTGCCAGAAACTGCATTAAGTCTGCAGCGGCCATCGTCCCGGCAATATCGATTTCTAGCCAGGGTCCCGCCTCCAGAAAGGACACAAGCGCTTTGCTGTCATGCATATGGATCGTGCCATAGAGCCCGTTCAAGTTCGACACTCTGACGCGGCCTGCTTCGACTGACACGACTGCGGACACATCTTTGGCAGGGGTACGACTCTCCCCGATCAGCGCCTGCGCGTGACTCACACGAAACTCTCCCGTCAATGAGAGCTGCGGCCCTGCCGCCGGTGATCCGGTGACCGTGGCCGACACAATTTCCACCGTCCCATCGATCGCCCGCTCCTGAATAATCGCAGGTAACTGCGGATGGACCCACTGAGCTGGCAGCGACGCAAGCAACTGACGCAACTGGAGCGGGGATGCCGCAAAGGTCACAGCAAACATGGGTTGAGGCGTTAGCAGACCGGAGAGACTCGCTTGGCCTGTGAGGGCCAGCTGTTCGAGGTTCACGGAGAGATCGGATAGGAGGACATCATAGCCGGCCACGCCTGGCACGGCGCGCACGAGGCTGTGCACATTCACGACACCCTGCAACTGCTCAGGAACCGGACGAGGCCCGAAGAAGTCCGCCGCATCCCGAAGATTCACATTGGCGGCATCCAGGTTGCCGTCGAACTGAAGCCGGACCTGCGAAGCCGCAGGATCGTCTGGCGCCAGAAGCTGACGTGACGCGGTAGTAATCCTCCCGATTAGCGACAACGCTGACAAACCCTTGTCGCTGGCATGCGCGGCGGAAACATGCAACTCCGCCTGGCCCCGCTCCGCCCTTACGACCAGTGACGCTTCCACCGACTCCAAGGCCATCGACCGAGTCCCGTCAGAACGGCCGTCGTCGATAATGATCACCTTCCCCTTGATCAAGGTGGCTTCACGAATCCGGAAGACCCGGCTGACCGTCTGCACGGCGCCTTCATCGGGGGCGCCGCCCTGCGCCACTCCATCTAGAAAATTCCAATGACCCCTCTGGTCACGCCGGAGCGTCAAGGTCGGCTCCTCGATCAGCAACCGCTTCGCGACCACCTGTTTACGCAACAGAGGAAGCAACCGCAGAACTACATCCAGCTTCTTGGCGGACAACAAGATGTCGTCGGAGTTCCGATCGTGAATCGCGACCTGTGTGAGTTCCAAACGAAGACGGGGGAAGAGCACCAGCTTAGCGCGATGGACGTCGATCTTCCGTCCGATCCCCTCCTCCAACTGCTGCAGGAAAAAATCTTTAAAATACTTGCCGCCAGTAAGGGAGTGCACGACCATCAGCACAAGGATACCGGCCAGCACAATGGCACTGAAAATGATGAAACGGCGAGTTCGAACCAACTCCTACTCCCTAAGATCGGCCATGCGGGGGGAATAAACCGCATCAAGTCTGCGGATGCGGCATCTTACCGAATCACCTGTATGAAATCTACTAAGCCTCCGCCAAGACTGGGCAATCTCCGCATCGCCGACTCAACACTCAATAGATGATGAAACCGCCTGAACCAGCTATACTTCCGCACCAACATGCCCCTAGACAGACTGCACAACCAAATTTCGTGAGCCAGCCTACCACTCGCCCATCCCGAATACGCTGGCTCATCCTCTCGCTGCTCTTTCTCGTCAGCGTCATCACCTATATCGACCGGGGCAACATTTCCGTCACCGCGCGGCAGATGATGCCGGCCTATGGCATCACCGATCAGCAGATGGGCTGGATCTTCTCGGCCTTCGTCATGGGCTACGCCCTTTTCCAGATTCCCGGTGGATGGCTAGCCGATCGCTGGGGTGCGAGAGTCGTGCTCACCGGCGCGCTCCTCTGGTGGTCGATCTGTACCGCCTTCACCGCTATGGTCGCCGCCTCCGAGCTTGCGAACCTGGTCGGAACGGTCGGCGCCCTGATGCTCGTGCGGTTTTGCCTGGGACTTGGAGAAGCCGTGGCCCTGCCGACCTTTAATCGCGCCGTCACCAATTGGTTCCCGGCTCACGCGCGAGGCTTCGGCATCGGCGTCGCAATCGGCGGCATCGGATTAGGCTCTGCCATAACCCTGCCAATTGCCGCCTGGGTCATGATGAACTGGGGCTGGCAAACCGTTTTCTATCTGTCCAGTCTGCTCGGACTCGGCATGGGACTTCTCTGGTGGCTCCTCGCGCGTAGCCATCCTCATGAACATCCCTGGGTCAATGAAGAAGAACAGGCTCTGCTTGAGCGTGAGCCACCCACTAGCATCGATGTGCCCTGGCGGACATTCAGACAGACCCCCACAGTCTGGTGGCTGGTGCTCAGCTACAGTTGCCTCGGCTACGTCGCCTACGTCTATCTGTCCTGGTTCTACTTATATCTGGTGAATGTTCGAGGATTCGATGTGCTCCGTGGCGGAATCTATGCCTCAATCCCTTTTCTAGCCATGCTGCTCTTTTGTCCGCTGGGAGGCTGGGTGACCGATCGTCTGGCGGCCAATTACGGACTCACAACCGGTCGGGCCGTAGCCGGCACGACTGGCATGGTCCTGGCCGGGGTCTTGATCGCCCTGGGCGCCCTTATCGAATCTCCCTTTCTCGCAATCACCTGTCTGTCATTCGGCGCAGGCTGGCTCTACTTCTCCATCGGCGCCTACTGGGCCTCGACGACCGATCTGTCGAAAGCCCATGCCGGCATTCTGTCGGGACTCATGAACACCGGCGCCAATATCGGCGGAACAATTTCCCCGACCCTGACTCCCTGGCTGGCCCATCACTGGGGCTGGCCTGTTTCGTTAGGGGTGGCCGCAGCCATCGCCATCCTGGGCGGCCTCCTCTGGTTCAAAATCGACCCAGGCAAGGGGTTAAAAACGTAAAAGGTGAAACGGAGGAGCCAGAAGCGCGCGTGCAAGCTCTTAGCCCTCATTTCACCTTTCACGTCTCCCGTTTTACGGCTCCCGCCTCTTGCCGCCTGAAGCTTACCCCTGCTACATTCATCATCCATGACTATGCAATTCCAAAAAATCGATCCCCGCGTCACCATCACGACACCCTTCGGTGAGATCAAGATTCGCTTCTACCCTGATGATGCGCCGCGCCACGTCGAGAACTTCATCAAGCTCGTCAAGATGGGGTTCTATAATGGCACCACCTTCCATCGCGTCGTCCCGGGATTCATCATTCAGGGCGGCGATCCGCTGAGCAAGAACCTGGACCGGTCCCTGCACGGATCCGGGAGTCCCGGTTACTGGCTGAATCCAGAAACGAGCGACCGGCCTCATAAGCGGGGCGCCATCGCCATGGCCAAGGTGCCACGGGAGAGCAATAGCACGAGAGATTTCAACGACAGCGGATCCCAGTTTTATATAAGTGTTGCGGACAACAGCGGGCTGGACCGGACCTACACCGTCTTCGGCGAGGTCTTTCGAGGGATGGATGTCGTGGACACGATCGTCGCCGCAGTCCGGGACGACTGCGACAATCCCCTAGAGCGGATTTCCATGACCATGATAGTCAAAGAGTAGCGGCAGGGCAATCTACTCAATCTCCCACCTCGGCACACTCGAAAAATTGGCTGCTCAAAAAGGTCATCCGACAAGGGCTCAGGCGAGTCACAATGGGAGGCGTACCCTCTCGGGTACGTTGAGGACCTGTTCGAGGCGAGAACGACGCTGGGAGTCTGTTTCAACAGCCGACGTTAGAAGAAGGCCATCGAAGCGTACGTCACCGTCGAATTGTACTGATCGGTGATCCCGCGGTCATAGCGCAACACTTGCCCGCTCTCCGCATCGATCAACCGTAGCAATGAATAGATGGGTGAAAATCCTGAGATCCGGCGTTGGTCCTGTTCTTTTCTGATGTAGTTGGCGAACTCTTCCGGCTGCCGCTCCTCCACCGGCTTCAACATCTCTAAATCGAACTGCATGCAGCGATGGAAGGAGAAGTCCGTCGGAGGCGCCTTGTCTCCATACCTCATGCCCAGATGAGCCAGCTCGCCCGCTGCGATCACACAGTAGGTCCTGCCAGATTGCGCCAGTACCTCTCGCAACCCAGCCAAGAACTGGTCGACCGATTGGCGCACAGCCGGATCCCCCAGGCTCGCAGCAGAGAAGGCACTCAAGATCGGCACAATGGTAAAAGGTTTCTTCTTCCCCACAATGTCTTGAAGAAAGGGAAGTTGAAACTCCACCGCCTGCTCCGCCTGATGGCAGAGATCGTCTTCGAAAAATTCCGGCAGCTTGGCTTTGAGCTGACTCAGGATTGGCTGGTCGGCGGATACAACGCCGAACGGGGTCTCGAAGTCTTTATCCGTCACGGCAAAGACATGGTCTAATCCGGCAAATGCAGTCCCGACGATGACAAAGAGGTCCGGCTGCTCCGCTTCTTGGAGTTCTTTATACGCCCAGGCATAGATCGGCCCTGCCTGCTTCAAATCATAGGTCGGAGCAACCAGACCTTTGATTTGCTTGCCCGCATTCTCCGATGGCTTGAAGTCCGGTCCTTCTTCCGACGTAAAGAATCCGTCGATCTGTTTTTTCAGTTTGGCACTGTCTGCTTCATAGCCACGCCCTGCATGGGCTGCGCGACGTAGCGGGCTCAGCCGATAGGCTTCCCGCGCCAGCCGCTCGGCCTCCTCGGCGCGCTGACCCTCCAGGAACAGTTTCTCATTCAGATCAACAACCAGCTGATCCATCTTACTGGGTACGAGAAATTCACCAAATCGCTTCAGGTAAAGCGCCCCGATCTCCGCCAGCGAATGTTCACCGTCAAAATGCTGAATGATGAAAAAGTAGTTAAGCGGCAGCACGAGCTTTTCTTTGCTCAAGCCCGTCGGGTCCCACAGGAGCATGAACTGCTCATCGCCTTCTCTGATCGGCGAGAATTGCAGATTGCGAAGAGCAGGATACTGCTTGGGGTCTTTTGTGGGGCTGGCTGTAGTAGTCATAGCACTCCTTATTGGAGCGCCATTGTAACGAAGGGATTACGTCAGCTGCAACTGTCGATCTGGTCTTTCTGGTCTGTTTGGTTCATCTGATTCATCTGGTTGTCCTGTTCGACTAGACAAACCGAATAGACAGGAGAGACTCGATAGACTGAAGAGACCTACTCTTCTTCCGGCTTATGGCTGGCTCTGCGGCTCATCACCACCAGAGTGAGAATGGTCAACCCCAGGAGCCAGAGGCTTGGCCGGCCATAGGAGAGATCGGTGAACTCGATCAGATCAGTCAACCGCCCGATCAAAAGGGACATGCGGGCCATCACGGTATAACCGAAGGCAGCACCGAACGCGATCATGAGGAAGAGGATGCCGGTCCTGGCCACAACCTTTCCGAGCCCCGTATGTTCGACGGAGAAGAAGAAGTAAAACAACACGGAGCTGACCCCGATCAGGATGATGATGGTATTCAGGCTGCTGGCCAGATTGAGCAGGTTCCAGGTAAAGGAGAGCCCCTCGCCCGGCACCATCACCAGAAGCGGGCGCACCGTATCTTCAATCTGCTTGAGGATATAAGAAGAAATCACACGAGGGATGGCCAGCCCAGACCCGACACCCACAATAAACGCGAACGCATAGCGCGAAAGCCAGGCGGCTTTCGGCACATAGCGCGTGAGCATGAGCATCCCAATAGAAACCGGGATCAACAGGGCCCATTCCCCGTTCTTCACGATCGGGGTCCAGATGAGATGGACGATCACCGTGTCGTAGGTCTTCACGATGGTATAGCCAACAGATACGCCGACGTAGAGATTCTCCGCCAGCTTGAACAGGGGGTTATCCTTATAGAGGAACGAGAAGATAAAGAGGGTCAACCCCGTCGCCACCCAGGCCCCGATGATGGTTTCAATCGGCATAGATCCTCACAACCCCGAGTGGCCCTGCTGCGCAGACTGTCTACGCAACGAGAAGTAAAACAGATTACACAGGATCACCAGCACGATGATGGCGAGATGGGTGGCAGATTGGGCATCCATCCCGGCAATGGCCTTCCCCTTCTGGCCGATCAGGGTCTCGTATTCCGCTGCGCCTCGCAGGCCTCCGATCAGCCCATTGATCTGACCGCTCCGTAGCAACGGATATAAGCCGGGGGCCATCACGCCGGTGCAGCCTCCGCCAAGCTCGAACTTGTACTTGTCCTTGCCGAACACATACCAGGCCTCCACGCCTGGATTGCCTGCGCCCAGACTGACGGCATAGTTTACATCTCGTAGGTTGGTAATCCCTTGAAGCACTGGGAGCCCCTTCGTCGGTTTGCCGTTGTAGTCTGCGGGAAAGGCCCCATAGAGGTCCTGCCCCATGTTCATGATGACGGCGGTTCCGCCTGGACTCCAGCCAAGAAACACATAATCTTTTCCATTCTCCTTGCCCATCTCACGGGCGACCTGCGTGACGACCTGGTCTGCCATGCCGGTACCAGAGACCCAGAGGGTCATCGCAACCACCCGAAGATTTTTCCGGAAGGCATGACGAAGTAGGGAAATCGATTGGGGATGGAGCTCCGGCTTCGAGGCAGGATCGAAATCCAGCGAGAGCAGAAACACCGACCCCTCCGGGAGCGACTCGATATAGTCGTAGACTCCTCTCACTTCCGGCGAAATCTTGATCGGCAGCCCGACCGGATAGAGTAAAGGCAAGAGCGTGCAGAGGCCGATCACCAGAAAGATGATCCGCCGATCGATTTTCAACATGCGCTCTGCGAAGATCACCGCGTCACCTCGCAATGAAACGTGTAAAGAATAAAATGAAAGGAGGCACGTCTGGTTTGACTAGTTTTTTATTTTGCATTTTTAACTTTGCCTTACTCTTTCCCGCCACCCAAATACGACCGCTCCATCCCGAAGATGATCTTGATGGAGAGGGCAACTGTGCCGAGGCTCACGCCGATCAGAATCGCGCGCCGCACCGACGCATTCAGCACGTTCAAGATCCATTGAGACAGATCGCCGCTGAGCGGGATGAGATATTCCCCGAGCGGTACTCGGCCCATCATCACAATCACCGCCGCAATGAGCAGGACCGCCGCCTCGCGGCTCCTCGCGCGGAAAGACCTATAGGCGGCTGAAGCGATGAAGAAGGCAAGGATGGCGAACATGGTTCCTTGCAGCGGAACCATCATGAAGTTATAGATCCAGCCGAAGGAGGTCATGGCACCGTCGACAGCTTCTTTGCCATTCGACCAGAGGCCGACCGCAATAGTGCCCAACATACTGACATAGAGGACGAAACTGTAGCCCCAACCTGCTTCCTTGCGCCGAATCTTGATCGCATGGACATGGAACAGGCTGCTCACGCCCAGCACCAACGCAAACCCACCGATGATCTGGAGCCACTTGGTGACGGAGGTCAGCATCTGCTCCGAAGCCGGATGCGGTACATAGTACTGTGCCGCAAACACCAGCCCCGTGATGAGCGTAATCAGAAGCGGGACCTGTCGACGAAGAAAAATCATTTCACGTCCTTAAACACATCTAAAAACAATTGCGGCCACTGCGCACCGAGTAGCGCTCCCAGAGTGGCCAGAGCGGTCCCAGCGACGAGGATGCAGAGGATGAGCCCCTTACCAATATCCTGTCCGAGCAATGTCCCAACCTGCACAGGCTCTCGAGAGAGATAGGCGCTGGCCGCATACAGCTCCTCCCCGATCAAGGTATAGTCGCAGGTGGTGACAAAGAACGGGAGCTGGTGATCCGAGTCCGTCCCAGCGATTTGGATCGCGCCGGTGCTCGCGCCGGTTTCCGTCAGCAAGAGCGCTTCGGCGAAATAGGCCCCCATGAAAAAATTCGCCGCAGGCTTTTTACGCAGCATGATCCCGTCCACTGCCGCGGTATAGCTGAATTGATCCGACGTAATAAAGAAGTTGGAATCGTCCTTGTAAAGATCTGGCTTGCCTGCTTCCAGATAGGCCTGTTTCGTAATCTCCTGACAGACAGCCATGGTCATCGGATCCCGATGAGGCACGAGCAGCTCTGTCTCATAGGCTGCCGTCCGTTTCGCCACCCGCCCCAAAATCACCGCCGCCGCGATCGTCGAGGGATCGCTCATGTCGTGGGCGCCGGTTAGATAGAGAATCGGCTTGCCCAGCTCGGTCGCGCGACCGATGGCCTCATCCACGGCATCCAGCCCTGGAATACGGCGCAAGAAGATCTCCTTCGTTCTGGCCCGGCCAATCGCGTAGAGCACGATGCCACCGAACAAAAGCGCCAGCACCAGATTATTAATCTGATTCCAATTCATCCAATTCGGTTGCGGCGTTACCCGCACCGGCATGCCGATTCCGCGATCGTCGCTCAGCACCGCCGCCACCGTGATGCTGTAGGCAGTCCCCCTCTTGAGTTCGACTCCCCGCCCGTTCCTCAATGTAAACTGATGCTGGTCCCCCGCCGCAGGCCTCGTCCACCAGGGCCACTTGGATTCACGAACGTAATGTTGATTGGCAGGAAACTCTGCCACGACCTTCATCGTAGCAGGATCAACCGCCGATCCCTCGCTCAGAAGGATCTGATACTTGGTCGCAGCGCTATCGTAAGCAGCCGGGGCCCAAATTACGGTGACACTGTCGCCACCGTCGCTGGGCGTATCGAAGACGCGGATATCTTGAGGGGGAGAGAGGGTCGTCTTCGTCTGGTCCTGGTACTGCGCAAACACCGGTGACCCCGGCTGAATCAAAACAGCCATGAGCAGGAGCACCGATGTCTTCCAGCCTTGACGTTCCACGCGCACTAGCATCCTTCAATGAGCTCAATATTGGTCCGCGGAATCATCACCCTGCTGCCGTCGGCAAAGCAGACCTCCATCACCCGCACTTCGCTTTCGGTCGGAATCTTCTGGAGGTCTGACGGCAGGCTCGCAACTTTGCCGATCTTGCCGAACAGAGGATCTCGAATGATCCGCACCTGGTCACCAATTCTGATGCCTTCCCGCTGGAGCACGGTGGCAGGGCTATGAGCCGCTGTGATGCGCTTGGGAATGATGACCTCCGGACGAATCACGCCGGCGCGAATTTGTGTCGCGCCTGAAATAGAGGCCAGTTGGCCCACATGGGCTGAGAGAAGTGTGAATGTTTTGTCGGCCATGGGGATGGTGCCGAACCCTTCGGTGAGGATGAGGGTAAAGCCGACCTGCTCCGTGCCAGTGATGGCCACCCCAAGGTCGTAGCCCAGGAGTGCCCGCAAATCCTTATCATGAATGCCGCCAATAACCAACCCCGCTACCCCCACATCTTTCGCGCGAGCCAACCCGTCTGACGAGATGAAGGAACCGCCCACGACCACCTTGCCCTTCATGGCACCGGTGAAGTGACGAGGCAAGAGGATTTCATCCGGCGCAGTCACCGCGATGACGATCTCGCCCCAGGTTTCCCCGCCAATACCGAAGATCCCCTGTACCAGACTGCACTCAGTTTCGACGACGACCCCTTGCTGAGAAATCACCTCAACGATGAGTCCGTCTACATAGCCCAAGAGTTCCAACACGCGAGGCGGCTCCCGCAACAGGACCTGCCCCGTGATGGTGGACACGGATTCCACGACGCCGGTGACAGGCGAGAGGACCTCCGTCTTGAACCATTTGATGAGCGGTTTATTCTCCGCCAGGATCTCGTCCTTCTGCACCAAATCGCCGGTCTTCTTAATCAGATACTCGTTGATCTCATCCGGCGCGACACCCAACTGGTTGGCCAGGTTCAGGGGATAGACCTTCCCTGGTAATTCCGCGCGAGCCACAGCCTGATTCGCACGCACAGTTTCTCCTGCCACGACCAGCACGGTCCCTGATAGAGACAACATCCGTCTGCGACGGACCGTGGTCTGCTCTGTAACGGTTAAGCCTGGCGTGTAAGAATGGGCCATATCAAATTACCTAATCGGAGGCTGAAACATTCTCCGCTGGTGACTCTCGTCGCAAACTTTACATCTTCGGATATAAATCCACAGCCTTGAACCATTTCGTCAGCATGGCCACTTTCGCATCATGCTCGGCCGGCAACTGCAACGGTCGCCCTCGTCCATCGAGCAAGAGTCCCACCACGCCTCCCTGCACTTCACGCGTGACCGAGACTCCAGCCCCGGCCCCGAGATTGACCTGTTTCACCGGCTGGATCGTGATCGAGGCCTTCTGATCGCTGACTAATGGCAGCAGCCGCAAATCACCGAACGACAGTTGCCCCTTGTCTACTCGCCCGTCCGGGAAGGTAATGGCATAGTCGGCGCACCGCTCCCCTTCCTTTCCCTGACCGATCGGCGCAACACAGGTCCCTAAATAGACCATGCAATCTCGGACAAAGACATCGGTGGCAGCCTGCTCATTGATCATCGAGAGGACCCCTAGATGCGGCATCATGAAGATGCTGTCCACCGAGAGCCTCGTCACACCGAGTGGTTCATAGGCATCCACCATCATCAGCATCGACTGCACACGACGTGGCGCATGGGACAAAATCCCGCCACTCCCCACGATCAAATCCAGCTTGAGCATATTGATCAGGGTCTTGCCGGACTGCTGCTGCTCGAATACATCGGAGATCGTACGTTCCTGCTGTATGCCTTTCAGCGCCGTCGCAAGGGACTTGTGATGAATCAAAGCAAGCCGGAGCGCCTCACGGGCAATTGCATGTTCAATCTGCAGCTCATCCAGCGTCTGCGGAATCGTAGTCGGCCTGACCATCTTATTTTTGATCCGGTTGCGAAGCGTCTGTTCGTCGAGCGTGAAGGGCACCCACCGCATGATGTTGGCGAGGCCCGCTTCCGCCAGCACGTTGGAAATACTGTAGGACATACCGAGGTTCGCGCTAACCGTCCGATTGAATAGGCCTTCGAAAACCGAGAAGACGTCCGTGGTAGCCCCGCCAATATCCACCCCGATCAAATTGAGATGTTCCTGCTTGGCGATCGTTTCCATGATCACCCCGACCGCCGCCGGCGTCGGCATGATCGGCGCGCCGGCCATTTCGATTAGCTTCTTATAGCCAGGCGCCTGCTGCATGACATGCTCGAGAAAGAGATCGTGAATCTTGTCTCGCGCTGGAGTGAGGTTCTCCCGCTCCAGCACAGGGCGGATGTTGTCCGTCAGTACCAGGGCCGCTTTCTCCCCTAGGATCTTCCTCACTTGCGGCTGTGCATCTTTATTGCCCGCGTAAATCAACGGAAGCTTGTAGGTGGCGCCAAAGCGAGGGCGGGGCTCCGCGGCAGAAATATATTCGGCCATCTCAACTACATGGGTGACCGCACCGCCATCGGTTCCGCCGGACATCAAAATCATGTCCGGTCGCATCGTGCGGATCCGCTCGATTTTTTCATGGGGCAGGCGCCCATCGTTCGAGGCGAGCACATCGATGACGATCGCGCCGGCACCCAGCGCAGCTCGTTGTGCGCTTTCCCCCGTCATATTCTGCACCACACCCGTGACCATCATCTGCAACCCGCCGCCCGCGCTGCTCGTAGAGATGTAGATATCGACGCCAGTCCTTGCATCGCGGCAGGGCGTGATGATCTTGTCTCCGTCCAGAATTTTTCGACCGGAAAGTTCTTCAATTTCCGCAATCGCGTTCAGCACCCCACGCGTCACGTCTTCGAAGGGTGCTTCCACCGTCGTGGGCGCTTCCCCGCGATAGGTCTGTCGATACTCGTTCCCGACTTTCTCGATCAGGATGGCTTTGGTCGTCGTGCTACCGCAATCGGTGGCCACGATGACGTTGAGAGGGTTGGATGTTGCGCTCGGCTCAGTCATCTCGCGGAGGCTCCTTGCGGAGCCTGGGAAGCAGACTTCGTTTCCATGAGGGTCAAAAGACGGGAGATTGTATCGCCCCGTTCGAGTAACTTGGCCACCTGCTCGACTTCCCTGGCGTTGAACGCCCATTCGACGATCGGAGTCAGGAAATACAGGGCCTGGCTGCCAAGAAAGTTCATGGGCCCGAGCGATTCAAGAAACATCGTGGTGGGCGCCACCATGCCCCGCTTCACCACCGCATTGGCTATCCGTTCGAGCAACACGAGATCTTCAATAGTGAACACCTCGCCCTTGGATCCGGTCGAAAAGGCATGGGATAGCTCCACACGAACCTTGCCCCATATTCTTGCTAGAGATATCTTGGGGAAAATAGTCATAACTATTTGGAAACGCGGTCAAAACCTACTATCGAGCGGCATTATATGGAGGGGTCTAAGGAGAGTCAATCAAAGTGCCGCCCACTCAGGGGCGGCTGCAGGCCAACGCTCCTCACCCTTTGCTTGGGCAAGAAAGTCGCACTGAACGAGAGCAGAAGGACTACCAGGCTGCTCATTCTCGAATCTTACGTTTTCTTGGACCCATTGCTGTTAGGATGGTGCCAACGTTTTCTTGCCTTATGACATCGATAGAAAGGGAGCCGGCCTTGAACCACACGAAACTCATTGCCTCATTTATCGTGATTGCCCTGATCGGAACTCCAGCCCTCTCCCTCGCAAGAGCGAGGGGTGGATCTGGGGGAGGCTATTCCAGCGGCTCACGAAGCGGAAGTACCTCGGGCAGTATCGGCAGCCGTGGATCGCGCACCTATGACCAAAACAGCGCAAAGCCGATTCAACAGTCCGCCACACCAAAGCCTGCCACAACCGGGCCGCAGCAGGCGCCCACGGCCCAGCCGGCTCCTACCAGACAGCCTTCGTTCCTGCAGCGCAATCCCCTCCTGGCCGGAATCGCGGGAGGTCTTGCCGGATCATGGATCGGACATATGCTCTTCGGGGCAACGGACAGCAGCGCAAAAACCGCCGAACCCGGCGAGCAGATAGGCGGAACCGAACAGGCAGCCGGATCTTCCAGCTCCACCGGGATCCTCCTAATCCTGATGCTTTTCGGAGCAGGAGCACTATTGTATTTCATGAAAGTCCGGCGACCTATCCCCAACTTTTCCGGGATTACGAGGAGCAGCGCAACTAGCGGTAGCCTCTTGGCAGAACCCTCCGCTCTCGCCATCCAAACCACGGTGGTGGTCAGCGATGTTACCACGGAGGACAAGATCGCCTTTCAGCGACTACTGACCGACATTCAAACGGCCTGGAGCAAACAAGACCTGGCAGGGCTGCGACGGTTCGTCACGCCGGAGATGTTCACCTATTTCGGCACCGCGTTGGCAGAACAGACCCGCTTAGACGTCCAGAACTACGTGGAAGATGTGGTCCTCCTCCAGGCAGAAGTCAGAGAATCCTGGATCGAAGACGCCACGCATTACGCGACGGTGGGGCTCCGCTGGAACGCCCGCGACTATACGATCTCCCTCACAAAGCAACGAGGCGACGCAGGCTATCTCATCGAAGGGAACGACGTGACGCCGAGCGAATCACACGAAGTCTGGACCTTCATGCGCTTTCAAGAGGGGAAGTGGCTGCTCTCGGCCATCCAACAAACCGCCTAGAGCGCGGCGAACCAGCCGACTGAAACGATTCGGGCCCGATGTTTCTTATACTCTTGACAAGAAGCATTGGCCTCGTTTCGATGCAGTTACCGAAAAACAACCTGACATGGCAGCACTAACAACTCCGACCTCCTGTTATACCCCTCTGATCCTCCCCCACTTTTTCCAAAAAATCTTGAAGAGAAAGTTTTACTCGTCGCTCAAACTCTGATATACCTCACGTATAGTGTTCAACATTTTCACACCGAAAGGGGGTGGGGTTCACATGGCAACGAAGAAAGCAGCGAAGAAGAAGACCGCAAAAAAAGCGGCGAAGAAGAAGAAGTAGCACCATGAGGGGGCGGCGGCCACGTCGCCCCCTCACTTCTCTCCTCCTCGATCTCCCTCAAACCAACATCGCATCTCACCATCAACAGACCGCATCGAAGAGTCCCTCGCAAAAACGTCTGCCCGGTCGACCACCTCCTATCGGGTTGGTCAGGACAAATAGGTCGTACACCTTCCCTCCTGCCACGACCTCGTCGTGACCATGAGGTGCATATCGTCTAGTCCATTCTCGTGCAAATGACGATGCCAAACCTGGTGGTGCCATCAAAACGACGGCCCTGAGTTCATGATCCGGATGAAGAGACAGGCACTGAGGAGAAGAGAGAAGCGGCTGAAGCCAGGAACCAGAGAAGACCTCGAGGCAAAAAAATGGGGAGGCGATGGCCACATCACCTCCCCGTCTTTCTTACGCCAGGGGAGAGCCCATGACGACCAAGAAAGCAGCAGGCACATCATAGCATGAACTTCCTACTCGAAATCATAAATAATATCTAATATAATCAATTAGATACGTCTTAATGCCCGAAAAGTCCCGCCCAAAGTTAGTCGGATGACTCAGCTGGCTTATCGGGTCTTACCGGTCTATTTTGCTTGTTTGGCTGCTCAGGCGGGGCTTCAGATCAGCCCGACGAGACAGGCAAAACCGACCAGAGGGAGTTTTCTTGGAGGGATCGATCCAGGCCTTGAGCGCTTCGAGGATGAAGATGTTGCACTGGGTTGCCAGGCTCCTGTCAACGACTCGGCATGCGAGATTGGCATAACCCTCGCCGATGAGTGTCGCCTTGACGCCCGACGCGGCCACCGGCGTTAGGCCGCGCGTTGCACGAGCAGGGGGCCACTCCCGCCTCCTCGGCCACAGCTACACTACAAGATGCCGTTTTACTTCTTCCGGACTCAACTCATTTGCCTTCCCCGCTGCCACCACCGCTCCTTTTGCCATAATGACGTAGGCATCAGCAAGGCGCGCAGCGAAGTGAAGCCCCTGCTCCACCAGCAAAATCGCAAAGCGCCGCTGGCGCTTGAAGCCAATAATCACGTCCTCGATTTGATCCACCACAGACGGCTGAATCCCCTCGGTCGGTTCATCGAGCAGCAGAACTTTTGGATCTGATAACAAGGCGCGCCCAATCGCCAATTGCTGCTGCTCACCGCCGCTCAGCACTCCGCCCGGCCGTTCAAGAATTTGCGTCAGCTTGGGGAACAGGCGATACACTTCCTCGAAGGCCGCTTTCTCGGTAGCACCGTTACCCTTATTGGCTCGTGCCCAGAAGCCTAGCTGCAAGTTTTCCTGCACAGTAAGATGAGGAATGATCTCGCGGCCCTGTGGGACATAGGCTATCCCCTGCTTGGCCCGTCGATCCGCCACTTCGTCCGTGATGTCCCTCTCGCCAATCTTGACTCGACCGGATCGGACCGGCAGCAGACCCATAATCGCCTTCAGCGTAGTAGTTTTTCCGACACCATTCCGCCCCATGAGACAGGCAACTTGTCCCGGCTCCATGGCAAACGAGACATCGCGTAAGATATGGCTTTCGCCGTAGTAGACGTTGATCTTTTCGAGTTGCAGCATGGCTTAGGTGTGCGCCACTTTTTGCCGGCCAAGATATATTTCACGAACACGGTCGTCGGCCTGGACTTTCTCAACAGGCCCCTCGCAAATCACGGCACCTTCGTGGAGCACCGTGACCGTTCTTGCGATCTGCCGAACGAATTCCATATCGTGCTCGATCACAATCACTGCATGTTTCTCTGCCAGCGTCTGCAGGAGAAGACCGGTCTGCTCGGTTTCTTTGTCGGTCATCCCCGCGACTGGTTCGTCCACGAGCAGCAGCAACGGATCCTGCAAAATGACCATCCCAATTTCAAGCCACTGCTTCTGCCCATGGGACAGCGACCCGGCCAGCCGATGCGGATGATCTTTCAGACCAATCGTCTCCAGCGCCTCATCGACTGTCCTGTACTCAGTCGCGGTAGGCTTGCTCATCAGCGTGGCAAAGATACCTTTACTCTCACGCTTCAGCGAGAGATCGAGATTCTCCCATACCGTCAAGTTCGCATAGATGGACGGAGCCTGGAACTTCCGCCCGATACCCAGCGCTGAAATTTGATCTTCGCGTTTTCCGATCAGATTGATGTCTTTGCCGAATATGACCCGCCCGGACGCGGGGGTGGTTTTACCGCAAATGACATCAAGCAACGTCGTCTTGCCGG
>SXGU01177076.1_pt1 | contig 27780 bp, 27 predicted proteins | sample 3174531 | NCBI WGS metagenome assembly SXGU01 (sample SAMN11356863, study PRJNA531348) | freshwater metagenome | isolation source: freshwater sample F1-140 | place: China: Fuxian Lake, Yuxi | collected 2017-12-25 | reverse complement strand
GTTCGTCAGCGGCTTGCGTCGGCCATCAGCGGTGTTGAGCGTCCAGATTTGCGCCGCCGCCGCGCCGACGTAGCGCGGGCGCGTCCACGGGAAACCGTAGCGGCCATAGACCACCGACTTGCCGTCGGGGGAGAAGCTCGGATAGTTCATCACCGCGTAGTCCTCGGTCAGTCGCGTGGTGCCCAGCGTCTTCAAATCCACGGCGTAGAGCGCGTAGTTGGGACTCTCGCGGCGCGCGGCGAAGAGCAGTTGCTTGCCGTCGGGACTCCAGCCGCCGGTCAACTCCGCGCCGCTGTGCCAGGTGATTTGCTGCGCCGGCCCGCCCTCCGCCGGCACGACGAAAATGTCCCAGCCGCCGTTGCGCTTGCTGGCGAAGGCGACCCACTTGCCATCCGGCGAGAACATCGGATACGCGTCCGACTCGACGTGCGACGTGAGCGCCGTGGCTCGCCCGCCCTCACTCGGCGAGACCCACACATCGCCGCGATACACGAACGCGAGCCGCTTGCCATCGGGACTCAACGCGGGTTGCCGCGCGCCGATGACCGGCTGCGGCGTGGGCGGGGTGAGTTGGGCGGAAGCGGAGACAACAGCGGCGAGGAGCGCAGCAAAAACGCAGGCGGACGAGGGACGGAATTTCATGAGCATCATATTATTTCGGCAGACTGTAAGCCGACGGCAAGCCGGGGGAAAGCTTCACGATGGCACCGCGTGGCATCTGGGACGACGACCCTCTGGTCCCCTCTCCCCCATCGGGGGAGAGGGAGCGCGATGAATGGGCTTCGTGAACGCGGGCCATTCGCCGCGTCAGCGCTCCATCACTGCATCAACCGCTCCACCGTCCACACCACGCCGGCGAGCGCGATGAGCAAGCACGCGGGACGCCGCACCCACGGGCCATACCACACGCGGTCCTCGCACCACTTCGTCGCGGCCCACGCGAACGCGATGACGGCAAGCTGGCCAAGTTCCACGCCGATGTTGAAGGTGAGCAGCGCCACGCCGATTTGCTCGCGAGGCAAGCCGACTTCACTCAGCACGCCCGCGAAGCCCAGCCCGTGTATCAGCCCGAAGCCGAACACCGCCACCCAGCGCCACGGTGAGACTTCCGAGCGGAACAGATTCTCAATCGCCACAACCGCGATAGACAGCGCGATGAGCGGCTCCACCACGCGCCCCGGCAGCGCGAAGATGCCCAGCACCGCCAGCGCGAGCGTGATGGAATGCGCGAGCGTGAAGGCCGTCACCTGCCACAGCAGCGGCTTGAGCTTCGGGCTGAGGAGGAACAGGCCGAGGACGAACAGGATGTGGTCGAGGCCCTTGGGCAGGATGTGCGTGAAGCCGAGTTCGATGAACTGCCACGCGGAGTTGCCCCGCACGGGCGCAAGCGGAGCGCCGCTGGCTCCGGGCGGCACGGGCGGGGGCGGCGTGCCGCGCGAGTCCTCCTGAAACGCGTCGAGGTCTATCACCATCGCCTGGCGCGACTGCACGAGTTGCAGCACGGGCGGAATGCCTTGGCCGCGATGAAAGAGCACTTCAAACAGCGCGGCGAACCCGACGGTGTCGAAGAGCGAGATGGAGAGTTCGAGCTGCTTCGCGGTCGGCGGGATTTCCCAACGCAGCGTGAGTGGCAGCGGTGCGGGAACGACTTCGCCCGGTCGTTCCTCGCGTGTAAGCGTGAACTGCGTCGGTGGCCAGTTCGAAAGCACGCCACGCACGGGCGCGTTTGTGTCGAGCGCGAACCGGACACGCGTCTGCACGTAGTCCGCGATGCGCGGCGCGAGCGTGCGCACCTCGGCCGCGGTCATCAGCACCACGGCGTCGTTCGTCCGCGCGTTGAGGAACTGGAGCAGGTCCGGCTGGTTGAGCTGGAAGGTGAGCGTGAGCGAGTTCGTCGTGAGCAGCGCATCCACGCGCGTGAGCGAGGCGGTGTGGGCGGAGGCGGAAATCAAACCAAGCCAGAGGCAAAGCAATGTCGCAAGGAACCGGGGCAAACGTCCAGATGGACGCCTGGCCTCCCCTCCACTTGCGGAGCGCGGGGCGAAGGTCGCGGTGGTTCGGATCACATTCACAAGCAGCGCAAACCGTCACCCCCCCTACTCCGCTGGCTCCTGCCACCTCGGCACAAGCTGCTGCGGCACGCCCAAGTGGTCCAGCACCCGCGCCACGACCGTGTCCACGACTTGTTCCACCGTCTGCGGGCGGGTGTAGAACGAAGGGCTTGCCGGCAGGATGATCGCGCCGGCGAGGAGCAGCAGCTCCAGGTTCTTCAGGTGAACCAGACTCAGCGGCGTCTCGCGCGGGACGAGGATGAGCTTCTTGCGCTCCTTGAGCATCACGTCCGCCGCGCGCAGCAGCACGTCGTCGCTCGTGCCGTGGGCGATCCGGCCCAGCGTGCCCATGCTGCACGGGATGACCACCATCGCGTCGAACGGATTTGAGCCACTGGCGAAGGGGACGTTCATGCTCTTCAGCCCGTGCGGCACGACGCCCGCCGGAAGCCGCAGGCCGCCGGGCAATTCCTCCGCGATGACGGCGTGCGCGTAGTTGCTCAGGACGACGTGGACCTCGTGCGCACTGGCGTCGAGGTTTTCGAGCAAGCGCTGCGCGTAGAGCGAGCCGCTGGCACCCGTGATGGCAATGACGATTCTCAAGTGCCGCGAATATGTCGGCGCGCACCGCGAGCGGCAAGCCGCGCGATTATCGCGTTGCCTTCAAGTTGGCCGCTTCGCAAACTCCGGCGATGCAACTTTCGGTGAGCGCACTTCCACTTCCGGGTTCAGAAGCCGTCTAACTGCTTTGTGAACCTGCTCACTGCTGTCCTCTCCCGCTCCCGACTCCTTCCGTTCGTGCCCATCATCGTTGCGCTCGCGCTCTCCGGCTGCGGCGGGCCGGAGAAGAGACAGCCTTCCGGCGTCCGCATAACACCGGGCACCACCCGCGCGCCGCGACCGCAACCGCCGCCCTCGTATCCCGCTCCGCGCGTTGTCACGCCGCAGCAAGCGCCGACCTTTGTCCAGCCCCGGCCGCAGCCGCTGCCCCAGGTTCCGCAGCCCGTGCCGACGGTGGTTCCCAAGCCCCAGCCACTGCCGGTCCCGATTCAGCCCGCCGCGCGCCCGCAGTGGATTCCGTTGCAGTCTTGGGCCGCGCAGATGGGCTTCTCCGCTCCCACGCGCGTCAGCCAGACATCCTACCAACTCAGATCCGCCGCCGGCTCGTTCCAGCTCGAAGTCGGCAAGCGCGCCGCGACCTGGAACGGCTACAAGTTCCACCTCGGCTTCGCGCCGGCTTCCACCAACGGCGTGCCTTTCATCCACAGCCTAGACGCCGACAAGACCCTCGCCCCGCTCCTGCAAGTGAACCGCCCCGTCGCGCGCGGACGCGGCGTCATCGTGCTCGACCCCGGCCACGGCGGCATCGATGTCGGCACCAAGAGCGTGCTCAGTAACTCCTTCGAGAAGACCTACGCGCTCGACTGGGCCATGCGCCTCAAACCGCTCCTCGAAGCGCGCGGCTGGAAGGTCGTGCTTACCCGCACCACTGACCGCACCGTCGAGTTGACCGAGCGCGTCCTCATCGCCGAGCAGCAGCAGGCCGACCTCTTCATCAGCCTGCACCTGAACGCCGCCGCTGCCGGAGCCGCGGGTCTGGAGACCTATTGCCTCACCCCCGCGGGCATGGCCTCCACCCTCACGCGCAACTACGCCGACCCGACGAACATTGTGTTGCCTGGCAACTCGCAGGACTTCCAGAGCCTTCACCTTGCGATGCGCGTCCACCGCTCCTTGCTCCAAAACATCGGCATGGCCGACCGAGGCGTGCAACGCGCCCGCTTCATGGCCGTGCTGAAAACTCAGCAACGCCCCGCCATCCTTATCGAAGGTGGCTACCTCTCCGACCGCAACGAAGCCAAGCTCCTCGCCAGCCCCGACTACCGGCAGAAGCTCGCCCTCGCCGTGGCGAAAGCGCTGGAGTAGGCTAGCGCCGCCCACCTGGCTCGCTGACTTTCAGCTCCCGCGCCAGCGGTCGGCTCGGTTATACTCGCCTCATGCAATGGCAGCGTGACAACTACACCCTCACGGACGAAACCGCCCGGCTCGACCTTCCCGCCGTCACCGCCTTGCTCCACGCCACCTACTGGGCTGCGGACCGCTCGCCAGAAACCATCGCGCGCAGCCTCCGCCACTCGTTGAACTTCGGCCTCTTCCACGGCGCGGAACAAATCGGCTTCGCCCGCGTCGTGACCGACCGCGCGACCGTGGGCTATCTCTGCGATGTGGTGATTGCGGACGGGCATCGCGGCCACGGCCTCGGGAAGTGGCTGCTCACCTGCATCCTCGAACACCCCGAGTTGCGCGGCTGCCGCATGGACCTCTTCACCAAGGACGCGCAGGAGTTTTACCGCACCTTCGGTTTCGGCCCTCACAAATACACGAGCCTGGTGCGGTATCCGCGGTGAAGGAGCACGGACGTCTACGTCCGCGTTTCATCGGGCTGCGGACATGGGCGTCCGCGCTCCGAGCACTTCCTCCACCGCCTCGTAAAGCGCCCCCACCATCCGCCGCATCTGCGCCCGCGTCGTGCAATACGGCGGCATCAGCACCACCACGTTGCCGACAGGCCGCGTCAGCACGCCCCGCCTCGCCATCGCCTCGCACACGCGGATGCCCGCCCGCTCGCCGAGCGCAAACGGCTCCCGCGTCCGCCAGTCGCGCACCAACTCGACGCCCGCCACCAAGCCGACTTGCCGCACATCGCCCACGTTCGGCAACGACCAAAGCGACTTCAGCTCGCGCCGTAAATCCGCCTCCAGCCGCGTCCGTGCCTTGACTGACGCCTCACCCGCGAGCAGTTCCAAACTCGCCAAGCCCGCCGCCGCGCCGAGCTGGTTGCCCGTGAAACTGTGTCCGTGGAAGAACGTCTTGAACTCCTCATATTCCCCGAGAAACGCATCGAAGACGGCCTGCGTCGTGAGCGTTGCGGCCATCGGCAGGTAGCCGCCAGTGAGGCCCTTGGCGAGTGCGAGGAAGTCAGGGGCTACGCCCTCGGCGTGCGAGGCGAAGAGGATTTCCGATTTCCGATTTCCGATTTCTGATTGCCTAGGCGAGCGCGGCACCCTCGGCAAATCGGCAATCGGCAATCGGCAATCCGCAATCCCAGTCCTCCCAAAGCCCGTCATCACCTCATCCGCCACCAGCAGCGCGCCGTGCCCGCGCGCGATGTCCGTCACGCGTTTCAGCCAGCCAGCGGGCTGTGGAATCATCCCCGCCGCGCCTTGCATCAACGGCTCGAAGACAAACGCCGCGTAGTCGTTTCCGCGCTTGCGAGCTGCCGCGCACTTCGCCTCCACCTTACCCACGCACTCCCAGTTGCACTTGCGCGACTCGCGCGCATCCGTCCGCTCCGGCTTCGCCTTGTTGAATGGACAGCGGTAGCAATACGGCGACATCACCTGGTCCGTCTTGAAGAGCAGCCCGCTGAAGGCTTTGTGAAACAAGTCCACGTGGCCGAGGCTCACCGCCCCGACCGTGTCGCCGTGATACGCGCCCGTCAGCGAGAGGAAGCGCGGCTTCGTCTGCGGCCCGCGCGTGCGCCGCGTGAACTCGTAGGCCAGCTTCAGTGCGACCTCCATCGCGGTGGACCCGTCATCGGAGAAGAAAACCTTGGTCAATTGCGAATTGCGAATCGCGAATTGCGAATTTGCCTTCGCGCGCGTGCCGTCACGATTCGCCATTTGCAACTCGCCATTCGCCATTTCGACCAGCTTGGCTGCGAGCTGGCTCGCCGGCTCATTCGCGAATCCCAGCGCCGAACTGTGCGCGATTTTTCCGAGCTGCCTCTTCAGCGCTGCGTTCAGCTTCGGATGGTTGTGCCCGTGCAGGTTGGTCCAGATCGAGGAGTTCGCGTCGAGATACTCGCGCCCGTGAACGTCCCGCAGCACCGCGCCCCGGCCCGAGGTGATGACGATTGGCTCGCGCCGCAGCCAGTCGCGCATCTGCGTGAACGGATGCCAAACGTGCGCGTGGTCGAGTTGGGCGAGCTTATGCATTTCCGATTTCCGACAGCGCGTCGGCGAGCGTCGCCAAGTCCTCCGCCGTGTGCTCCGCCGAGACGGTGAAGCGCAGCCGGGCCGCGCCGCGTGCCACTGTCGGGAAACGAATCGCCGGCACAAACACCCCCGCCTCGCGCAGCGCGGCGGACAGCGCCACCGCCCGCGCCTCCGCGCCCACGACCACCGGCACAATCGGCGCGCACACTGCCGACGGCGGGAAGCCTGCGCCGATGAGCACGCGCTTCAACTCTTCGACAAACCGCCACAGCCGTTGCCGCCGAGTCTCGCCCTCCTGCGATTGGATGATGGCCAACCCTGCCCTCGCTGCCGCCGCGGCCGCCGGCACCGGGGCCGTCGAGAAAATAAAACTCCGCGCGCGATTCACCAGCAGGTCCACCAGCTTGCGACTCCCGCAAATCGCGCCGCCCGCTGCGCCCACGGCTTTGCCCAGCGTCGCCATCTGAACCTCGACGCGTCCCGTCAGCTCGAATTCCTCCACCAACCCGCTCCGCTGCGCGCCGAACAAACCCGTCGCGTGCGCCTCGTCCACCATCAGCCACGCGCCGTGCCGCTCCTTCAGCTCAACGATGTCCCGCAGCGGGGCGAGGCCGCCGTCCATCGAGAAAACGCTTTCGGTCACGACCAAGATTCTTGCTGACCGCTGACCGCTGACCGCTCCCTGCTTCCCCGCCCACTTCAGCTTCGCCTCCAAATCGTTCAAGTCGTTATGCCGGAAGACGCGCAGCTTCGCGCCGCACAACTTCGCCGCGTCCACGATGCAGGCGTGGACCAACTTGTCCACGATGATCACGTCGCCCTTCCCGAGCAGCGCGAAGATGGCTCCCTGCGCCGCTGCGTAGCCTGTGGAGAAGGTCAGCGCCGCCTCCGTGCCCTTGAACGCCGCGAGCGCTTCCTCCAGTTCGTGATGCACCGCCAGCGACCCACACACGAGCCTCGACGCGCCCGAGCCAGCGCCGAATTTCTCCAGTGCCTTCACCCCCGCTTCCTTGAGAGCCGGATGCTGCGCGAGGCCGAGATAGTCGTTGGAAGAGAAGTTCAACAGCTCGCGTCCGCCGATCCGGATTCGCGTGCCGTCAGCCGACTCGACGCGCCGCAGCTCGCGCAGCAGGTCCGCCTCGCGATAGGCGGACAGCTCGGCGGCGAGTTGCTTGTCGAAGTCGGTCACGCGCCGACCGTAACAGCGTGGCGGTAGGCGGCAAAGCCTCCCGTAGGTGACGACGTGAGGAGTCTCAAACTTTCCCAGACCCCAGACGCCAGACCCGATTCAGTCAGAGACTCCTCACGTCGTCAGCTACGGGTGCCAACTCCCGCTTGCACCGCACTTGGGCTTCTCCTACAACCACGCGCATGCCGACCACCGCCACGCGCGCCGGAGCGCGTCACCAAAACACTTTCGACCTGAACACTTGGCTCGACGCCCGCAGCGCCGCCGTCAACAGAGCGCTCGACGCCCTGCTCCCGCCCGAGAAGACCAAGCCCGCCACCATTCACAAGGCGATGCGCTACTCCATCTTCGCCGGCGGCAAACGCATGAGGCCCGCGCTTACGCTCGCAGCGGCGGAGGCTTGCGGTGGGCGCGAGGTGGATGCACTGCCGCTCGCGTGCGCCGTCGAATGCATCCACACCTACTCGCTCATCCACGACGACTTGCCCGCGATGGACAACGACGACTTTCGGCGCGGCAAGCCGACGAACCACAAAGTCTTCGGCGAAGGCATTGCCGTGCTCGCCGGCGACGCGCTGCTCACGCAGGCCTTCGAGATCACCGCGTTGGCGAGGGGCTGGCCGCGCTACTCGCATCGCGACCTCGTGCTGGAAGTGGCGAAGGCCAGCGGCTCGCTACAACTTATCGCCGGGCAAGTCGCGGACCTCGAAGGCGAAGGCAAGAGGCTCGGCGTGGCTGAACTCCGCTACATCCACGAGCGCAAGACCAGCGCCCTGCTCTGCTGCGCCGCGCGTCTTGGTGGCATGAGCGCGAACTGCATCCCTGCGCAGCTTCAGGCCCTCACGGACTTCGGCTACAACGTCGGCCTCGCGTTCCAGGTGATTGACGACATCCTCGACGTGACGCAGACCAGCCAGCAGCTCGGCAAGACCGCCGGCAAGGACATCACTGCGCAGAAGGCGACTTATCCGAGCATCGTGGGTTTGGAGAAAAGCCGGAAGATCGCGCAGCAGCTCACCGCCAAAGCCTTCGCCGCGTTGAAGCCTTTCAAAGGCCGCGCCGCCGCCCTCGAAGCCCTCGCGCACTACCTGCTGACGCGGGACAAGTAGAAGGCACGGCAGACAGGAGTGTCCGCCTCAAGCCGTGCGCCGCCTTGACCCGGCCACGCTGTCCCCTAACCTCCGCGCATGTCCTCACCGCAGAGCGCGCCGACGCATTTGGCGCAGATCCTTCGCCACGTTGGGCCGGGACTCATCCTCACGGCGTCCATCGTCGGCTCTGGGGAGTTGATCGTGACGCCGAAGCTCGCGGGCGAGACGGGCTTCAAGCTGCTCTGGCTCATCTTCTTTGGCTGCATCATCAAGGTCTTTGTCCAGATCGAGCTGGGCCGTTACGCCGTCGCCACGGGCAAGACCACACTGGAAGCGCTCGACAGCATCCCCGGCCCGCGCTTCGTGGTGAGCTGGCTGCTGTGGTTGTGGCTGGGGATGTATGTGGCGATCGTCTTCCAGACTGCGGGCATCGTGGGTGGCATTGCGGAAGTTTTTGCCGCCGCAGGAGTCGGGCTGGACAAGAAGCTCATCGCCATCGCCGTCGGTGCGTCGTGCGCCATCCTGCTCGCCATCGGCCGCTACCGACTCGTGGAGAACGCGTCCACGGCGATGGTCGTCGCGTTCACGATGGCCACCATTGTCGCGGTCGGTTCGCTGCAATGGTCGCCCTACGCGATCTCCGGCGCGCAGATCGCCGAGGGCTTCACCTTCTCGCTGCCGGAGAATTTCGGGACCGCCTTCGCCGCGTTCGGCATCATCGGAGTCGGTGCGTCGGAGCTGATTTATTATCCGTATTGGTGCCTGGAGAAGGGCTACGCGGTGAACGTGGGCGCGAACGACGGTTCGCCGGGCTGGTTCGAGCGCGCGCGCGGCTGGATGCGCGTGATGCGCGTGGACGCGTGGATCTCGATGGTGATCTACACGACGGCGACGGTCGCCTTCTACCTGCTCGGCGCTGCGGTGCTTTACGCGAAGGGTCTGAAGGTCACGGACAAGGGGCTGATTGACACGCTCGCGCACATGTATCGCGAGAGCTTCGGCTCGTGGAGCTTTTACGCGTTCCTCGTCGGCGCGTTCTTCGTGCTCTACTCGACGGCCTTCGTCGCCACCGCGTCGAACGCGCGACTGCTGGTGGATGGTCTCGCTCTGTTCAAGGTCATCAAGCTCAACACTCCCGAGGACCGCGTGAAAGCCATCAAGCTCTGGGTCATCATCCTGCCGGCCATCTCCGTGCTGGTCTTCATGCTGTGGGAAAAGCCCGTGACGCTCGTCTTCGTCGGCGCGATTGGGCAGGGCATCATGCTGCCGTTCCTCGCGGGCGCGGCGCTCTACTTCCGCTACAAGCGCACGCCGCCCGAGTTGCAGCCGGGCATGACCTGGACTGTGTGCCTCTGGGTTTCCGCCCTCTCGATGGCGGCTGCAGGCATCTGGCAGGTGGTGAGCGAACTCTCGAAGCTGAAGTAACTTTGCCCGCCGCTCCGTCCCCACGATTCCCCCTGCTCCGGGTTTTCCCCGACCCTGCCTTGGGAAAAATTCGCCCCACGTTCACAAAGCGCTTACATTCCTATGCCATAGTTTCGCACAGAAATGAACCGCCCGACGCCCACACGACATGAGCCGCCCGCGCACCGGATGCTCCGGTTGCGCGGTGTTGTCATCGCGTTTGCGTTGATCGTCACGGCGTCCCTCTCAGGCGCCCAATCTCCGTCGGGCGCAACGCTTGGCATCGCGCCCGGCACCAACGGAAACATCGCCACCGTCAAGGTCTCCGACCCCGGCAACTTCGTCTGGCTGCTGGAAAGCTCCACGAACCTCACCACGTGGACCGAGATCGCCGCCATCAAGCTTCACAACGGCTCCTTCGCTCGCGGCATCCTGCCCGTCGCCACGCCAAATCTCTCCTTCCGCGCCGTCTTCGACCCCGCGCGTCAGACCATCCCGAGCGCGTTGACGAACGCCCTGCTGCTGCCCGCGTCGCCCCTCAACTACACCGCGCTCACGCTGCCTCCGCGTTTCTCGCAGCAGCCCATTCTCGGGCAGGACAACACTCCCGCCACCAATCTAACCACTGACATCGGCGCGACGCTCGGCCGCGTGCTCTTCTACGACAAACGCCTTTCCACGAACCAGACTGTCTCTTGCGCATCCTGCCATGTGCAGGCGAATGGCTTCTCCGACCCTCGCCAGTTCAGCGTTGGATTCAACGGTGGCCTCACTGGCCGCAACTCGATGGGCCTTGCCAACGCGCGTTGGTATCAGCGGCAAAAGTTCTTCTGGGATGAACGCGCCGCGACGCTGGAAGACCAGACCTTGATGCCGATTCAGGACAGCTTGGAAATGGGCATGACTCTCCAGGCCCTCACCAATCGCCTCGCAGCCGAGCCTTTCTACACCAATCTCTTCGCCCAGACTTTCGGTTCCCCGGCCGTCACCAGCGAGCGCATCTCCAAGGCCCTCGCGCAGTTCGTCCGCTCCATCATTTCCACGCAGTCCAAATACGATGCCGGCGTAGCCAGCAACTTCTCCAACTTCACCACGCAGGAGAACCTGGGCCGCCAGATCTTCTTCGGCCAGACTCCGTTCAATTTCGTGACCTGCGCCACCTGCCACGGCACCGACAACTTCGTTCCCGGCCCCAACATCAACAACAACGGCCTTGAAAGCCCCTATGTGGACAAGGGCCTCGGCGCGCTCACGGGCCTCACCCAGGATGAAGGCCTCTTCAAGGTCCCTTCCCTTCGCAACATCGAGCTGACCGCGCCCTATATGCACGACGGCCGCTTCGCCACTCTCGAACAAGTCGTTGAGTTCTATGATTCCGGCGTCGTGAACCACCCGAATCTCTCCCCACCTCTGAAGGCCACCGGTGGCGCTGCCGGAACCCCGCTCCGCCTTAACCTCACCCCGCAGCAAAAGGCCGCCCTCGTCGCCTTCATGAAGACACTCACCGATCCCAGCGTGAGCACCGACGCCAAGTTCTCCGACCCGTTCAACTACGGGAACTGAAGTCCGGCGACTCCAAGCAATCCATTCCCCTGCCCTCGCTTCAATAATCCTCCATCCTCCCACCAAGGGCGTATCTACGTTTCTCGCCCGCTGCTCTTCCCATGCAGCCGCCGACTGAGAGAAAGAAGGGCGCAGAAATAAAGCCCCTTCTTTCTGTCCTTTTCTTTCTGCCAGCCAATGCCCGTCTCCACCCCCTGATGGTCTGCAAGAAACTGAGATGCGTGCTCCCACCAGCCCTTCCTCTTTTCCCTGTTCCCTCCGCGCCCCTTCCATGCCTAAATCCTACCAACCCATAATGAAAACCTCCCCCTCACGACGCCATTTCCTCACCTCACTATCCCTCGCCGCCGCCGCCACAGCCCTCCCCGCCGCTCCACCCCCCCCCCTCCGATGGCAAACTTCGCGTCATCTGCTTCGGCGCACATCCCGACGACTGCGAGCTTCAAGCCGGCGGAGTCGGCGCGTTGTGGGCCGAGCGCGGCCATCATGTCAAACTCGTCTCCGCCACCAACGGCGACATCGGGCACTGGCGCGAGGCCGGCGGCCCGCTCGCCTTGCGACGCAAACAAGAAGTCGAAGCCGCCTCAAAGATTCTCGGCACTACCGTTGAAGTTCTCGACATCCACGACGGCGAACTCATGCCCACCCTCGACAATCGCCGCCTCATCACCCGACTCATCCGCCAATGGCGCGCGGACATCGTCTTCAGCCCGCGCCCCAACGACTACCACCCCGATCACCGCTACACCGGCGTCCTCGTGCAAGACGCCGCCTACATGGTCGGCGTCCCCTTCATCTGCCCCGACGTCGCGCCCCTCGCACGCAATCCCCTCTTCATGTTTTACACCGACCGTTTTCAGAAACCCAACCCCTCCACCTGCGACATCGCCATCTCCATTGACTCAGTCATCGAGAAGAAGCTCGATGCGCTCGCCGTCATGGAATCACAATTTCTCGAAGGCGGCGCACTAGGCCACGCCGCCCTCCTTCCCCGGACCCCTGCCGACAAACCCAAGCGCATCGCCGCCGTTCGCGCCAGCCACGCAGCCCGTTATCTCGGCATCGCCGAGCGTTTCCGCAAGGAACTCCGCCAATGGTATGGCGACGCCCGTGGCTCCGTCGTCCAGCACGCCGAAGCATTCGAGATCTGCGAATATGGCCGCCGCCCCGACTCCGCAGAACTCAAGCAGCTCTTCCCCTTTTTCAGCTGAGGCCACCATCAAGTAGCCGCCGAGGTCAGGAGGCAGATTCTCCTGTGCACGAAAATCTCCGCCTCCTCACCTCGGCGGCTGCCGCGTCCACAGACCTAAATCCCGCGTCCTGCCAGACCGTTTCTGCCCTTCCCATTCGTGTCCATCCTTGTCCATCTGTGGCTCCCCTTTTGAATCTCGGCGGCACTTGCTGCCACCAATTCACCCCCGCACCCTTGTCGGGTATCCACCTGACAGCGTGTCGGGTATCGGCCGTTTGCATTGCGCACCAGTGCGATGCGAACATGGCCTCGATGAAACTCCCTCAAGGCATCTGCGCCGCCCCGCTCACCGCGCGCGCACAGCACACGGGGGACTCCATCCGCAACCCATGTCCAGCCGCCGCGTAGAACAATCCGACCACGCCGTGGAGGAGTTTTGGCGTCCCCTCGCCCAGCGCTGCGGCTGGGCTGTCAGCGCCGCCGCGCAAGACCTCGGCAGCTCCGTGTGCAAGCTCGAACGCCGCTGCCAGCAGGAACTCGGCACCACCCCGCACGACTTCTTCCACCGCGAACGAATGACCACCGCCGCTCGACTCCTCACCTCCGGCCAGACCATCAAATTCGCGGCGCTGACCCTGGGCTACTCCCAGCCCGCGAACTTCAGCCGCGACTTCAAGCGTCACCACGGCCGCCCTTCACGTCTCTTCGCCCCCGCCCGCGATTCGGCCTCGTGAGGGGTGTCGTAATGTTGACTCTGAGAACAGGCGCGGCAGGATGCAGCATGTGATTCTGCGAACACATTTGTTTCTTGTTGTCGCCCTGCTGCTGACTGTGGTCAGGCCGGCACGCGCTGATGGGGTGGATCACTTGATGAAGGCGGAGATGGCGAGGCAGAACATACCGGGCGTCGCGCTGGCGGTGGTGAAGGATGGGAAGCTGGTGAAGGCGGCTGGCTACGGGCTGGCGAATGTCGCGGAGAAAACACCCGTGCAGGCGGAGACGGTGTTCCGCATCGCGTCGGTGGGGAAGCAGTTCATCGCGACGGGGATCATGCTGCTCGTGGAGGAGGGCAAGCTCGGGCTGGAGGACCAGATGGAGAAGTTGATAGATGACGTGCCTGCGGCGTGGGCGGGGTTGACCGTGCGGCAGTTGCTCTCGCACACGTCGGGGCTGGTGAGGGAATCGCCGGGTTACCTCGGAGGCGTGAGGCAGCCGGACATCAATGTGATCCGGGCGGCGTATTTGCTGCCGTTGCAGTTCACGCCTGGGGAAAAGTATCAGTATTCCAACGTGGGGTATTTCACGCTCGCGGAGATCATGCGTCGCACGAGCGGGATGCCGTGGGGGGATTTCATGTCAGCACGCGTGTTCAAGCCCGCGCAGCTCAACGCCACGACGTTGACGGACCAGCCAACGCGCGGGCCACGGGCGGTGGGCTACGCGGGCAAGGACGGCGAGTGGACGCCGGTGGTGGATGCGATCGCGGTGCGCCCGAGCGGGGCGTTTCATTCCACGGTGCTCGACCTCGCGCGATGGGACACGCTGCTGGACGGCAGCAAAGTGCTGAAGGCGGAGTCGCGCGCCCAGATGTGGAAGCCGACGAAGTTAAACGATGGCAGGCTCCACGACTACGGACTCGCGTGGACGGTGGGGACGAAGGGAGGTCGCGCAGTGATACGCCACGGCGGGTCGCAGTCGGGGTTCCGCACGGAGTTCATGCGCTTCCCGAAGGACCGCGTGACGGTGATCGTGCTGGCAAACAGCGACGAGGCGAAGCCGATGGTGTTCGCGGAGCTGGTGGCGGAGAAATTTCTGCCGATTACACAGCAGAAGTAGTCCGAGGAAGATCAGTTGCTCCGCTCGACGGGGCGGAAGGGCCAGACCCAGCTCGCGAACGCGCCGAGCTTGCGCGTCTGAATCCAGACTTTGCCCTGCCCGCTGAATCGGCAGACGAAGCCCTCGCCGGAGAAGAACAGCGACTTGTAACCGCCGATGCGCCCGACCTCGTATTGCAGGCCGTCGGTGAAGGCGACGATGTGGCCGGTGTCCACCACGTAGTTTCCGGAGACGTTCACGCAGAACATCGCACCGTAGGTGTTGAACCAGAGGTCCCCCTTGCCGGAGCACTTGATGAGGAAGAGGCTTTCGCCGGAGAAGAAGCCTTTCAAGCCCTGCCATTTGCTGTCGAGCGTCACGCCCATGCCGCTCGCGACGAAGCCGCTGCTCTGGAGAAACACAGTGTCGCCGTCGAGATAGACGTGCTCGAGATCGCCGGGCGCGCCGGGTGCGATGCCGATGCTGCCGGGGGCGTTCGCGGCGGTGAACTCGTTGACGAAGATGCTCTCGCCGGTCAGGAGTCGCGACAGACCGCCGCGCATCTTGGTCTTCATCTCCATGTTCGTGTCCATGGTGGCCATGGCGGAGGCTTCGACTTTCAGCGTTTGATTGGCGGGAAGCTGCACCGTTAGAAAAGCGAAGTCGGGGCGGCCCTCAATCAAGTAGTCGAACTCGCGGCGCTGGTCGGTGCTGTAGCCGGCGGTGAGCAGGCCGGAAGCACTCGCTGAAGACGCTGCACGCAACGGCGGCGGGCCGCCTTTCGGAAGCGGGGGCGGGCCACCGGCGACAACGAGCGCGGGGGATTGCGCGGCAGTGACCCACCCGGTAAGCCCATCGTGGAAGACATGGTCGGTGGGCTTGAGCTCGCCGGACGCTAGCATTTGGCGGACTTGCTCGACGGGAAACGGGCCTTCCGAAACGCCGGTGCGGGAAATGTGGATTTGCATTGTCAGAGAGGTGTTTCGTGTTCCGTGTTGCGTCTTGGGGCGCGGTGCTTATGCGTGGCCGATGCCAACACGGAACACGCAGCACGCAGCACGTTTCGAGAAGTGTTCTTACGCAAGTTGTTCATCGAGGCTTCAACTCCGGCCCCAGTTCCATGCCGAAGCCCTTCGCGTTGTGGCTCTGGCACCAGACCGTGCCGCGACCGGAGAAGCGGCAGACCAAGCCTTCGCCGCCGAGGATGGCCGTCATCCAGCTTCCGCCGGCCTTGGTGATGGTGAAGTTCAGCGTCTCCTGGAACGCGACGATGTGGCCGGTGTCCACGATGTAGTCGCCGTCCACCTCGATGGGATAAATCGCGCCGAAGCTGGAGATGACGACCGGGCCGGTGCCGCTGAGTTGCAGCCAGAAGGCGCTCTCGCCCGAGAAGAACGATTTGAAGCCCTGCCAGCCCAGGTTCACGTTCACGCTGCTCTCGCACGCGACGAACGAGCCGGATTGCACGATGAGATTCTCGCCCCGCAAATCGTAGCGCAGCATGTCGCCGGGGAGCGTGGCCGCGAGGAATACTTCGCCGCTGGCGGTGCTGGCGGAGTAGTGGTTCAGGAACAGCGACTCGCCCGCGAGCAGGCGCTTGGCGGCAGCGAAGAGCGAACCGGAGTCGCGCTTGTGCGTGGTGGTGGTGAGCGTGAGCGAGTCGCTCATCGCAATCATCGCGCCCGACTCGGTGGTGAGGTGCTCGCCGGGCGAGAGCACAACGCGCGCGGCGGCGTTGCCGGGGCGGCTGAGAAGTTGAATGTCCATGTTAGATGCGAGGGTTGAGCCAGTTGGCGAGGCCGCTGATGCTGCGCGTTTGAATCACAATCTTCCCCTTGCCCTCGACGCGCGTCACGAAACCCTCGCCGCCGAAGAGGCTGGAGAAAATCCCGCCGGCCAGTTGCAGCTTGAGCTTCATCTGCGGCTCGTAGGCGACGAGGTGGCTGGTGTCCACGATGTATTCGCCCTCGACCTGCCGCTCCAGCAGCTCGCCATACGCGCCATACCAGAGCGTGCCCGTGCCGGAGATGGTGAGCTTGAAGAAGCCTTCGCGGGCGATGCCGCTGACCAACCCAGCCCAGCGCAAGCCGAGCTTGAGGCCGGGGGTGGACGCGATGTAAGCGCCCGGCTGGAGGCAGAGCGTCTCGCCGTTGAGTTGCACCTCCCTCATGTTGCCCGGCGTGGTCTGCACCAGCGTGACGCGGCGCGGGCCGGTGGTGGCGTTCGTGAACGTGTTGATGAAGAGCGACTCGCCCGCGAGAAATTTCTTAGCGAGGCCGGAGAAGAAACCGCCGTTGAGCTTCGCCTGCATCCCGAGGTCCGCCGCCATGCTGGACATGGCGTCCGACTCGGCGATGACGCTCTCGCCGGAGTCGAGGTCAACGTGCAGGTAGGCGAACGACGGCGCGCCTTCGATGGTGGTCTTCATGGCAGTGGGGAAAGTGTTTCAGGAGCAATTGCGCTGGCCAAGGTTGAAGTTCCTGAGTGTCGAGGTCAAGCCGCCGTGCCCGCTCCCGGCTACAGATACTTCTTCGGAATCTCCGCCCCCGCCACGTAGCTCAACTTACCGATGTTGCACATCTGATACACGTTGATGCGGAAGTCCGGGCAGGTGCTCACGAGGCAGTAGGCGTCCGTCGGCGTGAAGTTGTGCTCGCGGATCAGCCAGTCCATTAGGTGGAAGGTGGCGGTCTTCACCGCCTCCTCCAGCGGCTTCGCGGCGTGTAGGGCGATGAGCGCGTCGGGCTTCTCGATGCGCATCCACGGGAGCTTCTTGCCCTTCAGCACCTCGAAGCGCAGCCGCACCGTCGAGCACGTCTCCGCCGCCGTGCCGGTGAACTCCGTGTCACCCTGACTGGCATGAACATCGCCGAGATAGAACCGCGCGCCGGCGTGATGCACTGGCAGGAAAATCTTGTTGCCCACCGCCACGTCGCGGATGTCGAGGTTGCCGCCCCACTCGCCCTGACCGTCAATGCTCGTGCAAACCTCGCGGTCCGGCGCGTTGCCCAGCGTGCCGATGAACGGCGTGACCGGCCACGAGATGCGGTCGCTGAAATGCACCGTGCCATCGCGCATCGTGCCGCTCGGGCCGGGCGTGTGGCGAAGAATCTTGGTGGTGTATTCGCCGCTCAACTCCGGCCAGCGCGTGGACTCGCCCAGCGGCCCGCGCCGTGGCCCGATGGCAATCCACGAGTAGTCCGCCACGAGGATGTCTTCGATGTGGACGACCAGCGTGTCGCCCCGCTCCGCGCCCTCGACGAAAACCGGTCCGCCGAGCGGGTTCGCCATCGCAGGGATGCGGTCAAAGCCCGGGCGATTGCCAGGAATTGCCTTGTCCGCCTCGGTCTTGAAGTAGCCCGACGAGGCGTCCCACGTCTCGATTTCAAACGCCTCGCCTGGCTGAACGCGGAGCTGCGGTTCCTCGCGCCAATCGAGCACGAACTTGCGGGCTTGGTCTCGAAGGATGCGTTGCATGGCCAAGAGTATGCGGAACGGAAACCGGACGCCAAGCTTGCTCCATGCCGTCTCGCTGGCTACGGTTCGCGACTGAAGAAAGAGCGCGCCTATCATTCCGACCCGGAGATTCTCGGCGGCACGCTGGTCTTCAAGGGCACGCGCGTCCCGGTGCGAAGCCTCTTCGACCACCTGAAGGCGGGCGATTCCATCGAGGTGTTTCTGGACGGCTTCCCGAGCGTGAAGCGTTCGCAGGTGCTGGCCGTGCTCAAGGAAATGGAAACCGAAGTCCTCGCCCACGCGTGACGCACCGTGCGCATCCTGCTGGACGAAAACCTGAACTGGCGGCTGAAGTGGTTTCTGCCCGGCCATGAGGTGAAATCGGTGCCGCGCATCGGCTGGGCAGGCCTGAAGAACGGCAATCTCCTCGCGGGGGCGGCGGAGCAGTTCGATGTGCTTATCACCATGGATGGATCAATGGCCAGCCAGCAGAATCTGGCACAGCTTCGCCTCGTAATCGTCGCGCTGTCCGCATCCTCAAACCGCTTGGAAGACCCCAGCCCCTTGATGCCCAAGGTGCTCGCGGTGCTGCGTTCGCTCAAGCCCGGCAGGGTGGTGAAGATTCGCGCCTGATCGGCGCACCCATCTTCACTCCGCCTTCTTGAAAAACTCCGCTTTCTTCGCCTCCGCACTCGGCCCCCAGATCTTGATGCTCGTCACCATGCCCACGTCATCGAAGGAGCCGAAGCCGATGTGTCCCTTGGTGAACGTCTTGTCCTCCGCGAGCATGATGGGCTTGGAAAAGTCGTCGAAGAAGACCTTGTAAGTGCCAGCCTTGGTGTCGCGCTCGGCGCGGATTTTATGCCACTCGCGCTCGCCCCAGGTAATGCCCTTGGTCGTCTCCTTGGCGAAGTTCTTCCGCGGCGCACCATTCACGATGAAGACATTATGCGCGTTTGGGTCGGCGGCGACGGCGATGTGGTTGTAGTAATACTGCGCCGGCCCGGTGAAGCCGAAGAAGAGGCACATGTCCTGGTGGCCGTAGGGCTTCTTCGTCGAGAGCAGCTCCACCTCCAGCACAAAGTCGCCGAAGGCCTTGTCCGCGATGAGCGCGATGTTCAGCGGCGAGCGGTGCTCGGGCTTGTAGGCGCTCTGCTTGTGCAACTCCAGCGCGGGCTTGTCCTTCTCCTTCGCCAGCCGCCACGCGGACGGGTCGGTGAAGACGAAGTCCTTGAGCGCATCGAGCTTGGTGAAGTTCTGCTCGTAGAGCAGCTTGTAGCCGGCGGGGAGTTTCGGCGCGTCCGCGGCATGAGCGGAGAGGGCAGCAAGCAGGGCGGTGGCTACAAGGAGGTATTCGCGAATATTCATCGTGTGAGGGAGGGTTGCCGCCCACCGCTGCCCGTTCAAGCTGGAACCGACACCCGGCTCACGGCTCGTTCGTGTTGTTCCACTGCTTGATGATGTTCGGGTCCGTCGCGGAGACGAGCTGCGCGCGCTCTTTGGTCTCCAGATGGCCGTCGCAGAAGAGGATGTTCGCGCGCTTGCCGGAGTGTAGTTCACCGGGATACTGGCGCAGCGCATAGATGCCGATGAAGCCGCTCCAGTTCGGGTCGCCGCCAAACGCCGTGTCGTAGTTGCTGTCGCCCAGCGCGATCATGCTCGATGGCGCGCGCACCATGGCTTCGGAGGTCTGGCCATTGGCAGGGTTGATGCCTTGGAAAACACCCAAGCCCGTGTTGGGGTTGCGACCAGTGAAAGCGCCCCAAACGTTGTAGCCGTAACTCAGGAAGCTGCTCCCCCCAGAGCGCAACCGCACTTCGTCCTGCGCGTAACCTCCGTAGGCTGGCAGTCCGCTTCCCATGGTCACCTTCCACTCAGCTTTGTCGTTGGCCTGAGGGCAGCGGAAAATCTTCGTGTTCATTCCCGATCCGGATTCCTTCCGCATTTGTGCGGGCCAAAGCCAAGTGGCTCCGTCGGCCATAATCCCCTGCGGGTAATACCCGCATTCCGAAACATAGAGCAGAATCCCCATCCCGATCTGCCGCTCGTTGTTCACGCAGGCGATTCCTTTGCCCTTCATTTTCGCCTTGGCCAGCGCGGGCAGGAGCATCCCAGCCAGGATGGCGATGATGGCAATGACCACCAGCAGTTCGATCAAGGTAAACCCCTTCCGTGAAGGCCGGGTGGCGGGGGCGAAATGCATGTCCCACAGATGTGCCGATGCACGGTTGGCGTCAAGGCGTTTGTTGCCGCACGCCTTGGGTGAGCGGGCGCGGTTACGGCTTCGCCTCAATGTGGCTCGCCATCGGGATCCGGTAGCGCTCCAGAATGCGCTTGGTCGCGGCGTCCATCAGACCGGCGTCGAGGACGATGCGGCGGAGATTGTCGCCGCGATGGAACTCGATGGTGTGAAAGCCTTCCTGCGGCTGTTGCAGCGCGGCCTGCACGTCGGCGAGGCGGCTGATTTTTTGGCCGTTGACGGTGTCCACCACGAGGAAGCGCGCGTCCTGATAGCCGACGACGTAGGGATCAGGCAGCACGCTGGTCAGCACGACGAGGCCGCTGCGTTCAGCGCTGGGCGGTCCGCCCGCGTAGTGCGCGAGTCGGAACGGAGCGCGGCGCTTCCAGTCCTCGCCGAACCCGCGCAGCAGTGGGATGTTCAGCGGCTGGAGGACGAGCCCGCCGGCGATGAGGAACTCGGGTGCTTGGTCAAAGGTCTGTTCCGCGAGCAGCTTCACGGAGTAGTCGAGCTTGGGCAGGCGGTAGTCCAGGTTCATCTGTGCGCCATCGCGCCAGATTTTCATCTTCACCACTTCGCCGGCGAATTTCCGGCGCGAGCCGAGATTCTCGACGATGAGCTGCCCGTAGTCGGGGTCTTTGTAATAGCCTTGGTTGTCCACATCGAAGCCGTCCACTTGCAGGATGAGGTCGCGGGGCTTGAGGTTCGGCTCGACCTTCGGCGTGGCGGGCACGTCAATCACCAGCGCGCCGCGCGGGTCGCCGGGAAGTTTCAGGAACTTGAAGGTCGAGGGATTTTCCACGGGTGTCCACGTGAACGGGAAGAAGCCCAGGCCGGGATACTTGCCGGCCTTGCGCGCGGCGAGGATTGGCTCGATGAACGACGCGGGCAGGAAGCGCGCGTTGTTGCCGCCCTGCCCCGTCGCGAGGCCGGCGACCTTGCCATTCGCCACGAGCGGCTCGGCCCAACCCACAGCCTGCATCTCGGTGCTGGCCTCGAGCTGGAGGTGCTGGAAGAAGGAGAGTCGCGCGTCCTCGACGAGGAACTGGTTGAACTCGGCCTTGCGCGCTTCGAGGTTGCCGCTGCGCCAGCGGACGATTTGCAGCCCCTCTTTGGGCAGCTTGCCGGTGATGAACGGGGCGGGTTTCAAGCCCGGCCAGAAGGCATCTTCTTTCGCGGTGAGCACGGCGAGGTTGGCGTGATAGTCCAGCCACACGACCTCGGCGTCCCACCATTTGCCGCGCCCGCCCCGCTGCACACGGACGAGCGTGCGGTCGGAGAGTTCCTCGGCGGTGGTGAGGATTTCGCGCGCGCCGATGACGAGGCCATTCTTCTGCACCGTGCGCGACTTGGGTGTCCAAGGCTGGAAGACCTCGTAAGCCCGGCGCGTGACTTCGAGATAGACAAGGGCGCTTTCCCAGTCCGGGGCGGGGGCGGCGGGGGCGCGCTGGCAGAGGAGAAGGAGAGCCAGGGCCAGCGCCAAAGGATGCAGGATGCAGGATGCAGGATGCAGGAGCGCCGGTCGCGAGGGACGACGGCTTGAGATGGGGTAACGGTCGCGCATTGGAAATTGGGGCTTGGTCATTCCTTGGTCATTGGGCCTTGGCCATTTGTCATTCACAACCGCCGGTCCTTCGGGATGCCATACGTCTTCAGAATCTGCGCGTTCGCCTTGTCGGCGCTTTCGCGTTCGAGGCACTCGAAGGTGTTCTTCGGCAGGAACTCGACGACGTGCTGGCCGTTGCTGGGCGACTCGAACGCGCGAATCACATCCTCCAAGCGCTCGATGCGGATGCCGTTGATTTTGTCCACGAGCGCGCGGCCACGGGTGCGGAAGTTCGCGTTTACCCCGTCGGCGAGCACGGTAGAAAGCACGATGGGCTCAATGCGCACGGTCTTGGGCGATTCCTGCCGACGGTAGAAAAGCTCGTAGGTCAGCTCCGCGCCCGCCGTGTCCGACCAGCCGCGCCCGAAGGTCTTCAGGTAATCGAGGCTGATGGGCGTGAAGACGAGTCCGGCATAGACAAAGTAGCGCGGCGGGGTGTCGTATTGGTTGCCGAGAACCTTGTCGGTGCCGCTGACTTCCACCGGCAGTGCGATGCTCTGCTCTTTGCCATCGCGCCAGATTTTCAGCGCCATGCTCTGGCCGTGCTGCGCCTCCTGCACGGCCATCGCCAGCGCCATGCGGTTGCCCTCATAAACAATGGAGCCGTCGCTGCCGACCGGGTAATTGCCGACCTGCAAGACCACATCATCGGGCCGCAGCACCTTCTCCGCCGGCGTGCCGGGTATGGTGGAGTCCACACGCACGCCCTTGTCGTTGTCGGGCAGTTTGAGCTTGCGGCGGTAGGCGGTGTTTTGCAGCGGCGCGGTGCGGACGCCGGCGCTGGGGAAGCCGTCGTATTTGCCGTCCTTGATGTCGTCGAGGAAGTGGTTGATGACCGGCGCTGGGATGAAGAAGCCGGCGTTCTCGAGGCCGGGCATTCCTTGGAAGGCAACACCGATGACCTTGTCGTCCTGGATCACGGGGCCGCCAGAGTTGCCGGGGTTAATCGCCGCGTCGGTCTGCACGCCGAGCAGCGAGCGGTTACCGATGTGCGCGTAGGTCTGCAACTCGATGCGCGAGACGACGCCGCGCGTGTAGGAGATTTGCTCGCCGCCCGCCGGATAGCCGTAGGTGACGACTGTCGAGCGCACCTTCGGCAACGGGCCGAACTCCAGCGGCTCGCAGCCGTCGTAGAAGAGCGAGTCTTCTACCTCCAGCAACGCGAGGTCGCAATCGTGGGCCACGAACACGACGCGCGCGAGATAGGGGCGCGGGTCCTGATAACGCTTCACCATAAGCTGTCGCGCCCAGCTCACGACGTGGGCGTTGGTCATAATGCGGCGGCCCTTGATGATGAAGCCCGTGCCGCTGCTGCGCCGGAGTTGGCCGAACTTCCACGGCTCATCCCAGTCAGCCTCTTGGGCGAAGGTGAAAATCTGAACGACGGCCTTCTCCGGGTCCGCCGCGAGGGTGGGGAGGGAGGAAAGCGCGAGCACCGCGAGGAGGGAGCAAATAGACTTTATGGACACTCGCGAAAAGTGGCGACGCGCAAGGGGAGGGTCAAGCTTGGGATTGGGGAAAGACTCTTTCACCGCGTAGGTGAGACGGACGTAGAGAGGAAGCGGGGCGAACTCTGCGGCTGTCCCGACTCTGCGGTGCAGCTCCCTACCAACCCCGTTCCCCGATGGCTGTGGGAATCGTGTCCAGCAGCCAGCCGGGCATGCAGCCCAAAAGCACGGTCACAACCGCCAGCAGCACAACGACCACGCGGCTGAGGGACGAGACCACCAACGGCCGCGCGTTCTCGTCGGCTTCCACCACGAAGACCTGCTTCAGCACTTGGAGATAGTAGTAGAGCGAGACGCAGCTCATCGCGATGCCCAGGATGACGAGCCAGAGGAACGGCAGGTGGTGCCCGCCGTTCGTGAGCGCGGCGGCGAAGAGGTAGAATTTGCCGAAGAAGCCGGCCAGCGGCGGGATGCCCGCGAGTGAGAGGAGGAAGACCATTAGACACCACGCCAGCACAGGCGCGCGGCGGGCGAGGCCGGCGAAGTCTTTGAGCTGGTCGCCGCCGACCTGCGACTCGACCACGCCCAGCACGCCGAACGCGCCGACGGTCGTGAGCGCGTAGGTGGTGACGTAGAAGAGCAGCGAGCCGAAGGCGTCGCCGCCGGGCGCGAGGAAGCCGATGAGCATGTAGCCCGCGTGCGCGATGGCTGAGTAGGCGAGCAACCGGCGGACACTCGTCTGTTTGATGGCGGCGAGGTTGCCCAAGACCATCGAGACGGCGGCGATGATGGACAGCAGCGGAATCCAACCACCGGTCGCCTTTTCCTCGTCACCCCAGCCGAGCTGGCTGAAGCCGAGCAGTAACACTTTCGCGAAGACAAAGAAGCTCGCGACCTTCGAGCCGCTGGCGATGAACACCGCGCTGGGCAATGGCGCGCCTTGATAAGCGTCTGGTGCCCACAGGTGGAATGGCACGGCCGCGACCTTGAAGCCGAAGCCGATGACGACCATCACGAGCGCGACGGTCAGCAACGGGTCGGCTCCGATGGTGAAGAGTTTCTCCGCCATCTTCGGGACGTGGGTCGTGCCGGTGAGGCCGTAGAGCAGGCTGAAGCCGAAGAGCAGGAAGGCCGCGCTCATGCCGCCGAAGAGGAAGTATTTCAGCGCGGCCTCGGCGGAGGCGCGGCTGTCCTTGTTGAACGCGACGAGGATGTAGAGCGTGAGGCTGACCAGCTCCAGCGAGGCGAAAATCATCAGCAACTCCTCGGTGCTGACCAGTAGCATCATGCCGACGGTCGCGAGCAGGAGGAGGGCAAAGTATTCGCCGACGTGGCGCGTGAACTTGCAGTCCACCGAGAGTATCGCGGTGAGCACGGTGAGCAGGAGGAGGACGGCTTTGACCGTCTCGTTCAGTGGGTCAATGACGAGCATCCCGCCGTGCCAGTTGCCCACCGTCGGGTTCAGGAAAATCCAGACCACCGCTCCTCCGCAGCCGAGGGTCGTCAAGCCGGCCGCGATGCTCATGCGGTAGGAGTGGGGCGTGCCTTGCAGGCCGAGCAGGTCCACGGCGAGCACGAGCAGGGCGGTGCAGACGACGATGACTTCCGGCGCGAGGGCGGTGAAAAGGGCGAGGTAGTCGGCGGTGTTCACAGGCCAGCCACCTTTCTCAGCCCGTCGAAGAGCGGCGATTTGAAACTGGGCACGATGAGGTCGAGCAGCAGGCGCGGGTGCAGCCCGATGACGACGGTGCAGAAAATCAACAGCGCCGCGCCGAGTCGCTCGGGCACGGAGATGGGGTCCAGCGGATGATCGTGGTCGTGGGCTTCAGCGGACGCGGGCTTGTCGGAGAAGAAAACCTGGGCGGTGGTCTTGAGCGTATAGACCACGCCAATCACGATGCCGACGCCGGCGAGGAGCGCGAGTTTCGGGAACGCCTGCCACGCGCCGATGAGCACCTGCAACTCCGCAATGAAGCCGCTGAAGCCCGGCATCCCCATCGAGGCGAAGCCCGCGATGACGAAGGTCACGGCGGCGAACGGCATCTTGCGGGCGAGGCCCATGCCTTCCAACGCGTCCAGCTCCCGCGTGTGCGCGCGGTCATAAACCATCCGGCCCACCACGGCGAAGAGCAGTCCCGCGATGACGCCGTGCGAGAACATTTGCAGCACCGCGCCGCTCCAGCCGACTTCGTTGAGTGTCGCCAAGCCCAGCAGCACGAAGCCCATGTGGCTCACGCTCGAATAGCCGATGACGAACTTGAAGTCCTTCTGCACGAGCGCGACGAGCGCGCCATAGACGATGCCCGTGACCGCCAGCGCGGCGAGTTCGTGCTGCCACATCTTCAAGCCCTCGGGGAAGAGCGTCATCGCCACGCGCAGGCAGCCGTAAGCGCCGAGCTTCATCACCACGCCAGCCAGCAGCATCGAGGCAGCGGTCGGCGCGGCGGAGTGACCGGTCGGCGCCCAGGTGTGGAAGGGCCAGATGCCCGCGAGGATTGCGAAGCCCACGAACACGAGTGGGAACGCCCAGCGCTGGAACTCCGGGGCAAAGGAATGTTGCGCGAGCGCTTGCAGGTCGAAGCTGGTGTGGCCGGACACCGCGTAGGCCGCAAGCATTCCAATCAACACCATGCCACTGCCGATGAACGAATAGAGCGCCAGCTTCATTGCCGCGTAGTCGCGCCGCGTGGAACCCCAGATGGCGATGAGGAAGTATTTCGGGACGATGGCGATTTCGTAGAACACGAAGAGCAGGAACAGGTCGAGGCTGAGGAACACGCCATAGACGCCGCCGATGAGCGCGAAGAAGAAGGCGAAGAACTCGTTGGTGCGGCGCTCGACGTTCCACGAGAAGAGCACGCCCGCCACCGCCGCGATGCCCGTGAGCAGCACGAGCGTCACGCTGATGCCGTCCGCCGCCAGCGAGAAGTCAATGCCCAGCGCGGGAATCCACCGGACGTTCGTGATGACTTCGAGGCCGTTCTCGGGCTTGAACTGCATCGCGCCGATGAGCGCGCACATCAGCCCGGCCAGCGCCGTGCCGAACGCCACCGCCCGCGTCGCGCGCGGGTTGTCGCGCGGCGTCAGCAGGCACGCGAGCGCGCCGGCGAAGGAGAGGTAAATGGTCCAGGCGAGCATCAGCGGAAAAACTTTCTGACCACGTTATGCGGCGACGCGATGACCGGCGCGTCCAGATCAAAGGCGCTCATCTCCAAACTCAACCGAGCGAAATCAGCGCCGAGCAGATGCTCGTCGGACGTGACGAGCATCCGACATCCCAACAGCGCGGCTTCGGGCGGCAGAAACGAATCGTGAATCTCGGATTCAGGAATCAATCCGCAAACCCGGAGCCGTCGCGCCACCTGCTCGGCGATTCCCATTTCCACCGCCGAAAGGCTGCGCGGCTGCATCCCGCGCTCATGCGCGAGCCGGATGGCCTTGCGCGCGGTCGTCCGCTTCAGCGGCGTGCGACCGGTCGTGGCGAGATGAGCAAGCTCGTGCTGCACGGTGGGAGTGAGAATGAACGTCAGGCCCGGAAGCCGGCGCACCAGCAAGTCATGGGCATCGGTGGCGTCCTCCACGCCGTCCGCGAGGTCGAAGAGGAAGTTGACATCAACGGCGACGGGCTGACGCCGTTTTGGGGCTGACTCCATAAAAGAGCTTGGTGAACGCGTTGTCCAAACGCTCCCGGTCGGTGTCGGTCAGATGGTTGCACTCCGCGCGCAGTTCCTCGGCGAGCAGAGTGCCACGGGTCTTGCGGGCGGGCTTGGCTGGTTTCGCGGGTTTCATGATATTGTTACCCTTTGAGTGGTTGAAAAGCGGACATCGCCATAGGCAATCTGCATCGCACGCCCCAGCAGGCGCTCCCGCTCAATGGCGGTGAGCTTGTTCATCGCGGGCCGATACTTCTCCACGATGAGCGTTCCCGGAGACTTGCGTTCTTTCTTGGGGTTCGCCGCTTTCATGCTGCGGGTATCCCATTCCAGCAGGGCAAAGTCAACTTGCCTGCCAGCAGGACGCAAGCATTCCAGCCATGCAGGAAATGAGGGTTCATCATTATCTTGAGCGCTCATATTTTTCCTTCCAACGAATCCGCGCTATTTCTTGCCGCAGTCGTAGTCCAGTCAATACAAGTAACAGTGCGAGCAGCCAAAACCCGGCTACTCCGAACATCGCGAAGAGGTCCTCCCAGCCAACCAACCAGACTGTAACCACCGCGAAAAACGTAGCAGCTAGAAGTAGTTGCCAGAAGTGTCCGCGATGGACAATGGGCCAGTCTCGCCACAACTCATGGCCCAAGACAACCGTCCGCCAGCCTAGCCATAGGTATCCGCAAAGCCCGAGCGGAAACAGCAAGGCCAGCCCCATCAGCCAAACCATCCAGCCAATGGCCAACCCCAGCAGAAGGCGGAAAGTGACCCAAAGAAGGCGTTCCATGAACGTATTGTTAGTATTCAGACAGACGCTAATTGGACAAGCGTGGGTGAAGGAAAGTGCTTTCGCTCTGATTTCATCTCTCAGAAGGGCAACTGCCGCACCCAGTGCGCGACGGTCGAGTTGATGACGGCGATGATGAACTGCGGCCACATGCCGAGCGCGAACATCAGCAGCGTCGCGGGGAAGACCACCGCGCCTTCGTTGTAAGTCAGGTCGGGGAAGCGCGCCCACTTCTCGTTGAGCGGGCCGCACCAGACCTTCTGGATGACGGTCAGGATGAAGATGGCGGTG
>SXGU01425736.1_pt1 | contig 27786 bp, 13 predicted proteins | sample 3174531 | NCBI WGS metagenome assembly SXGU01 (sample SAMN11356863, study PRJNA531348) | freshwater metagenome | isolation source: freshwater sample F1-140 | place: China: Fuxian Lake, Yuxi | collected 2017-12-25 | reverse complement strand
TCGACTACAAGCCAAAAAACAAGCACCGCAAACAGTGACTACCTTTGACTGACACTTTGTCACCACGCAACGCCGCGGGTGACTACCTTTGACTGACACTTGGCCATTAAGCCATAAAAGTCCTTTGTCCGTCCTTTGGTTTCTGCCTCTGTTCCTGACTCTCTTTTTGGTGATTGCCTGCCTGGGCGCGATGCGTCTTGGTGGACGAATTGAGATCACCATTCAAGGAGGTCTGGGAACCGTTTTCACCGGCGTGGGCAAACTCGGCAGAACTCAGCACTTCGATTGGACGAATGCGGTGGAGATTCAGGATCAGCACATAACCGGTCGTAGTGGGGAGGAACATCACGAGATCGTCCTGCACACCGCCAAGAAGATTCGGACCGGACAATTTCTGACCGAGGATCAAGCCAGAGAGATCCTGCAAGCGCTTCGCCAGTTGCAGCAGACGGGACAGGCTGATGATGCCTCGTGATGTTCACGATGCCGAGCGAGTCATTGGAAAACTCAACAGAGATTTGGAAACCACCAAGATGGCAATTGATGTCACCTGCGAATGCGGTCGAGAGTTCGGCGTCACGAATGACTCCGCAGGGCAAATCGTGAAGTGTCCCGAATGCGGGTCGAGGGTTCGAGTGGATGAAGCGAGCATCTCCGTCGAACCCGAACACGACTTGAAGAATCACCGCCCCGCTACTCGGCGTTTTCGGTCAGACGTTTCTTTGGAGGTCACCGAACGGAGTTGGCGGCTCGTGGCATCGACACGATCAGTCACCGAAGCGTTACCGTTCCTGATGATCGGCACTTTGAATGGCTTCCTCGTGCTTACACTGTTGTGGTTTGTATTAAGCCAAAAAAGTCCTTTGTCCGCCCTTTGGTTTCTGCCTCTGGTCCTGACTGGCGTTTTGGTGGTTGGCTGCCTGGGCGCGATGCGTCTTGGTGGGCGAATTGAGATCACCATTCAAGGAGGTCTGGGAACCGTTTTCACCGGCGTGGGCAAACTCGGCAAAACTCAGCACTTCGATTGGATGGATGTCGTGGAGGTTCAGGATCAGCACACAAACGGTCGTGGTGGGGAGGAACATCACGAGATCGTCCTGCACACCGCCAAGAAGATTCGGACCGGCCAGTATCTGACCAAGGAGCAATCCAGCGAGATCCTGCAAGCGCTTCGCCAATTGCAGCGGACGCAACAGTCGGGGAATGGCTCCTGAATTTCTCGAAGTCGAGTGCGTCACTGGACCTCTCGGCAACAAAAGACACTCGGAGAGCTTCAAGATGGCAATTGATGTCACTTGCGAATGCGGCAAGAACTTCACCGTCGAGGATCAGCTCGTTGGGCAGCGCCGGCAATGTCCCTATTGTCAGCAGCGGCCCAGCCTCCCTTCGTTTCTGTCGAGCGGCACAGCGAATCCGAATCGAGAACGCGAGGAGTCTGCGGTGTCGCCGTTCAAGATGTTCGCGAGCGAACCAGGCTCGAATCGCAAGCGATCGCCGAGCGAGACCAGAGATTTGAAGGCGGCACTCCAAGCGACCAAAGTTCCTCTGGGAATCTCCTGCGTCTTCTTCGGCTTTCTGCTGAGCATGTTCGGAGAACTTCAATATGGCGATCAAGATCATCTGTGAGTGCGGCAAGAAGTTCTCGGCCGAGGACGAGTTTGCGCGACGAAAGGTGAAATGCCCCGCGTGTGGCCAAGTGCTCAATCTTTCCAAGGCTGTGGCCGAAAAGCTGTCGCCGAAAGATCAGCGGGACTTCGAGGATTTCTCGAACGACGATTCTGACGACGGACAGGCTGAAGTTCCGGAAAGAGCCAGTGGAGTCAAGCCGTCTGCCGCACTCGAATCGGCACCCTCTCAGGGCGAATCGAACGGAGATCAAACCTCACGGCAGGAAATCAGATCCGAGGCGAAACCGCCCAAGCCTCTCTCACCAGAGATGCGCGCCATCCTCTGGCAGCTCACATTCGACTTGAGAAACACACAAGCCTCGAAAGTGCGAGCGGGAGTTTCGTGCTACTTCTTTGGCTTTCTATTGATCTTCTTTGGCGCGACCTACGTCTTGTGTGCACCGACGCTGCATCAAGGTGACCTCGTGACGTTCGTGCGCGTCATTCGCGGAGTCGGGTACGCCAACTTGATCGCAGAGGTCTTCATCACGGTCGGCTTTGGTTTGTGCCTGACGGTTCCCTCCAAGATGCGGGGGCGGGACATCTTGTTGGTCGCGGTGATCGGCGGTTTCCTCAGCCTGCTGATCTCCGCGATGACGCAGTGGAACGTCCTGTTTTCACTGCGAGTCGGCCGGTGGCTGCCGCAGTTCGTGTTGCTGACGGCGCACGCCTCGTTCTTTTTGTTTCTGAGGTGGCTGGGCGAGTTCCTTGATCGCTCCGAAATCACCCGCAGAGCCAACCGCGTGTTGGTGCTCATGGCGATTGGTTCAGCCATCTGGCTGGGTGTGTTTCGCGGTCAGCAGCCAATGCCATTCATGCTGATGCGAAATCCCATGCTCACGCTGCTGTCGTTCGCCTACGGCATTTTGGCGTTGATCGGGCTTTTCAGTGTGATTCGCCTGCTGTCGAGATGTCGCGAGATCTTGCGAACGGATGAACGCGCCGCTGCCGACACAAATGCCGTGCGAGAGATTGGAGCGGACGAGCGCGAATCAAAATGGTTGTCCCGGTCGGACGTGCTGAAGCTCGCGATCGGCGGCAGCCTTGTGGCGGTGTCGCTTTGGAGCTGGGTCACTCTGCTCAAGCCAGCCCCGAACGCGTTCCCATTCCTTGCCGGTGTGCCAGGTGGCCCGACCGTTGTGACGAGTCCGGGGAAGAAGATGCTCGTGCTGAAGGGACACACGGGAATGATCGTGAGCGTAGCATTCAGCCCCGATTGGAAACGGTTGGCGACGGCAAGCTGGGATAAGACAGTGAAGGTCTGGGACGCGGCCAGCGGCAAGGAAATACATACGTTGAATGGGCACTCCGGCATCGTCCAAAGAGTCGTGTTCAGCCCGGATGGGAAGCGGCTCGCGTCGGCCAGTCACGATATGTCGGTCAAAATCTGGGACGCAGTCACTGGTCGCGAGACACTGACATTGAATGGGCACACGGCTCTGGTGACAAACGTCGCGTTTAGCCCGGATGGGAAGACGTTGGCGTCCACCGCTGAGTCGATCAAAGTCTGGGACACCACGAGTGGTCAAGAATTGCAGACATTGACGAGCTCAATGGCCTCGTTCTTGAGCGTGGCATTCAGTCCCGACGGGAAGCGTCTGGCGGCGGGCAGCGGCGAGATCAATGTTTGGGACACCACGAGTTGGCAACAAGTGCTGACGTTGAAGGGACACATCGGCGTCGTCTGGGGCTTGGCGTTTAGTCCGGATGGGAAACAACTGGCGTCGGGAGGTTTCGACACGACGGTCAGGGTGTGGGACGCCGTAACCGGGCAGGAGACGCAAACTCTCAAGGGGCACTCGGTCATCATCCAGGGAGTCGCGTTTCGTCCGGATGGCAAACGACTGGCGTCCAACGACACCAATGGGGCCGTCAAAGAGTGGAACCCAGTGACCGGCCAATTGATGAGCAAGTCGATGACGTCGTCCGCATTAGGTTTGACGTTCAGTCCAGACGGGAAACGAATGGGGGCGGCGTCACCGTTCGGCACCGTGGAGATCGTGGACGTGGTCGATCGCCCGGAGTTGCCCGGACTCAAAGGACACACGGGAACAGTGACGAGCGTGGCGTTTAGCCTGGACGGTCAGCGCATCGTGTCGGGCAGTACGGATCAGACGGTGAGAGTGTGGGATTCCAGCAGCGGTCAGGAAACTCTTTCGTTGATAGGGCACAACAGCGCGGTCAAAAGCGTGGCGTACAGCCCAGACGGAAAATGGCTGGCCTCGCTGAGCGGTCTGTCGGGCGAACTGAAGGTGTGGGATGCGAGCAGTGGCCTGGTGACACACACGCTGAAGGCAGACACCGGTGGCGTGTTTGCGAGCGTGGCATTCAGTCCAGACGGAAAACGTCTGGCGTCGGCCCTGTGGGACAAGACGGTGAAGGTTTGGGATCCCATGAGTGGCTTGGAAACGATGACGTTGAAAGGGCACCTCCATCCTGTCGCGAGCGTGGCGTTTAGCCCGGATGGGAAATGGATCGTGTCTGGAAGCGGCGCGTTGTTTGTGAAAAAGCCCGATGAGAACGAAGTCAAGTTGTGGGACGCGACCACGGGATTGGAGAAGCTCACTTTGAAAGCCGGACAATTTTCGATCAAGAGCGTAGCCGCCAGTCACGACGGCAAGCGGCTGGCAGCGGCAACTTTTTCAGAGGTGGCGAAAATGTGGGATGCCAGCAGTGGCCAGGAACTCTTCACGCTGAAAGCCACCAATAGCGGTCAGGTCAACAGCGTGGCCTTCAGCCCGGACGGTCAGTGGATGGCGGCAGCCGGTGGAGTTTCCACCGGCGCACTCTTTCCCGCCGACATCAAGTTGTGGAACGTGACGAACGGCCAAGTAGTACGCACCTTGAAATCACATGCCGCCTCAGTCGAGAGCATTGCATTTAGTCCTGACGGTAAGCGGCTGGTGTCCGGCAGCATGGACGAGACGATCCGAGTCTGGGACACGACGACCGGTCGCGAACTGCTCATGCTGGGTGCGCCTCCACGATGACAGAATGCGGAAAAGGTCCAGATTCGTGCTCAGAACAGCGTCGAACAATCTTCGGAGAACATCCAGATGCCGATCCAATCGGAGCAAGATTCGGAGCACATTCCGAAGCGCCACAAGTCGCTCGTCTATCGCTACGAGTTCAACTCCGGCAAGCGGGTCTCCATCGTCGTGGATCGCACGTCGAATGTGATTCAATTTGAGAACTGCTACTCGCGCAGCAGATACTGTCGGTTTTCACCGGAACAGCACTTCGTTTGCCCGGTGGCTGATGTAACGAGCTTTCACACCTACCACGTCAAAAACAAAAGGGGCTACCTGGTGCTCAAGACACGGACGGGAACGGCGCAAGTGAGGGACTGGGGTGACAACTTCTCAGACTTTTACGACGCGCTCGCGCAGGCGTTCCCGTTGAAGCGACGCTTCTTTCATGAAAGTAGTGGGCTGGCACAGTGGCTGTTTCTCTTGGTGGCATTTGTCGCGTTCACCATCGGACATTCTCTGATCCCAAGACACGCCTCGAACGCCGTTCACTTTTCGATCAACGTCCCTTTGGTGGTCGCGTCTGTTTTGTCCGTGTATCTGTGGGTTGACTCTTTGGGCCGCAAGTAGTTCTCCTTGCGATTGATGGCCGATGACTCCTCTTTGCGACGGAAAGAATCTTTCATGCCGATCAAAGTTGCGTGTTCGTGCGGGAAGAAACTCGCGGTCAAAGACGAACTTGCGGGGAAGAAGGTGAAGTGTCCCGCGTGCCAGAAATTGCTCAGCATCCCCAAGCCGAAAGTCCAAGCGGAATCGCTCGACGACGAGTGGGACTTGGGAGACTCGGCCGAGGAGGACTTCGAGGACGAACCGTCGGATGCTCCGGTGAAGTCGCGCGGAGGGAAGTCATCGGCCTTGCGCGGGGAGGTGTCGCGAAAGAGTACCGGAAAAGGCAAAGGGAAGAAGTCCAAGTCCTCGAATCGCGGATTGCTCATCGGAGTGTCGGCGGGAGGCGGCGTGTTGGTGATCGCACTGCTGTCATGGATGCTTTGGCCTGAAGCACCAGCGGCCAACGTCGCAGGTGATCCGCCAGCGAATCAGGAGCAGACTCCCGCTCCCGCCAGCGGCGATACCGTGAAGCCGATCAACTCGTTCCCGCAAGTGGTCGGTGCTCAGCAGCCGCTCACGTTGAATGGGCATATCGGCCTGGTCTATGGCGTGGCATTTAGCGCGGACGGGAAACGGCTGGCGTCAACCAGCGGCAATTCCACAACGGGAGAGGTGAAGTTGTGGGATGCCGAGAGCAGTCAAGAGTTGCTCACATTGAAAGGGCACACCGGCTATGTCTATAGCGTCGGGTTTAGCGCGGATGGGAAACGGCTGGCGTCGGCAAGCTTCGATCAGACGGTGAAGGTGTGGGACGCCTCGAGCGGTCAGGAGACACTCACTTTGAAGGGGCACACCGGCTTGGTCTGGAGCGTGGTGTTTAGCGTCGATGGGAAACGGCTGGCGTCGGCAAGCTGGGATCAGACGGTGAAGGTGTGGGACGCCACGAGCGGTCAGGAGACGCTCACGTTGAAAGGGCACACTGATAAGGTCATGAGCGTGGCGTTGAACGTGGATGGGAAACGGATGGCCTCGGCAAGCGAAGATCGGACCGTGAAGGTGTGGGATACCACGAGCGGTCAGGAGCTGCTCACATTGAAAGGGCCCACCGGCGCGGTCCGGAGCGTGGCGTTTAGCCCGGATGGGCAACGGCTGGCGGCGGCAGGCGGAGGTCGGGCGGTAATGGTGTGGAACGCCGCGAGCGGTCAGGAGATGCTCACACTGAAAGGGCACACCTGCGTGGCGTTTAGTCCGGATGGCAAACGGCTGGCATCGGCAGGCGGGGATCAGACGGTGAAGATTTGGGACACCACGAGCGGTCAGGAGACGCTCACGTTGAAAGGGCACACCAGCGGTGTCCGCAGCGTGGCGTTTAGCGCGGATGGGAAACGGCTGGCAGTGGCCGGGGTTAAGACGGTGAAGGTGTGGGATGTCTCGAACCGCGCCAACTCGACCGGCACGGCTCCGAGTGTTCCAGCAAACACTCTCGCCAACAAATTGGAGGGCGACCTCAAGGCGCTGCAAGGGGAATGGCAGTTGGTTGACTATCAGTCCAATCCACCTCTGGAGGCAGCAGGACTTGCTTTGTTGAAATCGTGGAAATGCACGATCAGCGGAGACACCTTCACGAGAGCGGGCCAAGGCTTTACGCAACGGTCGACGTTTAAGCTCGACCCAACTCAAAAGCCCAAGGCCATCGACTTGACTCCACTCGACGGTACTCTGAAAGGCAAGACAATCTTGGGTATCTACTCGATCGACGGTGAGACATTGAAGCTGAGTTTGACGGAGCGAAATGTCAAACGCCCGACGGAGTTCAAGCCAGACGAAGGTCGCAATCAAACGGTAATGGTCTTCCAGCGAGCCGCCTCGGCTGCGGTCTCGCCGAGCACTCCGACGAATGGCAATGCTGCCAGCAATCCACCAGTCACGGGCGACCTCAAGGCGCTGCAAGGGGATTGGCATGTGGTGGAGTTTCAGACCGATCCGCCCACTCTGGCCATTCAAGTTGAACAATACAAGAAGATGGCGCTCACGATTGCTGGCGATGTGATGACGCTTTGGGGAACCGACGTAAATGTCACCAACACCATCCAGCTTGATACCACTCAGAATCCAAAGGCCATCGACATGATTAGCAAGGCCGGCGGTCCGGCGGGAACGCAGTCAACATTGGGGATTTACTTGCTAGAAGGCGAGACTCTGAAACTGGTCATGGCACAGAAGACTCGCCCTACCTCATTCAACTTGGAACAAGGCTCGAAGCAAGCGCTCACGGTTTATCAACGCGGGCGGCCGGCTGGTTTGGAGAACGCACAATTTCCGGAGGACAAGTTTGACCACAAGGCTTGGGAGCGGGTGCAGCCGACGTTGGAGCAGATCGGACTTCGGGGTCGGCTCATCCACCGGTTTCAGTCGCCGGACATGTTTCCCGAAGGGGTGTTGACGACGGCAGAGATCAACCTTCCCTTCCTGCTCACGGGCGACACCTATCCCGAGAACCTCATTTCAACGCTCAAGTTGCTGAGCCATGTGACTCTGGTCGGACAGGCAATGGATGACGCGAGGTTGAAACAGTTGTCCGAGCTGCCTGGGCTGATCGGTCTGACTCTGATTCGCAATGGCAAGTTCACGATCACGGCAAGCGGTCTCAGCCATCTCAAACGCTCGCCTCAGCTACGATCCTTGAACTTGAACGCGGTCAGCTTGACGCCCGAACTGATGAAGGTGATTGGTGAACTCAGCAACCTGCGCAGCCTGTCCATCATCGGCATCCCCGTGACCGACGATCTCCTGCCGATCATCCTGCAATTGAAGGAATTGGAATTCCTGAGTCTGGGGTCGACTCAACTGACGGACTCCGGAGTCGCTCAGCTTGCGAAATTGTCGAACCTGAAGTTTCTCGATCTCAGTGCGACCAAAGTCACGGACCAGGGCCTGCCGTCCTTGAAAGGCCTCAGTAAGCTGCAGATCCTCGGTCTGCGCAAACTGAATGTCTCACCGCAGGCGGTGGACGAACTCCAAAAGGCGCTGCCCGGCTGCAAGATTCTCAAGTGATCTGACCGATCGGACCACGGTTCGGCCAGTGGGGTGGAAATGATGAGCGGGTTTGGACTTCGGTGAAGCACTTTGGACTGCGGCAGCCTGCTGCCGCAGTCAGTCCCACATCCTGATGTGGGACGTTCTTCAGCAGCAGGCTGCTGAAGCTAAAGCGGCAGCGGGCTGCCGCAGTCCCAAAGAAGAGTCACGTTCCGGGATTCGCCCAGTTGCCGTTCCAGCGGAGGCGGAGGTCTTGGAGGAAGGTGTCCCAGTCTCCTTTGCTGCGTGTGTTTGGGTATGGGATCGGAGCGATGGGGACTTCGGAGGAATACTCCACCTGAAAACTTCCTTCCAGAGTGATGCGGCCGATGCGGAAGACTTTCGAGGCGTGTTGCGTGTCCGGGTCGATGCGGATCATCCCTTCCGGGGCATCGAACTCCTGATGCTTGGCGGCGGTGCGGATGGCTTTCACTTCTTCACTGCCGGCCTTCGCGACGGCTTGAGCCCAGACGTGGACGCCGAAGTAGGCGGCTTCCATCGGGTCCGAGGTCAGACGCTGCTCGCCGTAGCGGGCGCGGAAGCGGTCGATGAACCTGCGGTTCTGCTGCCGGTCCACAGAATGAAAATAGTTCCAGGCGGCATAGTCTCCGACGATGTCTTTCGTGCTGAGGCTGCTCAGCTCTTGTTCGGAGATGCTGAAGGAAATTGTCGGGACGGTCTCAGACTTCACGCCCGCCGCGCGGAGGGCGCGGAACAGAGCCACGTTGCTGTCACCGTTGACCGTGTTCAGGATCAGGTCGGGGGCGGCAGCGACGATCTTGCGGACGATCTCGGCCACGTCGGAGCTGCCGAGCAGCAGGTATTCCTCGCCGACGACTTCGGCGTTCAAGCTCGCGGCTGTGTCACGGATGATGGCGTTGGCGCAGCGCGGGAAGACGTAGTCGGAGCCGACGAGGAAAAACTTCTTCTTGTTCTTCGCGGTCACGGCCCACTTCACTGCGGGAATGATCTGCTGATTGGGAGCGGCTCCAGTGTAGATGATGTTCGGCGACTGCTCCAGCCCCTCGTACTGCACGGGGTAGAACAGCAAGTGGTCGTGCTTTTCGACGACTGGCAGCACGGTCTTGCGACTGGCGGAGGTCCAACAGCCGAAGATCGCGCTGACCTTGTCCTGAGTGATGAGCTTGTCAGCCTTCGCGGCGAACGTCGGCCCGTCCGATTCGCCGTCCTCGACGACGGCAACCACCGGCCGGCCGAGCACTCCGCCGTTCTCATTGAGTTCGTCGATCGCCAGCAGCGTCGCGTCGATGACCGCTCGTTCGCTGATCGCCATCGTCCCCGTGCGCGAATGCAGCACTCCGACTTTGATCGGATCGCCGCTGGGTGGCAGCGGCTTGGCGGCGGCGTTGTTCGACGTGCCTGGAGTGTTCGTCGTGCCGGGAGTCTTTTCACCATCCCCAGGAGGCGACGCATCACGACCGCCGCGAGAGACGATGACCCCGACAATCAGCAACAGCGCGGCGGCCAGAGTGCCGACTCCCGCCATGAGCGTGCGACGCGAGACTGTCGTCGCCGTCTTAACGCCGGACTTCGCACTTCCTGGTTGAGACGATCCGACCTGCGACAAGTCGAGTCGCGACGTCGTCGTCTTCCGGGCGGTGCGCACGAACTCGGCGAGGTCGCAGCCTTCAACGAACGGCTTCAACGCGGCGGCGACTTCGGCCGGGTTCGCGAAGCGTTCGTCGGCGCTCTTGGCCAACATCCGTTCGACGACCGCCGCGACCGCTTCGGGCACATCGGGACGCAGTTCGCGAACCGGCGGACGCGGGGCCTGGCTGTGAGCCCACATCTGCTGCATTGTCGTGTTGTACTTGCTGCTCGGAAACGGAGCCTGCCCGACGAGCAGGTAATACAACGTGCAACCCAGGCTGTAGATGTCGGCTCGGATATCGACATCGCGGCTGCTTTCCCACTGTTCCGGAGCGGCGTAATCGACCGTCCCCACGAACTGCTTTTCGGTCGTCAGCTCGCTGGCCGTCCCGCCGGCCTTCAGCGTCGCCAGTCCGAGATCGAGAATCTTCACAACCCCCCCCGGTGAGACGAGCAGGTTGGCAGGTTTGATGTCGCGATGGACGAGCTGCTGTTCGTGGACATGCTGCAAGCCGACCGCCGCCTGACGAATCAGCTCGCACGACTCGGCGACCGGCAGCAGCCCGCGCTGCGTCACCAGCTCTGACAGATTCACTCCCTCGACAAACTCCATGACGAGAAGCTGCGTGCGTTCGAGCCGCTCGGCCTCATACACGGCGACGATGTTGGGGTGACTCAACCGCGCCGCGAGTTTCGCTTCACGCTCAAACCGCTGCACGACCCCCGCGTTGTCGAGCAGCTCCGGTCGGATGACCTTGAGCACGACCGGCCGATCGAGCAGCCGATGCTCAGCCTTGTAAACAGTCCCCATGCCGCCACGGCCGAGCACTCCCGTGACGCGGTAGCGCGGATGGTCACGCAGCTCCGCGAACAGTCTTAGTTGCGACTTCGATTCCGCCGTCTTCTGCGACGGCGATCCCCCCTGCGGCGGCGCTTCGTCGTGCTGCGATCCGTCCCCCGGATCGCGAACGTAGTTTTGCGTTGTGCCGGGAGACATCGCTGCCACCGTCTTCTGACACACCGAGCATCCGCCAATGTGCGTTTCAACCGCCGCTTGATCGTCCGGTCCGAGCTTCTTGGTCGTCAACATTTCCAGTTGGTCGCGCGAAGGGCACTCGTTCATGGCAAGGTTCCCGTAGGTTTGGTCGAAGGACTTAGCCGTCCTCACGAATTCAGTGCGAAATCGGCGCTCAAAACCCCTCAAAAAATCTTTTGGGACTGGAAACTTTGAGACTGCGGCAGCCTGCTGCCGCTTTGGGTCCAACAGCCTGCTGTTGGACGACTTTGTTTTCTCATGTCAGAACTCGGTTTCTTCAGATCAACACTTCCTCAGCAGCAGGCTGCTGAGGGCAAAGCGGCAGCGGGCTGCCGCAGTCCGAAACAAGAACTACTTACGAATTAGCTTGGCGGCTTCGCGGCGGAGGACTTCGGGGATGAGCCAGTCGGTGCTGATCTTGTCGCGGGAGATGACGGCTGGGCCTTTGTGTTTGTCGGTGCCGAGCGTGCTGAGTTCGGCGGGGATGAGGGCTTCGGCTTCGAAGAGCGTGCGGACGGCTTGCTCGTGCTGGCCGAGTTTTTCTTCGGACATCGCCCGACTGACGAGGGTGAGTGCTCCGACGACGTTCGTCAGTTGTGGGATCTTCTTCGATTCTTCGATGGCCTCGGCGTATTGGCCGGCGCGGTACAGCACCAGCGTGTGGCTGGCGAGGAAGTAGGGCTGAGCCGATTCGTTTTTCGGATCGGCGATGCCGTCGCGCAGCACCTTGATCGGCAGGCGATCGAGGCTGATGGCATCGGGAGCCAGCAGGCTCGCCTTGCACAAGGAATCGGCGACGTCGGCGGCTGTGACCGGCTCGAAGGGTTTCAGGGCGCGGTCGCAGAACTGGCGATGGCCTTCGACATCACCGGCCATCATCAACAGCGCGGCGGTGGCGGCGAAGTAGGTTCGTTCGGTTGGGCTTTGTTTCAAACCCGGTTCCACAGCCTTTGCGGCTGCGGCCCACTGGCCTTGCATCGCGAATTGTTCCCACAAGCTGGCTTGCTTGAACTCGGCGCTTTCGAGGAGCGAGGTCATGCGAGGTTCGGCGAACGCATCCCCGCGAATGAGATGCCCGGCTTCGCGGCGGAGGACTTCGGGGATCAGCCAATCGACCTGAACCGTTGAGGCGGCCACGGGGAGCGGGCCGGGGTGTGCGGCAGTTCCAAGCGTGCGGAGTTCCGCCGGGATAATGGTCTCGGCTTGCTGGAGCGACTTGAGCGCCGGTTCGTGCTGACCGAGTTTCTCTTCGGCCAGCGCACGAATCACCAACAGCATCGCGCCGGTGTTTCCGGAAAAGGTCGTTCGCTTTTGAGACTCGCGCAGGACCAGTTCCCACTCGCCTGCGCGATACGCGGCCAGTGCGCTGCCAGCGATCCAGTAGTAGCGGCCATAGGACAGCGTCGGGTCATCGACGGCCTCGCGCAATTGCTTGATCGGCAGGCGGGAGTGTTCGACGGCACTGGCTCCCAGCAGGCAGGTTTTGGTCAGCGACTCGGCTTCATCGGTCGTGAGCTTGCCGCTGAATGTGGCGAGGCCCGACGCGCAGGTCTGCCGGTAGCCCTCGACATCGCCCGCGAGCAATTGCAGCGCGGCCAGTCGTGACATGTCCACTCGGCTACGCGGATTACGGGCCATCTCTGTGGCGGCCACCTTCGCCGCTTCGGCCCACTCACCGAGCGCGGCCCATTCATCGCGCGTCTTTGGGGTTGATGTGGGGACGGAAACGAAACGAGTCGTGCGGGCTTCGTCTTTGTGAATGAGCAGAGCGGCTTCGCGGCGGAGGATCTCGGTGGTCAGGTTGTCGCGATAAAGGCTCGATTCGGCGACGGGCAGCGTCCCTTTGAAGCGGGGCGTGCCGAGATCGGCGAGGAGATCGGGGATCAGTGCTTCGGCCAAAGACAACGACTTCACCGCGTCGTCATGACGACCGAGTTTCTCTTCGGCCATCGCGCGCGTCGCGAAGACTTGAGCGCCGACAAACCCCTTTTGATTGGGCGACTTGCCGAGCCATGCGAGCGCCTCGTCGAAGCGTCCGGCGCGATAGGCCGCGAGTCCCGAATTGGGGACCGAGAACAACCCGCTGCCCGCCGCGAGTTCCTGCGTCGCGACCGCATTGAGCTTCTCAATCGGGATCGCACTGAGTTCGACCGCCTCCGGTCGCAGCAGACAGACCTTGCAAAGACTGGTCACGGCGAGCGGGTCATCGGAGTCCTTGAACTGTGCCAGCATCCGCGAGCAGAGGTCGCGATACACCGCGTCGTCACCCGCCATCAGGTGCGCGTTCGCGGCATTCAGCCAATGGATGCGTTCGGTCGGTTGCCGCTTGAGAACCTCGTTGAAGTCCGCCGCGCTCTCCTTCCAGCGACCGAGCCGTGCGAGATACGTCGCTCGCGCCGAATAGCCAGCCGCCACCGTCGGGTTGAGTTGGATCGCTTGAGTCAGCCGCGCCAGTTCAACCTCGACCGCACGCGCGACTTGCTCGACGGCACGCTTGGCCGCGAGTTGCTCGCGCTTCTGGATGATGTCGCTCAACGACAACTCGGCCCCGTCGCGGAGCATCTGTTGGTAGAAGCCGGTCAGCGAATGCGGCCACGGTTCCAGCGACGACTCGGCCACAGCGGCTTTGACGGTCTGCTGAGCGACCTCACGTTGCCCCAACTGCTGTTGAGCCGCCGCCAGCAACAGTGCTCGCAGCAGCGTTCGGGAGGGTGAGGCTTGCTGGGAGGGCGAGGCTCCCGCCGAGCCGTTCGCGGTTGAGTCAGGCTCTTTCGTCGTTCGCGGCTCGGCAGGAGCCTCGCCCTCCCGTTTGGCGGCCTCTCGTTTTTCGGCGTGCTGCAAAACATTGAGCGCCACCTGAGCCTCGCCGTGGACGAGGCACGCGGCGGCGAGCAGTTCGTCGGAGTGGAGATCGTTCTGCCGCACAGCCGCGACAAGTTCGTCGGCCAGTGCCGCGCGAGAATCCTCGCTGACCGACAAGCGAAAATGTCCCAGCCGCGCCGCTGGTCCGATCTGGTCGCCGCAGTCGAGTTCCACGATCAACGTGTCGTTCTCGGCAATGTCACACGGCGCGTCTGGAATCAGCACGAGCCAGAGCGGCTGCTTGTAAACAGGCCAGGCATCCCAACGTGACGATCGGTTGCCGTCGATCACTCCCCACGGTCCATCGTGCTCCTTCGTGTCGGAGTCGAGCGGTCGAACGTAGTCGGCGGCGGCGTGCGACAGCGTCACCGGCATTCCAGTGCCGTCGCTATGCCGGATGTGAACTCGAATCTCTGCGAGGTCAAAGCCCCCGCCAAACAACCCCGAACCGCCCGACGGAAGCGACGGATGCGGAACAGCGTCCAGACGCAGCGCCGCCAACTGTTTGATCTGCGGGCGACTGCGAATCGTGTACGTCGTCGGCTCCGTCGCGTTCCCGCCCGATGTCGCCAGAACGAAGCCATTCGGCTGTAGCGTGAACTTCATCTCGGCTGTCGCAGTGACTTCAGTCAGTTCGAGCGGCAGCCAACGCCCGCGAGGAGCGTCGATCGTCAGCAAACGGGCGAGGTCATGCACGAGGATCGCCGGCAGTTCTGTATGACGGACTTCCAGTCCGTCGATCGGTGCGACGGACTGGAAGTCCGTCGTACTTTTCGGATTCGCCGCTGCAGCCTGAGACGTCCGCAGCAACGCCAACACCTGCTCGCGCAGCTTCAATGCGTCGTCGAGCCGCCCTTGCTTGCTCGTTTCGAGTGCGACTGCCAACGCCAGCGGGAACGACTTCGGTCGCAGCGTGTGTAACTTTTCCAACAGCCCGCGCCGCGAGGCTCGCGCGATGACGAGGCTTTGAGCCGAACCAGAAACATCCGCCGCTGCATCGAGCGCCTGGGCGAGCGACTCGGCCACTTGCTCGGGAGTCTGTCGCGCGGCGACGAGTTGTTCCCAGCGCGTGCTCCATTCGAGCGACTCCAGAGGCACGAGTTCGCCGACTTGCAGCTTCTGGTTCGTCGCCAGTTCCGCGCGACGCAGCAGCGACGGCAACTCCTCTTCGATCGGCGGCAGCAACGTCGAGAGATCGAGCACCGAGTAGAGAGTGTTGGAATTCACGACCGCGCGATGACCTGCAACGCCCATCGACTGCGTCGTCAATCCGTCCTGGCTCAACTGCGGCAACAGCGGCACGGCGAGCTTGCCGGTCGCGACGTCCCACACATGCAGCGTCGCTTGTCGCACGCCGACCAGCAGGTGACGTCCATCGGGAGTGAAGGCGACATCGACGACTTCATCGGGATGTTGCAGCGGCGTGCCGACCACTTCGCCCGTCTGCCAGTCGAAGGTCCGAACTCGGCCATCCTTGTGACCAGTGGCGACCCGCGTACCATCGGGGCTGAACTTGATCGCCCACAAGCCGAATTCGTCGCCGGGATGCGACATGCCGACGCCAACCTTCTCGCCAGTCGCAAGGCTCCAGACCTGAGCCATGTTCTTGCCGCTGACTGCCGTCGCCAGCAGTCGGCTGTCGGGCGAGAACGCGATGCTGCGGGTCCAGCCTCCTTGAATCTGAGGGTTGAAGGTTGAGCAGCGCGGCTCGCCGGTCTGAGCATCGCGAATGGCGACGTGTTGATTCTGCAACACCGCCACGATGGTCGCTCCATCGGGCGAGTACGCGACGCGGGCATTCGTCGCAGGGCCGCTCACTCCGGGATGAGTTTGTCGCAGTTCGGCGGCTCCATGCGTCGCATCGACCACCAGCAAATCGCCGTTCTGACACAGCACCGCAAGCTGCGGTCGCCCCGGTCGAGTGGCCACGCTCAGCGGCAGAGCGGGCAGTGCGAGCGCGGGCCACTTCGCCGTTCCCGTCGCGATGTCGAACAGCGACAGCCAGCCGCGCGTTTGATCGACCGTGACCGCCGCGACCGAGGCGTTGTCAGAAGAAATACACGAATCGAGCAGCAAGCCGGTCAGCGCGATCGCCGGTCCCGCCGCGCTCCCATCCGCCATGCGCGCGACTTTCAGATCGGCCTTCTTCGGAGCGAACCCGGAGTAGTACTCGTGATAGACGCCCGGCGTGACGAGCTGTCCGTCGGAGCTTGGCCTTGGTCGCCACGAGTGATCGGCCCACGCGACTTGCCCGACGATCGGCGACGCGGGCCTGCGCTCCCACACCACGACTTGATTGTTCGACGCAACCGCCAGCGCATGGCTGTCGGACGAGAACGCTCCATTCGCGATTGTGTTTTGCTGCGGAATGATCGTCGGTGCTCCCACATCGGCTTTGCCGAGATCGCGCAACGGAAACAGTCGCGCGATCCCCTCATAGCCCAGCGTCGCCAACGACTGACCATTCGGTGCGAACATCGCCGCACTCAGGTGATTGGCGTGCGGCAGGATGAGGCTCGTCTTGCCGTCCGCACTCAGCAGCGCACCGTCCTTGTAGCCACCGACCGCGATCCAGCGACCATCAGGGCTGAGATCGAGCGAAGTGTGGAAGTAGCCCGTCATCTTCCAATTGTCGGAGATGAGGCGTCCCGTCGTCGCATTGCGCAGCGCGGGTTGGAACGTCACGACATTGATCGTGACGAGTCGGCCATCGTCATCGCAAAACACCGGCACCGCTTCGCGCCATCTGATTCCCGGCCGATGCTCAATCGCCGGATAAAGCGGCGCGGGCAGGCTCGCCTCGTTGATCGCGAAGACCCGCGCCAGAGCGTCTTCGCCGCTGCTGACGATGCGCTGTCCCGACCGACTGAACCGCACGCCGCCGATCTTCGCCGGATGAGTCCAGTCTGACTCCAGCACCGGCGCGCCGCTGACGTTCCAAATCTGCAACTGCTTTCCCGCGACGGCCACTCGCGCACCATCCGGCGACCACTCAATCACGCTCATCCCGTTAGCCGTGTTGAAGCGCCGTGAGCCGCCGGCGCTAGCTGCGGGCAACACGCCACCATTCCGCGAAACGCCGTCATTCGACAAAACACCGCCCGACGCTAGCGCGTTCGGCTCACCCGTTGCCGGATCGACCAGCCGCACTTCGCCCGTGCTGAGCAGCGCGGCGATCCGCTTCCCATCGGGCGACATCGCCGCATCGCTGACCGCCGGGAACTGTTCGCTCCACGGCAACGCCACTTCGTTCCGCCAGTCCCACACACGCAGCCCGTTCTGACTGACCGTCAACAGCAGCGCACCGCCCGGCTGAAACTCGATTCGATCCACATCGCGACTGCTGAGCTTGAGCATCGCGACCGGCAACAGCGCCTCGCCGCTCCAAGTCTGAGCACGCCGCTGATTGGCGACTTGCCGCTCGCGATCATGCGGAGTCAGCTTCGCCGCATTCGCAAACCACAACGCCGCATTCGCCGCCTGACCCTCGCGCCCCGCCTGAAGGCCACGCTCCGTCTGCATGTCCGCCAGCAGGTTGAGCGACCGAGTCTTCTCGTCCTCCGCCTGACGCTGAGCGACTTCCGCGCGGGTCTTCTCCGTCTCCGCACGCGTCTTCTCGCTCTCCGCGCGAGCCTGCTCCTGTTCGGCCTGCTTGCGTGCTTTGGTCGCCGTCTGCTCCGCCAGCAGCGCTTCGTTCTTGAGCTGGCTCTGCACCGCCGCCGTCCAAGTCGCCGCGATGCCTCCCACCGTCAGCACACACAGCACGACCGCCGCCAAGCCCATCTGCAACTTGCGAGCACGCCGCTCCGCGCTCGCCGCCAGCTCATGCTCCTTCGCCGTCTGCAACGCCTCTTCCGCACGAGCCGCCTCCGCCGCGTGATTCAGCTCCGCCGCATGTAATCGTGAGTCCACCGACGCCAGATGCGCCGTGATCCGCTCGGCCAGGACGCTCGCATCGCGCGGCCGATCCTTCGGTTCGATCTCCAAACATTGCTTCGCAATCGCGATGAGTTCCGCATCCGCCGGCACTGCATTCGTGAGCCGCACGGCGCTAGCCGCGGGTGCTTGTGACGCGCCCGACCCGCGGCTAGCGCCTTGCGGCTCACTTGCAGCCGACGCTTGACCACTCGCATCGAGCCGCGCGAAGCAATCCGCCAGCTTGCCGCGAGTCGCCATGCGATAGACCTGAGTCCCATCCGTCCCGACATACGGCGGCTTGCCTGTCAGAATCTCGCACAGGATCGCCCCCAGCCCAAACACATCGGCCCGCTCATCGAGATTGTCGATCTCCCCCAGAGCCTGCTCCGGCGGCATGTAAGCCGGAGTCCCCATGACGCTCCCCGCCATCGTCTCCGAACCGAACGTAGCCACGTTCGCCAGAACGTGGGCCTCGATATCCGAGCCGGCACTCGTATCCCCCACGCTCTGGCGAGCGTGGCTACTTGGATCACTCCCCATCCGACTCCGCAGCGTCCGAATGATGCTCTGTCCCTGCTGCTTGTCCTTCGCCTTCTTCTCATCCGCGATGCCGCCCGATTGCAGCACCTTCGCGAGCCCCCAATCCATCACCTGCACTTCGCCAAACGCCCCGACCATGATGTTGGCCGGCTTCAGATCTCGATGAATGACCCCGCGCGAATGGGCATAAGCGACCGTCTGACAAATCTGCTCAAAGATGCCAACGAACCGCCCCCGATCGACCGCCGGGTTCTCCCGCTCCTCCAGCAGCTTCGAGAACGTCTCCCCCTTCACGAGCTTCATGCTGAAAAACGGCCGCCGATCCGCGAACTGCCCCAGCTCATAAACCGGCGCAATGCCCGGATGCTGCAACTGCCCGCCGATCTGAGCCTCCTCAATAAACCGCTGCACGACATCCGGCTTGTCCTTGTGAGCATCCAGCAACACCTTGATCGCGAGGTCTCTGCAAAGGTCCGTATCCCGCCCCTTGAGAATCGCTCCCATCCCCCCTCTCGCGATTTCGCCCTGCAACTGATACCGACTATCGGAATCCTTCTGAGGCATCTCCGGCGACGACGCTCGCAAGACCCGCTCCACCGGCTCATGAGCCGACTCGCGCAACGCGACTCGCGGCACATCCAGCGTGACCGAAAGACTCTTGAGCACACTCAGCCCGGCATTCCCGACAACGACCGCCTGCTCCCCCTCAAACGCCGCCGCCAACCCGGCCTCCATCGCCGCCGAGCGGTTCATGTCCGCTTCGCTGACCAGCAACGTCGCCCCCATCTCTGGAGCCGGCTTCTGCAAGAAACTACCCGCCGCCGAGTTCGACTTCAGGAGTTCCTCGACCTCGCCCCGCAGCGCGGAATCCGCGCCGCAAGCCTCGGCCACAAACGCCGTTTGCTGCTCGGGAGAGTCAATCTCCAGCGCTGACAAGAAGATGCTTTCGAGATTCTTATTTTTGGGTGTCTCGGACATGCGCAGGTTCTCCTGACACACAGTGCGAAATCGGCGATCAAAACCCCTCAAAAATAATTTTGGACTGCGGCAGCCCTGCTGCCGCTTTCCGTCCCACAGCCAGCTGTGGGACGAGCGTGGAAATAAGCTTGAGGTTCGTATGAAATGAGAAGCATCGTTATCAACTTCACCTCAGCAGCAGGCTGCTGAGGGCAAAGCGGCAGCAGGGCTGCCGCACTCCAAGGACTCATCATGGACCTCCCAAACACAGAAGACACCGCGAAGGGGACGTTGGATTGGCCGCATGCTCCGCCGCATCGGTTGGCTGAGGCCGGGGTCTACTTCCTGACCGCTCGGACGAGAGACCAAGCGCACCTTCTGGCGGACGACTCCATGAAGGACTGGTTTGAGGCCAAGCTGCTCGGACTGGCCGCCGAGTTTGGTTGGAGCCTTGAAGCCTGGTGCGTACTCTCGAACCACTATCACTTCGTTGGACACAGTCCGCGAACGGAACCGGATGCCGAGTCTCTCAAGCCATTCATTCAGAAACTGCACAGCCTCACGACGAAGGAGCTCAACACGCGTGAGAAGCAGCCGGGGCGAACTCGCCTATGGCAGAACTACCGTGAGACACATCTCACGTTTCAACGCAGCTATCTGGCTCGACTGAACTATGTGCATCAGAACGCCGCTCATCATGGGTTGGTGAAAGTTGGCTCAGACTGGAAGTGGTGCAGTGCGAAACGGTTCAAGGAGTCGGTGACTCCGGCCTGGCTGAAGACGGTTGCAAGCTTCAAGTACGACGAGATTGCGCTCGAGGACGGTGACATGGAGTGCGGCAGCCTGCTGCCGCTTTAAGTCCAACAGCCTGCTGTTGGACACGTTTTGAATTGGGTTGATCGAACTTCCTCAGCAGCAGGCTGCTGAGGCCAAAGCGGCAGCAGGCTGCCGCAGTCCAAAAGCTAAAACAGCTCTGCCGCTTCTCGACGCAGTAACTCAGGCACCAGCCAGTCGTGATCGACGGTGCCAACGGGGACCGGCAATGACGTTGAGTCATCGGCAGAACCGAGCGTCCGTAAGACGAGTGGGATTTGCAGTTCGGCGGCTTTCAATGATTTGCGGGCGGCTTCGAGGTGACCCAACTTGTGTTCGGACATTGCGCGGACGATGAGGGCCAGTGCGCCCGGTTGGCTTTGGAAGGTTGGCATGCGAGTGGTCCAGCGGATCGCTTCTTCGTGTTGGCCTTCGCGGTAGGAGATCAACGCGCAGCAGGCGACGAACCAAGGGCGGATTGGTTCCCACTTCGGATCGTCAACGCCGTCGCGCAGAGTTTGGATGGGGAGGTCTTTCAGCGGGACCACTTCGGGGCGTAGCAGCGCGGTTTTGCAGACGGTGTCGGCGACGTCGGCGGACGATGTGCCTCGGAATTGCTCGATCATGGCGAGGCAGTGCTCGCGGTAACGGTCGGTTTCGCCGGCCATCAGCATCGGAGTAGCCGACGTGCCCCAAGCGAAGCGGCTCGTGGGTTTGAACTGTGTCACGCGGAGGTTGGTGTCGGCGGTTTCGGTCCAGCGTCCGAGTCGCGCGAGCAAGCCGGCGCGAGCATGCAACAAGCCTTCACTCTGCGGATCGACCGCGAGTTCCTTCGCGAGACGTTCGAGTTCCTGCTCTGCCGAGGCGACCTTGTGGACTGCGGCAGCCTGCTGCCGCTTTCCATCCAACAGCCTGCTGTTGGATGAGTTTTGTAATTGGGTGGATCGAACTCCCTCAGCAGCAGGCTGCTGAGGCCAAAGCGGCAGCGGGCTGCCGCAGTCCCAAAGAAGCACTTCGCCGCGCGATGATCCCGTCGCGAGTTGCTTGCCGTCGGGACTCCAAGCGACGGATTCGACGGTCGTTTGATGCTGCTTCAGCACGAGCACCTGCAAGCCCGACTGCGCCTTCCAGATGCGAACGGTCTTGTCGTCGCTGCCTGAGGCGAGTCGTTGTCCATCGGGACTCCAACTCACGGCTCGCACCTGACCGGTGTGCCCGACTAATTGGTGAAGCTCGCGGCCACTGCGAGAGTCGACGATGCGCAGCGTGTGATTCATGCACGCCACCACAAGCTGTTCGCCGTCGGGGCTCCAACGCATGTCGTGCAGCCAGCCCAAGTCTTTTGACACGTCATAGAGCACGAGCGACCGGCCATCCTCGGCATTCAGAATCTCAAGGCTCGTCCAACCGTTGCACGCGAGCCGTTTGCCATCGGGACTCCAGGCCAAGCCGCCCGCTCGGTCGCCGTGGAGTTTTTGTTTCCACACGAGTCCGCCGGTCGCCGTGTTGTAGAGGCAGATCTCGCCATGCTCTTCGCTGTCGGCGGTTTTTGGGCGATAGGCCGATGTGGCCAGCCGCGTGCCGTCGTCGTTCAGCGCGATCGCCCGCATCCGATCGCAGTTGTGCGGGATCTCCAATCGCAGCTCGCCCGATTGAGCATCGAGCAGCACGAGCTTGCCGTCGCGCCGCGAGGCGAGCGATCCCGCCGAGTGGCTCCACGACACCGACGGAGTCCAGCTTGACTCCAAGTAGCCACCGCCGATCGTCACGCGTGACTGAAGCGTCAACGAGTCGCGCTGCCACTGCTCGAACTGGTCGCTCGCGATCAAGACCGACTGGCCATCGGGAGTCCAAAACAGTTCGGACAACTGTTGGTGAGTGGTCGGGATCACGGCCGGATTGGTTCGCGGGGGCCAGTCCCACAGCTTGATGGCATCCGGTGCCGTCGAGGCTAACCGCGTCCCGTCATGATTCCACGCGACGTCCTCCAAGACATCGGAATGCCCCCGCAAGATCGTGAGCGGCTGCCCCGTCTTCGGGGTCCAAACTCGCACCGTGCTGTCGCGAAGGCCGAACGCCACCGCGTCCCCATTCGGGCTCCAATTCATCGCGAGGATTGAGCCATTGGGAATCGTGATCGTCGACAGTTCGCGGCCGTCGTCGGCGGACAAAATGCTCGCCCGACTGAACCCCGACGTCGCGAGTTGCGTCCCGTCCGGACTCCATTCGACAAACTCCCCCTCATGATTCCACAGCGTCTCGCCGGTCTTTACATCGAGCACGGCACGCGGGACCGCGAGCTGCTCCCGCTGCGGATGCCACGAGAGGTTGGCGACGCTCGGCGATATCGGCCAACGACGAATCACCTGCCGACTTTCGACCTCACAGACGGCGACTTCATGTTCCGTCTTGATGGCCACTCGCGTTCCGTCCGGGCTCCAGCGAACGGCAACGACGTCGTTCGGGAACTCCATCGACGCCCCGACCGCCGAGCCATCCGCCGCATCCCAAAAGCGAACGCTGTGATCGCGGCCCGCGCTCGCCAACAGAGTCCCCGCCGGGTTCCAGCGAGCATCATAAACGTAAGACGTATGCCCCTTCGCCACGCAGAGCTGGGCTTCGCTTTCGGTCTCCCAAACTCGAAGCTGATGGTCGCGACCGAACGTCGCATACCGCTTGCCGTCGGGACTCCAACACACTCCCAACGCGCTGTGATTGGGCAGATTCTTCCGCGCGAGATGCCGCAGCGAATCGAGGTAGTACCACTCCCACCCGCGCAGATTGCGAACGACTCGATCGGGCTTCCACGCATCGACGATCTCGCCGACACGCCGCAACCCCGCCGGATCGTCCGCCGCTTGAGCCGCGAGATTCATCTGTGCGGCATACAGCGTCGCCTGAGTGATCTGCTCACGTTCCTCAGCGAGGTTCCGCATCTCCGCCTCGCGCTTCTGAGCGTCGCGTGCTTGAGTCGCCAACTGCTGCTCGCGCACCGCCGCCGCTTCCGCTTCGAGCCGCAACTCATCCGCCTTCTTCCGAGCCTCATCCGCGCGCAGTCGTTCGTCATCCGCCTTCCGCCGCGCATCGACCGCCGCGACTTTGAGTTCCCGCTGATAGATCGCCGACGAGAACGCCGCGACTCCACCAATCGACACCGCGACCAATCCGACGACCGCGACCATCAACTGGAACCGCTTGGCCCGCGCCTCGGCCTTCGCTCGCGCGTCCGTCTCCGCGACTGTCCGCAACGCCTCTTCCGCACGAGCCGCTTCCGCCGCGCCCTGAAGCTCCGCCGCATGTAACCGCGATTCCACCGACGCCAGATGCGCGGTGATCCGTTCCGACAAGACTCCCGCATCACGCGGACGATCGACCGGCTCCGGCGACAAACACTGCTTCGTGATCGCGATCAACTCGGCATCGACCGGAACGGAATTCGTGAGCGGCAAGGCGCTAGCCGCCGGTTCTGGTATCCCCGAACCATCGTTCTCAATCGGTGCCCCAGGCGACCGGCGGCTAGCGCCTTGCCGCTCACTTTGCCCCGACGCGTCACGGGGCGGCGTGCCGCACGCATCGAGCCGCGCGAAGCAGTCTTCCAACTTGCCGCGCGCCGCCATGCGATAGACCACGGTCCCGTCGTCGTCGATGTACGGCGGCTTGCCGGTCAGGATCTCGCACAGGATCGCACCCAACCCGAACACATCGGCCCGCTCATCCATCAGGTCGATCTCGCCGAGCGCCTGCTCCGGCGGCATGTAAGCGGGAGTCCCCATCACGCTGCCGACTTGAGTCTGCGAGCCGACGCTGCCAACGCCATTCACCGTCCCCACTTCACTGCCGAGCTTATTCCGCAGCGTGCGAATGCTGCTCAGCCCGAGGTGCTCCGTCCGAGCCCTCCGCTCATCCGCGACGCCACCGGATGAAAGCACCTTCGCGAGTCCCCAATCCATCACCTGCACTTCGCCGAACGCCCCGACCATGATGTTGGCCGGTTTCAGATCGCGATGGATGACCCCGCGCGAGTGCGCATAAGCCACGGTCTGACAAACCTGCTCGAAGATGCCGACCAGCTTCGCGCGATCCACGGAAGGCTCCGCTCGATTCGCCAACAGCTTCGACAGCGTCTCCCCTTTCACGAGCTTCATGCTGAAGAACGGCCGCCGATCCGCAAACTGTCCCAGCTCATAAACCGGCGCAATCCCCGGGTGCTGCAACTGACCGCCGATCTGAGCCTCTTCGATGAACCGCTGCACGACCTCCGGCTTGTCCTTGTGTGAATCCAGCAACACCTTGATGGCCAGATCGCGTCCGAGGTCGGTGTCACGTCCTTTCAGGATCGCCCCCATCCCGCCCCGAGCGATCTCACCCTGCAACTGATACCGGCTGTCCGCATCCCGATCGGGCAACTCAACCGACTGCGGCTTGAGTATCGGTTCCGGCCCCTCGTTCACCGAATCTCTCAGCATGATGCGCGGGATGTCGATCGTCGCATCCAGGTTCTTCAGCACGCTCATGCCCGCACGGCCGATGACGACCGCCTGCTGATCGTCGAACGCCGCCGCCAGCCCCGCGTTCAACGCCGCCACACGACTCTCACTGTCGGGAGCAAACGCCACCGTCGCCTGCAGCTCGGGAGCCGGCTGTTCCAGAAAACTCCCTGCCTGCTCATTGGACTTGAGCAACTGCTCAACCTCGCGCCGCAGCTCCAGATTCGTCCCACAGGATTCCTCCAAGAAAGCCGCCCGCTGCTCCGGCGATGTGATGTCGAGTGCCGCAAGAAACAGTGAGTCAAGCTGCCGTATCGGTTCTGCCATGAATGGACCTCCCGCCTTCAGTGCGAAATCGGCGTCCAAAACCCCTCAATCTTTTTTTGGACTGCGGCAGCCCGCTGCCGCTTTGGCTTCAGCAGCCTGCTGCTGAAGGAGCTTGATTCGAGGGTCGAGATCGTCCAACAGCAGGCTGTTGGACGGAAAGCGGCAGCAGGGCTGCCGCAGTCCAAAAAACCTACTTCAATTGGGAATGGAGCCACGCGCGGGAAAACGTCCAATGCCGTTCCGCCGTCGCGACGGAGATCTTCATTGCCTGAGCCGCCTCCTCCACCGTCAGCCCGGCGAAGTATCTGAGTTTCACCAGCCGAGCTTTGTCCGGCCACTTGGCTTCCAACTGAGTCAGCACTTCATCCAGCTCCAGCAGCTCGTCGTGGCGGTCTTTCGTCGCGACCCCCGCCGACTCCAAGTCGACTCGCTGCAAGTCACCGCCCCGTTTCAGGCTTTGCTTGCGACGAGCGTTCTCCACCAGAATCCGCCGCATCGCCTCGGCCGCCGCCGCAAAGAAATGCCCGCGTCCCGTCCACGGCTGCGGCTGATCCACGTCCACCAGCCGAACATAAGCCTCATGCACCAACATCGTCGGTTGCAGAGTCTGCCCCGGCTTTTCGTTGGACAACTTCAAGGCGGCCAGCTTGCGGAGTTCCTGGTAAACCAACGGCAGCAGTTGCTCCGCCGCGTTTTCATCTCCGCGATCAATCGCCGACAGGATTTTGGTGACATCACTCATCACCGCATCGTATCGAACAACCTCGTCCGTTTCCCTCACTCCACGCCGCCACTGTGGACTGCGGCAGCCTGCTGTGAGACGAGTTTGGTCGCTCGATCAAATCTTGTTCTCTGGGATCAACACTTCCGCAGCAGCCAAACACGAACTCGCGGGGAAGAAAGTGAAGTGCCCCGCGTGCCAGAAGTTGCTCAGCACCCCCAAGCCCAGAGTCCAAGAGGAATCGCTCGACGACGGGGAGGGCAAAAGGGGTGGAGGGCAAACCGCCTCCTTGTCCCTGTTTCCGCCTCCGGTGAGACACCACAGTTCTGACAAACGACAAGGCTGGTCACAGAACGACTCGCGCTCAACTGCTGGCGCTGCGGTAGCTCTTCAGCGACCAACGGAAAACCAATCGAGCCACGACCAACCCGACGATCGACGAGGCCAGCGCGATCGCAGGAAACTCCCAACTGGTGAATGGCTTGACGAGCACTTCGGCTGGGACTGTCACCACCAACAGGATCGGCAACAGGTACGAGAAACTGAATTGCAGAATCTCGCCCAGCTCCCAGGCGGCGGGATTCACGCCATTGTAGATACTGCGCGGATAGCGGGCGAAGATCGTGATGTAGAACCAGAAGTCGTACAGCCCTTGGTTGCGGCCCAGCCAAATGCTGGTACTCGCGAGCACAATCATCAGGCTGTAGAAAAACGCGACGCCGACGCCGAGATACAGCACATACAGTCCAGCCTGCCATGCGGCGAGTGGTTGGCCAAGCGTGACCAGCGAATACCCCAGCAACACGCCTGCCAGCAGAATCTGATTGAACATCGCGAGGTCCATCTTCTCGAAGGAGATCAGGAACTGCGTGTCGATCGGCTTGAGCAGCGCGAAGTCGAGATTGCCGGAACGGATCAGCTCTGAGAAGTTCGCGGCGTTGGGCATGAAGAACGCTTCGACGAGCGCATTAATCAGCATCCCGGTCGCCATGAATGCGAAATACTCGGGCCTCGACCAGTCACCGATGGCATTGACGTTGCGATAAATGATCTCGAACAACGTCAGTTGCGCCGCGAACCAGAACGCCCGCGTCAGGATCGTGATCACGAAGTTGCTTCGAAACGTCAGCTCGCGGATGAGCGCGTTGCGGAAGAACATCGACAGGACACGGAGGTAGTAACGCATGAGACGATGACTCGCGGCCGCGTGGTGCTTCCGCACACTAACCCGAAGCGCCAGCGAGGGCGAGCGCACCAACTGGCCGCGAATTCAGAGCGTTTTGGACCGCCCGCCCTCGCTGACGCTTCGGGTTACGGAGTGAGCAGCTCGACGCCGCGCGGGCCAGCGACGACTTCACCGATGATCCACGAGGCGAATGGAAACGCCGTCAGCCGTTCGCGGACGGCGGCGACGGCTTCCGGAGCGACGATGATCGTGAAGCCGATCCCCATGTTGAAGACGTGGAACATCTCGGATCGTTCGACGTTGCCGAGCCGTTGCAGCCAATCGAACAGCGGCAGGCGTTGCCACGCCGAAGTGTCGATTCGCACCTGGACGTTGTCGGGCAGGATGCGTTCGATGTTCTCTTCGAGTCCGCCGCCGGTGATGTGACAGAGCCCGTGAATCGAACCCGCCGGCGCGGACTTCAACACGTCGTGGACCGGCTTGACGTAGATGCGCGTCGGTGCAAGCAGCGCGTCGCCCACGGTTTGACCCAGTTCGGCGACGTGCGAATCGACGGTCAGTTGGGCGTGATCGAAGACCACTTTGCGGACGAGGCTGTAGCCGTTCGAGTGAAACCCAGTCGAAGCGAGACCGATCACGACGTCGCCCGGACGAACCGCTTTACCGTCGATGAGTTTTGGCCGATCGACGACTCCGACGCTGAAGCCGGCCATGTCGAAATCGCCGGCGGCGTACATGTCCGGCATGATCGCCGTCTCGCCACCGAGCAGTGCCGATTGACCTTCGACGCAGCCGGCGGAAACTCCCGCCACCAGCGTTGCGATCAGGTCGGGGTCGTCCTTGCCCAGCGCGAGGTAGTCGAGAAAGAACAGTGGTTCGGCTCCGACGCAGAGAACGTCGTTGACGCACATCGCCACGAGGTCCTGGCCGATGGTGTCGTGCCGGTCGGCGGCGATGGCGACGAGGAGCTTGGTGCCCACGCCGTCGGTGCCAGAGACGAGGACCGGG
>SXGU01078008.1_pt1 | contig 27817 bp, 28 predicted proteins | sample 3174531 | NCBI WGS metagenome assembly SXGU01 (sample SAMN11356863, study PRJNA531348) | freshwater metagenome | isolation source: freshwater sample F1-140 | place: China: Fuxian Lake, Yuxi | collected 2017-12-25 | reverse complement strand
CGAGCTGCCAGACTGCTCCATCCCGCGTCCGATTCGACTTAAGTGCCGTCGAGAGGTGAGACTATAGCAAACCTAGCCTTTTAGCGCAAGGTTATTTGCCGCTTTCTTTGCCAGATTGATTGGATCGCATGAAACGCTGGCATCTATGGCTTCAGCTTGGATTGGAAGCAGGCGCGCACTGCATCAAGGTCTTCTTGCGTATCTACGCCGCTTGCCGGCGCCCGACCGCTTATGTGGACAGCAATTTTATGCCCCTGCTGCAAGGCGCGCAATTGCTCCAAGCATTCAATCTGCTCTAGGGTGCCGGGCAAGCTACTGGCGTACTGCTTAAGAAATTTAACCCTGTAGGCATAAATGCCTACATGCCTATATGCAACCATAGAATGGGGCCACTCAAGCTCCGCTAACGCGCCTCTGTTATAGGGAATAGGTGCGCGACTAAAATACATAGCATACGCTTGCGCATCCAGCACCACCTTCACCACATTAGGATTCAAGTAATCGGCTTTTTTATCTATCACATGGCAGGCGGTGGCCATCGCTGCTTGTTCATTCCTATTCAACAGCGCCGCCACCTCCGCAATCAAACTAGGCTCTATCAAAGGCTCGTCACCTTGAACATTCACCACGATAGTCTCGTCTGACCAAGCTTGCTGCAGGGCCACTTCGGCAATACGATCGGTACCACTCAAATGCGCTGCACTGGTCATCAATGCGCCATACCCGTGTTGCTCAACCGCTTGCTTAATTCGCGCATCATCGGTGGCAACGATCACTTGCGCGGCCCCACTTTGCGTGGCGCGTTCAGCCACCCAAACCACCATAGGCTTGCCCGCAATATCCAGCAGCGACTTAGCCGGCAATCTAGCACTGGCATAGCGAGCTGGAATCACCACATAGAACTGCGGTGCCTTTAAAACAGTCGATGCGTCACTCAAGGGCTTCGTCATCCCTTAATTTACGCGCATCCTCTTCCAGCATAACAGGTATGCCGTCTTTAATCGGATAGGCCAATCGCGCCGATTTTGAAATAAGCTCATTATTAGCTTTGTTAAAAATAAGCGGTCCTTTGGTCACCGGGCAGACTAGAATCTGCAGTAATGTTGTATCCATATTAATTTCTCAATTTTTGCAATATAAGGGAAATAAGCGAATGGCCAGTTGCACTGCTTATTGTTGCAGTGACAGGCAAATACCACACATCCACATCGGTAAAGCCCAGGCATTTTACGGCATCTTTTTCTGTCATTAAAATAGTTTTATTGGCAAACTCAGTTAACTCTGCCGCCGAAAAAACATGGTGATCGGCAAAGGCACGGGGCTCAAATTGTAGCCCTAAAGCCGTTAATTTGTTAAAAAAACGCTGCGGGTTTGCTATGCCGGCTACGGCCACAATATTTTTATCAAAAAAATAACTCGCAGGCTTGGATGATGGCACTTGATCTAAAGAAAAAAAATGATCCCCCTCTAGGCTCATGGCAAACAGCCTGGACGGCATGATTTCCGGCAAATCGACCAGCACACCGCCGGACACCACCACTGCGTCCACGCTGTTAAGCCGAGATACGCCTTCACGCAAAGGGCCCGCAGGCAGTAAGCAGCGGTTGCCAAACCGACTGAATCCGTCCAGCAAGGCGACTTCCACGTCTCGCTCCATAGCATAATGCTGCAAACCGTCATCACTAATAATCACATCACACTGCGGATTAGCTTGCAATAAGGCCTGTCCAACCCGCACCTTATCTACCCCGACAAACACCGGACAAGCACTGCGTTTTGCGATCAACACCGGCTCATCCCCCACCAAAGCTGGAGGACTATCAGCAAACACCGCCACAGCCCCTTGTGGCACACCGCCATAACCACGACTGATGATACCAGGCTTAAATCCCGCCAAACGCAACTGCTCGGCCAACCAAATCACCATAGGCGTTTTGCCTGTGCCGCCCAAACTAATATTACCAACCACAATCAGCGGCACACTTAAACGCGTGGTTTTGAATACACGATGCCGATATAAGCATTTTCTTAAAGCAACCAGTCCGGCAAAAAAAAGTGACGGTGGCCACAATAAAACCTGCCAAGCGCTGAAGCTTAGCCATTGTTTTTGCAAGAACCGCTTCATTTAACACATCCCCATGCCATGGACTTTCAGAGGCTAGCTAAATTGCTTTTGATAGAGTTTTGCATAATGGCCTTTTTCTTTAAGCAAGGTTTGGTGTGATCCGCTTTCAACCATCTCACCTTGCTCCAGCACCACAATGCAATCGGCATTTTCTACGGTGCTTAAGCGATGCGCAATGACTATACTGGTGCGATTTTTCATCAGGCTATCCAGCGCCGCCTGCACATGTTGTTCGGACTCGCTATCCAAGGCCGAAGTCGCTTCATCCAGTAGCAGTATAGGGGCATTTTTTAAAATCGCCCTGGCGATAGCAATGCGCTGGCGCTGCCCTCCTGATAAACGCAGACCACGGTCGCCAATCTCATGCTGCAAACCATGGGGCAGTTGCTGTATAAACTCCCAAGCATGCGCAGCTTTGGCGGCGGCAATCACGTCCGCTTCACTGGCGTTCCGTAATAGACCATAGGCAATATTATTAAATACCGTATCGTTGAACAGCATGACATCCTGACTCACTAAAGAGAATTGCTGACGCAAATCCGCCAAAGATAAATCTCGCATATCCACGCCATCCAACAATACTTGCCCTTGCTGCAACTCATAAAATCTTGGCAACAAATTAATCAAGCTGGTTTTACCGCCCCCAGACCGCCCCACCAAGGCCAGCTTTTCGCCTGCCTGGATAGTGAAATTGATGTTTTTTAAAGCATAGCGTTTGCTATGAGGGTAGGTCAGCATGACTTGCTTAAATTCAATTTCGCCTTGCGTGCGCAAAGGCATGGGCTGCCCCACGTCCGACTCCGGCTCCACATCCATCAAAGCAAATACACTTTGCGCCGCCGCCTGTGCCACTTGCACATCCTCATTCATGGCCGTTAAATTTTTAATGGGCGCAATCAACATTAACAAAGCCCCGACAAATGCGGCAAACTCACCTGCACTGAAGTTTCCGACCGCGTAATACACCACCAAACCCAATGCCACTGCCGCCAGCATTTCTACCACCATGCTATTTAAACCAGACAGGCGTGCCAAACGAATTTGCAAGCGTCTATTATTTAAGACCGCCTTAGCAAAACGCTCATACTCATAGGCTTGCGCAGCAAAAATCTTCACCATGCGCTGACCAGTCAGAGCCTCTTCGGCCACTTGCGTCATGTCACCTAGGCTGGATTGCACCTCCTTGCCTGCGGCACGTAATTGCGGTGTCATGGCCTTCAAATAAAACACCATGAGCGGTGCTAATAAAACAAAAATAAGCGTCAGTCGCCAATCTAAATACAGCATATAGGCCATGATGCCCATCGCCGTCAGGCTGTCTCGCACCAAAGTCAACGTGGCCTTGGTGGCTGCATTAAGCATCTGCTCAATGTCATAGCTTAATTTCGAAATGAGCACGCCAGCGGCTTGTTGATCAAAATAACTGACCGGCAACCGCATGAGTTGGCGAAAAACATCTAAGCGCACATCCGCTACCATGCGGCGCGCCAGCCACCGTATGGAAAAGCCCGAGACAAAGCCAGATAAGGCACGTAGCACCAATAAAGAAAATAGCATAAAGGGCAAATAAGCCACGGTAGCTGGTGATTGCTTAACAAAGCCTTCGTCCGTCACTTGCTTGATAATCGCTAAAAAAGCCGTATTGCTGAAGGCAAGGAGGGTGAGGGCTAAGATGCCAAGTAGAAGCACCCAATGGTATAGCTTGGCATAGCCAAACAAGCGCCAAAAGAGCGATGTTGAATTGACCGCTTTAATTGCCATGGCTGCGCTTAGAAAAAGATGTGGGCATCAAATAACTAGGCTTATAACTAGGCTTAAAAACTCGAGCAGCATTGCCTTATCGAATTCCCAAGTATGCGTCAGTTAAAAGCTGGCTTTCGATTGCGTGGCAAAAGTAATGTGCGTATAGCCTACCGTGCGAGAGGCTTCCATGACATCCACCACAGACTGGTGCGTGCTCTTTGCATCGGCATTAATGATAATAGTAGGCTCTTTACCGCCGTTAGCCGCCGCTTGCAAAGCGCTGGCTATGCCAGCCACACTTACATCAGACAAACTTTTGCCATTCACCACGTACTTACCACTGGCATCCACCCCCACCTCTATGGTTAAGGGCTTTTCTTGCGGAATATTGGCTTCCGCGGTGGGTAAATTAATCTGCAATTCACTGGTACGCGAAAAAGTGGCACTCACCACCAAGAAAATAATGATGACCAGCAGCACATCAATCAATGGCACGAGATTCATCTCGAGATCTTCATGCCGCTTTCCACGTTGAAAATTCATGTTATTTCCCCAGGCATCAATTACGTTCGCCGTGGATGATTTCCACCAACTTAATTGCTTGCTGCTCCATGCCCACTAACAAATCATCAACTTGAGAACGGAAATAGCGGTATGCCACCATGGCTGGTACGGCTACGACGATACCGGCGGCAGTGTTGTATAGCGCCACCGAAATGCCTCGCGCAAATTGCGCGATATCGTGCCCGGTGTTAGTAAACGCACCGAACAATTCCACCATACCAATGACCGTGCCGAGCAAACCTAACAAGGGCGCAACCGTAGCAATGGTGCCCAAGGTAGACAAATACCTGTCCAGATCATGCGCCACCGCTCTACCTGTCTCCTCTATGGCTTCCTTAGTCACTTCGCGCGAATTGCTGGCATTGCTTAAGGCACTGGCAAACAACCGGCCTAGCATCGAATGCTGTTCTAAACGCGCTATGGTGTCTTTAGTGATGCCGCCTTTAGCCAACCAAGCTTGCACTTCGGACAATAAATTCCCCGGCGCAACCGCGCTTTCACGTAAAACAAACGCACGCTCACCTATGATGGCCAATGCAACGACTGATGCAATAATCAGCGGCCAAATAGGCCAACCTGCAGCTACTATAATTTCCCACACAGTGCGACTCCCTAAAATTCAAACAATCTATTAATTACGCCCAAAAGCATAATGGATTTAATCCCTGCAATACTTTAGCTGGTCCGACCCATTTGAGCAAGCTAGAAGTGTAGCGCAATCGAGACTTCAAGCTAATAATCATCATGCCAATAACGCCGATACTGGCTACGCCAAGGCCGCAAATGGATATTTCCACTGCGCGTTTCAGAGTCCTGCGTAAAATGCATCTCTACTGCCCCAGCATAATCGGAACGATACAAAAAACCACCTAGCGCTAGGTGTCTAGCCCACACTTCGGGGTTGGGATGCTGGTAATGATTTAAATAACCCACGGTAAATATACTGATGGTAGGCCCAACCGCCTCTATAAAATCAACGCCAGATGAAGTTCTGCTGCCATGATGCGGCACCAGCAAAACGTCGCTAGATAAAACATCCTTTGCGGCATCCAACAAAGCGCGCTCACCCATCTGCTCAACATCCCCCGTCAACAGCAAACTGCCGGATTGACTGCTCACCTTGAGTACGCAACTGCGATTATTATCTTTAATATCGGCATAGGCATAACTTGTCATGCTTGGATAAAGCATGTCAAAACGCACCCCATCCCAGGTCCAGGTTTGCCCAGCAAAGCAAGTCAAGCGTTGCGGGACGGTTGAAACATCTACCACTGCCGGCAAAGAGCTGGCCAACCAAGTTACAGGCATTAAGTTCATCACAGCCTGCATGCCGCCACTGTGGTCTATGTCATTATGACTGACCACAAACCCATCTAATTTAGCCACCCCTATGCCGCGCAAATATGGCACAACGATGCGACTGCCGGCGTCACTTTGGCTGTCATACTTAGGGCCAGCATCATAAAGCAGCGTATGCTTAGCCGTTTGCACAACCACGCTCAAGCCCTGCCCCACGTCTAGCACCGTTACTTTCATATCTCCTAGCAACGGCCGCGCAGGCAAGGGCGATAGCATAGGCAAAAACATAAGCAAGCCTAAATAACGCATAGGAAATCCACTGGGCAACAATAACCACAAAACTCCCACCAGTGCGGGCAGCAAGGTCCAAGTGGCGGGCGCCTGCTGCTGCCAGGTAGAGACTGGCCAACTATTTAAGCCATGGAGTAAATGCATGCAACCGTCTAAAGCCGCATAAGCTAAATACAACAGCCCATCCATGGGCAAGAAACTGCCCAACAAAGCCAAGGGCGTCACAATAAAACTAATCAATGGAATGGCAATCGCATTGGCAATTGGAGAAACAATCGACGTTTGATTAAATAAAATTAATACCGCCGGCAGCATGCCTATGGTGACGGCCCACTGTGTTTTTAATGCCGCCTTATACCAGCTAAGCTGGGCGATGCCGCCATTTAATGCGTAAGCCATGATGGCCACGGCAGCAAAAGATAAGTAAAACCCGGGTGCATTTACGGCCCAAGGATCCAGCGCTACCACCACCCACAAAGCCACAGTCAACACTTGCGTCACCCCTAACTGCCGGCCTGACCATAAAGCCATGGCCAACACCAGCAGCATGTAAAATGTACGCTGGGTAGGCACGGAAAATCCAGCCAGCAAAGCATATGCCAAGGCGGCCATCACCCCAGCCATGGTGGCGGCTTTCCGCGTGGGTAAAAACATCACGCATTGGGGGTTGCGCCGCCAAATAAAACTGGCCACAGCAAAGGCCAAACCCGCCAGCATGGTGATATGCAAACCAGAAATAGACATCAAATGACTGGTGCCTGTGCGTAAGAACACCTGCCAATCGTCGGCCTTAATCTGACTATCGTCGCCCATGACCAAGGCCAGAATAATTCCGCTATAAGGCCGCTCAGCCAAGACTCGCACAATACGCTGCCCAACAAGCTCACGCACACGCTCGATTACATAGCCAGGCTGCCAAACAAAATCCGTCAACTTACGCATGCCGGCTTTACTTTTAACACTCCCACTGGCACGAATACTTTCACTCAGCGCCCAAGCTTCGAAATCAAAACCGTGCGGGTTGCTGGCGCCATGCGGACGTTTTAAACGCACAGACAATTGCCAGCGCTGCCCGGCATGAAACGGATTGGGTGACGTACTGGCGGTCGAAACTTGTGTGGAAGAATTTTTATCTTTGCGATCGTGGTAGGGATTGTTGGCGTAATAATTCAGGCTGATATGCCGAGGAACAATCGCAGCTTTTGTCAGTACGCTTTCCACATCAAAGCGAAAGCGTAGACCACGCTCAGTCACCTCGGGCACGCTGGCCACCACCCCGATGACTTCTATGGTTTTTTGCTGCCACACTGGCGGCAAGGCATCGCTCATGCGCCATAAAGCTAAGCTACTGGTCCAGCAGAAACCTAATAAAAAAGCCCCCAAGCCCAGCAAGCAGGTTTTTAGATGGCCAGCCCAAGCATAACGGCAAGCCGCAAAAAAAACCAAACTGGCCGCCAAAGCTAGCCATAACAAGGCATGTGGGCTGGGTAATTGCGCCATTTGCTGCACCACCCATGCAGCAAAAACAAACATCAGCGCAATCAGAGTCATGGCTAAGACTAAAACACAGCGCGTCTACAGTGGCAGCAACTTACCGTCAACCAATTGGTATTGGCGCTGCATTTTCTTAGCCAATTCCATGTCATGCGTCACCACCACCAAACTTCTTTGCTGGTCCTGATTCAATCCTAACAATAAATCAAACACCGCATGCGCGGTGTGTCTATCAAGATTACCCGTCGGCTCATCGGCCAATATGCATTGCGGCTCGCTCACCAAGGCCCGAGCCAAAGCCGCGCGTTGCCGCTCACCTCCCGACAATTCGCCCGGCATATGCTCCAACCTGTGTTGCAAGCCAACCTCAGTCAATATGGCGGCAGCCCTCTTAAAAGCTTGATCACGCGCCATACGCCTAATAAGTAAAGGCAGGGCGACGTTCTCTAAAGCGGTAAATTCCGCCAATAGATGATGAAACTGATAAACAAACCCTAGACTGCGATTACGCAAATAGCCTTTTTTGGTTTCATTTAAACGGGACAAGTCTTGATTGAGTATACGCACCTCGCCCGCAGTAGGCGCATCCAAGCCTCCTAGCAAGTGCAACAAAGTGCTTTTGCCAGAACCAGAGCTGCCGACTATGGCGATTTGTTCACCGGCACCGACCGTCAAATCTATACCATTTAATACCGCCACGTCTAAGCCATGGTAGGTTTTATAAAGCCCTGCGCAAGACACCACGCCGTTTGAACCCGCCTGAACTGCTGCATCACTCATAGCGCAAAGCCTCTGCCGGGTTGATTTTGCTGGCTCGCCAACTAGGATACAAGGTAGCCACTAGGCTTAAGACAAAGGACATGCCCACTATGACCAGCACATCCGCCCAAATCAAATCCGAAGGCAGTTCGCTGATAGCATACACTTCTTTAGCTAAAAATTGTACCTGAAACAAATTTTCGATAAACGGAATAATGCTGCTGATATTAAGCGCGATCAGCACCCCAAAAACCGCCCCCAACAGCGTGCCAACTAATCCGATTAAAGCCCCTTGTATGATAAATATGCAAAGGATGCTCAATGGGCTGGCTCCCAATGTGCGCATAATGGCGATGTCCGCGCGCTTATCCGTCACCGCCATCACCAAGGTAGAAACAATATTGAAGGCTGCCACCGCCACTATCAAGGTTAAAATAATGAACATCACGCGCTTTTCCATCTGCACCGCTTTAAAGAAGTTAGCATGCTGCAAGGTCCAATCACTGACATAATAATGCTCACCGGTCTCTGACATGGCGTTAAGTCGCTTAGCCATGGTGGCCCCTATAGCCGGCGCATTAAATAGATCAGCCAACTTCAAACGCACGCCAGAGACACTGTCGCCCATGCGATACAACTTAGCCGCATCTTCCAAGTGCACCAACGCCAAGCCAGCGTCGTATTCATACATGCCCACTTGAAACAGGCCTATAAGGGTAAATTGCTTTAGCCGCGGCACCATGCCAGCAGGGGTAAATTGCCCTTGTGGCGCCATCAGCAAGACTTTATCGCCCACTTGTGCGCCTAGGTTATACGCCAAATCCGCGCCTAAAATAATACCGAACTCGCCCGCCCTCAAATCCGTCAAGCGGCCCACTTTCATATTGCGGCCCAACTCCGCCACGGCGTCTTCGGTCGCCGGCAACACCCCGCGAACAATAGCACCCTGCACCCCTTGATCGTAACTCAGCATACCCTGCGCCATAATATAAGGCGCGGCGGCCAGCACCTGCGGTTGTTTCATTGAAAAATCCAGCACCTGCTGCCAATCACTTAGCTGATTATTCCGGCCGCTAATTTCCAAATGCGAAGCCACGCCTAAAATCCGAGTGCGCAACTCTTTTTGAAAACCATTCATCACCGATAGCACAACGATCAGCGCCGCCACGCCGAGCGCTATGCCTAGCATGCTGGTCAAGGAGATGAATGAAATAAAATGGTTTTTACGCTTGGCACGCGTATACCGCAGACCTAGCAAAAGCTCGTAGCCGGCAAACTGTTTAAGCCTTGATTTGAATTTTTCCCACATAGGTTAAATTCTAACAGGCTTATGCCAGCGCTTAACAAGTATTGTGCGAGCAAGCAATTAAGCCCAAGCCGTGCTAACTCTGATAAAATTGCGGCATGTTCACAGGCATCATACAAAGCGTCGGTAAAATCGAAAACACGCAGGCCATAGGCCTAGACCTAAAGCTCAATATCGCTTGCGCGGGCTTGGGCATGCAGGACGTGCAAACAGGAGACAGCATTGCGGTCAATGGCGTTTGCTTAACCGCGACGGCAGTGAGCCCAACTCATTTTGAGGCCCACGTATCCCAAGCCACACTGTCCGTGACCGTTGGCTTAAGCGAGCCCCTAGCCGTCAACCTAGAAAAAGCCTTAAGCCTTAGCGACAGATTAGGCGGCCATTTAGTGAGTGGCCATGTCGATGGGGTGGCAAGGGTTGTGCTGTTTGAACAGCTATCCGATTGTTGGAAGCTGGCCATCCATGCGCCACACGCCCTAAGCAAATATATCGCCAACAAAGGTTCAGTTGCAGTGAATGGCGTCAGCCTGACCATCAATAGCATAGAGCAGGATGTGTTTAGCGTGAACCTAATTCCGCATACGCTGGAAAATACCACCTTGCAATTTTTAACCGTGGGCAGCTTAGTCAATTTAGAGGTAGACCAAATCGCCCGCTACGTAGACCGCATGGCGCAATGGGCAAAAGAATAGCATCGCTAAACCATGAATAAAGTAATTGGAAAAAACGTGACCATAAGCAGCGCCCAAGAAATCATTGCAGAAATTAAACACGGCCGCATGGTGGTGTTGGTAGACGATGAAAACCGCGAAAATGAAGGTGATTTGGTGCTGGCGGCAGAGTTTGTCACGGCTGAGCACATCAACTTTATGGCTAAATATGGCCGCGGCCTCATTTGCTTAACCCTGACCGAAGCGCGTTGCCGACAACTCAACTTAACTAAAATGGTGCAAAAAAATGGCGCACGCATGGGCACCAATTTCACCATTTCCATAGAGGCCGCTGAAGGCGTGACTACCGGCATTTCAGCCGCCGACCGAGCGCGCACCGTACAAGCGGCCGTGGCCAAAACTGCCAAAGCAAAAGACATCGTTAGCCCCGGGCACATTTTCCCGTTGGCCGCCATGGACGGTGGCGTGCTGGTGCGTGCCGGCCACACCGAAGCTGGCTGTGATTTAGCGCAATTAGCCGGCTGCGAAGCCAGTAGCGTGATTTGTGAAATTTTAAAAGACGATGGCAGCATGGCGCGTTTGCCAGACTTAATGACTTTCGCTATCGAGCATAATCTTAAAATTGGCACGATTGCCGACCTCATTCAATACCGCGCACAAACAGAACGACTGGTCGAAAGAGCGGCAGAACGTTTAATCCAAACGCCTTATGGCCCCATGCAACTGATTGCCTACCGCGATAAAATAGCCAAAGAAACCCATTTAGCCTTAATCAAAGGCAAGCCCACACCGACACAAGAAACGCTGGTACGGGTACACGAACCGCTGTCTATTTTCGATCTGCTGGACAAATCCAGTTGCTCCCATAGCTGGAATACCTTGGCGGCCATGCAAGTCATCGCCGAGGCAGAGTCAGGTGTCATGGTGTTATTGCATCAGCAAGAAACCGGGGCTGGCATAGTCGAGCGCATACTGGGCGCCGACCAACCGGTGCGGGTCAACCAAGAATTACGCACCTACGGCATAGGCTCACAAATCCTACTGGATTGCGCTGTGGGTAAAATGAAGTTGCTGGCCAATCCACGGAAAATGCCCAGCATGGCCGGCTTTGGTTTAGAGGTCACCGGTTATTTAGAGGCAAAATAAGCACACTTTAATAATTTTCTATAATAAACAAATAGCTATGTTAGAATAAGCCCATTGGAAAACGTTAATCTTACAGGTCACTTCCTCATCGCCATGCCAGGCATGACGGATCCGTTTTTTTCCAAGTCCGTCACTTTCATCTGCACCCATAACCAAGATGGCGCCATGGGCGTCATCGTCAACCGACCCACCGACATCACCTACGAAACTTTATTTGAAAAAATAAAAGTTGACTTGAACGACGCTGCACTCGCTCAAAATCATGTGCTGTATGGTGGCCCAGTTCAGCCCGAGCGAGGATTTGTGCTGCATGAACACAGCGGCGTATGGGATAGCACCATGAGCATAGCCGAAAATACCGCCCTCACTACCTCAAAAGACATCCTAGAGTCGGTTGCAATCGGTGCAGGCCCGGAAAAAATGTTACTGGCTTTAGGTTACGCGGGCTGGACAGCCGGACAACTGGAACAAGAGATTGCCGAAAACGCATGGCTGTCTGTGCAAGCCAAAGATGGCGAGACTTTGCATAAAATTTTGTACGGCACCAAAGCCGAGGACAAACTCAATGCAAGCCTAGCCTTGCTGGGCATCAATCCAGCCATGTTATCTGATGTGGCAGGCCACGCCTAATGGCTAGCAGCGTACCAGTCACCTCAACAGCGCACGGACAACTGATAGACAATGAACACATTTATCAGGAAAAAATCGTCTTAGCTGGCACGGCCATGGCCTTTGATTTTGGTGAGCAAAGAATAGGGGTGGCGGTCGGCGAACACATCGTAGCCCAAGCACAAGCACTCACCAGCATAGACCACGAAAGCAACAATGTGCGCTTTAATAGGATTACGGCGCTGATAGCAGAATGGCAACCAAAATTATTGCTAGTAGGCCTGCCGTTAAATTTGGCTGGCGAGGAAACCGAGGTGACACAATTATGCAAAAAATTTGCCCGCCGACTTAATGGCCGCTTCAACCTGCCCGTCATGCTGATAGACGAACGTTACAGCTCCGTTGAAGCCAGTCAGCTACTCAAACAAGCTGGGATAAAAGGCCGTGCGCAAAAAACCCACTTGGATCAAGTGGCCGCACAGACCATATTGCAAAGCTATTTTGACAGTATTTAAACATGAATTATGATATCGAAAATAACTTAAAATCAACACACTCATGACATCAGAACCTACCCACTTACCCGACGCAGAAGTGCTGCTAACCAGCCTGGCAGAAAAACTTCAGCCTTTACTGCAAAAAAATACCGCGCTAGTAGGCATACAAAGTGGTGGCGTCTGGATCATGCAAAGATTGCTGGCGCGCCTAGACAGCCACATTAAAGCCCTAGCGATTGAACACGGCACCCTGGATGTGTCTTTTTATCGAGACGATTATGCCAAGCGCGGCCTCAAGCCGGAAAATCAACCCAGTCAAATTGCTTTCGATGTTGAAAATAAGCACATTATCTTAATTGACGACGTGTTCTACACTGGTCGCACCACCCGTGCCGCCATGAATGAATTGTTTGACTACGGTCGGCCAGCCAGCATTACCCTAGTGGCCTTAGTCAATCGCGGCGGCCGTGAACTGCCTATCACACCGCAAATCACGGCCATAGACTTAAGCCTCACGGCAACACAAAACTTGCAATTACAGCAAAATGCCGACGGCACTTTAAGCCTTGCCTTAAAATTGCCAACCCCATCGAATAATCAGGCGAGCCCTAAGCATGCATAATCCTCAACTCTATTCTGACGGCCAATTACGCCACCTTCTGTCTATCGAAGGCTTACCCAAAAAGATCTTGAAGCAAATTCTAGATACGGCAGAATCCTTTGTGGGTGTGGCTGAGCGAGAAGTAAAAAAAGTGCCTTTATTGCGCGGAAAGACCATTTGCAATCTATTTTTTGAAAACAGCACCCGCACCCGCACCACCTTTGAAATCGCCGCTAAACGACTCTCGGCCGACGTCATCAGCTTAAATGTCAACACCTCTTCACAATCCAAAGGCGAAACCATTTTAGACACGGTGGACAACCTGATTGCCATGCATGCGGATATGTTTGTGGTGCGCCACGCGCAATCGGGTGCCGCACATTTCATTGCCCAGCACGTGCCCCAACACATACACGTCATCAATGCCGGCGATGGCCGCCATTCGCACCCGACACAAGGGCTGCTGGATGTGTTTACCATACGCAAATACAAGCCAGACATGCATAACCTACGCGTGGCTATCGTTGGCGACATACTGCACTCGCGGGTGGCCAGATCTGAAATTCACGCCCTGACGACCTTGGGCGTACCCGAAGTACGGGTGATTGCGCCTAAAACACTGCTGCCTGCCGACGTAGAAAAACTAGGCGTGCAAGTGTTCCACGACATGCGGGCTGGGCTCAAAGATGTCGACGTGGTCATGATGTTACGCCTACAAAACGAACGTATGAACGGGGCCATGTTACCCAGCGCCCAAGAATACTTTAAAACCTATGGTCTTAGCCAAGAAAAATTAAGCCTGGCTAAGCCCGACGCCATCGTCCTGCACCCAGGGCCGATGAATCGTGGCGTCGAAATTGATTCTAGCGTAGCCGATGGCAAGCAATCCGTTATTCTGCCGCAAGTGACCTACGGTATTGCTATCCGCATGGCGGTCATGGCCATACTTGCCGGTGGCCAAACATCAGGAAATCAGTCATGAAAATTCACATTAAAAATGGCCGTGTCATAGACCCTAAAGCCAACATTGACCGCCAACTCGATGTCTTTGTAGGCGCAGGCAAAATTCTGGCACTAGGCGAAGCGCCTGAGGGCTTTGTCGCTAATCTAAGCATAGATGCAAGCAATCTTATTGTCTGCCCAGGCTTGGTGGATTTGTCAGCCAGGTTGCGTGAACCAGGCGAAGAATACAAAGCCACACTCATTAGCGAGTTGCAAGCTGCGGTCGCAGGGGGCGTGACTAGCCTAGCCTGCCCACCGGACACCGACCCAGTGCTGGACGAGCCGGGTCTAGTGGAAATGCTAAAACACCGCGCCAAACAACTTAATTTAGCCCACGTTTATCCGCTGGGCGCTTTAACTCGGCAATTACAAGGCGAAGTGCTGGCTGAAATGGGTGAGTTACGTGCAGCAGGTTGCGTGGGGTTTTCTCAAGCCAATGTGGCCATTACCGACACGCAAGTGCTTTGGCGCGCCATGGAATACGCCGCAACCTTTGGCTACACCCTATTTTTGCATGCGGAAGAAGCTTGGCTGGCCAAAGATGGGGTCGCTCACGATGGCGAAGTCGCCACTAGACTAGGCCTTAAAGGCATCCCTAGCGCCGCTGAAGCGCTGGCACTGGCCAGCATATTACGCATCGCTAAAGAAACCGGCGCTAAAGTACACCTTAGCCGCTTATCCACGGCTGAAGGGGTAAGCATGGTGCGTGTAGCCAAAAAACAAGGCTTGCCCATTAGCTGCGACGTCAGTGCCAACCAGTTACACCTGACCGAGCACGATCTAGGCTACTTTAATACCCATTGCCATCTAAAACCGCCCCTGCGTAGCCAGCGCGACAAGGCAGCACTGACGGACGGCCTTAAAGATGGCACCATAGACGCCATCTGTTCTGACCACACACCGGTGGATGACGATGCTAAATTAGCCCCATTTGCTGAAGCGGAGATCGGCGCAAGTGGCCTAGAACTGCTGCTCACCCTGACTCTAAAATGGGCCCAGCAAGAGCAAGTCAGTTTACTCAATGCACTGTCCTTTATCAGCCCTGCCCCAGCCAAAATTTTAGGCATAGCCGCGGGCAATTTGGCTTTAAACAGCGATGCCGACATTTGCATATTTGATCCGCAGCAATACTGGAAAATCGACCCCAGCAACTTAAAGAGTCAAGGTAAAAACAGTCCGTTTATCGGTTTGGAAATGGCGGGGAAAGTTAAATACACCTTGGTGCACGGCCAACTGGTCTACCCAAGCTAAAGCCAGTTTAGCCAATTAAACAATATTTAAATCCGCCAAATCAGCGGCCGGCGATGGGGCCTTGCTCGCGTCATAGGCTAATTTAATTTTTAAACGCAAATCATTCTCCGAATCGGCATTGAGCAAAGCGTCTTCATAGCTAATTAATTCCGCGTTATATAAATCAAACAACGCTTGGTCCAAGGTTTGCATGCCTAAATCCGTGGCTTTTACCATGACCTCCTTAATGGCCAGCACCTCACCCTTGCGCATCAAGTCGGCGATGAATGGTGAATTAAGCATCACCTCAACCGCCGCCACGCGTCCTTTGGCTTTATTAAGCGGGATCAAGCGTTGTGCAATAAAGGCTTGGGTATGCAAGGATAAATCCATCAACACTTGATTGCGCCGTTCTTCAGGAAAGAAATTGACGATGCGGTCTATCGCTTGATGGGTGCTATTGGCATGCAAAGTCGCCAAACACAAATGCCCGGTCTCGGCAAACGTCATGGCGTATTCCATGGTTTCTCGATCACGAATAGCCCCAATCACCACCACGTCCGGTGCTTGGCGTAAGGCATTGTTTAAGGCCTTATGGCTATCGTCACTGTCCACCCCAACTTCACGTTGGCTAATGATGCAGTTTTGATGCTCGTGCAGAAACTCTATCGGGTCTTCTATGGTTAACACATGGCCACTGCCATTGGCATTGCGATAGCCCACCATCGCTGCTAAAGAGCTGGATTTCCCAGAACCGGCACCACCGACAAAAATCACCAAGCCGCGCTTACTTAAGGCGATCTCTTTTAACACCGGTGGCAGACCTAGGCTCTCAAAGTCAGGGATTTTTGTGGCTATCATTCTAAACACCAAAGCGACTGCACCACGCTGGATAAAAGCATTCACGCGAAAGCGTGATAAGCCGCTGCGACTGATCACAAAATTACATTCTTTGCCAGCTTCGAATTCGGCCCTTTGCTTTTCCGTCATCATGGCGTTGGAAATTTCACGCGCCTGTTGCGATGAAATAACTTGATTGCTCACCGGCGTGATTTTGCCATCTATTTTCATGGCGGGCGGGAATCCACTGCTGATAAACAAATCCGAGGCATTTTTAGCCATGGTCAATCGCAATAAATCCAATACGAATTTTTCTGTTTGATCTTTTTCCATCGCCTACCTATTCCCCCTTGATAGCCCTAGCCAAAGATACTGTCTTTATTAGCCGCTTGGGCGCGGGCCTCATTCACGGAAATAATATTGCGCTTCACTAAATCCTGCAGACTTTGATCCAGTGTTTGCATGCCCACACTTTGACCCGTCTGAATAGCCGAATACATTTGCGGGACTTTGGCTTCACGTATCAAATTGCGTATGGCCGGTGTCGCTAACATAATTTCATGGGCAGCCACGCGCCCTTGCTCATCTTTGGTTTTACATAGGGTTTGTGAAATCACGGCGCGCAACGATTCCGACAGCATGGAACGCACCATGTCTTTTTCTGCCGCCGGGAATACATCAATGATGCGGTCTATCGTCTTAGCCGCGGAACTGGTATGCAAGGTGCCGAACACCATGTGCCCGGTTTCTGCCGCCGTCAAAGCCAAACGTATGGTTTCCAGGTCACGCAACTCGCCCACTAAAATGACGTCGGGATCCTCACGTAAGGCCGAGCGCAAAGCATTATTAAAGGAATGGGTGTGCGGCCCCACTTCACGCTGACTGATTAAACATTGCTTAGGGGTATGGACAAACTCTATGGGGTCTTCCACGGTTAGAATATGGGCGAAGTCTTTGTTGTTAATATAATCTATCATGGCAGCCAAGGTGGTGGACTTACCCGAACCCGTTGGCCCAGTAATCAAACACAAGCCCCTGCTCTGATCGGCAATCTCTTTAAAAATGGCCGGGCAATTTAATGCCTCCAAGCTCGATATTTGCGATGGGATGTTGCGAAAGACGGCACCAGCACCACGGCTGTGGTTAAAAGCATTCACCCGGAAACGCGCTAAATTAGCTATTTCAAAAGAAAAATCACACTCCAAGCTGGCTTCGTATTCCTTACGCTGGCTGTCGTTCATGATGTCATAAATCATGGCCCGCACTTGCGTATGATTTAAAGTCGGCAGATTGATTTTACGAATATCGCCATGCACACGTAGCATAGGCGGCATGTCGGCGGACAAGTGTAAATCGGAAGCTTGATTTTTAACTGAAAAGGCCAGTAAATCTGAAATATCCACAACGTGCTCCTGTTATAATTTACGCTGCTGTGCCTTAGCTGTATTTACTGCAATCATTACCCGCGCGTATGCAAGGTCCAGTAGCAAAACCAGCATGAGAACTTAACACTTAATGGATTATGACCTCAATTAGCAATCGCTTGCAAGTTATTCTAAGCGCCATTCAAGCGGCCAAACGGCCTGAGCATGCAGCGCAATCCGTACAATTGCTGGCGGTCAGCAAAGCGCAATCAGCCACCGCCATTCGTGAGGCGTATGCCGCAGGCCAACGCCACTTTGGCGAAAACTATTTACAAGAAGCCTTGGATAAGCAAGCGCAGTTAAGTGACTTGGCTATAACATGGCATTTTATTGGGCCCATACAAAGCAATAAAACGCAATTAATCGCCCAACATTTTGACTGGGTACACGGCATAGACAGGCCCAAAATAGCCATGCGTTTAAATGACGCCAGGGCCAAGCATAGCAAACCATTGCAAGTCTGCGTGCAGGTCAACATCAGCCAGGAACCCAGCAAAAGTGGCGTGTTAGTGGCCGACCTAGAAGCCCTAGTGGCCACCATCGCCAGACTCCCGCACTTACAACTGCGTGGCTTAATGGCCATACCGGCCCCCAGCCAAAACATTAATATACAAACCCAGCAATTCAAACAAGTACGAGAATGTTATGATAACTTGTTAGCAAAAGCGTATGCACTGGACACCTTGTCTATGGGCATGTCGGACGACTACCCCATCGCCATCCAACAAGGTGCCACCATCGTACGCATAGGTTCGGCTTTGTTTGGTGCCAGAAAATAAAGAAACAGCTTATATTAAAGGGTAAGCCCCACACATGAATCATAATATGCAGATTAGCTTTATCGGTGGTGGCAACATGGCCAGCGCCATCCTAAGCGGCTTAAAAAATAATGGCTTTAGCATGTCGGCCATACAGGTTATTGAACCCGATGCAGAAAAGCGTGCAGCATTGACCAGCCAATTTGGCGTATTAACTTATGCGCATTATGTGGCCATGCCGGATACGTCAGCGCAAATCATTGTGCTGGCGGTCAAGCCACAACAAATGCGCACCGTCTGCGAGCAACTCAAGGCCAAACTGTCCAAGCAACTGGTCATTTCAATTGCCGCCGGCATCCGCACCGGTGAACTTTCCCGCTGGCTAAATGATTACACCGCCATCGTCAGGGTCATGCCCAATACCCCCGCGCAAATCCAAGCCGGGGTATCTGCACTGTATGCCATGCCTGGCGTCCAAGCCGCACAACGCGAGCAAGCTAAAAGCATATTAGATGCCATAGGCCTCAGCTTGTGGTTAGACGATGAAACGAAAATGGATGCCGTTACCGCCATTTCCGGCAGTGGCCCTGCCTATGTTTTTTATTTGATAGAAGCGTTGCGTGATGCAGCCATAGTCCTGGGCCTTAACCCAGCAGAAGCAAATCTATTGGCCATGCAAACCTTCTCTGGCGCCAGTTTACTGGCGCAACAAGCGAATTCAGACATACAAACACTGCGCGCCCAAGTCACTTCCAAAGGCGGTACCACCGAACAAGGCATACTGAGTTTGGAATCCGCTCACATCAAGCAAATCATTTTGGCCGCCGCCACTGCCGCAGCCAAAAAATCCAAAATGCTAGGAGACGAGCTTGCTAACTAATGCCCTGCTGTTTTTGCTACAAACGGTATTAGGCTTACTGACCTTATTGTTTCTATTACGCTTTTATTTTCAACTGACCAAGGTTTCTTTCCAAAATCCAGCGGCAGTATGGGTGGTGACCTTAAGCAATTTTGCGGTAAGGCCCGCTAGGCGCATCCTAGGCGCCGTTAACAACCTAGGCTTTACTAAACTGGATGCCGCCACTTTATTGCTGGCCTTCTTAACACAGCTGCTGTTGTACCTATTAAGTTTAGCCTTAAAAGACTTCCCCTTAGTCATCGCCGCCAACAGCATCTGGCCTAAGCTACTCGGCTTAGCCGGCTTAGGTGTCATCAACATCAGCCTCAGCCTCTTCCTTTATGCGGTATTGCTGCAAGCCATACTAAGCTGGCTTAACCCCCATACCGCACTCGCCCCAGTGTTGAGCGCCCTCACCGCACCCACACTCAATCGGCTGCGTAAATTCGTACGGCCGATAGGCCAGCTCGACATCAGCCCGCTTGTTTTTATCATTAGTGCACAGTTGCTGCTGACAACCCTGCTCATGCCCTTGGAAAGTAAGCTACTGGCAGCGCTGTAAGCTCACCCACCATGACGCGCATGCCCACCCCATCTCAAGCCTTGCCTAGCCAGCCCACCGCTGAATCTAGCCTAAGCATAAAAATAAGCGAATACAGCGCTTGGCGGGCCAGTCTAATTGCCCTCCTTGATGAATACATTGCGTGGCTGGAGCAAGCCGGCCCCATGGATGCGGCGCAAGAGTTAAGGCTGTACGACCTAAAAGAAATCTTAAAAAAAGACCAACTGCTGATGGCGTTTTTAGCCGAATTTTCCCGCGGCAAGACCGAGACCATTAACGCCCTCTTTTTCGCCGACTTTAATCAACGCCTGTTGCCAAGCGCACCTGGGCGCACCACCATGTGCCCCACTGAAATATTTTCCAATGATGAACCGGCCTTTATTAAACTTTTACCGATAGCCACGAAACTCAGCGACAGCAGCTTGACCGAACTAAAAAGCCAGCCCGACTTATGGCATAAATTTTTACTGGACACCGGTTCAGCCGATGCCATGAAGCAAACCCTGGGCGCCTTAATCGAAAAAAGAAGCGTGGATTTAGCCACGGCAAAATCGCTAGGCTTTTGGAACGAAGACGATCCGGCGATGCAGCGCATGTTGGCAGAGCAAGGTACGATAGACATCCCCATGTGGCGCCACGCCATGATTAACTACCCGCACCCCTTGTTGCAAAAAGGCTTGGTCGTCATTGATACGCCAGGCTTAAACAGCATGGGGGCAGAGCCAGAACTGACCTTGGACATTATCCCCAATGCCCATGCGGTATTATTTTTGGCCGCCACCGACACCGGCATCACCAAGTCCGACATGCAGATATGGACCGACTATGTAAAAAATCGCGCCAGTCATAAATTAGTCATACTGAACAAAATCGATATGCTTTGGGATGGCCTAGAAAGCGATGCGGAAGTGGAACGCTTAATTCAACAACAAATTGACCATACCGCCCAACAATTAGCGGTGGATGCCAAACGTATTTTTGCCATATCCGCACAAAAAGCCCTGCTCGCTAAAATCAAAAAAGACGCTGCCTTATTAGCGCGCAGCGGTATTGAATCTTTAGAAGATGCCTTAGCCAATCAACTGATTAAATCCAAGCATGAAATTCTAGGCCGAGCCATCGTGACCGAATGCGCCAACATGATCGCGCTATCGCAAAAAGTGGCGAAAATGCGCCTCCAACAAACCGACAGTCAGCTCAAAGAATTAAAGCAGATGCAAAATCAAAATGCAGACACGAGCAAAACCATTTTGACTCAAGTCGCCATTGAACGTAAGCGTTATGACGCCTCCGTGCTAACGTTCAATCAAGGTGGCGAAAAAATTAAACGCCTCAGCGACAAGCTACTGCAGCATCTTAGCCTAGGCCATTTAAACAACACCTTGGAGCAAAGCAAGCAAGACATGGGCGACAGTTGGACCACCATCAGCTTAAATAGAAGCATGCGCACCTTGACTAAGCAAGCCATTCAACTGGCTGAACAGATTAAATTAGAAGGCGATCTAATCAAACAGCAGGCCGACGATTTATACCAACTCTTTTATCGCAATCACGGTTTTGAAAAAACCCAAGCCATGGCGCTTAATATGGATAAGTTTATCCATGCCATGCAATCCCTAGAAAAGATTACCAACGCATTTTGCCTGGACCCCATCAACGTGCTGACCGAAAAACGTTTTTTAATTCGTCGATTTTACCTAGGTCTAGGTGCGCAAATTCAAACGGCTTTTGAGCAAGCCCAAGTGGATTGTACGCTTTGGTTAAATGTGGTGATAGGTGAACTTAAAACGCAAATCAACGAACATAAAAAATCCCTAGACAAACGTGCCGCAGCCTTAATGGAATCACACAGCCATGCTGAAAATACTGAAAAAAATGTGGCTTTAGCCGAACAGGATTTTTTAAAGCTAAGCGAACAAGCGCATCAGTTAGATACGCTATTACTCAGGCTCATGCGCGCGGCTAAATTTCATCAGCCCGCAAGCGCGCCGACCGCTTAAGCTTACATCAAGATAATATCAAACGATTCTTGGCTGTAGCTCGCCTCAACCTGCAAAGAAATTTGCCTACCGATAAAGTCGGACAAATTAGCCAAACTTTGCGACTCTTCATCGAGCAACATGTCTATCACTTTCGGTGCGGCCAACACCCGTAATTCACGGGCATTAAACTGGCGAGCCTCTCTTAACAATTCTCGTAAAATCTCATAACACACGGTTTGTGCCGTTTTCAGTTCGCCACGTCCTTTACAGCTAGCACAGGGCTCACACAGCACATGCGCCAGACTTTCACGAGTACGCTTACGCGTCATCTCAACCAAACCTAATGGCGTAAACCCATTAACGCCAGTGCGCGCCCTATCGCGTGCCACGGCTTTTTGCAGTTCGTTGAGCACCGCCTCACGTTGGCAATCTTCATCCATATCAATAAAATCGATGATGATGATGCCACCCAAGTTCCTTAAGCGTAACTGCCTAGCAATCGATTGCGCTGCTTCTAAATTGGTTTTAAAAATAGTGTCGGACAAGTTCTTGCCACTGACGAAACTGCCGGTATTCACATCCACCGTGGTCAAGGCTTCCGTTTGATCAAAAATCAGATAGCCGCCGGATTTCAATTCGACCTTGCGCGACATGGCTTTTTCTATCTCTTGCTCTATGCTGTACAAATCGAATAAGGGCCGTTCACCTTGGTAATGCACCAATTTATCCAATGCCGCTATCGCGTATAAATTAGCGAAATCCAGTAATTTCTGATAGGTCTCGCTGGAGTCTATCCTGACCATTTCTGTCTCGGCACATAAGACATCGCGTAACACGCGCATGGGTAAATTTAAATCTTGAAATATCAAGGTGCGATCTGGCACGGCCGTGCTTTTTGCCTGGATGTGCTGCCAAGTCTTGGTCAAATAATCGATATCAGCCAACAACTCTTCATCGCTAGCCGTTTCCGACATGGTGCGTATGATGTAGCCCCCCACTCGCTGCTCTGGCAACAGGCCCAGCAAACGCAACTTCAACTGCTCGCGTTCGGCTTCGTCCTCTATGCGCTGCGACACGCCTATGTGTTCTTGTTGCGGCAAATACACTAGAAACCGCCCAGCTATACTAATTTGCGTGGTCAGCCTAGCGCCTTTAGTGCCTATGGGCTCTTTAATCACTTGCACCATCAGCGATTGACCTTCGTGCAGCACCGCCTGTATGGGCAAGTTTGTTTCCGATTGGCCGCATTCAAAAATATCGCCGGCATGCAAAAAAGCCGCGCGTTGCAAACCTATCTCCACAAACGCGGACTGCATGCCAGGCAGTACGCGGCAAACCACACCGCGATACACATTACCCACCAAGCCCAAGGACGAACTGCGTTCAATTTGCAACTCTTGCACCACGCCGTTCTCCATCATGGCGATGCGCGTTTCTTGCGGGGTTACATTAATTAATATTTCTTCGCTCAATTTACATTCTCTTTTAACTTAAATTCGTCACTAGCCTCAAGCTTATTCAACCAAAAGCCTGGCTATAAAACAGCCCAGCCTTGCTCACGCAACAAAGCCGCCGTTTCATACAAAGGCAAACCCATGACCCCAGAATAACTGCCCTCTATACGCTTAATCCAAGCGCCAGCCAAGCCTTGTATGGCGTAACTGCCGGCTTTATCCCGCGATTCGCCACTGGCAATGTAAGCCTCAATTTGCGCCTCGGACAACACCATCATTTCCACATGGGTGCAGGACAGCGCCAGCGCCATTTTATGATTAAAAACCAAAGCCACGGCCGTATGCACTTGATGTCGACTGCCGGACAAGCTTGTCAGCATGCGCCGCGCGTCATCATCGTCAACCGGCTTACCCAACAGCAAGCCGTCTAAGGCCACCGTGGTGTCGGCCGCTAAAACTGGTTTACTTGGATTTACGCCCAAGCCCAAGCAAGCCGTACGCGCTTTTTCTTGCGCCAACCTTGCCACATAAGCCTCTGCGCTCTCATGCTCATGCGGCGTCTCATCGATGTCCGCCGGGATGACCAGGCAACGCCAACCCAATTGACTTAATAATTCCACACGACGCGGGCTACGTGAGGCTAAGTAAAGAGTGTTGCCATCATTCATTTGCCGATTCATTTCTAGCCATTGATCCCGCTTAATTTTACCAAGCGCCATATTAACAAAGCTTGAGCGCTACCAGTGACTATTTTAATAATACGCTACAGACCTAAGCCAGAGGCTATTGCTCATCGATATGATGCTTAACGCCAGTTTGGGTTAAAATGAGCAATCTTTACATTAAATCCCCTTACATTATGCAATGGATGCCTCATGCCACGGTCGCGGCAATCGTCGAAGAGCAGGGTAAGTTTTTATTAGTCGAAGAAGTGACCGAACGCGGTAACCGCTACAATCAACCGGCGGGTCATTTGGAAGACAATGAAAGTTTGCTAGCAGCGGTCATCAGAGAAACCTTGGAAGAAACCGCTTATGCCTTTAAACCCGAAGCCCTACTCGGCATATACCATTGGAAGCATGAACATAGCGACAGCACTTATTTACGTTTCGCTTACATAGGCAGCGTCAGTCATCACCAACCCGAGCGGGCGCTAGACACAGGTATCGTTCGCACCGTTTGGATGTCAGCGGCAGAAATGCGCCAGCAAGCCATGCTCATGCGCAGCCCACAAGTCTTAAAATGTGTGGAAGATTATTTGGCTGGCCAACAATTTCCACTGCACGTGGTCACGCATTTATAAAATCAGGTGTCACGGTACAATCAACATGAACCTCAATAAACAGCAAAAGAAAAAAGTAGTGGTCGGCCTCTCTGGTGGCGTCGACTCATCGGTTACCGCCTTATTGCTCAAACAACAAGGCTATGAAGTGACCGGGCTTTTCATGAAAAACTGGGAAGACGATGACACCGACGAGTACTGTTCCAGCAAGCAAGATTTGCTGGATGCGGTGGCGGTGGCCGACAAAATAGGCATAGACATAGAAGCGGTCAACTTTAGTGCGGAATACAAAGACCGCGTGTTTGCTAATTTTTTAAGCGAATACCAAGCCGGCCGCACCCCTAATCCGGATATCTTATGCAATGCAGAAATCAAATTTAAGGCCTTTTTAGATCACGCCATGGGCTTGGGCGCCGACCTTATTGCGACCGGTCACTATGCACACGTTAGAGAAAATCCGCTTAAGCCAGGCTTATTTCAATTATTGAAAGCCGACGATGGCAGCAAAGACCAAAGCTATTTTTTATACCGCTTAAATCAAGCCCAGCTGAGCAAAACGCTGTTCCCATTAGGCGCATTACTGAAACGCGAAGTCCGTGAAATAGCCCGCCAAGCAGGCTTAATCAATGCCGAAAAAAAAGATTCAACCGGTATTTGCTTTATTGGAGAACGGCCTTTTCAAGCATTCCTAAGCCAGTACTTACCGCGCCAACCTGGCGACATAAAAACCCCTGAAGGCAAGCACGTGGGTCGCCATGAAGGCCTCATGTATTACACCTTAGGTCAGCGTCAGGGCTTAAAGATAGGCGGCAGTCGTGACAGCAACGGCGAACCTTGGTTTGTCGCTGCCAAGGACATGGCAAATAATGTGCTGACCGTCGTTCAAGGTCATGACCACCCTTTGCTACTAAGCGACGGCTTGATCGCCCAACAACTGACCTGGATAGACCCTGAAGCACCCACCCGCAATTGGGTGTATGGCGCAAAAACCCGCTACCGCCAAGCCGATGCCCCGTGCGAGATAGAACGCTTAAACAAAAGCAATGTTGAAATTAAGTTTGGACAAAAACAATGGGCCGTGACCCCAGGGCAATCCGCTGTCGTTTATGAAAGCAATGTATGCCTAGGTGGCGGCATTATTACCAGCTCCTTGTCGTCTTAGCGCCGCTTAATTAGGGCTGGGCGCCGTTTCTTTAAAAGACGGGCGCTTTAATAAAGCCAGATGCAAACGCTCTAAATTAGGGTAGTCTACGGCCATATTGATCACGCCGACAAAGCGTAAATTGACGTAAGCCAACATGCAACCCACGGCAATGTCGGCCAGACTAAAGGCTTCCCCCACACACCACTCATGATTAGCCAAATCATCGTTTAATACAGTTAAGCCACGGCTAACTTTATCCATCTGCTTAGCCATAAACGCCGCGTCTTGCGCTGGCTCGGCTTTACGTTGCTCCAACATCACCGCGACAACGGCGTCGCAGACACCGTCCGCTAAAGACTCCCACCTGCGCACCTTTATTTTTGCACTGAGCTCTTGTGGTATTAAATGGGCCAAAGGCGTGCAATTATCTAAATATTCAACGATGACACGGGAGTCATACAAGCTTTCAGTATCGCTTAAAATCAACACCGGGACTTTGCCCAGTGGATTGTATTGTTTCACCGGGCAATCTGGATCGGTCAACACCACTTGCTGCAGCGCCATGGCTATGTGTTTTTCGTGAGCAACGATACGCACTTTGCGTGCATAAGAGCTGGTATTGGTGTAGAGAAGTTTCATCATCTTTCCGGTATTTTACAAAAAAAAGTGCCTGCCTAGCATTATAATGCAATCATCACTGGCTTTCATAAGGCAAGCTTGAGCTTGCCCACTTTATTTAAGTAACACCGCACAACCATGACTCCTTTCCTCACTGACAGCCCAAGCATACCCAGCAACTGGGCCGAATTGATACGCCAACAAGTGCAAGCGGCCTTGGCCGAAGACATAGGCTCGGGCGATCTAAGCGCGCAACTGGTGCCAGCCACACAAACAGTCAGCGCAAAAATCATAGTCCGTGAAAAAGCCGTTATTTGTGGCTTGGCTTGGGTGAATGCCTGTTTTGCCCAGATAGACGACACCGTACACATCGATTGGCTGATTAATGAAGGTGAGTCAGTTAACGCACTGCAAGTCTTGTGTGAGATCAAGGGTTCGGCCCGCTCCATCTTGACAGCCGAACGCTGTGCACTCAATTTTTTGCAAACCTTGTCCGCCACAGCAACGCAAACACAGCTGTACGTAGCAGCAATCGCTGGCACGCACAGTCAAATTTTAGACACGCGCAAGACCATACCCAATTTAAGATGGGCGCAAAAATATGCCGTAACCGTGGGTGGCGGCCATAACCAACGCCTGGCCTTATACGATGGCATCTTAATTAAAGAAAATCATATTGCCGCCGCCGGCAGCATAGCCGCCATCCTCAAGCAAGCCTATGCCTTGCCTACCGACAAAAGCATACAAATAGAAGTGGAGAGTTTAAGCCAATTAAAAGAAGCCCTTAGCGCTGGCGCCAAGAGCATTTTATTGGACAACTTCAATCTCACGCAGCTCCGTGCAGCGGTCCTCATGAATAAAGAACTAGGCCATCTAGCCCTACTCGAAGCGTCGGGTGGCATTAGCTTGGCGAACGTGAGGGACATCGCCCTCACTGGCGTGGATCGCATTTCCATAGGGGCTATAACGAAAAACATACAGGCTGTCGACTTATCCATGCGCTTCGATTAATAAGCCATTATGCATATCGCAATAATTGGTGCGATAAATCCTACAAATTGCGCGTCTCTAGACTATCTTCCTTGACCAAACAGGCTCAAACCGTTATGGTATAGGGTTGGTGTATAAACTACACAAAAAGTCACTAAATCAAATAAAAACAAGCACTCGTTATAAGTGCCAACACTAAAGTAAAAAAATAAGCATGGGTTCAGGCATGGAAAAAAGTTCTACCAAAATTACCGGCGCAGAAATTCTAATTCGCTGCTTACATGAAGAAAAAGTTGAATTCGTATTTGGCTACCCAGGTGGCGCAGTGCTGCATATTTACGACGCCATTTTTCATCAAGATAAATTTAAGCACATTTTAGTTCGCCATGAGCAAGCCGCGCTCCATGCGGCCGATGCTTACTCACGCTCAACCGGCAAAGTGGGCGTGGCATTGGTGACTTCTGGTCCAGGCGCCACCAATGCCCGTACCGGCCTCGCCACGGCCTACATGGGCTCCATCCCCCTGGT
>SXGU01238442.1_pt1 | contig 27868 bp, 30 predicted proteins | sample 3174531 | NCBI WGS metagenome assembly SXGU01 (sample SAMN11356863, study PRJNA531348) | freshwater metagenome | isolation source: freshwater sample F1-140 | place: China: Fuxian Lake, Yuxi | collected 2017-12-25 | reverse complement strand
TATCGCTTTCTAGGGCATTAAACACATCATCAAAGCAATGTAGGCTATGATCCAATGGTACGGCATCAAACATCGAGTAATATTCGATAAGTGACTCTCTTAAACTGTGTTTTACCGAATTTATAAGGTTTAATTCTTCGATACAAAACTTCAATGTAAACTTGATAAGCCTATTGAAAGGATTATCCGGCGTGAAGTCAAAATAGTTTATAGACGCTTTGTTGAAATGGCCATGTGACCATAGCGATTTTATAGAATTATTGACATTAATTCTTCCACGAATTTTGTGAGTCTCTTCTTTTTTCAGAATATAGTCTTTTAATAGACCTTCTTCTTCAAGTGTTTGCAATTCGTTTGCAAGGCATTCGGCCATGAATTCGAAAACTACTGGGCTAAAGTCTTCGTTTTCCCGATACATCTTTGAAAAGAAGCTCAATGTATTAAAGTTATCTTCCGCAATAGCGACAATGCGAGTCAAATTTGATATGGAAAATTTTGGTTTTATTTGAATCGCAAGTTCATTGTTTATAGGTATCAGACCTATAAAACCGCCTGCAACTAGCGATAATTTATCATTCTTTGGTTTATAGTCGATACTGAAGTAGTTCTTGACGCTTGGTAAAATGTTCAATTTTCCGCCTTCATGAACTATTTCAGATATCGGAATGTCAATTTCCTGTCGTTCTTCGGCTTGTTCTATTCTCATACAATAGAATCTTTATTATTTTCGCTTATGATATCGACATAGGACCGACGAACTTCTTTGTAAGCATCTTCCTTAAAGCGAAACATTTTTTCAAAAATGAATTTCAACTTATGATTCCACAATAGGATGAAATCGATTTCTTCCCTGACACCTTTAAAGTAAGTGTGTCCAAAGCCGTGTGGAGAAAGTCTATTTGCAGTATTGAAGAATTCAATGATTTTTCCAAGTGTTTCTCCTTTAACTCCTGAATCCAATAAAAGGGAACGAAGTATATCCACGCTCGGAAGCAATTCAACCACATCGAATCTTCGTTCCATCGCTGAATCAAGGTCAACCACAGACTTGTCATATGGATTCATTGTTGCAAATATGACTATATTTTGGGGTATCGAAATTACCTTTTCAGAATAAGGCAATCTGAAATTTATTTCACGATAATCAGGTTCTATATACGTTAGTAATTCTCCGAAAATTTTACTTGGATCGCCCCGGCTAAATTCATCAATGATTAATATGTAAAGGTTGTCGGTGTCATAACGAGCTTTTTCGCATAAATTAAGAAAGACTTTATCTTTTGGTTTGAACATTGGATCAGTGCTGGATGCGGAGCCAGTTGAAACCAATCCTTCAATAAAGTCTTCATAAGTGAATGAAGGATGAAATTGAACCCTTTCTAACTTGTTCTCATCTGCACCAATAATTTTCAACGCAACTTTCAATGCGTACCATGTTTTACTAGTTCCCGGCGGCCCAGAAAATAGAATTCCTTTCGCGCCGCGTGTAAGCAGTTGCTGAACGATATTCAACACTTTATCTTCATCGGGCAGGTCATTTGATAGTACTCTTGCCACTAATACTACAGAGTCTCCAGATATTGCTTCAGGAGTTGTTGCAATATCCGAATGATCTGGTTTTTCATCAACAAAAAAATCGCTTCTAATGCCAGAAATGAAATTTTGTAATTCGTTGCCTGTAGGGCTGATTGCGCCTATTATTTCGCTAGTATATTGTTCGGCTAATTTCTCTTCGATAATTTTTTTCAGTTCCTCACTGGAAACTTTTTTTGCGGGCGCATTAAAATCTGCATTTCTTAAAAGCCAGATACAGAATTCGGTTTTAATGTTTCCAATGCCGTATGAGTCGGTAAGCGTTTGATTAAAATTAGGTAAAATTGAAGCTTTTTCTTGTGTAAGAAAAAGTAAGGGAGAGGGACGACCTGGGTATTCAACATCCTGGCTGCGGCTATTAGCAAGCCTTGTTGTGAAAAAATTACTTCCTACGCCGTAATCTTTTTTAGTGTCTAACTCATTTGCGAAATCTTTTGAATACAAACCTTGGTTGTTAAGGGCAACTACATTTCCAACAGCATTAATAAATTCATTGCGCAGATCAGACCCAACAGCTAAGTTTACGCTTTTTGCGTTTTCTTGGTGCAGTAACTGGCTTGTTGCGATCAAATACCTAAGACCGCTTATTTTTTCTTTTCTTGACTTACCGTCAGAAGGATCCAGTTTTATTAATCCTTTGTAAGCGCTTTTGATTAAATCATGTGAAAAAAACACTATATTATTAATCCATTAAAATAAACTGATTGTTACTTTTTGCTTATGTATAGGCTGGTTCACGTTTAATTCAGTGCTTTCAATTTTTACACGTTTGAGAGTGTTTACTTTAGTTTTATGAATGTAGTGTTTTAACTGTTCAGCAACTTGTTTTGCCATGTATGGCGGAACTGAATTTCCGATTTGCTGATACTTTGATTTGATAGTTCGTCCATGAAAAACGAAGTTATCGGGAAATGTTTGTATCCGTGCAATTTCGCGAACTGAAAAAATGCGATCCTTGGTTGGGTGCCAAACACCAGCGTTTTCTGGCTTAAATGCAGCAGTTATAGTTCCCTGTATTTCATTGCGAGCATATCGTCGAAAGAAGTTCGGATAATGATATTTTGCCATGTTGTCGCGAATTTTCTTCCAACGTTCTGGCAATATATCATAAGGTAAGTCTTTCCACGATCCACCTTCAGGTATCATAGAACCATAATGCAATGCTTGTGGGTTTAAGCGCATTAATTCAGTTTGATTTGGCAGTTGGTCTGTGATGCCTTCAAGAGTCGCTTTTAATGATAGGTCTTTATTTTCAACGACTTCTGGGAATATGTGATCAGAGTAGTTTTTATTTTTTACAGCAATAAGAATCACTCGAATACGGTTCTGTGGAACGCCAAAATGACTGAAGTTCAGCAAACGGTATGAAACATGGTAGCCATACTGGTTTGTAAGAGTGTCGACGATTTCATCGATTAATTTACCGTTTTCTGTTTCAGTGCTTAAAATCCCGCGTACATTTTCAAACACAATCGCCTTAGGATTGAGCTTCTCAATAAACTTAAACGTTTGTTGGTACAACTGTCCACGCGGGTCATTAGTCCCTTTGCGCGAACCCGCATTGGAAAAAGGCTGACATGGGAAACCAGCAGTCAGTACATCAAGGTCTTTAACTTTAGGCACTTCTAACTGGGATACATCACCATGAATAATATTTCCTATGTTACATCTGTAAGTTTCACAAGCATCTTCATCAATGTCATTTGCCCACATAACATCATAGCCAGCTTGAACGAAACCCAAATCCATCCCTCCGCATCCTGAAAACATGCTAACTACAGTTAGTTTTTTATTTTCAATTGTCATTTTGTCGTAATACCCTAGTATTCAAATCAAAAAGTTCTAATTGTTGTCCGCGCATATATTCATCTATATAAGATCGCATAAACTGCCTTAATACATGTGATGCAGGTAAGTCTTGCATCCGACAAACTTCAAGGAATTCTTGATGAAGCTCTGGAGCGATTCTTATTCTCAATGCTGCGGTTTTAGTCATTGTGTATCCAATGGAGTAACATGTGTGTATCCAATTATACGTTAAGTCACTGGAATTACCATGTGTGACACAAATCATAGGCACTGCCTTATGATGTGTTCCCAAAACAGTACCATCCAATTACCGCAAACTTCATCGACCACATTTCCATAGAACACTGGTCGTAGTGATGCATTATCTCTGCAACCTTATTGGCTCCGACTTGATCCAGCATGTGGACTTTTCTGGGCATGATGGTTCTCCTCGTTATTATTATTTTTGTGTACTAATGTGAGAGATAACTGCGCATTTGCCCAACTAAAACACCCTGGATTTCGACTTGTTCCGGGCGGTAGGTCATAGCTGACATGCTGGCATTGGCCGGAATCAACAGCACTTTCCCAGGCGACTGCTCAATGTATTTCAAGGTCGCTTCCGACTTCTCAATCAAGGCCACCACGATCTCGCCATTATTGGCGTAACTGCACTGCTCGATGATTACCCAGTCACGGTCGAATATCCCGGCCTCTACCATCGAATCACCCTGGACCTGCAACACATAGCAAGGCTTATTGCTCTTCAGCATTTCCGGCACGGCCATGTAGTTGATGTTTTCTAATGCCTCGATTGGCTTGCCGGCGGCAATTTTCCCAACAAAAGGTAGCGAGTGTTCACAGGCGGTATAGTCCCGCTGGGCCTTGGCCGACAAACGGATGCCGCCTTGCTTGTTGCTGGCGAACGGCTCGACCAGGTCAGCCGCAATCAGCGCCATGACATGCTTGTACAGCGAGCCACGCGAAGCCATGCCCAGCGCGGCACAAAGTTGGTCCAGAGTCGGTGGATGGGCAAAACTTTCGTAATTGTCGCGCAGAAAATCAAAGATTTCCCGCTGCCGTCGGGTTAGTTCATTCATTGCTGTACCTGCCGTTTATTTTTTGTCAGCTTACCAAAAACAGCCTAGAATGCCAGAAAACAAGAACAGAAAGAGAACAAAAAATAACAACCTTTTCCCGAGCGCATTATGGATCAAATGCTTACACGCACATTCACGGCGGATTTCTGGCGTCCCGTCCGCACTTCTTGTCGAGTGCCGCTGCCGCTGTTTACCGGCAAGGTCGCGGCTGGCTTTCCTTCACCCGCCGATGACTACATCGAGAAAACCCTGGATTTGAACGAACTGCTGGTACAAAAGCCAGCCGCTACGTTCTTTGCCCGCGCTCAGGGCGAATCGATGCTGGGCGCCGGCATCCATCACAACGATATTCTGGTCGTGGATCGCTCCATAGAGCCGGTACCAGGTAAGATTGTCATTTGCGCACTGAACGGGGAATTGACCGTCAAGCGCCTGGACCGCGATAACGGTCTGTGGAAACTTAAGGCCGAGAACCCGGCTTATCCTGATATCGCCATCCACGAAGAGCTGGAGATGGTAATCTGGGGCGTGGTGACCAACGTCATTCATCCGCTGTAATGCAACCGCTCATCGCCCTGGTTGATTGCAACAACTTTTATGTGAGCTGTGAGCGCGTGTTCCGGCCGGACCTGATCGGAAAGCCGGTGGCGGTGCTCAGTAACAACGATGGCTGTATTGTCGCCCGTAGCCAGGAGGTCAAAGACTTGGGCATCAAAATGGGCGTCCCCCTTTTCCAGATTCAGCAATTGGTCAACCAGCACCAGATCAAGCTTTTTTCGTCCAACTACACGCTCTACGCCGATATGTCGGCCAGGGTCATGGCGACCCTGGAAGAATTCGCCCCAAGCCTGGAAGTGTATTCCATTGACGAGGCTTTCCTGGATTTGACTGGCGTTTGCCATAAAGCCCCGTTTGCTTACGGCCAACGGATCAGAAAGGCTGTATTCAGGGCAACTGGCATTCCGGTATGCGTTGGCATGGGGCCGACTAAAACACTCGCTAAATTGGCGAATTTCGCTGCCAAGAAGTGGAAACAGACCGGCGGCGTACTGGACTTGTCAGACCTTGTACGCAGGGAAAAGCTGATGCGCATTGTGCCGGTCGGCGAGGTGTGGGGCATAGGCTCGCGCATTACCGCAAAGCTTAACCTGCTTGGTATTCATACCGTTTGGGATTTGGCGACTCAACCCAGCAAACGCATTCAAACCCAGTTTAATATCGTGGTTGCCAGAACCGTTCTGGAACTGAATGGCATCCCCTGTTTGGAACTCGAAGAGATTTCTCCGGACAAACAGCAGATTGTTTGTTCCCGCAGTTTCAGTCGCCGACTGACTGAGTACCGGGAACTGTCCGAGGCCTTGGCCGATTTTTGCAGCCGGGCCGCTGAAAAACTCAGAAAGCAGAACTCAGTAGCCAGCTGCATCACGGTTTTCATCCGGACCAGCCCGTTTAACCCGCAGGAGCCGCAATATCAGCGCTCGGCCAGCATAAAGCTCGATGCCGCCACCCAGGATACCCGCACACTCATCGCCACGGCCAATCGATTGCTAAAGGAAATATTCAAAGCGGGCTACGGCTATCATAAATGCGGCGTGCAACTCAGCCACATTCAGCCGGAAGCATCGCCTAGTCAGCTTGAGCTGTTCGATTTTTCTGATACCGGCTTGCCTACGGAGAACCGCGAATTGATGAAAGCGATTGATCAGATAAACAGGCGGTATCCTAAAGCGGTCTCTATTGCGGCTACTGGCTTCAACAAGAACTGGAAGCCGAAGGCGGAACGGGTTTCACAGTGCTATACGACGGATTGGCGGGAATTGGTTAGTGTTAAATGTAGTTGGTGAGCGAGCCTTTAATAATTAAACACACGTTTGAGTAAGAAAAACTGCGACTTTCCCCTCTTACATAGCTATGTATTTGTGGGGAATACTGGATAGGAAATTAATTTGGTGAAGTCGAGTATTTTGTTGTTCCCGAGTTGTTCCAATGCAAGTTGACAAAACGACATCTTTCGTCAATAATTTATCTGGAACAACTCAGGAACAACAACTTAATTTACTAGGAGATACCTCATGCCCATAGTATCCAAACCATATACAGCAAGCCTAAGCAAAACCCAAGGTCGCCAAAGCTACTCAATAATTTTTCGACATCCTGCAAGGAGGGATCGTAATACCGGAAAACCTGGGCTACGCGTGAGAGCTGGCCTAAACACCAAAGATGAAGTCGAGGCCAATTATTTAATTGCTCAAATGAACGAGTTACTTGCAAATTCCGATTATTGGATAATGCCCGCTCAAACAACAGCGCGCGACCGATACGATCCCCGTGTTGTTGACATATTTTTTCATGACCTTATACCTCAACCTACCGATTTCATAGGAGCAAGAGAACAAGTAATCCCCATACCCAAGTCAGACACCTCAGATTACAGAGCTGCACTACTTATCGGAACAACAGGCGCAGGAAAAACCACTTTACTTCGTCAGATTATTGGAACGCATCCGAAAAAAGAACGATTCCCATCCACTTCAACAGCCAAAACAACAGTGGCAGATACCGAAATCATTATTGATAATGGAGAATATCACGCTGTAGTTACCTTCATGGGGCGAGATGAGGTGCGCGACTATTTGGAAGAATGTATTTCTAAAGCGGTGTTGTCGGCCTATCAAAATAAGTCTGACGCTGAAGTATTAAAAAGCCTCTTACAACATGTTGATCAGCGTATGCGCTTTAACTATGTTTTAGGAAACGGCCCCACAGAAGATGCCGAATTAGATTTAGATGACGAAGATGAGGAATTTAACTCTGAGGAATTAGAGTTCTTGCCTGATGAACCAGAAGACCTAAACATTATAGAACAAACAAACGATTTACTCATCCGGGCCATTAAGCGCGTACGAGAAATTGCAGACCAACAGGGAAAAAATCTAAAAGCCGATCTTGATGCTACAGAAGAAGCTGATCAACGGGTCATAGACGAACTATTTGAAGAAGAACTTGATCGTCTGCTGAAACAGGACAATGAATACCATGTCATTGCAGACGAAATGATGGACGATATCGAGACGCGATTCGATATGCTTACTAAAGGATTAATCAGAAAATCCAAGCAGGGCTGGCCTATTTCGTGGGAATTTTCATCTTCTTACAGAGAACCGTTCATTAAGGAAATTCTTCGCTTATCAAGTAATCACGCCCCCTTATTCGGAAGACTACTAACTCCGCTTGTGAACGGTATTCGCGTAAAAGGGCCATTTTTTCCGGCGTGGGATACCGATTTAAGACAATCTCTAGTACTCGTTGACGGGGAAGGGCTTGGTCATACTCCGGATTCATCATCAAGCCTCTCAACAAATTTACTGCGCAGAATCGATGCTGTAGATGCTGTGATCCTTGTTGATAATGCGGCACAACCGATGCAGGCAGCCCCTGTTGCAGCCCTTAGAGCACTTGTACGAACTGGCAACGTTAAAAAACTTTTAATGTGCTTTACACACTTCGATGAAGTCAAAGGCGACAACCTACCCACTGTTTCAGCCAAACAGGACCACATACTCGCATCAGCGGAGAATATACTTATCCGCCTTGGCGAAGATTTAGGACCAAATGCAGAGAGGGCACTCAGATCCAGAATAAAGGGCCATTGTTTTTTTCTAGGGGGTGTAGACAAGATTCTTGATGTAAATAAAAAACGAGAAAAGCGCAGCATAGACCAAATCAGAGAACTATTAAGTGCAATTGATTTAATTGTAAAGCATCCAGAGCCTATTGAATCTCGCCCAGTTTATGATCGCATGAACTTAGCTCTTGCAGTCCGAGAAGCAGCAGGACAATTTCATGAAATATGGCAACCCCGCCTCGGCCTAAAACTTAAGCCTGGAATAAATAAGGAGAATTGGACACGAATCAAAGCATTAACCCGCCGCCTCGCCGCTGGTTGGCAAGATGAATATGATAACCTTAGGCCTGTATCTGACCTGCACAAGCTACTTGGTGAATTGATATATATCACCATCCAAGAACCGGTAAATTGGAATGGGGCAGAACCAGACGCAGACGAACAACAGCATATATTTGATGAGCTATCAGCCAAACTTACGGGTCAACTACTTGATCTAGTAAGCCGCCGAGTTTGGGCTGACCGGTCTGAAGAATGGCAACATGCATATAACCAATCTGGTACCGGATCAACATATGTAAGAGCCAAAATAATCGAAGAAAATATATACGAGAAGGCGGCGCCTGTCCCGGACCTAACTCCATCGCCTGATCGCAATAAGTTTCTCCATGAGGTAATCAATGTCGTAGAAACTACCTGCCAAGAACTTGGCATAAAATTAGTGTGATTTTTTTGAAACACATGTTTCCTTTATAGTTATTAATTTAAAACAACCTCTGTAACCCAGAAGGATAATTTTCTTCTGGGTTCAGTCTCATCGCGCTCAACTCCACTCCCTCATCCCCCGGCTTCAACCAGAACTGCACCACCACCTCGCCCCGGATCGCGGTTAAGTTCAGATAATCCCGCAAATCCTCCGCCTTGGCATAATGCAACTTAACAGTATCCCCGCCCCAAATCACCGGATGGTAGGTTTCAATCTGGCTGACGTTGACCACCTTGTCAGCATCGACGTACAAATCGCCCAGCAGGTAATAGCCATGATTGGCCTTCAGGTTATCCACCAGCCAATGCAACGACCGGCCTTGCATGTCCACGCGCTGCGAGATCACCCGCAACGGCTCGCCCTTGATCAGCACGGTATCGACCGGGTACAGGTTATGCTGCATCTGGCTTTTGCCCACAGACCGGGCCTTGCCGTTGAATTCGACGATCAGGCCATTTTGCCAAGCACCCAGTACCGGGCAGTTGCATTCGACATGCTCCAGGGTCAGGTTGTCGATGGCTTTCAGTTCCAACGTGTACCAGTTCAGCCCTTGCACCTTGACGTACTCGTCATAGGCGATATCGAAGTCTTTCAGGATTTGATGCAGCCCGCCGCGCAGCCCCAGGCTGCTCATCGGGTACAGGCCCACGCAAAACACCAGCATCGAGCACAACACAATCATTTCCGCCTTGCTGCCAACCTCCAGCCGAAACTTGACCTTGCCCGGCATCACCACCCGGATCGGCGACGGCCAGAATAAATCAACGCCCCGGATGTTGGCCATGTCAATCTGGATATGCGACCAGTAGCCGCCAACGACCGACCAGAAGCACAGCGGATAGGTGAAATACAGCGGCGAAGCCAAGGCAACCAGGATAGCAACGCCGATAAAGGAATGGGTGATCGTCCGGTGACCGAAACGCTTTTCCAGCGGTACCGACAGCCAAAACAGGGGCCGCCCTACCCTTGATGTCGGCAAGTCGATATCCGGCATGAATGAAAACAGGATTGCCAAGCCCCAGGAAACGGGATCGCTTTTGTACTCGAAGACAGCAGCGCCGCCGAGGTATAGCGCGGTTGAAAAGGCGGCGTGAGTGGCGGCCAGCATGAAATATTAAATGATATGATATGATACTATATCACATAGTATTATATGGCTTAACATTACCGCCCTACCCCTTTGAAGATAAAGAACCGGAGCGTCAGAAACAGCGCGGCACCCATGCCGCCCATGATGTACAAGGTCTTGTCGCCGGTACCCATGCCTACGTAGCGCATCGATACAATCAACGCCCCGAGTATCATCACCATCGGCGTGAAATCCAGGTAAAAGACGCCGGCGTCATGGCGCATTTCCCGCACCTTGCGCTTGTCGATGATACGCTCCTTACCGGACTCGTCCAGCATGTCGTAAATGGCTTGCGGCACCCCGCCCGACTGCTTGACGACGTGGGAAATATACAGGTCTGGCGACTCGATCAGTACGCCTTTGGCCGTGATGTAGCTCTTCACGATTTCGCGGATCACCTCCGGAGGCAAAGGCTTGACGGCAATTTCCCTCATTTTCCACCACAGCTTGCGCACACGGGCCTTTTTCTCTGAAGCGCAACCGATGACTTGGGCATAATCGAAAATCGCCAGCCAGAACGCCATTTGCGTCGGTGTCAGCGAGGTTAAATCATCGACCGCAATCACCGGTTTGTTTTCCGCCCTGGATAGCGCCGGAATGATCGCTTGGGTCAAATCACGCATGCTCATCCGGTTGACCTGGCTTTTCACCTCACGCCAATCGATTTCAGTTGCCGACAACTCATGAAACTTTGCCGGCAATTCCAGTTCTTTTGCACTCACCAAGCCCAGCGCCAGCATTTGCCGGGCCATTTCAACAAACTGGCCTTTGGCTTGGTGGTCGTGCAACTTGATCAACAGCTCGATCCTGTCCCCTGCCCTTTCCAGCGCCGCCTTTAACACTGCCGATTTACCGATACCAACCGGGCCGGTCAGGATCACATGCTTGCCTTTGCGAATTTCGGTTACCAGATCAGTTACCAGTTCATCGCGGCCAACCAGTCCGACAATATCATCCATTGCCACCCCCTAACGTTTCGGTTTTGCCTTCCAAGTATGCCAGCAACGATTGCCATTCCGCCCCGGCGTATTTAGCCAGCTTATAGCGCTGCGTATTTGCCAATACGTCCACCTTGGCGATCAGCGCGTCTTCGGTGTTGAGTTTGCTGCCGATCTCCCAGAGTTGATCCATCTCCGAGGAATAGCCTTTGTCGATCCTGTCTTTCAACCAAGCGGCCTTTTCCTTCAGGAATTTGCGCCGCACTTCCGAGGCCGCCAGCTCCGATTCCAGTGTCCGCAACTGGGCGATATCCACAATCACTTTGGTTTGCATATCCTCGGTTTCTTTGGCTTCGGCCACTAGCTTCAAGGCTTGTTCGCGGTCTTCTTTGATTGACGATAGCGGGATGCTGATTTGCACGCCACCATACGCCGTGTAAGGGTCATTGCGGAAATCGGTGCCGCCCAAACCAAGCCGGCCGCTTAACGAGGTGTTTTGCAGCGCCCAGGTCACCGAATCCGGCTTGGCATAGGCTTGGGTGACATTGCGCTGCGCCTGGATGATCGGGTTTGCTTGGCTGATAAACGATAAAACCTTGTCATCCTCCCAGGCCACTACCTGGAACGGCACTATTAAGGCTACAATAAAGACGATTCGCATATTCATGGAAGCATTTTTGACCAACAAAATTGCATTTTTGTTTTAATCAATATTATCTTTTGTAGCCGCAAAAGTGAACATAAAAGAAGCCGAAATGCTCATCCAAGAAGCCGCGTTCAATCGCTAGCCGACCGTGCCGGTGCGCGGCTTCGGCGGTGGCAATTTGAGGATGGGGCCTTTCGTTGTTGTGCTTCCAGATGCAGCGAATGATGATACGACACCATAATCATCTCAATCTCTTTTTAACCTCCTCCAAGCTTTTTTTACGTGCTAAAGCTTGGTCAAAAGATTCGCCAGGCTTAGCAAAATCCGATAACGACGTACCCGTCAAACGAGCAATAACAGCCGCTTTTGTTTCTCCAGGCCTTGCCTCCCGGTTGATTGTCTCCTCGGTAATCTGCTGTCTTTTCAAAATTTGCGGCTGATCCTTCAGGCCAAACTGGAACTGAAAATGAGTGATTGTCCGTCCGGACTTCCTCTGGCCGTACTTCACCCAAAAGTTGGAATGCTCGTTAATTTCCTGGATAGCAGGGTCAATCACCCTTTTTTTCAAGTCAGCCACGCGGTTATATTTATCGCCTACCTGGAACTGGCTCTTGAACCATTCAACTTCAATTTCGCGCTCGCCGGCGGAGCTCCATTGAACTAACAATTCATATAAACGGATGGAATAGACGCTTTCAAAACGGGCAACATGCTTAAGCTTGTACTTGGTGAATTCACGGGACAATTGGGACAAATACGGAATAATTCCAATTGAAAAGCTTAAAACTATTTTCCCCTCCCCTGGCACATAATCGATACTGCTTATCCAGCGCGTTTTTCGTTGCGTGATCTTAGGATTATCGGGGTCTGGGTCATCGATGACAACACTGCGCTCATAAAGCTTTTCAGAGGCTTTTTTAAGGTCTCGATACGTGTTGGACATATTTTCCAGTCCTGCCAAATCAGCAACGCCGGAGGCGGTTATTTCAAAACGGTATTCCTCGGTTAACTCTGCCGTTGAATCAATCTGCGCAATACAAGCCAGCAAAACCCGCTGCTCAACCAGTGACAGCATGTAACTGGCTTCCACGACCTTGTTCGATTTAACAACGGTTAAATAGGCAGGATTGTTGTCCAAAATAATATGACGACATAAAGGAAATGATGTCTGACTATACACCTCATCAAAAGCTAAAACAACGACAACTAAATCACCTTGTCGTTGTTAACAATCAATTTGTCGTCATATGAGATCAATCTGTCCACTTGTAACAATCAATCCGTCGCTGTTAAACGATCAATTTGTCGTCATATAACAATCAATCTGTCGTCATATACGCGCTGTAGCCATTGTCCAATAAGGGCTACAGCTCTCTTAAAAAATAATAAAAAAAGAAAAAATATAAAAAAGGGTTTTCGTAACGATCAATTTGTCGTCATATCAGCAATGACTCACCTAAACGCAAGTTCTGGTTTACCAATTTTGATCAACCCACCTTTTGATCCCACTTTCAGTCTCATCCAATAATGCTTCGATAGAATCGTAGTTATTTTTGCCCTCCCAAATAGTACCACCCTCATCAAAGGCAACAGCGGTAACACCCATTTCCCGAACATATTCCACCCTCATTATTAATCAGGTCAGTGATGTAAGGATATTTGTTGGCGTTTTTGATATAACTCATTCTGTAGCATCATCTACATCATTCGTCGCCTTTGGTTCCAAAGATTTATAAACGACAAGCTGTCCTTCAAGGTTGGCAACCAGCTTTTCGGCTTCGGATACTGCTTTATTAGAGGCTTTTACTTCAGCTTTAACACTTTTCAGTTCAGCAAGCACCGACTGATGATGAACCCCCAATTTCTCAAGCTCAACAACTTGTTTCGACAACTCAGAGTCTTTAGTCGCAAAATCGGTTTTCAAGTTTTCATGCGCTTTTGTAAGCGCATCCAAAGAAGACTCTTGTGTGTGAACCTGCATATCAAGTGCGCGAATTTCCGTATCCTTTTGCTTGAGTTCCGCTACGTGACTTTGTTGTAACTGTTGTTGAGCTTGCAAAGCCGCCTTGTTCGCTTCCTCAAGCGAAGCCACCTGCTTTTTCAGTTCACGGATCTCATTTTGCAACTGCTCATTGTCTTTGGACAAGCCTACATTTGCTTTTTCGGCTTCGTTTAGCTGGGTAACGGTTTGAGCATGGTCGTTCTGCTCTTCCGCCAGCCGGGCTTTGAGCTCCGATAACGTATCTTCCAGGCGATCAATTTTCATCGTCTGAGCCTCGGAAAATTTGAACGCCTCTTCAACCTTGGCCTGGTTAGCGATTTCGGCCTGTTTCAAAGCTTCGCGCTGAATCTCGAGTTCAGCATCAGTTAATCCCTTAGCGACATGCCATATCTTTTTCAGTAGTTCCTCGCCTTCTTTTGAAAGCTCTGTTGGCAACTTAATTACTGCCGGCAGCGCCTCGGCTTTGATTGCCTGTGCTTCATCGGATTCATTCCAGCTGTTCAGGTACTTAGTAATCGTGGTCAAACTCCCGCGGCCAAGCTTGTCGAGTAGGTTCAAGGCTGTTGGGCGTTCACCTTGTGCAGCAATTTCGGCACATGCGGCGTGTACTTCCTCTTCTGTTAAACGTGGTGCGGCCATGTTGTAATCCTGTAAAAAGTTGAATTTGACTTAGTATAGCATAATATTACACAAGTAAAACAATAATAACCGTAATTACATAATTATGATTATTACCGTAATAAGTGTAATTTCATAACTAGCCTTTATTGCATCCTCTCGGAATCAACCAAGATTGACTGGGTTTCTCATGCTTAGCATAGTCAGCCACAGGTATTTTCTCGCCGGTTACCTTCTCTACATCGTCAACACTAACCAAATACTGGTCCAGGTTCTTCTTTATCGCGCCCTGCGAGTTCGGCACGATCCAAGCGATTGCTCTTTCATCCTGGCCGGTACCGCGAATGACCACTTTCCAAAATGCATCCGGTGTTTTTACACCGTGACTCTCGATAAAATAATCGTCTTTCAGGTTATTCCCCCAAATTACCCCGCCGATCACCAGTAGTTCATCTATATCGCGATAGCATTCGATAATTTCCTCGGTTAGCAGCCAGGCCCCCCTGTTCATGTTGGCAGCCTGCGGCAGAATGTTGGTCATGGTGTTAGTGGCTTTAATTGCCGAGGGTGATGAATCAAGATGGTTGGCCGGCACCAGGTGGCCTCGGTCGTAATTATGGCCGTAAGCCTTGGCGCTGGTCTGCTGGCATTCCACCGGCACATTCGGGTCAAGGAAAAATTTGTCATAACGCTTCGTACTGCCAGTATCGCGTTGTGCGTTGTAGCGGAATTTCACGGCACCGCGTTTTTCGCAATCCAGCCAAACAGTGAAACCTTCGTAATCCAGCTTAAGGATATTGCCGTTGTGGCTAATTTTCGCTGCCGGTCCGGATTGTCGTATGTTTTGTTTAGGTTCTTGGCCCTGCTTTTTGGTGTGGCAGTGGTATTCCCCTGTTTTCCTGTTGGTATGGCAGCCGTCGGCATTGGTTCCGCCCGGATGGGCTTGAGCGAAAAACGAGAGGGATAAAAGAATGCTGAAAATGGTGTAACGCATGAAATTAAGGCCTGTCTGCAAGTAAAAGGCGAAGAATGTAACCTGAGCCTGTCCAAAACAAAAGCGGGCGCTCCTGCCCTTCCACAAGCCCATAGTGAACGACTGCGCATATTCCAATCAACTAATTAACCTTAAAGCCCAGCGGCGATTGAGCGTTCAAAATGCCGGCAGGGAGGCCGGCAATAGGAATCAGGGATGATTCCTTTTCTTCAACTGAAGTAAGGCTGATTAAGTTCAATCACTTAAGTACTATCAATACCGTCACTTAAATTTCAATTTTCGTGCCTGCTCAACGGCTGCTGCGAAGATACCGACACTTAATTGACGAGCCGCAAAAATCCGGCGGCAGGCGGAACAGGAAAGTAAGATTTAGATGATTTACTTGTAATACATCGGCTTACGCGAACGTATCGTTTAACTGACGCGCGTGAGCAAGCGCTGACGGCGCATAAGATGTGGTATTTAAAGGACGAAACTTTATTAGGGCAAGTGATAAAAATTATGGTGCAGGGGTTTAAGAACTGCCAAGAATAGCTTTAATGCTGCGAAGCGCTGACGTTTTCTTGTCGGTTAGAGGGGTTTCAGTGGTGTTTGAGCCTTGAACAAAACCGGCCAGCAAAAGGGCGACTTTTGCTTTACCTTTCTGTTCTTCTTTCCTGGTTCGTTTTTTAAGCCTATCCGTCGCCCTTTCGCGCTCAAATCTCAGCCTTCCTGACATACCGAACAGCGCAAACAGCTTTGAGGATATGGTACGGATTGCTGCATAGCCTTTATAAACGGTGTCGCTGATTTTTTCGCACAGCGGGTGAACGGTTATCAGGCCCGATTTCACCAGGTCGCGTACCGCCCTCTCGGTGCGTTTCAGGGTTAAGCCGCTTTTTTCGGCAATGAACGGCATTGATATGCCTTGAAAGGATAAGTCGTTTTGAGGAATTCCAACCCGAAGGGTTACTAGGTCCAGGTAATGTAAAAGACAACCAAGAACTGACAAACAGGCTTCCCGGCGCTCGCTGCGTTGCTGCCGGTCGGAACCATTCGCTAAATTTAACGAGGGAATCGTGGATGCGGGTTCACTGTAATAACGCCGGATTTCGTCGATGGCTTTTTCAATAATTTTGGGTCTGGTATGCTGTGGTGGAGGGGTAAACCAGCGTGGATTTTCCGGCATATGCCCGCAGTTATTTCCATTTATGTAGTCGGTTTCTGCCATTTATATATTTTCAGGGCTGTAATGAACTTGCATCAATGCTAACGTTATTAAGTATAGCAAAAACTTACCATAGAAAAACTAGGGTATATTGCCACATGATGAGAAATGTTTATCTTTGACCTGTTTTGGGCGATAAATCAAGGCGCGGTTAAAGCTTTAGCTTATTTGCGTCAAGCATCCATTCATAATTGAAAAATATGCTCAATTCTATGAACTTATTAACAGTTTAGAAAAAAAGAGCCGCCGGAACGGCTCTTTTCAAGTTGGGTTGTTACTTAATGGCAAGGCGTGTGCCGTTGATTAACTCTGCGCCGGGAATGGTTCCTCCGGATTTAATAGCCTCTTTGATTGCGGTTTTATCGATTTTCCAACTGATGACCTGCTCTTTAAATTCTGCCGGGATTTTGTCTTCATCCAGAACATTCACGGAGGCCGGGTTTTTCTGGATGGAGAGTTTAAAATAAGGGCATTCAACTTGACTGATACCGCAGGCCTCCATGCTGCCTTTTATGTAACTTTTCAGCCATTGAACCCGGTTTTCCAACGCTTTCCGGCGCTTTGCCATTTCAGCCTCGGCAATTTTGATCGCGTCGGCGGCAGTTTCCATATTTCGCAGGAACTTGGCGACATTAACGGCTTTATCCTCCAGTTCGCCGGTTAAGCCTTCCAGCGTGTCATTTACCGCTTCAATCGGTAAATCAAGCTCTGGGTCAGTCAGAAAATCTAAGGCTTCCAGGTAACTTTCGCTCAGTTGGTATAAAGACAAGTTATTCATTGGACACCCCCGCGAATTCGTCAAGCTTGCTGAAAAGCAACGCGTAAAACTCTTGGCTGATTTCCATAAAATTACTAAAGCGCCGGTGTGACGCTTTAAACATCCAGTCTTTTACCCGGTTTCGGTCCAGTCTCAAGGATTTAATTTTGGCTTCAAGCTGTTGGTGCTGCTCCTTGGTGATTCCCTCGAAGCCTTTATTTAGCTCGGCTTCGGCCTTTTGTATGCTTTCCGCTTCGCGGCGTTGCTGCATGTCCTCGATGTCTTGGGTGAACACTTCCGAAAGCCCAGCCATTCTTAAGGTCGCGTCAATATGGGCGGATTTTTCGGCCATTTTTAGCGCTTTGTTAATATCGCCGTTATCCTGGGCAATAACGCGAGCCCCTACCCCATCGGCCACCACGCGGCCGGAGGCGTCGATAATCTCGCACCTGATGATAATCTGGCTTAAATTGGCGCCGGTTAAGGCCGCTTTCTCGTAATCCTGAAGCGTTGGATAACGCACCGTAACGCCTAACATGCCACAGATTTTCTCAGCGCCCGGCTTGAACAGGCTGGGTTTGCTGAAATGCGCCGGGTTTTTACAGTTCTTGCCGGCTTGGCATTTGCTTTTGTGCATAACATGAATTTTCCCGTAGTCGGTGCCGTCAACCAGGGCGTCGCGAATCCAGGCCATTAGCGCAGCCCGATTTTGCTTGCGCCGGTCCAGGCCTTCCTGGAAAGTGGCGGCGGGAAGATCCAGCGGATTGGCGGAAATAACCGCCAGTTGTGTTTCTTGGTCTTTAACCGGCTTTGCCCGGTCAACTGATTGTGCTGTCGAATACATGACAATTCTCCTAATGTGCGAATGAAATAAAAGGCGGGGCAAGCGGCTACAAGCCCCGCCAGTTGCTTAATATTCTTCAGGCAGAAGAATGGTTGTGGCTGACCGGTCGGCCTCGGTGATGACCCATAGCTTGACGGCCTCTGTTACCTGATACGATGAGAAAACACGGTCGCCACAGGTCAAGGCCTGCTCGTTGGCTTGCTTATCTTCTTCGTCCAGATTGCCCCAATCGCCGCGCTGATGGCGGCTCAATAACGCTAATGGGAAAACCTCCAGCTGTTGCATTGCGGCCAAAGCGCCCTGTGTTGCCACTGTCTGGCCAAGGGCTAAAAGCGGCTTAACTTGATTTGTTGCTTGAGTTGTCATAATCTGATTACTCCTAATGTGCGAACTTGGGAAAATGTGAGCCAGGGCGGCTACCCTGACCCACACAAAAACGCTTTAGAACGGCGCTACTTCGGGAATTCCCGTTTTATCGCCGTTCGCCCTGCCCTTGATTGAATTAACAATCTTCCTCACTGCCTCTACTAAGGTTTGCCCCGATTCATAAAACGGCTCGACATCCGCCCCATCGGGAGCAGAAACAAAAACAGAATATTGTTCACTGTTGCCGTGCAGATGGGCCCAGCTATTAGCCTGAACACAAACAGCGCGGCCAGTAATGCCGACCGATAAAAGAGCGGTTTTAACGACGCTAATTCCCCGCCTTTGCTTATCTAAAATTTGAACCAACATAAAGCCTCCAAAAAGGAATTGTTAAAGGTAAAATATAAGCCGGTTTTTGCCTGTAAATTGATCAGGTTTATAGGCCAACCAACCGGAAAAGTTGCCGCCGCTTTCTTCCGTTTATACACCCTGAGACTAACGGCAAACAGGTGTTTAACTCTTTGTTATTATAGCAAAAATAATAACAATAACAATTAGTTAGGTAAAAATAAACGCCTGATTTTCAACCCATTTAAAGCCGCCGAAACCGCCAAAAGGCAACCAAGAACCGCCCCCCAAAAGGGGCAGTTCCGAACCGGAAAAACCGACGGGAAAAGCCACAACCGCCAACCCGCGCGAAACGGCGCAACGACAAGCCAAAAGCGAACCGCGCGAATTTGGCGACGAGAAAAAAACCACCAGCCCACTATCAGCGGCATTAACCACCGCCCGAGTGCGTACAGCTAGGCGAGCCCGGAGCGGAACCGAAGCCGGACCGCCAGCCCACCACTGAACGGAACCACCGGAACCCGCAAACGCGGACACGGCCCCAACCGCCGAAAACCAGCCCGAACCTGCACCGCCAGGGCCGAAAGCAGACAGGCACCGCACCAACGAGGGCGGAACGAAACCAGGGACGGCGGATAACAGCGCCGCGTCGGCGCCAGAGCAGCAACCCACGACAAACGAAGCGCCGCCGGCGGCAAGATCCGATGCGACCCGCACCACCAACGCGGAACCGGACGCGGGAAGAACCCGCGAACCGACCAGCGCGACCACGCCGGGCCAACTAAACACCGAGCGCCGCCAGCGAAGACAAGGACGGAACCGGCGGCAAGGCCGCGCGAGCGGCACCGGCCGATAACCCGAAAGGCAACGCCACTTTGACGGCGAAAGCCGGAACCGGCAGACCACAGGCCGCGAACACCGGCGAGCCGACCGAGCCAGGACGAACCCAAACCCGCCAACCCAGCGCCGACACCGACCGCGCGAAGACGGAAGCCAGCGCAAACGAGCCGAACGGCACGAACAGGCAAGCAGGAGCCGGGGACCAGCCGGCACCAGAGGGCAGCGCCCGGCGAGCCCACACCCAGCCGCAAGACAAAGGCCGGGCAATAATGCCGGCACCACGGAACGAACCAACAACAGAGACAAAACCAGCCATAACGCACCCCCAATACGAAGCAATGAACCGAAGCCTACCCCGCCACCAACCGCCGCAGGAGCGGCGGAAGGCCCGCCGGGAGCGGGCAACAGGGACGGGCAGGGACAGCCAAAAACCACAACTTAAAAAAAGAAAAAACGCCTTCTAATCCAAACCCAATATTTCAAAAATCAATGTGGAGAGCGCTTAGTGCGCCTTATTGAGCGGTAGCGAGATTAGGCGCACTTGGCGCTACTACATTTATTTTTTAAATATTGGGTTTAACATTCCGCGTTTTTTATTTTTGTTTTTTAACCGCTGCCCGAACTGTAGGCGTAGCCGGAAGTGAGGTAAAAATAAGCGCGTAGCACAACATAAGAAGGCGGCAACGCGGCCTTATTTCAAATAGCTGGGCGTTAGAGCAGTAAACAACAGTGCGCAGCTTTTCGCGCTCTGTTGTTTACTGCGTTTCAACATAATGCTGTGGATTTTTTCTAAACAAGGCTTCGCAAAGCGATTCATTAGCTGAAGACGTGGAACTGCAAAGAAACAAACTATAGCGGTAGGATTTACTATGAATAACCCGAACGTTGTTTAATGCGGAGATTTTTGGAGTGTTACGGTTTAATGTCCGCTTTATTCCGAATACTTGTTAGCAAAAAAAATGCGGCTAAAAAGCCGCATTATAGAGAAGGATATAAAGCTCTGAATTCCAAAAAGGAAGTTTGCATCTCAAGAGTTGGGCTTATTTTACCTATAAGTATCATCGACTTGAATGTGGCAAATCGTCACGCGACAGATTGTCACACTCCCAAAGGATAAAGCCGTCTACAACCCCGGATACCGATCGATGCCGTTTTGCGTTAATCAGAGACATCAAAGAATTGTTGAGTGTAGCTAGTGCTTGGGGCGATTTATCACTAACAAATGCACCGATCCTATTGCCGGCGCATTTATCCGGAAACCAGCGCTGCGGATACGATTTCACGCTAAAGCCCCGGGCCGTTAATATCTCGGCAACAGAAGCGCGGCCTGTCGTATTCTTCCAGTTAACGCGCTTTAACGTATGCAGCGCTCCCAACAGCACCAACACCGGAGAATCCGCTGCCTGTTCCGCTAACGACAACGCCATCCATAAATCACGGTCAACGCTATTCTTTGGGCCGGAATCTATCGCAATTACCTTAATGCACTGGCCTTGCCGTTTTAACGCAGCAAAGTTATCTAGCATGAGCCGGTAAGATGGGTAATCAACCGGTGGCCATAACGCGACCTTATTGCTTGACGCCCTGCCCTGCATGACTGCATCCAGAATCGATTGCTGGTCACTGGCGATTTCAAGCCCAATGACGACACATTGATGGTGGCTGACAACATCGAAAGCCAGGCTTTGGAATAACTCAACGGACTCAACCCTTTTATGATTCTCGCCGATGATCGTTATTGTGCCTGGCTTTATCTGCTCCAGGATAGGGCTGTAAACAGCGGCTACTGAGGCGAAAGGTAGCAATAAAAGTATGAAATAGTATGATATGATACTATACCGGATCATATCATTTTGTCAGTTCGTCAATTTTCGCGTCAATGGCCTCTTGCAGGACATTTAAGCAGAATTTCTGCATGCTGTCCGGGGTATGTTCGGCAATGTATTTCAGCTTCAACAAATAAGGTTCGGACAATCTCAGGTTGTAGACTTTAGTTACATCTTCCCGAATACCAGACTCTTCCCAGGGATAAGTCGCCTTTGGCTGTTGTGCTGCCGTTGGGTTTACTTTCTTCTCAGCCCCACTCAGGAAAGCGTCTAAATCTTGCTTATTAGTTTTTGATGGCGGCCTACTTTTTAATTCACTCATTGCCGAATACCTCCCGGTAAAGCGCTTCCATTTCTTCGACTGCCTTTGAGTCTTTGGGTTTAAGTTCCGTAACGGCTAAGCCGTCTTTTGCGGCTTTCCTGTAGGCAATGCGATCACGAATGGTCACGTCGGCAAGGTCAAGGTTGGTGAAATCGTCCAGCAACTTACCCGTATCGTCAGATTCATGAACGGAAGGGTTGGTTGACGAACGGCTGATGATCACCCTCGCCTGCACACTTGGATTAAAGGCTTTTGCGGTTTCAACCAGCTCGTCCATTTGGTTCAGGGTCCAGATGTCAAATTGGCTGGGTTGTATCGGGATATAAGCTTTTTCGACCACAACTAAAGCCGACCTTAATTCGACAGAATCGCGTCCACCGGCATCAATGATGATGTCCTGGTATCGATGCGCAAGGTCTTTGACCTCTGCTGGCAACCCTTTGCCAAACTTTTGAACGCAAGCAACGCGTGGAGTTATATTTTCCTCATCCCGGCTTTGCGCCCAATAGTTCGCGCTGCCCTGCGGGTCTGTGTCAATCAGCAAAACGTCACGACCGGCCAAGGCCCTCATGGCCGCTAAGTTAGTCGCTATGGTTGTTTTGCCAGTGCCGCCTTTTTCGCCGCCTATTAGAATAATCATTCTATATCATCTCATGTTGTATCGTATGGTATGGAATCATATCATACTATTTTTGAAGGATTCACTTGCCCGGTAATGTCACGCCGCCCTGTTCAATAATCAACGCTTTTTTCAGCATGGAACTGGCCGATGGGTAGGCTTCGTAAAGAGCGCCGATTTGCTTGTAGTAGTCAACGGTATCGAATCGTTCCTTAGCTTGCTGCTGAGTGATCAGGGAGAGCATCGACCTGAAGGCGGGGGATACCGTCACCATCCGCAATCCTTTTATTATGCGTGTTGTTGATTCCACCAACACCAAATTAAAGGGCAGGTAGCCAAGGTTGTCGTCAACTTTTTCATCACCGGCCAAATGAATGGTAAAGGCCAGGTCCGACCAGTCCAGAAAGCCGTCGATCTTGAACAGGAAGAATAGAAGGCCACGTTCGTAGAATAAGCCAAACGATGACGATCCGTTTAGGAAGGCGTCAATGTCCTTTTCGGTAACCGAGTAATTGAAGGTCAGCATAGGGACGCCATTAATCAATACTATGCTCATGCTCTTGGCAGGCATGTCGTGGTCAAACTTTTTGCCAACGGTTAAATTAAGGATGTCTAGCGTCATTTAACTGATACGGTATGGAATCATATCATACTATATCATGCCGCTTTATCGGCGTGACTATACAGGTTGCCAAACAGCCGGATCACGATAAAGATCATGGTTTGGGTAGTTTTAATCGCCGGAACCCGGCTAGGGCTTTCTGAGGCGAAATCATCAATTGCCGCATTCATAAAATTAATCAGGCCCATTTGCGGGCTGTCCTTGATCACCCTGCTCACAAACCGGTCTTGAAGTTTCGACCTTATTTTGCCGTCCATGTGCTTGTCCTTAATCAAGGACTGCAATTCAGCGTCCAGGAGCACCGCCTGTTTTTCCAGCCAGTCAACATCCATGTCATTTTGAGAGGGCAGGGAGCCGAAAGCGTTTTGATAGACACAAAGCACATCGAAACAAAGATCCATGAACAGGTAAGACATCTCCTTGTTCTCTTCGGCGATAGCATGCGGGAATATGCCGAAGATAGTTTGAGCCAAAGCGGTTTGTTCGTTTTGGAATTGTTCCAAAATCTTCCCCCCGGCTTCCTCGTCAATGTTCTTGGCATAGGCCAAAGCTTGGTAAAGCTCTTGTTCGCTAAGTTCGCGCATAGGCACCCCGCCTAGTATCAAATAATATCATGTCATATCATACTATATTTTTACAGAAGGTAACACCGGCAACGACATCCGTACACCTTAAGCCCCTTTACGGTAAAAGAGGACGACGGGCGTGAATGACTCGCTTTGATAAACAGCAGGCTACCCAGCGGAGATTTGGGGGCTTAAGGTGGGCGGGGGAGGTGGCGGGGTTAAATAACTCGTGCGTACCGCACACAACTTGAGGGCAGGAGCCCGAACATAAACAGGGATGGCAACGCACAAGACTGAGCGAAGATAGCAGCCAATACTCAATTTAACCTAACCACATGCCAGCCGCCTTGCATCATGCACTGGTAGACCAGCTCTTTATATTGATCCGGAGGAGGGGCTCTTTTCGCTGGTGACGTTTTTGATTACAAAACAGGCAAGCCGCAACGATGTTATGTTGCTTAGACGACCCTCCATCCTGATGAGCTTGAAGGTGTTCGCCGGTACATTGAAAGCGCTTGGCCTGACCGAGGGTAATCTTATGCTTTGAGGCGAATTCATGGGGGTTTTCCGACCACATGGGTTGGCTGCAATAAAAGCAGTAACCGGCTTGGCGGGTAAAAGCGATAGAGCGGGGTTTTACGAGAGATTTGCGAGGTTTTGCCATATAAGCGACTCCGACTAAGGTTAATAAAGTCCCCGGCATCTCAAATCTGAGAATGAACGGGAACCAGTCGGAAATATCGCGAACTGGCAGATCAGGCACCCAATAGGGTATAGCCAGACTGAAGTATATAACCATTTAGCTGGCAGAAACAACCGTTAGTACGAAAAGAGGGCAGGGCGCTGAATAGAGGGGAATGGCGGCCTCTTGAGTAGGTTATGCCTGATCTGTGCAATGGAAGTCGAGGCGGCACTGGCATGGATGCCTGTGCCGCGCAGCCAGGGATGGCTTTGCTGTCCTTCGGTGGCCAGTGAGTTGAGCAAGCCGGGAGGGCAAAGGGACAATACAGGGATGTATTGTGCTTGCCCGGACGGTTTGCGTGTTATGCGCTGTGGCCGGTTGAGTGGTTAAGCTTCTGAGTAGGAGGCAGTTGAGCTATGCGTTGGAAGTCGAGGCAGCACTCACACGGACGTGTGTGTTGCGCGGCCCAGGGACGGCTCATGCACGGGTGTTATGGAGTAGGGCGGCTTGAGCAATTCGGGAGGGAGTGTTTAAAAGCGGACAGGGACGTTTGCTTTTAAGCCGACCGGACGATTTGCGGGTTAGCACTACTACTCTTAGGCCGATGCTCTTAGCCGTCTCCACAATGCCTGAAGAATCACTTCAGAAGCATCATCCGGATGAACAGAATTGTATAACTCGTTATTGTTACACGAGGCCAGCAATTTACTCCCTTGCTCATGCAGCCCAAAAGCATTCCGGATTGCCATGCCCAGGCCAAAGTGCAAATTGATCAAGCCTTCTTCCTGCATGGCAGCAATGGCGAGTTTCTGTTCGCCGTCCAGGATCATCATTAGCCGGTCAACGGCTTCGTCAACAGTTTCCGGATGCTGAAGGTTGTGGTGAAAATCGTCTGACCAATTTTTAATCAATTTAACTCCAGCTCTTAATTGATGAGCTAATGAATGGGTTTGTTGCAAAGTAATGACAGGGTTATCCACAGATTTTGTGGATAAATTCACTTGGGTGTCTTGTCCATGAACAGCAAGCCATAGCGAACCACATTGCGGCCGCCGGCTGGCGTCAGGTTAATTTCCATTTCCTTCAAAGCTCTGCTGATGACTTCGGCGTAACCGATCCGGCCTTGGCCGGTATCGTTCATCAAAGCCATGAGCCGGTTCAGACGCTGTTTGTCGTCTTTATCCAGCCAACAGCTCACTCGGGAGTCACCGCTCCTATTTTTGGCTTTCCGGTAATGTTGTTGTCTTTCTCGATTTGTCGTAGCCATATTCTGTTACTGGTAATAGGCGACTTTGTTACCGCTAACGGCAGTAGTTAGTCATTTTGAATCTTAGCCTTTATTCCGGATTTTGCCAATTTTGGTTTGAGATCGGCCAAAAACGACAGTATATTTACTAAAACAAATGTTTTCGTAATTTTATAGTTTCCCTGCATTGGTTTTTTGTGTTTTCGCCATCCTGAATAGGCTTTTTTTTGCTTTCAATCTAGTTTTTTACGTTTTTGCATTTTAAGTTGTCTGCTATAAAATAGTAATTTTAGTAAATTAATTTTCCGGCTGCCGGCGAGAAAAATCTCGATCAGGTTTCCAAACGCGGCAAGGAGTGAGGATGGCCAACACCATTGAATTGAAGTTCGACAAGACCAAGAAAGAATTTCTGGAGTTCCTGAAGTACACCAAGGGCCATGCCAGCACCACTTGTTACAACTACAACTCCGACCTGAATATCTGGATCGGCTGGTTGAGCGAGGCGGATCACGATTGGCGCAAGTGCGGACCGACCGATGTTGAGAAATTCGTCAGCCATTTAACCCGGCAAGGGGTAGGGGCGCATGCCGTCGCCCGCAAGATTTCCTGCCTAGCCACCTTTTACAAATGGGCCAAGCGCAACGACCAGGTGCAGGAAGACCCCATTTACCAAATCGATAAACCCAAGCGTCCGCGGCGGATACCGGTCTGGCTGGAACAGGACGAACAGGACGTATTCATGAAGGCCACCCGCAACTATGACGACATTCCGGATAACATTTATGGCCGCAGCCGGCAATCGGCCATCAAGATTCGCCAGCGCTACGAGCTGCTGTTTGAGCTGATCCAAAAATCCGGACTGCGCATCAGCGAGGCCTTGAGTCTGAAAGTGTCCGATATAAGGGTGCTAGACGGCGTGGCCAAGCATGTCCGGGTAATAGGGAAGGGTAACAAGGAGCGCCTGGTGCCGCTGCCGGAGGCCTTCGGGCGAGTGTTGGCGGTAACCATTGCTGACAAGTACCGCGACGAATTTTTGTTCGCCAAGAAGTCCGGCGGCCGGCCGATTGGGCAGCATGCGGTCCGTGCCTATTTAAAGAAGCTGGTGGAAAAATCCGGCGTCCAGAAGAAAATCACTCCGCACAAGCTCCGCCATACTTACGCCACGCGGTTGCTGGAAAAAGATGTGCAGTTGGTCGACATTCAGGCCTTGCTAGGCCATGAAAGCATCGCTACGACGCAGATTTACACCCATGCTGGACAGGAGCGGTTGAGCAAGTTGGTGGCGGATATTTAACAGGGGCATTGTGTATGACGGATAAAGTCAGCCCAGAAGTGCGCAGCCGCATAATGGCGAGCATAAAAGGTAAGGACACAAAGCCAGAAATGGTAATCAGGAGAGCCTTACATGCGCTTGGTTTTCGTTACAGATTGCACGTTAAGAATTTGCCTGGGTGTCCGGATATGGTATTGCCAAAATATAGAGCTGTGATTATGGTAAATGGATGTTTTTGGCATGGGCATGGTTGCCAAGCGCATAATAAACCAAAAAGCAGAGTTGATTACTGGGAAGAAAAAATATCTAAAAATCAGGCTAGAGATGAACAAAATAAAAAACGACTCCATGAATTAGGCTGGAGAATCGCTACCATTTGGGAGTGTGCCATATTTGGGAAAACAAAAATAACGACTGATGAAATTGCGAAATATATAGCCGAATGGATAAACAGTGAAGATACCGAGCTTATACTAGTAGCTAGGAAATGACATTATCAAATGCATTGCGAGCCTTTACAAATCGCCTATAATTTTGACTAATTACTGTCTAATATATCGTTATATTCTATAAACAGTTTTAATAATACATATGCAAGCTTAATCTCTTCTTCCATTAGATCATAACTTGATAAGTCATAGTAATACTCGTAAACGTTTATTTCATATTCAGTACCTACACTTCCAAGTTTTATAAGCGAATTTCCCTTATAACTTTCATCCTTAGGGAGTATTAATAAGGCAATTTTGGCATTGTAGCTTAAAGCGTGGGAAATAACCTGATAGCGGTCAGTATCTTTTGATTTTGTTTTATATTTTGCGTCTGCTATTATTTTAGTATTTTTACCTATTTTCAATATAATATCGGGCTTTGCGTCACCTTTCCCAATACTTGGTTGGTTATACAATTTTTTTCGACCTTCTTTATTTCCATCAAGAATAATTGTGTTTGCTGGAAAAATTTCTCTGTGAAATCTAATAGAATTTAAAAGATATTTTTCGAAAGTCGCTGCCATATCAAGGGTGAACGAGTTCAGCTCAAGATCGTCCCCGTCTTCGTCAAAACTAACGCCAATTCTATTGACAATTAAGCGGCAAATTTCACATATATTGATATAGTATTTTCTAAGTGCAGTTACTTTATCGCTTTCT
>SXGU01374545.1_pt1 | contig 27870 bp, 13 predicted proteins | sample 3174531 | NCBI WGS metagenome assembly SXGU01 (sample SAMN11356863, study PRJNA531348) | freshwater metagenome | isolation source: freshwater sample F1-140 | place: China: Fuxian Lake, Yuxi | collected 2017-12-25 | reverse complement strand
GGTCGCGCGAAAGCACAGACTTGTCACTGACGCTCGCAACCGCTCGCGGCTTCCAGACTCGCCCTGAAGAACTGCAACTTCCGCATCGCCGATGCCGCGCGCGCGCGTTCTGCCCTGGCCGGCGTCAGCCTCCAACCCATGTCGCGCCCACCGATCGAGCCCGCGTCCAGTTCCAGGCGGGCGGCGGCGCGCCGGACCACGGCCGCGAGGCCAGGACGACGAGCAGGCTCGACTCGCGCTGGCACAGGCGGTCGACCAGTGCCCAGGAGGCTGCGTCGAGCCATTGCGCGTTGTCGATGGCGAGCACCGTTGGCGCATTGCCGAGGTGGGCGTTCAGCACCCTGCACAGGAAGTCGGGCGTCGCGGCTGCGCGGACGTCCTCGGGCATGTCGGCGACCAGCGCGCTCTTCGGCATGCGCAGCGAAAGCACGGCGTCCAGCAGGGCGCTCAGTTCATCGAGCGGGGGCTCGAGCCCGTCGATCGCGGCCAGTGCCTCGAGCCGGCCGAGCACGTGCTGCCGTGTTAAGTCGCCGTCGCCCGCAGAATCGGATGCGGGTTCGAACAGCCGCTCGAAGGCGGCATGCCATGCGTGCAGTGGCACCTTGGTCTCCAGCGAGTCGCCGCTGGCATCGAGTACCTGCACCCCGCGTGCGCGGGCCTCGGCGCAGACGGTGTCGATGAGCATCGTCTTCCCTGTGCCGGCGTCGGCCTCGATCACCACGGTGCCGGTGGCCGCACCACCGACGAGCGCGTCGAGGCGTGCCGACAGCGTTGCCCGCTGCGCCATGCGCCCGACCATCGGCGCTGTGTCCTGCCGCATGCGCGCCGTCGGCGCGCCGACGATCGGTGCTGCGATGGGCGCCGCCTTGCCCTTGAGCACCAGCGGCTCGAGGTGGGTGAAGTGGAAACGGGCCGCTGCGCGCGTGCGCGCATCGCAGAACACGGCGGAGACGCCCGACTTCGCAGCGGCCTGCATCAGCCGCGCCGCGAGGTTCACCGTGTCGCCGATCACGGTGTACTCGCGGCGGTCCGCGTTGCCCAGCTCGCCACAGAACACGCGCCCCGTTGCCACGCCGATGGACACCGGCATGCCGGCCTCCGCGAGCGCATCGAGCATCGCCCGTGCCGCGTGCAGGCCGCGCGCGGCGTCGTCCACGTGCGACAGCGGCGGCAGGCCCAGGACGGCCACCAGCGAGATGCCCTTGTCGTCGATGCTCAGCTTGTTGACGCTGCCCTCGAAGCGATAGAGCGCCTGTTGCAGCGACGCCATCGTGACCGGTGCGACCGCCACCGGGGTGGTCGGCGTGATGCCAGGCAGGTTGACGAACAGCACGGTGACGTTGCGCAGCTCGCCGAGCCAGGCGGTCTGCCCGGCCAGGATCCGCGCGCGCACCGCTGCGGGCAGGTGCGACTGCACGGCGGCCACTGCACCGGGCGCGGCCAGCACCCGGCCGCCGCTGACGGCTGCGCTCGGGTGCAGCGCGTCCCCAAGCAGCCATGCGGAAGGCGCGATGCGCGTGCCACGGCCGATGTCTCCGGCGCGGCGCCACGCGCGGTGGGTGATGATGGCCTGGGTGGGGCTGGCGAACTCGCTGACCTCACCTGCGGCGAGGATGGGCGTGCCGACGACCAGCGTCTCTCAGCGCGCGAGCATGCCGCCCAGCGGCGGGAACCGCACCTCGGCGCAGCTGATGCAGATGCGCAGCATCAGCGCCCGCGCCGTGTCCGATGCGGCGTTGCGCAGCGCCTCCTGCATCCGTGGTGCGGCGGTGATCGCGTGCCGCACGGCGTCGCGCAGGCCACCGTCGCCGGCACCCCCCGGTTGCGTGCGGAACAGCACCAGCATCGCGTCGCCGGCGAACTTCACCACGTCACCGCCGTGGGCGTGGACGATCTCGATCAGCGCGCCGAAGGCCTCATTGAGGATGGCGACCAGCTGCTCGACGTTGCCGTCGGCGAGCGGCTCGGTGGGCCGGGTGAAGCCCGAGATGTCCGCGAACAGCACGGCGGCCTCGAAGGTCGCCTCCGCGGGCTGCCCGCCGTCTGTGCCCGAGCCGAGGCTCGACAGCAGGATCGATGGCAGGTAGCTGCACATCGCGCGGTCGACGGCGGAGAGCGTTGGTGCGGTCATCTCGACCCCGTTCCCGGGCGTGTTCCCAGGGATGCAGACGTGGGCACGGGCGTGCGCCTAGCGCACGTTGGTCTGGCCGCCATCCACGGGGATCATCTGCCCGGTGATGAATCGGGAAGCATCCGAAGCGAGGAACACCATCACCGGCCCCAGGTCGCGGTCCGGATCGCCGTACTCCTGGCCGAGTGCGATGCTCTCGCGGTTGCGCCAGTAGCTCGCGGTGCGCTGCGCCTCGTCCGCGCGCGCCATCGCCTCCAGGTACATCGGCGTTGCCATTGCCGGCAGGATCGCGTTCACGCGCACCTTGTCTGCGCCCCATGTGCCGGCTGCGGTGCGCGTCCATGCGTGCACTGCGCCCTTGGCGGCGGAGTAGGCAGCGGCAGTGGGTTCGGCGCGCTGCCCCGAGATCGAGCCGAAGTTGATGATTGAGCCGCCGCCGGCTTGCCGGATGTAGCGCCAAGCGACCTGGTTGGTGAGCATGGTGCCGCGCACGTTCACCGCGAACATCAGGTCCCAGTCCTCCACGCTCACGTCGCCGGCATCCGACGAGCGCTGGATTGCGGCCGGATGGGCGAGGGTGTCGAGACCGCCGAGCCGCTGCACGGCCTCCGCGAAGGCGGCCTCGACACTGCCGCGATCCGCGATGTCCACGTGCAGGTAGTCGGCCGTACCCGGGCCCTGGGCGTTCGCTGCGGCAGCGACACTCCTCCCTGCATCGTCGCTCACGTCCATGCCGATGACGCGCGCGCCGGCGCTGACATAGGCGCGTAACGTGGCTGCGCCCATCCCGCGTGCGGCACCCGTGACGATGATGCGCTTGCCGGTGAGTTCCATCGTTCGTTGCTCCTGTGTGCTGCTGGTGTGTGTCGTGCGAAGTCTGATGCGATTCTGGAGCGGATGCAGTGGTGGATGTAGGGCAGCAAGTGCCTCGGCGATGCCCGCTTGCGGCGCATCACAGGCGCTCAGTCGATCGCGCCCTGCGCGCCGTGCCAGGCCTGGAACATCAGCACCGACCACAGTTGCGGTGTCCAGGCGCGCTTGCCGTCGAGGTGCTCGCGCAGGTAGGTGCGGACCGCGCGCGCGTCCAGCAATCCATGACGTGCGAGCGCCGAGGGCGACAGCAGGTCCTGGGCCCAGTCGCGCAACTCGCCACGCAGCCAGTGTTCCACGGGTACGGTGAAGCCCTGCTTTGGCCGCTCGACGAGCGCAGCGGGCACGTACTCGTGCAGCAGCGTACGAAGCAGCCACTTGCCGCGGCCGGCGCGTACCTTCATGCGCATGGGCAGCTGCCAGGCGAACTCCACGAGGCGGTGATCGAGCAGCGGCACGCGCGCCTCGAGGCTCACGGCCATGGACGTGCGATCGACCTTCGCGAGAATGTCGCCGGGGAGGTAGTGCGTGAGGTCCTCGGCCATCATGCGCTCGGCGAGCGTTGCGGCGGCTGACGCGAGAGTGAATCGATGTGCGGCTGCGGGCGGCAGATTCGAACGCACATCAGGCGACAGCACGTCGTCTGGCACCGGCCACCACGAGCTCAGGCTCGCGTACAGCGAGGCCTCATCGTCAAGCACCAACCTGTCCGCCAGCTTGTGCATGCGGTCGCCGAGTCGCTGCGCCGTGATGCGTGCGGGCAGCAGGTGGCCCAACGCGTTCCATGCGCCGGTGGGCGCGGTGCGTACGCCCGCAGCAATGCCCCTGCGCAACCAGTGCGGCAACTGCGCCTGCTGGCGTGCAAGTCGTTCGGTGAGCGCATAGCGCGCATAGCCCGCGAACAGCTCGTCACCGCCATCGCCCGACAGGCTGACGGTCACATGCTGGCGCGCAAGCTTGGACACCAGGAACGTCGGGATCAGTGACGAATCCGCCATGGGCTCGTCGAGCATCCCCGGCAGCTTCGGAATGAGGTCGAGCGCATCCTGCGGTGTCGCGGTGAGCTCGGTGTGCACGGTGCCGAGGTGCGCAGCCACAGCGCGTGCGTGCGCTGCCTCGTTGTAGCGCGCCTCGCCGAAGCCGATGGTGAAGGTGCGCACGGGTCGCGACGCCAGCCGCTGCATCGTCGCGACGATGATGCTGGAGTCGATGCCGCCGGAGAGGAACGCGCCGCGCGGCACGTCTGCAACCATCCGCATGCGCACCGAGTCGTCGAGCAGCGTGCGCAGTTGCGCAATCGCTTCGCGATCGTCAGGCACGCGCGGTGCGGCAAGTCCCGCAAGTGCTGCCGACAGCACGCTCCAGTAGCTCGACTGGTCAATCGTGAAGCCCCCGTCGTCGCGGAGCGTGATGCACACGTGTTCGCCAGGCGAGACCTTGCGCACGCCGCGCAGGATGGTGGCCGGCGCCTGCACGTAGCCGCGCTGCAGGTAGTCACGCAGCGCGGCGGCATCGACGCCGCCCGTCGCGAGCGGACCAAGCCGAAGCGCATGCAACTCGGAAGCAAAGGCGAGTCGAGTGTCGCCGTGTGTACACCAGTAGAGCGGCTTCTCTCCGAGCCGGTCGCGCACGAGGTGCAGGCGGCGCTGGCGGCGATCGAAGAGCGCAATGGCGAACATGCCGTTCAGCCGCGGCAGCGTGGCATCGACACCCCAGGCGTCGCAGGCGGCGAGCAACACTTCCGTGTCCGAGTGGCCTCGCCAGTCGGGCGCGCTTCCCGCGCACTCGAGCTCTGCCCGGATCGCAGCCAGGTTGTAGATCTCGCCATGGACGACCACGACGTGCCGCGAGGAACCGGACAGCATCGGCTGCGCGCCGGCCGGCGACAGGTCGACGATCGACAGCCGACGATGCCCGAGCGCGATGCCACTCGCCTCGTCGTGCCACTGGCCCTGCCCATCTGGCCCGCGGTGGCGGAGGGCATCTGTCATGCGGCGCAGCTGCGCAGCCACGGCGTCCGCGGAGAGCGAGCGATCGAGGAATCCGGCGATGCCGCACATCAGGGAGCTGCCCGCGAGAGGACGGTATTCACGATGCACTGTGCGAGATGCGCACAGGAAGCACCACGGCGTGCACAGGGCGTCTCTGAAAACAGTGCTGAGCACTCTGCATGCGTGGAGCACTGCGCCCGGCAGTGCATCGTGCTTTGCGTTCCCATGAGATGCGATGTTAGCGCGCCGTAGCTTCCATTGGCAGCACAGTTTCCACGTGGAAGCGGCTGTTGGCGTGCTCCTTCCTGCCTGGCTGGTGCTCGCAGGTGCGACCCGGGATGCACGCCACTCCCCACGCGGGGCAAGCAGTGCATGTTCTCTCCCCCGAATGAAGTAGTTCGCGCGCCGCGGTGACGTGGAGTGCACGCGTGCGCACTTGACCGGTGACATCGCTCGACGTCTTCACGTTCCTCTCTGGTCGCTCGCCGCGCATCGAAGTATTGCGCGACTTACCCGAAAGCGGTGATTCGCGAGTTCATGCCGGGCTGACAGAGTCCACACGTGCGGTTGCAGCGGGCAGGAGTGCCCTTGCTGTGCAACGCGCACGGTGAGCAGGGAGTGCTGAAGGACCCAGGGGTGTCCAGCTGCCTTTTGCCAGGTGCCGCGCGGGCACCAGGGGAAGGCAATGGTGGCTGGCAGGCAACGAAGTCCGATGACAGCGATGGTTCGAACCACAGGTATTCGGGCCCGCCCATGCGCAAAGGACAAGACACACGAGCGATGACTTCCAGACCAGGAGAGGGAAACGAAATGTCACGAGCAAGCAAGAACAAGCGATCCGCGAAGCAACGCCAGACGCAGGTGGAACGGCGCGGTCGCGCAACGAGCACGGCGGCTCCGCCGTCGCAATCCCGAATCGAATCGTCCATGCAGGTCACCTGGCCGGTGATCACACTGTCGTTGCTGACCCTGGTGCCGCAGGCGGCATGGGGCGACTGCATCGAGGCACCGCCGGCGACGGTCGCGAGCCCGATCACCATCACCTGCACCGGCCCGAGCGTCTTGCCCACGCTCAACGTACCGGGCCCGACGGGCGGCATCGCGACCGGTTCGACCGTGCGCATGCAGTCAGACGCAGTGCTCGGCGGCAACGGCATCAGTGCCACCGCAGATGCCGACCATGGCCCGCTCGAGATCGTCAACGCCGGCCGCATCGAGCCTGCGGGCACCAGTGCGATCGATGCGACCGGCCAGGGTAGTGCGGGCGTGCGCATCACCAACAGCGGCGTGGTGCTGGGCAGCACGAGTGTCGAGGGCTTCGCCGACACGACGCTGGTGAATGCAAGCGGCGCGACCATCAGCGGTGCCGTGGCACTGGATGCCATCCGCGTTGAAGCGGAACGCGCGCCGGATGAGGCACTGTCCAATCCGACAGGTGTGCGCAGCACGTCCACCGTCACTGCCACCGGCGGTGAAGCGACCCTCGAGAACGCAGGCGCGATCGATGCCGGCTCGGCGTCCGTGCTCGTTTACGGGCTGGAGGGCGCAACGCTCACCAATCGTGGCTCGGTCGAGGGTGACATCATCGCCGGGGTCGTCGAGGGCATTGCGGAGAACGACAGCGCGGTGGCGCGCCGCACCGTGATGGAGACCACGTCCTCGAGCGCCACTGCCGATGGCGTGACCACCGTGAGCGAGCGCGAAACCACGGTGACGACCGAGAGCGCAGCTTCCGCGCGCGCCGACGCGGCGCTGGTGAACGCCGGCAACGCCACGATCGACGCGCGCACGATCGCAGGTGCGCGCAGCGAGCTCGGCGACACGCGCGTCGAGAACGCCGCTGGTGCGTCGATCACGGCGCGCGCGCTCGTCTTCTCCGGTGCACTGGACGGGATCCTCACCGACGAACGCCGCGAGTCCGCCACGACGACGGTCGAGACGGTTGTCGGCGCGCAGACGCGTCGCGTGCAGACCGTCATCGATGCATCCTCGCGGTCACAGCGGGCAGCCGAAGCGAATGCCACGCTCGAGAACGCAGGTGTGATCACCACGCCCGAGGTCTTCGTGCTTGCGGAGGGTGGCGGTGACGCACTGCTGGAGAACGCGGCCGAGATTCGTGCCGACGCCGGCGGCTTCGGCCAGTCGTCGCTGGTAGTCACTTCGCGGACGCAACTCGTCGACACTGCCAGCAGCACGACCGTGGTGACCACCACGCCTGACCTGGCTGCGCCTGCAGCACAGTCCGTCGAGACCGACCGCGAGTCCCAGTCCAACGCCCGCTCGGTCGGGGCAGATGCGCTGCTGCGGAATGCCGCGAGCGGGAGCATCGACGCAAGGGTGTTCCTGTCTGCGGATGGTGATGCTGCCCTGGAGAACGCTGGCACGATCGTGGGCCCGCGCGTCGATGTGACCACCGCCGGCGTCACTAACACTGCGGCCACCTCGATGACGCATGAGGAGCGCACCTTCGATGGCACGAATCCGGTGCCCACGGTGCGCTCGACGCGCGCGGACACCTTCTCGCAGCAACAGGGCGCGGGTGGCAGTGCACGGCTCGAGAATGCGGAGACCGGTCGTCTCGGCACCGATGCCGAGCGCATTGGCCAGGTTCGGGTGGAAGGCGACGCGGGTGCAGAACTCGTGAACGCAGGCGAGGTGCGTTCCAGCACCACGCTCGAGGTGGTCTCGCGCGGGCAGTGGAACCGTGACGTGCGTACGGAGGCGAGCAGCGCCTCGCGCCCGACCAGTGTCACCATCACGAATCCCGATGCAGAGACCCGGGTGGAACGGACGCAGGCCGCGAATGCGAGCTCCAGCGTGCAGACGCAAGCGATGGCGGTCGAGCAGGGTGCTGCCACGCTGCGCAACGACGCTGGTGGCCTGCTGGCGATCGACGGCGACATCAACGTGACTGCCGGCACTGGCGCGCGCGTCGCGTCCGTGTTCGAGTCCGGCTCGGATACCGTGCTCGACCAAACGGTGACCACGCGTGTGGTGCCGGGCGACGAGACCGCAGATCCCGTGGTCGACGTTCGCACCGAGACGGTCGTGAGTGACCAGCGGGGCGCTTCGCGCTCCGCGACCAGCACCGATGGGGTCTTCTCCGGCGGTGCGGCCCTGCTCGAGAACGAAGGTGACATCGACGCCCTGCGTGATGTCAATGTTCGCGGCGAGCGCGGTGCGCGGCTGGCCAACAGCGGCGCCATCGAGGCGGATGACCTCATCGTGTCCGGGGCTGCCGGCGTCGACCTGACGACGCGCATCGAGTCCAGCAGTGCGACCCCTGACGCGCAAGTGGACACGCGGCGCGTGACCACGACCTCCGTGCCGACGGCAGGCGCATCGACGGCCACCATCGTGGACAGCGGCCGAACGGAGAGCGTGCTCTCCAACGTCGCCTCCGCACAGGTGACTGCGCGGCGTGCCGTGTCTGGCGATGCAGTCGTCGAGAACTCAGGCTCCACGGTGTTGGGCGGCCAGCTGCGCGTATCTGCGGGTGAGACGCTTGCCGAGCGTCGTTCGTCCAGCAGCTTCGAGCAGCAGCGCGCCCATGTGGACGAGGACGTGACCTCCATCGAGCGCGGCCTGGACAGCGCCTTCCAGGGGGCGACAGAGGACACCGACGCGACGCTGTCGTCGTCGACCATTGCGGCGTCGGGGAGCGGTGTCGCTGCCACGGCGCGCGTGGACAACTCGGGCGTGCTGCAGGTGGCGCGCACGATCGACGTGACCTCGACCGGGGGCGGCGATGCCGCGTTCACGGCCACGACCCCAGGTGCTCGCACCGAGTCGCAGGCAGTCTCTGTCGATGCGCGCACGCGGCGCGTGGTGGAGGCGAGGGGCGAATCCCAAGGCGAGAGCAACCGAACCGTCCGGAACGAGTTCGACGAGCGTTCGACCGACAATGGCGAGGGCAACGAGACGTTCGCCACGAACGGCGTCGTCGAGACGCTCGTGCAGACCTCGAGCGCGTCGAGCAGCCTCGACATCGAGCGGGACATCGGGGGTGCCGCACAGTACGGCAACGAGGGCGAGGCCCACGTACTTGGTGCGTTGAACGTTCGTGGCAATCGCAGCGCCGGGATGACGGCGGGCGTCGGCTCCACGACGGTGGTGCGCGACGACATCGTCGTCGAGGCAGTGAACGTGACCCGCACCACCACGTCGCTCGGTGCGTCCGAATCCGAGAGCAGCGACCAGCAGTCGCTCGACGAGCGCGAAACGCTTGACGTCGATGGCTTCAGTGCGGAGTCCACGCGCGAGCGCGTGCTGACGTCGCGCTCGAGTGATGCCTCGAGCACCAGCGCGTCCTCGACCGTGGAACGTGCCGGGGCCAGCGTGGTGCTGGACGGTGCGCTGTCGGCGCGGTCGATCCGCGTGCAGGGGAGCGATGGCGCGGTGGTGCGCAATGGCACCGCGGCCACCGATGCAGCGCAGGACCTGCGTGGCACACAGCTCACCGTGAGTGCGTCCGGTTCGGCAGCGGTCTCGGCGAGCGACGTGGCGAGCACGTCGGCGCGGGACTTCTCGGAGGAGGAGACGATCGAGTCCTCGTTCCCGAGTGCCGGCATGGCGCGCGTTGAGTCACATCTGACGAGCGAGGATGTGCGGGCGGCGACGAGCAGCCGCAGCACGACCGTTGGCAACGCGGCCGTTTCGGGCGACGCGCTGCTGGAGAACGGCGCGCGGATGCAGTTCGGGTCGGTGTCGGTTGCAAGCGGCGGCACTGCGTCGTCGGATCGGACCACCGACACCAGCTCGAGCTCGACCCGGCGCATGCTGGATCGGACGCGCGTGGACGAGGGAGCATCGAGCACTACCGCGGAGACCGTTGATGAGTCGAGTGACGGCACGACGGCGCTCGCTCGCTCGCTCGCGCAGTCGGGCGTCGTCGGCAATGCCACGGTGGTCAACGCTGGCGAACTGCTGGCGCCCAGTGTCAGCGTGAGCTCGACCGGGGGTGGCAACGCCTCCCTGCAGAACAGTGGTCGGCTGACTGCAACCTCGCCGTCGTCGATTGCCGTCTCGGCCAACGGGACGGTGACCAATGGCAGCTCGAGCTCGACGGCACGCACCCAGGTGGTGAGCAGCGATGTCTCGGACTCCGAGGCAAGCGACGAGGATGTCTTCGAGTCCACCACCACGCGTACTGACCGCGCGAGCTCCAGCTTCACCACGACCGACATCGGTGGCGATGCGACGCTGGTGAATACTGTGGCCGGCGTGATCGGGCACCAGGTCGGCACCGAGGTGGATCTCGTGAACGTGCAGGCACGCGACGAAGCTCGCCTGCAGAACCAGGGCCTGATCGACGCGGACGCAACGGTCCGTTCGGTGGGTCGTGCCTCGAGCGAAGAGACGGGCAGCCAGTTCGATGCCGTGTCGACCCAGCGCGTCGTTGGTAACGGCGAGACGTCGTTCTCCTCGACGAGCACGCGTGTGTCCTCGGCCGCGAGCGAGTCGAGCTCGGTGGCAGGCAGCGCCACGATCGCGAACGGCGCTTCCGCGCGCGTCAAGGGCGAGCTGACGGCCCGCTCCGAGGGCGGTGCGTCGATCGTCAACGAGGGCTATGCCCGCCGCCTCACTGCCTCGTCGGGGGGGCGACCAGGGTGGTACGGCAGCCACGTCTTCGTCGAGCCGCACGGAGCTGACCTCGGAGGTGAGCGATGAGCGGGGCGAAGGAGGCGAAGGCCGGGCGTTCACTCAGGAGAACCGCGAGCTGCGGACCTCCGAGAGCGAGACCCGCGGCGTGCGAGCAGCGGCGGAGGTGACCAACAGCGGCGTGGTTGCACCCTTCGAGCTGCGGGACTTTCCGGGCGCGGTGGAAGCCGGGCGGATCGAGTCCTCGACCCTGCTGTCCAGCGTGATCGGTGGCGACGCGGCGACGCTTCGCAACACTGCGACCGGCACCATCATCGGCAACCTGTCGGTGCGGGCGACGGCGCAGGACAGCGCATCCAGCACCACCATCCGCAGTGATTCGGACAGCACGTTCGACGTCCCGGCCAACAGCTTCTCGCAGGGGTCGCAGGTGGACCGCGTCGAGACCGTGCTGCACAGCGAATCGAGCGTGGTGGGTGGCACGGCGCGCGTGAACAACGCGGGTGCCATCGGCCTCGAACTCGAGGCCCCGGGCGGTGGCCGCCCGGCATCCAACCTCGGTGGCGTGGTGGATGTCGCGGGCGGCAACGTGGCGGTGGACAACAGCGGCGTGGTAGCCGGCGTGCTCACCGCACGCGGTGTTGCCAGCGACGCCAGCACTGATCGCACGACGGTCATCGACAGCCGGCAGCCGTTCGGCGACGGCATCACGGGTGCCACTGTCACGAGCACTCAGGTGACCGAGACGGTGCGTAGTGGTGACGGCGACAACGGTGCCATCTCCGTGAACAACACGGGGACGCTGCTGCGTGGTGTACGCATCGACGGGCGCGGTACAGGCGAACTCACCTTCGACAACTCGGGCGCACTTGGCGACGAGAGCCGCGGCATCGTGGCATTCGTGGAGCTCAGCAACCTGGGTGGCCGGGACGTGGCCACGACCGAGCGCGAGATCATGACCACGCGCGATCCGGTGGAGACGGTGACCACGCTCGAGGAGACGGTGAACTCCAGCCGTGAGGTGTTGATGAAGGACGTCGCGTTCCAGAACGGGCGCGAGGTCAACGCCAGCTTCTCGCTGAACGGCGGCAATGCAGCCTTCTCGAATGCTGCATCCGGGCAGGTGGGCGGTAGCGTGACGGTGGACGCACTGGTGGACCGTGGGGCGACCTCGGCCACCGTGACAACCCGCCGGACGACTGCCGTGACGCTGGGCACGGGTGTGTCGCAAGTGCGTTCGGAGGACGTGACCGAGCACCGCGAGGAGCATGCGGTGGGCGGCGATGCGTCTGTGACGAACGCAGGTTCGATCGCTGGCGGCGTGACCGCAGTGGGCCTGACCTCGGCAGCGGTGGACAACGGCGATGGCGCCAGCATCGACGGGAGCGTCGTTGCGGTCTCGCGTTCCCGCGACCGCGTGCGTGATGCGAACACGGCCGACGGCTTCAGCACCAGCCAGACCACGGTGGGTGGCGTTGCGTCGGTGGTGAACGCAGGTTCGATCGGCGCGAACACGGGTGGCTCGATCACGGCCTTCGGTGCGGCACAGTCGCACGTGAACAACGACGGCGTGGTCGGTGGTGGCATCACTGCCGGCAGCCGTGCGGAGCACGACTGGGTCAACACCGTGAACGACGAGGCGGTGGCCGGGCCGGAGGTGACCTACGCGGCAGCAGCGTCGATCCCCGAAGGAGTGAGCCTGTTCGACCCGTTCTCGCATGCGGCGGTGGCGGCGCTGGGGGAGGACGGTGATGTGGTTCGCCGCGCCGGTGATGCGCTGCTCGGTAGCGCCTACGTGTGGAACGAGTTCCAGGTGGGCGGTGACGTGCAGGTGGGCAGCCTTGACCTGAGCGTGCTGGTGAACGACGGGGTGATCGACGACGACGTCGCGATGGCGGCCTTCGCGCCGCGACCGGAGTCGGAAGGCGAGGATGGCGACGGTGCCGGGTTCGTCGACGGCGAAGGTGGCATGAACCTGTTCGTGAACACCGGGATCGTGCGTGGCGACGTCCTGTTCGGGGGTGCGCAGCGCACCGAGAATGCTGCGTCCAGCAGCTTCCCGGGTGCTGGTGCGCGTGCGCAGGTCGGCGGCGACTCGCTGTTGGTGATGGCGGCCGGCTCGAGCGTGCTCGGTGCAGGCGGCAACACTGGCGCGAGTTCGGCAGGTGGTGACTGCGGCGAGGACACGGCGATCTGCTTCGATGTGGATGGCAGCCGCAACACGCTGCGCGTCGGCGCGGGCGCACAAGTGGGCAGTTCGGGGCTCGAGGGCTCGGGCGGCATCCGGCTGGGCGGCTTCGACTCCTCGAACCTCGTGCAGGTCGGCACGGGCGCGCGGATCCTCGGCGACATCTCGGGTGCGACCGATGCGCTTGGGGAAGATCGCAGCGACACGCGGCTCGAGTTCGACGTGGATGCGAACGGTGCCACCGAGTACAGCCATGCGACGCACAACGTCGCCTCGCTGGACAAGACCGGTGCGGGTTCGCTCGTGCTGAACCGGTTCGTGGAGCGGCAGTCCGCAGCAAGCGACCTGCAGGCGTTCTCGCATGACATCGACCGTGTCGGCGTTGCGGCGGGCACCCTCGTGGTGGGCAAGTTCGTGGTGACGGGTGGCAGGGTGGTGCCGCTGTCGGAGTTCCTCGGGAACACGACGGCATTGCCGGCGCTGCCCTACTTCGGTGACCCGAACGCGGTGGTGAGCACGCTGGCGGACCTCGATCGTGACTACCACGTGTCGCTCGATGGCGACCTGGACGTCGCGAGCGCCGGGACGCTGATGGGTGAGCTGTCGATGACCGGCGATCTCACGAACGCAGGCAGGCTGGTGCCCGGCACGCTGGTGCAGCGGGCAGACGGCCCGCTGAGCAACCTGACGAGCGCCAACGACCAGCTGGTGGTGCACGGCGTGTTGCATGCGGAGGGCGACTTCGAGCAATCGGCGAGCGGGCAGAGCGTGGTGTATGCGCGGCCGCCGTTGGGTCGCACTGTGTCGCTGCCTGATACCCAGGTGCCGGAACTCGGTTCGCCGCCGGTGTTCCAGCTGAGGGTGTCGCCCTGGGCACCGGTGACCGATGCCAGCCTGGCGACGAGCCGCATCGTGGTAGACGGTGACGGCACGATGGCGGGCCGTCTGGAAGTGCTCACTGCCGAGAACGCGCTCTACCGAGCGGGTGATCGGTACGACTTCCTGGACGTGGCCGGTAGCGCGAACACCGCGGGACTCAGCGTGACGGCGCCGGGCAGCAGCGCGCTCGTGAGCTTCACGCCGACGACGCGTGTGGAGGGCGGGCGGACCATCGTCGCTGCGACGGTGAACCGTGCGTCCTACGGCACGGTACTGCCGGCGGGTGAAGGCAACCGCCAGACGCTCGCCGAGATGCTGGACGATAGCGTGGCCGAGGTGGTGGATCGCCTGACGGCGAACCAGTTCGACAGCGTGGCCGAGTTCAATGAAGTACAGAACATGGCAACGACGCTGGCGGGCCTCGACCGGATGGCGGGCGTGAACGGTGGTGTGTCGGCCTTCGCCGCTGGCGCGCCGCAGGCTTCGATCACGCAGGCGTTCGATGAGCTGAACGGTGGCGTGCTGCCGACACTGGTGAGCGTGGACCCGGGCCGCAACTTCCTGGGTGCGATCGACCGTCGCATCTCGGGGCTCGAGTTCGGCAGCCGTGGCGATCGCATCAGCCGCGGCGAATCGCCGGCGAGCCTGTGGGCCCAGCCCCTGGGGTGGAACGAGGAACTCGACAGCGACGGCGACTACGTCGGCGTGGATGTCGATGGCCGCGGCTACTCCGTGGGCGGTGACCTGCTGCTGGAGGACGCCGGCGTGCTGGTGGGCTTCGCGGCCGCGAAGACCTCGGCCGACGTCGCCTCCAGCTCGGGCCCAGCTGCAAACGCGGACTACGACTCGCTGGCGCTCGGGACCTACCTGAGCACCAGCATTGGCAACGTGCGGATCGACGGCTCGATTGCGTCCATCAGCTCGGATGTCGAGTCGCGCCGGCAGCTGCCGATGTTCGGGAGTGCGGCAGACGCCGAGTTCGACGTGGATGAGTTCCGCGTTGCACTGGGTGCGAGCTACGACTTCGACCTGGAGAACGGGGCGACGATCACGCCGTCGATCAACTTCATCTACCGCTCGCGTGACGTCGGTTCCTTCAGCGAGGACGGCGTCGGTGGTGTGGGCCTGGTGGTGGACGGTGTCGATGACAGCTTCCTGACGACCTCGCTCGGAGTGTCCGCGCAGCGGTCCTGGCGCTTCGGCGAACTCGCCGTGACGCCGGTGGTCGGCATGCAGGTTCGCTTCGAGGGCGAGGACGCGCCGGAACTGGAGGCGCGCATGCGCGGTTCCGACCAGCGCTTCACGATCGAGGGCGTGCAACGAGACACCGTGTTCATGCCGCACGCCGGGGTGGTGCTGCGGTATGGCAAGGGGGTCGAGGTGTACATCAACGGCAGTGGTGCCTACGGCTCGGACCAGAGCGGCTGGAACGTGCTCGGTGGCATCCGCATCGGGCTGTAGGCAAGAGGCCGCGCGCGCCGGCAGCGGCGCGCGCGGGCAGCGGGGAGTGGGAGGGGAGGCTTCGGCCTCCCCTTTCCTGTTTGTGGCGCCGATGGGCCAGGTGCGATGCGGCGCAGCACGCGTTAGTAGCGGCAGTACTAAGGCTTCCGACGGATCGACTAAGTCGTGGATCCAATCAAGCGCTCGAATCCGCTGCATCCCATGTAAATCAGAGGGTTAGGTTCTGGCATACGGCTTGCCATGTAGGTCTCGAGCCCGGGCATTCGCCGCGAGCCGAAAAACGAAAAGAGCTGGAGGGAACAATGAATACGGACTTTCACGCAAGCGCAGCAGTCGAGCTTGCAGGTGCAGACAGCGACGCAGACGCCCGGCCCACGGAAGTGAACCAGGTCGCCGCGGGGCTGCGCGCGCACATCATCTTCGATCGCTTGCTGCACGTGATCGCGTGTGACGAAGACGCTCGACGGATGGCATCCATGCCCTGGAGCGGGTTGACGATGGTGGATCGCTGCCTGCGTGTGCAGCCAGGTGGTGCCGCCGACCTCGTGGCGTCGGTAGCGTCTGGCGCGCGCACGCTTGCCGCGGCCGGTGCGATCATCCCGCTCCGGAGCCGCTCGCTCGACGCGCGGCTCGTCTCGCTGATCCGCGGCGGTTCGTCGCCACTCGGGCCGCTCTACCTGTTGACGATCGCGCAGCGTTTCCGTATCACCAACTTCGTGGCCCTTGCTCGTCGGCTGGGGCTCTCGATGGCGGAAGCAGGGATCGTGGAAGCGCTCTGCTCCGGCAAGCGCGTCGCGGAGTACGCGCACCAACGGCGCGTACAGACGTGCACCGTGCGAACGCAGCTGAAGAGCATCTACCGCAAGCTCGATGTGCACAGCCAGGTGGAGCTGGTGTCGCGGATGCAGCGGGCAGCGGAAGGGGAGCGCTAGGCGAGGTCGGATGAACGCGGGGGAAGTGGGGCGCGCTTGCGCCCCGCGGAACCCGGCGCCGTTCGCGCATCGCTGCTGCCGCGGACAGGACTGAATGGATTCAGAGGAGAGGGTGAGGTGTCGTCGAAGGAACTCGTGGAGGCAGCGACCGATTTCGAGGCTGCCTCGGGCGTGCTGATCGACAGCGTCGTGCGCATGGTGGGCACGCGACTTGCGGAGGCTCCGGCCACGAAGGGAGCGCGTGTGGCGCGAGCATTCCCTCCGGGTGATCAACGGCGCGCTTGACTTCCGGATGGTCCGCTACCGCGGCCTCGCGAAGAACGGTCAGGTGTTCATCACGCTCTACGCACGGGCGAGCTAGTTCCGCTTCCGTCCCAAGATGCGAGCGATGCTTAGGGTCGTACCCTGGCACTGGAGCCGAAACCGACCACTTCGACACCAAGCACGGACCTTGAACACATGAACGGACGCGACTTTCACGGAAAATTCTGACGAACACTGTTTCAGGCCCGCAGATCAGAGCAACCCGAGAGGATTCTGCTGCGGCGACGACGATGGTGCAGGGAACTGCGATGCATGCATTGGCGATACCGAACGTCTCCGCTCCGAACGTCGTTGATGGCATGGTGCCTCTACTCCGCGGTGCGCATGTCGGAGTACGCTCATGTCCGTGGTGTCCAGACTTGAACGGTGCATACACAGCTGAAAAGCACCCACCGCAAGCTGGGCAAAATGGGTCGGATTGAACTCATATCGTGCATGCAGCGGGCTGCTGCCGGGGGATGTGGTCTTTTCAAAGGAGTCAGCATGGAGGACCGAGCGCACGAGCGCACAGTGGCATCGAGCGAGCACGGTCGTTGATGAGCAGAGAGTCTCGTTCGGTGTCCTATCGCGATAGATTGCGATGGGCCTCGTTGAGAGGGCGACTAGTGCATGAAGTGCGCATTTTTTGGTGCAATGCACTACGTTCGCCCTTATTGGCCCATGGACGCGCGAACCTTTCATCAGAGTGCGATCCGCACATGAGGCGTTTCTTAGGAAAAGTTGCTCTTGCCGATAGCAATCGTTGCCGTAGTGAAGAGTGTTAGCGACCCCACTGCGAATTTGCAGGCTCCTGGGCGAATGACATAAGGAATCCAGCGGAGACAACATGTCGGACAGTCAGTCCAAACTCGAGGGGGCGGATTTCGAATCCGCAGCGCAGTATCTGATCCAAAGGCTGAATCAAGAGATCGCGAACTCTTCGCTAGGCAAGTCATCACGCAATGACCCTGCTAGCATACGTGTGGCACGGACATCAGTGCACGTCATTGCGAAGGATGGATGGCGGCAACTCGCTGCCGCAGAATGGAGTCGGTCGGCCACCGAAGCCCGGACCCAGATGGAGGTGCGTCGGTCATCAATATTGTGGCGCCTCATGCGTCGCCACGAGTGTGCAGTATCCATCACGACCGATACGGGGGCCGTCACGCTCTATCGGGCAGGTGAGCCACCTCGTCCCATCGAGGTGGAGGACGACGACGACCTGCACGCCACGACTATCAGGGATCGTGCGACTCACGCGCTTGCGATACCGCTACGCGATTCATCGGTGGAGGTCAGTGGCATGGTCGCGTTGGAGATCCAGCGAATGCACGGCGCGCGCGAGGACCTCGATTGGTCTGGCGTTCTGCCGGCGCTTCTCGATGAACTGAGCGTGCATTCGGTAGCGCTTCTGGCGAAGCCGACGCGCAGACCTGTTGCGGTTGCGCACCTCCCCGCGCGATCCGCGTCGTCTCGGATCGTCGAGGCTGGAGAGCTGGCTCGCGTGTTCGCGCCGCTGCGTGACCACCTACTGATCAAGGGTCCGACTGGAACGGGAAAGACCTATCTTGCGCGCCAGATCCACGCCTTGTCTGGCCGCACAGGTAGTTTCCTTCCATACAATGCGCTCGCGTTTCCAGATGACCTGCAGGTTGCCTATCTCGTGGGCTGGGAGAAGGGAGCTTTCTACGGTGCTGACAGGCGAACCTTGGGCGCGATCGAGGAAGCGCGAAACGGAACGCTGTTCATCGACGAGGTCGACAAACTGTCGGCGAGGGCACAGCGTCTACTGCTGACGATCACCGATCGGAACGCCACGTACTCGATGCTCGGAACGACGAAGCCCATCGAGGTCGGAAACGTCCGGTTCGTGTTCGCGACCAATGCGAATCTGGAAAAGGCCGTTTCCAGGGGCACGTTCTTGCGCGACCTGTACTACAGGATCAACGTGCTTCCAATCAGTGTGCCCGCCCTGGAAGAACGGCGTCACGAGATCGCTGAGTGGTGCAGGGTGCTGCTGGATGAGGTGCAGTCCGAGAGGCGGTTGTAGGTGGGTGGCTCTTCGTTCGAGTCCATCGAGATAGACGACGACGCGGTGGCGCTCCTGTCGTCCCGGCCGTGGCCAGGTAACCTGAGGCAGTTGAGCACGGTGCTTAGGCGGGCGTGTGCTCTGGCCACGTCACCCAACGCTGGCGGACGCGTGAGAATTGCGGACGTTAGCGCCGCGCTCAGCATGGACGTGAAGACCTCGACGATCGAACTGCTCGATCAATTGGAGGCCGTCGCCAGGCAGATTGCTGACATTACCTCGAATGAACTCGCTGGGTGGAAGCCCCCAGATTCGCTTGCGCTTGCGGACAAGGAAAATCCTGGCCTAGCGAGCTATATCCGTAGGCACCGTCCTTTGTTTCCATTCGTCTGGCAGTGCCTCGAGCGAATGCAGGCACGAAGAGACGATGAGGGCGTTGCGCGAATGATTGGCAGGCAAAATGCTCACGAGCACAACAACTACTCGGGTGAGCGCAAGGAAGCGTATGCGATCGCGGACGCGTTCCGGGTGAGGCTCGGCGAGCAGTAGCGGCTTGTGTAGCCTGATGGTCCACGACTGCAGCCCTCAGAGCATTGCGCCTGATTTCCGAGCAGGGCTCAGTAGTGCGATTCCATCCGTGCACGTTCCGCCGCGAGGCGCGCGCGGACCATCGGTGCCACCTCCGCTCCCTGCTTCACGGCGTCACGCAACCAATCCAGTTGCCACTTCCTGTCCGCAAGCATGCCCTGTGCGAGTGTCGTCGCATACGACCGGAGGTCGACGGGCGCCGAAGTTCGCAGCACTCCCTTCACCGCCTCGGGCAAGTGCGTTGCAGTTCGTGAAAGCATGTCGAGCGACACTCCCTTTGTTGCGGGAACGACGCCTGCCAGGATCCCTCCTGCGGTCGCGGCATACACCGGGTCTGACTTGGCAATCTCTGCTGTCACTCGAAGCAACTGGACCCAGATGTCCAGCAGCTGGCGATTCCGAATGAGGGACGTGACGAGGCTCGAGATGGAAAGGTCATCGCGGATGTCTGACTTCCATGCAACGTCAAAGCTGGCGAGGGACTCAGCGTCGAACCGGCCGGAGACAAACGATGCCTTGATGCTCTCTCCGGCGTGATGCGCCGTGCGCAAGGCCATCGGTATCCCCTCTCCATTGATGGGATCGACGAATGAGCCCGCGTCCCCTATCAGAAGCGCGCGATCGATGCTTCGATCCGTTGGCAGGCGATAGCCCGGGATTGGCCATCCTCGCCTGGGTCGCCACTGGATTTTCTGGCCCAACGACGTGGCGAGCGCGGCAACAAGCCGCTGGAGCAGTTCGAAAAACGCTGGCAGCCGCACTCCGTAACGATCCATCGGAACCTTCATCATCCCGACACCAACATTGCAAAGCCCGGGCCGGACGGGAAAGACCCATGCATATCCGGGGAAGAACTCCCTGGAGAAGTACATGATCGTTCGGTCCAGCGTAAGGCCTTCCACGTAGGCCCTCATGGAGAGCATCGCGTGGCCGGTTGACTGCCGCTTGGGGGCCAGGTCGCGTGCGACGACCGAGTTGGCACCGTCCGCGCCGACGACCATGCGCGCGTGAAACGTGGATCGGACGCCTTGGTAGCATGCAGCCACGGAGACGCAGTTCTTCTCCATCGAGACGGCCTCCACGCGGTGACCTTCGCGCAGGTCAGCGCCACAGGCGATTGCGCGAACCGCGAGCATTTCGTCGAGTTCCAGCCTGGGTATGGCCCTGCCGGGGTCGGGTTGGCCCCTAATCGAAGGTATCTGTCCCTCGACAAGCATCTCTCGGTCGAGATACACGCGCGAACTTCGAATGGGCGTCGATACGATGTCATCTAGTGCGGCACCGCAGCCCAGGCTCCGCAGGCGGGCCATCGCCACCGGACTCACGAAATCACCACACACCTTGTCACGTGGGAATTCTGCTGCCTCGAGCACGAGAACCTGATGGCCCGCCTGCGCGAGTTCGATGGCAAGCGCGGAACCACCCGGTCCTGCGCCCACGATGATGACGTCATGCATTGCCTGGCTGATGCTCAGTCACCCTCGCCACACCCGGAAACAGCGCTGCCGAAAGGCGCGCCATGTCGGGAACGGTCTCGTGGATCATCCAATCACCAACTTCGGTGCGCAATTCCGCCGCGTGTCGATCGTCCACCATGGAGCTCAGCAACCACTGCGCCGTTCGAAAGTGGATTGCCATGCTTGCAGACGAATACCCGTGCACCGCACATGATAGCCAGTGTCTGACCTCGTCCCGCTCGCCATTCAGGGCGGCAAGTCCGGCGCGGATGGCCGCAAGGTGCGCTGGTGCGGCTGCAATCCCAGAGCGTTCGATCGACCTCAGCAGGCCGCGAATGCGCGACAGGCGGGATGGGGATTGCAAATCTCCACCATGGTTGACCACCGCCAGAGCTGCGCGTGCGCGGAGCCATCTCAGTTCTGCTGCTGGCAACCGCATCAGCAGGTATAGCCCGGCTCGCAGAGTTGGCCAATCCGCCTCGATCTGCTGCTCCGCGGAGAGTGGGTCGCCCTCATAGAGCGAACAGTTCACGCTCGCGATCACACGGTGGTACGCATGCATCTGGTACATCCCCTCGCGGGATGTCGTCCACGTATCCACAACATCGCGCAAGTCCGATCTGACCTGGGCGGTGAGACCGGCTGCGATCCTGCCAAGTGCGTGATAGCCACCACGGCAGTTGTTTGCGGCGAATACGTCGCCTCGTGCAACGGCTTGCTCGATTGCCTCCGGAATACGCGTCACGAGGTCCCGAACCCGACCTGACTGGCCGAGCGCCTGAAGGCTGAAGACCTTAGCCACCTGTGCCTCGTACTCTGCGCCATGGCACTTCCCCGTGAACATCTCCGTGGCCCTGTCACACGCGCTGACACACGCGGCCCAATCGCTCCGGAAGAAGGCGGCCGTACCCGCCGCAAGGTGGTAGAAGGCTTCGACATATGGATCGCCGAGGCGCGTCAGTGCCTCTTCATGCAGCGAGAGCAGCATGGTCGCCTTGCTTGCTAGCCATTCTCCACCGATGAGAGATGCGAACGCTGCTTCGTAGCCCATCGACCTCGCGATGTGCGAGTTGTCCCCCAGTCGCAGGGCCTCGAGGAAGTGCAGTAGACCCACGCCGTCCGAGCGCACGGGGTCCATCATCGAGAGGGCAGTGGTGCATGCCCACAACCCGTCCAGGAAGGCCTTCTCCTGGGCTGTTGGCAGTCTGGGTTGGAACCGGAATCCGCGAGCATACAGCCGGGCGCGGCGAGCAGCGGAGATCACCAGGGCGTGAGCACCGGTCTGCGGGAGCTGAACGCCCTCGCGCTTCAGGAAGCCTTCGATCATCTCGAGGCCGTTCTGGAAGTAACCGGCCTTCAGGAACTGTTCGCCGGCCCTTCGCCGATGTTCCGCGTGCAACATGAGGTTGCCGGGCTCTTCCCTCTCGGATGCGGAGAGTGCGGCAGTAAAGGCTGCGGCAGACAAGGCCGAGCGGCCCGCGTTGGCAAGCGCCTCGGCGAGCGCTGCATGCAGGCCAGCGATAGGATCTCCGGGTGCGCTGTTCTCGACTGCATACTGGTACAGGTCTGCGGCAGCCTGAAAGGCGTATGTCCCTTCCGCCCGTTGTGCTGCGAGCAACGAGTAGCTCACGGCCCGCTGGACTTCGCCGATGGCCCGTGCGTGGAAGACCATCGCCTCGTCGTCCGTCGAGAGCGTCGCCTCATGAGCTTCGAGCAGTCGGCGATTGCATTCCCTCACGGTTGGCGCGTCCATACGGCGCACCACGTGCTCGCGAAGGCTGTCGTGGTAAACAAGGAGCGTTCCCTGATCGCCGGCGGTGACCCATGTGAGCACGCGCTCCTCGCATAGGTCCTGCAGCCTCCCGATGTCGTAGTCAGGCGCCGCGACCAGAAGAATGGACGTTGGTACTGGTCCTGGCGAAGTTGCAATAGTCTTCACGACCTGGTCGTCCGCTTCGTCGAGCCGGTCCAGCAATGCGTCCATCCAGGCGTCTTGACTGCCCGCCAGGGCTGGAAGCAAGCCCGATCGCTCTGCGCGAAACGCGAGGTCAGCCAAAAGGTACGGTTCGAACGAGTCCCTGCTGTGAACCAGGGCCTCCAGCGCCGCGGACATCGACTGATCCCGTGTCTTGACGATCGCGAGAGCACACTCCCGGGCGGTCTCCGGACCGAAAGGCGACAGTTCCACTGGTATCACTGGAACGCGGACCCCGGCGTTGGGTCCCGATTCCGGGTTTGCGAACAGCCCATCAATCAATGTGCATGGTTGCGACTTACGTCGAACGATGATCACAAGCGCGGATGGTGCATCGGCGCGGCCGAACATCGCCTCCATGAGGTGTGCGCTGTCGTAGTCAGCCCACTGGGCGTCATCAATCGCCATGATGACCGGGCGTGTCCGACAGACCGCGGAGATGATCCGCTTGAGGGCGCCAAGCGCCGATGTTCGTTCGATGGATGGGTCGCGCGTGGCGCCTGCCATGTTCGTGTGAAAGGCTGGAACACGACCCAGGCTCCAGAAGAGCGACACGAGGTCCCGCACACCGACCGCCGGGAGGAGCTCGGCGACTTCTGCCTGCGGCAGGCGATAAAGAAATCGCGCGAGATCATCGATGGCTGCATCGAATGCGTTGTAGCCGATGCTTTCGTTCGGATGGCAGCGCGACCTCAGGATCAAGGTGTCTGGGGCAGTTCCCTGAATTGAGGCAAGGAAGTTGTCCAGAAGGGCCGACTTGCCCATTCCGGAAGCTCCCTGAATGTCGACGATCTCGTTCTGGCCGGAGCACACGCGGTCAAAGGCCGCCCTGAGGACGTGTAGTTCGTCCCGCCTTCCGACAAACACGGTGGCTCGTCGCGATTCGCGCATCGAAAGGGGATCGACCTCTCCTCGCTCCGTCCGCAGTTGATCGAATATCTCCTGCGCTGTCGGACGCTGCGCTGGATCGGGGGCCAGGAGCCCGTCCACGAGTTCCACGAGGTCGCGCGGTAGTTCCGGTGCGCGTTCAGCAATACTGACGAGGCCCGCCGACTTCGCCTCGACGATCGACTTGCGGCTGCTGGTCGCGAAGGGTAGGTCGCCGGTGATTGTCTCGAACATGAGCAGCCCGAGGCTGTACCAGTCGGACCGAGGGTCCCGGCTGGCAGGGTCAAGATGCTGCTCCGGTGCCATGTAGGCAGGCGTTCCCATCACCGGCATGCCAATGCTGGTATCGAACGCATCCGGCAGGGAGGTGGAAACGGAGACGCCGAAGTCGAGCAGCACCACGTGGCCATTCCGGCCCACGAGCACGTTGCTCGGCTTTACGTCGCGGTGGCACATGTTGAACTCGTGCAGTGCGTGAAGTGCCGAGGCCAACTGGAGCGAGGCGTGGCGAATCCTCGATACGGCAGCATCGAACTGGGTGCCACCCAGCCCCACTACGGGCCCGAGGGCTCGGTCGAAGTGGCGTGCGTCTCGGACGATTTCCATCGTGAAGAAGCATGACTCCCTGTCCTCGTGCAGGGAGTGCAATCGGACAAGGTTCGGATGACGAATGCGGCTGAATTTTCGGAACTCAGCCTTCAGCGACATACGCGCCGTGGGCGACTCGATCATGATGGTCTTGAGCGCCACTTCCCGCCGAAGCCGCGTGTCGAGCACGGCGAACACAGCTCCTTGCGAGCCAGTGCCAAGCGTGGCGACCTGCACGTAGCGCCCGTTCGGGCCAAGCGCAGCTTGTCGCTGGCTCGAAGCGTGCGGAGCAAGGGCGTTTTCGCCCACTCGTCAGGCCTTCTTCAGTAGGGAAGCTGCCATACCGGCCAGCTTGGGAAGCCAGCCAGACGCCGAGCTCCCGGAGAGGGATGACGCCAACGACGCCACAACGGCGGGATCGATGAGCCCTGCGATGTTGCGCAATGTGGCAACGACATCCTTTGCATCAATTCCCCAGTCCTTGGCGAATGTCGTTCCGACCGCGATGCCAAGGGCCGTACCGTCCGGCAGGCGAGGATGCTGAAGGTCCGCGAGTGAGTCGAACCCGAGAATGTCTGCCAGCGTCGGGTAGCCATCCTTGAACAGCTCCTGGTCGACCCTCTTGAGGGCCGCGAGGTCTTCGAGCTCGAACGACTCGATGTCGAAGATCTCGCAGTAGTCTCCGGAGACCCGATGTGCATCGTCCGTGGGTTCCCGGAACCGGGAGGCGTGGTCGAGGATGGCATTGACCGCGTGTCGCGCCGACTCGTTCGCTGCCTCCATCGTGGTCATGCGCGTGAAGGTACGCATGTAGTGGCCGGCGAACACGAGGCAATTCCCGTGCACTCGATAGCCGCCGTGAGGTGCCTGCCAGACGTCGGGTGCGCCCGTCCTGGGAGCCTTGGGGTTGGGCACCGTTCCGGGAACCCATGGCATGCACTTCGGACGTCGCTCCCAGTCGCCAGCGTTATTGATCAGGAACGGCGTCGTGTTCACCGCAAGCGAGGAGCCTTGGAATACGAGATTCTGGTCGACGTGGTAGTAGACGTACTTGGGCAACGGGAGATTGACATGTCGCGATCTCGGGCCGCGGCTGCTGAGCATGCCGTCCTCGATCTGCCGCCACACCTCCTCGGCGATCTCTTCCCGGGATGATTCGATCAGTGTCTTGCCGGTGTACTGGGAGCGGACGTTCGTTGCGCCGATGTCCACCGAAAGCACGCCGCGCAACTGCTTGTCGCCAAGCTTCGGCAGCGACGCCTGCCAGAACTGGCCCTGTGAGATCGCGGAGAGTCCCCAGTCCGTGTCCGGCAGGTACACGTGGCCGCGCACGATCTTGAAGTCCTGATGGAAGTAGTACTGCACGCCGGTGAAGGTCTGGAACCTGTCCTCGGGTGTCAGCCCGAACACGCGGCTCAGCCTAGGGCGTTCAGCGCGAACGGCGTTCTCTTCGTATCGGCCGAGATCGCTGACGAGGCGAAGACCTCCCACGCTCGTGCTCCATACCCCCAGCTGCAGGAAACGCTCCAGGTCGCGCACCTGCGCTTCTCCTAGTCGAGAGCGGAACCACAGCGTGAGGTGCAAGCGCGACACCTTCTCCCCTTGAAAGTCCAGATATCCGGTCACATCCTCTAGTGCATTGAGGGCGACGATCCTAGGCCGCGAACGCAAGCCGCGAGGTTGCTCCAGCAACTGCTCGATGATCTTTCGCAGTTCCTGTTGTGCGAGTGCGCGCGCGAGCGGGATTTGTCCCTGCGGCTCGATCACGATTTCGTACTGAAAGCGACCTGCGGCAACCGAGCGAACTTCCTGCGTTGCGAAGCCGAAAAGCTCCCTGGGAACCCCACCTCCATCCCAAGAGGCCACCAGGCGTTCGGCAGCGGGTGCGTCAACTGCACATACGACGTATTCGGCGCTACGGATCTTGTCGAGTGTCGTTTTCCCCGGTGCGTTGAGCGCTTTCTCCTCCTTTTGGGTGAACTCAAGCGCGAGATCGAAGCGGCGCTCCCCCGGCTTGGGCTTCTTCCAACTCACCAAGCTATGGGCGGTCGCACGGACGAAGGTGACTCCGAGATCTTCCGTGAGGTACTTCGTCCATCTGTCGATCCACGCAGTGCTCGTTGGGCCGTTCAGCGTCATGTCCGTGTACTGGCCCCCGATAACCTGGTCGACGAGCAACTGCAGGTACACATTGCACTGCGTGCGGGCGTCGCAATGGTCTGCATCCATCGCGACCAAGGCCTGAGGTGCAGCCTTAATCTGTGCCCTGAATTCATCGCTGTAGAAGTCATCTCCACCCAGGAACTGCATAAACGTGACGTCCTGGAGTTCCTTTTCGCGCCGCTCATTGCACATGGTGAGGTAGCGCAACAGCTTGAAGAAAAAGCGGGCGATGTCCCGCTTGGGGAAATCCATGCCCTCAAGAAGCTGCATGTACTCGACGCGAAACGCCTCGATTGTTCGTGGCTTGCTCCGAGACAGAGGAACGTCCTTGATGCTCCTTGCAAACACCTGCCGATAGGTAGGTTCAAGCTGGTCAAATGCAGTTCGCCGCGGCTCCCTGTCAATAGTCGTTCGCTTCATCGTGTCGAACATGTGGCGGTAGAAGCTTGGAAAGAATCGGTAGCCATGCTCACCTGGGAATCGCCTGATCCGGTACTTGGCGTCCTGTTCTAGGTTGTCAACCGACGAACCGAATCTCTCTTTCGCTTTGGCGGTCAGAGCCTTGTTCGACAGACGCAGATTGGCATCGGCCGCATTGAGCGAAGGTCGTGCGGCTCTAAGCGAGCGTATTTCGGCTGCTAGAAGACGCCTCGCGGATGCTAGCCGCGAGCCTCGGCTCAACTCAGGCGCCAGACAACCTACTGATGCTTCTTTCGTATCCTGGACTTCAGCCCACTGAGTTCGTGCAACTCCGCCGGCCTGGACTGAGCCGGTGTTCAGTTGCCCTCTGTCGGAGTTCTGCTCGATGACGCAAACGTCGAAGCCTCGATCGGCCAACTCGTGCGCGGCAGTAAGCCCAGCGATCCCTGCGCCAATCACCACGACGCGTCGCGGTGCAGATTCATTCCTCGCACTCTGATTCGGCGAGTCAGTCCGCCATAACACCGTCTGTTCGTGCCGGGAACCGTCCACGCCTGTCATCGCAGCTACGATTCGGTCTGCTGCGGATTGATCAGGGCCGAAGTTTCTGAACGATGCCCACCAGACACTCTCCAGCTTGTGAGTCCATTCGAGCGCCTCTATGGGTGAAGACTCGGTGGTGGACTTTCGTTTGCTTGCCGCAATGTCATGCAGGACCTGATTCAGGGCGCTGATGAAGCGCCCCTGTATTCGCTCGAGTGTCCTAATCCCGTGTGTGGAATCGTGAACGTCTTCCTGCGTGGAAGCTCGATCGTCTTTAGGTGGACTTAGGATCCTGGCAACGATGCGGAGCAAATCGGCAATCTCGGAGGGATCCAGCAGAGACCGCTCGATTCCGTTGAGCAGGAGGTCATCGACGGCTTCTCTGGATCGCACTATCGCGAGATCCGCGACGCCAGCGCAGTCTGGTAAGACCCCCAACTCGACAATGGCGGTCGTGAGGCCGCGAAGCCAGGTGGGGAGATGCGAGAGGTCTGTCAGCACCTCCTTGTAGGAGTCAGCAATGCTCCCCCAGTTGTCGAGAAAGAAGGTCAGGTTTGCCGTGCTGGCAAGCCCCGTTTGTGCAATCGGAAGTGACACTCTCTGCTCTGGAACACTACGTATCGTGCTCGAAGCCTGAGACAGCGGGCGGGCGGCATTGGCGATGGACAGGAACAAGGCGTTCCATTGTCGCCAGTTTCGGGGAGCTACGATGTGGTTCTTGGAGCCCTGATGTTCATGCCTCCGCGATCCGATTTGCTCTTGCTCTTGCTCTTGCTCTTGCTCTTGCTCTTGCTCTTGCTCTTGCTCTTGCTCTTGCTCTTGCTCTTGCTCTTGCTCTTGCTCTTGCTCTTGCTCTTGCTCTT
>SXGU01347482.1_pt1 | contig 27876 bp, 23 predicted proteins | sample 3174531 | NCBI WGS metagenome assembly SXGU01 (sample SAMN11356863, study PRJNA531348) | freshwater metagenome | isolation source: freshwater sample F1-140 | place: China: Fuxian Lake, Yuxi | collected 2017-12-25 | reverse complement strand
TCGGCGATCAGCCCCTCGCGCTCCGTGGTCAGCTCTCGTCGACGCTGCTCCGCCGCAGCCCTTGCTGCTTCGCGCTGGTCTCGCTGGGCGGTCTCGACGGCGATCTCGGCGGTGAGCAGGCCGATCCGCAGCTCGGCCACGAACAGCCGGACGGCGTCGCGCTCCCGCTCGGCGGCCGCGCGGCGCGCCATGGCGTCGTCGTACCGGTCGACGGTGGCGACCAGCGGCGCGAGTGCCTCGAGCTGGTCACGGGCCCGACGAACCGCCTCGTGGGCCTTGGTGAGGTCCTCGAAGTGGGCGACGATGCCACGGATGCGCTCCGAGGCGTCGGCCGGCTCGAGCATGTGGCTGCGCACGAACTCGTTGAGGTTGCCAACAGACTTCATCGACACCGTCTGGTGGAACAGCTCCATCGCCTGCTCGGAACGGATACCGAGGAGGCGGCGCACCTGCCGGGCGTAGTCAGGGAAGACGTTGTGGATCTCGGCGCCGCCGGCGCGCAGGCGGCGGCGCAGGTCGGCCAGGTCGGAGCCGAACGCGGTGAAGTCGGCCTCGACCGAGAGTGCCTTGCCGGCGGTGACGAAGAAGCGGTCGGGCTGGCCGGCGCGGTCCCTCTGGTGGAACACCTGCGCGAGGGTGACGGTCTCGTCGTACCCCTCGTTGGCGAAGACGCCGAGGACGACGGAGTACGTCGCATGGTCACGCAGCCCGATCGCCTTGGACGTGCCGGTGGCCTCGTTGCGCTCGGATTTGTAGTGCCCCTCGACATAGCTGCGCAGCGTGCGCTCGCGCGACTCGGCGCCGGCGGCCTTGTTGTAGGAGATCCGGTGGGCTGGGAGCAGCAGCGTGGTCACCGCGTCGACCAGCGTCGACTTGCCGCTGCCGATGTCGCCGGTGAGCAGGGCCGTCTCGCCGCCGGGGGTGAGCCGCCAGACCCGCTTGTCGAACGTGCCCCAGTTGAACACCTCGAGGTGGTGTAGCCGGTAGCCCGCGCGTCCGCCGGCGCCGAGCTCGACGGAGGCGAACAGCCCCTCACTCATCCGGCTCACCGCCTCGGACCGACGTGCCGGCGTACTCCTGCAGCTTGCCGGCGAAGTCCGACATCGTCTGGGCGTCGACGTAAGCCTTGAGGATGCGGCGCACCTCCCAGTGGTCGGCCTGGCCGCGGAGCGGGCGGAGGAAGCCGAGCTCGGCGGCCTTCTTGATGGTGGCGTCGACCTGGTCGACGACGCGCGCCTCGTTGGTGGAGTCGGCGAGGAAGAGCCGGAGGAGGTCGACGAGCTGGTCGCGGTGCAGGACGAGCTGCCCCTCGCCACCGGAGGTCTCCCACTCCGCGAGGCGCTTGCGCAGCAGGACGAGCAGGAGGCTGACGTTGTAGGTGAGCGCGCGGCGCTTGACCAGGCGGGGGAGCGGGTCGGCGTCGTCGTCATCGAGAGTGCGGAGGTAGGCGTAGCCCTCTGTGTCGTCGACGACGACGTCGACGCCGATGGCGGCGAAGTGGCCGCGGACGGCGGCGGCGTGCCGGTCGAGCGCGAGCCAGACGTCCTCGTCGGACTCGCGGTAGACGACCCCGCGCATCAGCCGGATCGCGACGGTGGCGACCGCGGTCTCCTCGGCCGTCCTCACCGTCGAGTCACCGTGACCTTCGGCAGTCGCACGCGCCGGTCTGCGTCCTCGCCGTCGCCCGGCACGTCGATCAGGGTCTCGCCGGACTCGTCCATCGCGACCTCGAGGTCGTCGTCGGCGAGGGCCAGGTAGGTGACGACCTCGGCGACGCCCTGCTCGACAGGGAACAGGTCGACGATGTCGCTGAGCAGCGCGGACTGGTGTTGGGGTACGACGGCGCGGATGTGGTCGGCGAGCCGGGCCGCGTCGACGTGGGTCTGGCTGAAGAGCGCCGCGACGTCAACCTCGTCCTCGTCGGCTGGGTCGAGCAGGCTGTCCACGACCGCGGTCGGCCGCGCGTCGTACAGCGGCCGCTCGAACGGAAGCGCGATCGCAATACCCGGCTCGTCCACCTCGAGGCCCCACGTCGGCGAGCGATCCCGACAGGCGAGGGCCGCGGCCTCGACGGCGCGGGCGAGGTCAAGGACGCGACGGTTGTCGAGCCAGACCTGGTCGTCAAGGAACCGGCGCAGCTGCTCGGAGAGCTGCCGCACGGTGCGCTGGGTCCGCTCGGCGGCGTCGGACCAGTCGTGGTGGACGGTGCTCAGCCTCGGGTCCGGCTCGAGTGCGTCGAGGCTCAGCACGCGGGTCAGCAGCGAGCTGAGCTCCTGCTGACGAGTCTCGGAGAGCAGGAAGTCGTAGAAAGCCTGGAAGCTGCGGCCCTGGTCGGAGCCGGCGATGTCGGCCCGGGTACCGACCAGGTCGCCGAGCAGCTCGCCCTTGCCGCCCTGCCACGACGCAATGCGCTCGCGCGCGGACCGGTCGAGTCCGCGGAAGTTGTCCTCGACCTCGCGGAAGTCGGCGAGCAGCTCGCGGGCGGTGCTGGCGAACTGCTGGTAGCGGTCGCGGACCGCCGTCGCGTCGAGCACGGCCACCGACCCAGCCTCGACCTGGGCAATCTCCTCGTCGATGTTGTCGCGCCGGCGGTGCAGCTCGACCAGTCGCGCGTCCGGGTCGGCCTCCGAACCGTGCACGATCTGCCGGAGCAGGTCGACCGCGGTGCTCAGCCGTGACTCGGTGCCGACGAACGGCCGCGCCTGCAGCCCGACGGCCCAGGCGTACGCCTTCTCGAACGCCGGCGTCGCGTCGTAGTGCACCTCGTCGGACCCGACCGGGTAGAAGCGGCGCAGCCACCCGGCGGAGTCGGCCGCCCAATCGGCCAAGTAGTCCTCCGCCCGCCGCGAGTAACGGCGTTCGCCAGCGTCCCCCGCTGCGAGCGCGTCGAGCAGGTCGTCAAGCTCCGCGGCCAGTTCACCGGCCGGCCGCGCTCCACGGTTGTCCTCGACGAACCGCGTGCCGAGGAACGAGAGCACGAGCGGTGCGTTGTCGGCGCGCAGCAGACGCCATGCGGGGTGGCGGTCCCGCAGCGAAACCAGAAGTTCGTGATCCATGGGTCCTCGAGGCGCAGTGCTTGCGGGCAGCCTAAGCACTAGGTCCGACATTCGACGCCAATGCAACGATGGCCGAGCTCACCACCGAGGTGCTCGTCACCACCGCCGGCCTCGACGAGGTCACCGTGCACGCCGAGGAGGGCTGGGCCCGCGTCGGCGCCGGCGTGAAGTGGCTCAAGGTCGTCGAGGCGGCCGCGCCCTACGGCCTGGCGCCGCTGTCCGGCTCCATCCCGACGTCGGGATCGTCGGCTACACCACCGGCGGCGGCCTCGGCCCGATGGCCCGCACCTACGGGATGGCCATCGACAAGGTGCGCGCGATCGAGGTCGTCACCGGCGACGGCCAGCTGCGCCGCGCCACCCCCACCGAGAACCCCGAGCTGTTCTTCGGCCTGCGCGGCGGCAAGGGGATGCTGGGGATCGTCACCGCGATCGAGTTCGACATGGTCCACCAGCCCACGTTCTACGGCGGCTCGCTGTGGTTCGACGGGGACGACGCCGCGACCGTGATCGAGCGGTGGCTGCACTGGTCGGAGGACCTGCCCGAGCTCGCCACCACCTCGGTCGCGCTGTTCCAGCTGCCCGACATGCCCGGCATCCCGCCGCAGCTCGTCGACAAGCTCACGCTGTCGGTGCGCTACGTGTGGACCGGCGACGCCGCGGAGGGCGAGCGCCGCTTCGCCGCGATCCGCGGCGTCGCACCCGTGATCCTGGACGACGTCTCGGACCGGCCCTACACCGAGATCGACGCCGTGCACACCGACCCGCTCGACCCGACGCCGGCCTTCGAGGCAGGTGCGGTGCTCACAGAGTTCAACGCCGAGGCCATGGACGCCTGGCTCGCCCTGACCGGACCGGGGGCGGCGTCGCCGCAGATCCTGGTCGAGGTGCGCCAGATGGGCGGCGCGATCGCCCGCCCCGGCGAGCACCCCGCCGCCTTCGCCTCGCGCGACGCGGCCTACTCCCTGCTGGTCGTCGGCATCGCCGAGGTCCCCGGCGTGCAGGACCACGCGGCCGCCATCCTCGACGCGATGCGCCCGTGGACCGGCGGCCACCGGCTGCCGAACTTCACCTTCACCCCCGAGGAGTACGCCGACGCGTACGACGAGGCGACGCTCGCCCGCCTGCGTCGGGCGATCCGGACCTACGACCCGGTGGGCGTCATGGCGATCGGTGGCGTGCTGGGGTGATGGTGGCTCTCGGATGCCTGAGCTTGTCCGCGGATCCCGAACCTTGCCTGGCTGAGCTTGCGCATAGCGCGGCCGGGTGAGGTTCGGGACGCATCCGAATGGAGCAGCGATGGTGCAGGCGCTCCGAGGGACACTGGAGTGTGAAGAGGCTTGCCATGGGGATACCACCGGTCGCGACGAGGGCAGTCTGGCAACCGCGGGGCCTTCACCTGAAGCCTGGGCCATGCGGACGCTCTACCCAGCTGCTCGGTCGTCGGACCTGATTCGATAGCGGCGTGAGATTCGACCCACCCGCGGCACGTGATCTGCAGGGCGATGAGCCGTTCGCCGGCGTCGACGCCACCGTGCTGGACTTCTGGCGCTTTGCGATGAACGACCTCCGCACCAACCACGTGCGTGGGTACCTGGCGGAGTTCCTGGTGGCCCGAGCTGTCGGCGCCACAGGGGCTCGGGTCGAGTGGGATCCGTGGGACGTCACGTCTCCCGACGGGATCAAGATCGAGGTGAAGGCGTCGGGCTACTTGCAGTCATGGGCACAGAGGAGGCTCAGCGTCCCGACATTTCGAGTGGCGGCGGCCTACGGCTGGGATGCCGCCCACGGCGCGTGGACCGCTGAGCAGGAGTTCCATGCGGACGTCTATGTGTTCTGCCTGCATACGGCGACTCACCACGATGAGTACAACCCTCTTGACGTTTCGCAATGGCGGTTCCATATCGCGCCACGGTCAGTCGTGGTGGCCAGGGCAGGTGTACGAATGGGCTCGCAGCCCTCAAGGGGGTCGCGGGAGAACCTGTCGAGTACGACGACCTTCGCGCGAGCATCAAGGCAGCTGCGGCCCCTCCGGCGCCTGACCTGCGGCTCACTTCCCCCTAGCGGCGCAGAGTCACGAATCGTTCTATGCCCTAGAGATTCGTTGCTGCGGCAGCGAAGGTCAGCGCTCCTGCGAGTAGAACCAAGGTGCATCCCCAAGCCCAGGCCGACCAGATCATTGGCCGCCAGGACGTCGCTTTGCACACGAAGATGGCTGGCAGCACGAGAAGCAGGGTCGCAAGTGTCGTCACTGACCAGTGACTCGTCACCTCCAGCAGCCGGCCGAATGCCACAACAGCCAGGAAGGCAGCGCTCACTCCAGCGACGCTTCGCAACACCCAATCCGCGAGGGACGTAGGGATCGGGTGCAGCTCAGCGTCAATCGGATCTCGTCGCGACACTTGGGTATCCATGGCCGCCCATGCCGTCTCGATCTGGGCACTGGTGAGCACTTCTCCATCAACGCGTTCGAGCCAGCGTCGGAGCGCGGGGCCCGCAACGACATGAACGTCGTTGATAACGCGCACCTGGTCCTCGGATGACCACTTCGACAATCCGCGACCCCACAGAACGACAACCGCGCTAACTGGGATCTGCTGGCTCCTGAACGGGTGCCACAAGCGCAGCGCCCGCTCGTTCTCCCTTGCTTGTGCGATTGCTTCACGCAACCGGGCGATGCCGTAGTCGGACTGCCAAGAAGAGCCGCTCCACTTGGTCTCGACGGCATACGCGCCACCTGGCCCCAGTAGTACGTGATCGATGTCGTCCACGCGCAAACTGAAGTGGTTCAGGAGGCGCCAGCCTCGTCGGGTGAGGCGTCGCAGCTCCTGAGCTGTCCATTGCTCCGCTTGGTCACCCATCATGATGGGTGCCGTATTCGTGTACTGCATCGCGACGATCCAGACCGCGCCCGGCGCTGCGACCAGGGCAACGCCCAAGACGAGGCCTCTCATGAAGGCGCTGGGAATGAACAGGCCGCAGACGACCGCGGCGCCGATCGCTAGGGCGGTGAATGACCCGAATAGCCACCAGGTTTCGCGGAGGAACTCCCTCTGAGCTCTCCGGGCGTGCCCACGTGCCCACGAACCCGCTCTCTCATCGCTGGCCAGAGAGCGTCGCCTCCTCTGCGCGTGCAGGCTTCGCGTAAAGGTCACGGTTTGAGTCTCGGGCATGGCGCGCCCCGTCTTTGGGGAATCGCTCGGCAACGTTGCGGTTGGCGACGATCTGCCCCGGACAGACGCCAGGATCGCGGCCGTAGGACGCACCTGCGAAGGCGCGCTGCTCGCGGCAGATCCGGATGCTCTGGGCTCACGGGCAGCGACGTGGTCGGGTGCACTGGACAGCAACCGTTCGCGCGTCGGCGTTCGTAAGGCCAGTGGAGACGGTACGCGGCACCTCGGCGAACGACAGGGTGATGTATCGCCAACGGGCCGCGCCGCTGTGCGATCTGACGCTAGACCGCGGCAGAGTGCACGAACTGCTCGCGACCACCGGGATCACTCATGGTGAGTCGTACTTCGTCGAACTGGCCCTTGGCGACTTCGAACAACCTCAGCGCGTTGTCGCGACAGGCACTGACGTCGACCGTCTTCGGGTAAAGGTCGTCGATGTGGCGCCGCGGCACGAATCGCCCGCCCAGACCTTGGTCAGCCCCGGTGGTGCGTCCCTCCCACCACCGGGTCAGAGCGCGAGCCTGCGCGTCAAGGAGAGGGAGCTCGCAGCTGAGGATTTCCAAGCGCCGGTAGTCCTCCTCGCTGAGCAGTCGGACATAGTGGTCGATGAGACCGTCCCAACGCATCGTGCCCTCGATGATGATGTCCTCGTGACGCTGCGTGCAGACCTTCAGTGCGTCGCCGGCGACCACCGTCGACTCGACGTGGAAGAGCCCTGCCAATTCACGCGGAAGCACGGGCGACCCATCGGGCAGGACGTGCTCAAGCAACGGGTCGTAGGTTCCATCGACCAGGGCGCGGCTGATGAGCAGGTCCTTGATGGCATCTGCGTCAATGACCCGGCAGCCGAGGCTCAGGCCCGCGACCTCAGTGGACTTGCCCGCACCAGGCGGGCCGGCAGTGACCACCACGCACCGACCCTGGTTTTCATACTCGCCCGGCATCGACAGATACTCGTCCAGGACGCCGGTCAGTACCGCATCGCGACGAGAGTCTCCGCCAAAGCGCAGCGCCGATCGGTTCGGGCCATAAGCGTCTAGCGGCCCGTTCGTGCAGCACAGCTCCTCCAGCGCGGAGGCCACGACCTCTCTCATCGTGTCGTCTGTCTCACTCTGCTGCGAGGACGCCGACGGACGCTGGGTGCCGGTCATCGTCGGTCCCTGTTCCGCGTCCGCGTGACGTTGACACTGTTGAAACTCTGACCGCGGACAGGGCTAAGGCGTTTGGCAGCGCTCATCCGCTGCGTCGCTTGCCGGAGAGGGAGCTCTTCTGCGTTGATTCTCCCGGCCAGGTGCTCAGCTCCCCATTGCCTGCAGGAGCCTTGTCAACGCCACGAGCAGTCGTATCGCCGGTGAGTTGCCCAACGAGATGTCTGATGGCCCGGCTCAGCTCGTGAGCTGGGTAGGCAAGTACTGCAGGCTGTCCCTCGTTGGTGGACGCAATCACCTCGGGGGAGTAAGGAATCTGCGCGTCCACGGTCATGCCGAGGATGCCCTCGACCTTGTCTGCGTTGATTCCGACCTCGTGGTCGGTGCGGTTGAGGACGAGGTGGCGGTTGTCCTTGGCGATGTGGAGCGCGTCGAGGGTTTCGACTGCCACTTTGACGTTCTTGAGCGTCGGTACGTCGAGGGCGGCCACGAGGACGACCTCGTCGGTCTCGTCGAGGGCGGTGAGCACCTGCTCGTCGAACGAGGGCGCCATATCGATGACGACGTAGTCGAACGTCTCGCGCAGGGTGCGGATGATCCGGGACACCAGCCGAGGTGACACCCGCTCGCGGGTGTCCGGGTGCGGCGGCGCGGCCAGGACCATCAGGGAGTCCTGGTGACGGGTGAGCAGGCCGTCGAGCATCTCGACGTCCATCGTGTCCTCGGACCCGATCGCCTGCTCGATCGAGTGCGTCGGGAAGAGCTGCATGGTGATGGCGACGTCACCGAACGCGAGGTCCAGGTCGACCAGGCAGACGCGGCGGGCACCCTTCGCCGTGAGTGCCAGCGCGAGGTTGACCGAGAGCGTGGTCTTGCCGACGCCGCCCTTGGGGGAGAACACCGAGATGACCTTGCTCATGTGCATGGCGCCGGCTGGGCCGCGCAGCGCCACGAAGAGGTGGTAGGCGCGCTCCATCGCCTCGATCAGCGCCGGCGTGTCGGTGTATTGGACGACGTCGCGGGCGCCCGCCTTCATGGCGTACGTCAGTAGGTCGGTGTCCATCGACTCGCGGACCAGGATGGTGCTGATCGTGGGTGCGCCGGCGCGTAGCGCCTCGCAGGTGGTTACCGACTCCTCGCCGGTGAGGGAGGGGCCGAGGACCACGGCGTACGCGTCGGTGTGGGCGCTGAGCCAGGCATTGAGTCTGTCGACGGACTCGACGCCGTGCGAGCCCGGCGGCATGGAGGCCAGGAGCGACTCGACGAACATCGGGTCGGGGTCAACGACCACGGGCGTGCCGCTGACAAGTCTGACACCAGTTTCCCTGTCCTGAGGCAGGTCGGGATCAACGACGACAAAATGTTCACCCCCGTGCCTACTAGCGGTGGCTTCTTCCTGTTGTGACGGGTCGCCGGGCAAGACGAGGTTGCCCGGTCTTTCGGCGAAACCGAACCGCTGCTCGAAGAGTTCTTCCCACTCTGCGGAGCTGATTAGCCCGTCGCGGCGGAGCCCTCTCACTTCGTCCCAGGTGCCGGGAAGGTAACCACTTCCGAGCAGCGAGGGGTCGCTCTGCCCGTCCGTGTACGGGAAGTTCCCAAGTCGGGCCATCAGCTGAAGTGTGGAGATTTCACCGACCGCGCGGCGCAAGGCCAGTTCGCGAGGTCCGACCGCGAGAATGTCGAGATTTTGCTCAAGCTTCTTCAGGGTGCGGCCCACGTCGGGTTGCGAGCGCCCCAAGTGGTCGGCGATCCGGCGCTGAGAAAGGCCCTGCTGCTTGGCATGCCATACGGCACGGCGGGCATCGAGCTCCGCGAGCTCACGCCGCGCTCGCGCCCGTCGAAGTTCGCTAGTTACCTCTTCAAGTCTCCCTTCGTCTCTACGCGGAGCACGCCCCTCCTCGTGATCCGCTACTGGTTCAACCACGTAGCCAGTATAGGACAAGACTGATACATCCTGTTTCAGTCGGAGTTCCTTCCATGGATCTCCGTCCCTCGGCAGGCACGACTGCCTCGAGATTGCCTGTCGCCCTCGCGGTGCCCCGCAGCCGTCCCCGGCGGGCATGTGGGGCCAGGGTGCCTTGACCGCGGCAGATCCGGATGCCTAGTGGCAGGACAGACATTGGCCGCCCGCCGAGACTATGACAAGTCACTGGGACGCACAGGCCTTAGCCCAAGGTCAGACTCGACCGACATGAGCTCTTGCCTCAGGATTGATTCATGAATGAAGACGAGTACGGAATCCTCCTTCGGAGTCTTCGCCAGCGCACTCGTGAGAGCGGGCGACTGGATCTCGACGGGCTTCTCATGAACTCGCGGGTCAGCGACGCGATAGGGCCGAGGGAGGCCGTTATCGAATACCTGGGCGGCCTGCGTGACGAGCTGGCCTTAGGCGGCGAGACGGTCGTACGAGAGTCGATGCGCAGGCTACGCCGGATTCGCACTGAGTCCGGCGCTGCGATCGACGGGATCGTGATCGACGTCCAGGAGGAGGACAGGGCGGCCATCGGTGTCAACCAAGTCGACTTGGTGGGGAACCCGCAACTTGACGAAGCAGTTCGGGAGATTGACGAGCTGCTGACCGAACTGCGGGAAGACGACGGCCAATGACGCTTTCGCTCGACTCAGTCATTGCGAAGGTGAATGAGATTTTCTCTACCTATGACTCGGCGGCAACCGCAGGCGACCTTGTCGGTGAAGAGTGGAAGGCGGGCAAGGTCTACGAGGCTTGGGTGCTTACCCTGGTGCTTGATCGCTTGGAGCACATTGAGGGCTTCGACGTCGTGCTGGTCGGGGGCACAAAGGTGCACCTCAAGTCTTCGCCGGGGCCGATCAACAGCAACTACCCGCATTTCCGAGCTACGCGTTCCGGAGGGTCGACGTACGACATCTGGACGGATGTGGAGTTCTCGACTTTGAGTTACGCGATGTCTGGAGGCATAGGGAAGCCTGGTCAGGCGCACCGCCACGAACTCGACATCATTCTCGTCAAGGATGGGGTCTCTGGTTATCCCCGTCACGATGAGTTGGTTCTGGGCATCGAGTGCAAGAACACAGGCTTCGAGAAGGCTATGGCGCGCGCAGCGCTCGGCGTTCGGCGTGAACTGAGTCTCCTTCAGGACGACCAACCGACCGCCTTCAACTCGTGGCCGAGATCCATGGTGCCTGCAAAGCCGCCGTCGGTCCTCTTGGTCGTGTCGACAGATGACACGGTGGACGCCTTCAATGAAGCTGGCTGCAAGTTCGGTGTCGACTTCTTGTACGAGCCGATGCCATGAGGCTCTATTCGCAGACCCATCAGCTGCCGATGTCGAGCGAGTGACGTCATGGCGACAGATCCGGGCAGCCGACCAACGGGTCTGAACTGCCGGTGGGCCGTTAGCGGAGATCGCGAGTGCAGATAGCCCTGGGCCCCGATGAGGGCTGTCGACCCTAGAGTCGTTGCATGACGCGAGTGGTGGGACTCGGCTTGCTCGCCTCGGCCTTTGCCCCGTTGGTGGCCCTGCTCGCTGTCCTCAGGATCGATGACCTGGGCTGGCTCGGCTGGGCGATCTTGGGTGTCTGCGTCACCGCGATGATCTTGCTCTACTTCGTGCTGCGAAGCCTGGCAGGGATCCAGTCGCGTAGCGTCGACACCACGGCGGTCCGGCACGAGGACGAGCGGGTGCTGGGATTCACCTCGGGATACGTCGTGCCGGTCGTGGTCGCGCTGTTCGGGGCCTCCGGTGCCGCCACGGTCGTGGCCACGACCGCACTGGTGGTCCTCCTGGCGCTGATCTACGTCCGTGCCGGGCTCTACCACCTGAACCCCGTCCTCGCAGTGCTGGGCTTCCGCCTCTACGAGGTGACCGCCGTCAACGGCCAGGTAATCATGCTTCTCAGCCGCGACAGACACATCCCACAGCAGGGGCCCTGCAGTGTCGCTACCTTGGTGAGGACGTCGCGATCCAGCTAGGGAGCAGAGGTTGACCGTCGAACCCGCACGGCAGGCTCCTGCCGACGCCCTGAGCGCCAGGCCCACGGCGCTGGAGAACTTCGTCCTTCGCGGGGACGTACTCGCCGACGCGGCCGTCTCCCGGTTCGACCTCGAGACCCAGATGGCGAGCAGCGTGGTCGCCGACGTAGTGAACGCCGTCAACGGCCTGACCCGAAGGGAGTTCCTCAGCTACGACCCTTCCTACCAGACCAGCTCGTCGCAGGTTCTCGTCGAGGCGCTCGACGAGATCCCCGAGCTCGCCGCGGTTGATGCAGTGATCCGCAGCGGCGACGTCCCTGATGACAGGGCCGATAGCCAGGTCGTCGCCATGGCGCACACCGTCGGCGCCGGCGCCCGTCGGATTGTCGCCTACCGGCTGAAGGGTCCGGGGATCGCGACCCGCAGGGCCCGAGGTATCACCCTGATCCCGCGAGACGGCGTCTATCGCCCCGTCACCGGCGAGGTCCTCTTCTACGAACCGCGGTTCGACGCCTTCACCTGCGAGGGCTCCGCCTTCTTTACAACCGTGACACTCATTCAGACCAAGCTCCACGCCGAGGAAAAGGCCAGGCAGCTCGCCCGCGAGACGTTCGCCACGGTGACGGCCAAGGTGAGGATCGACGGCTTCTCGGAGCTGGAGCGAGCGGTCGTGGACGACCCCACTCTGCGGGCAAAAATGGCTTCTGTCGCACGCCTTATTCAGACCGACCCGGAGTACGCCAAGAACCTCACCACCAAGAAGCTCGTCGATTTCGTCGAAAATAACCCCGACTACAACATCCCAATGTCGTACATCCACGGCGAGAAGGCGCTGAGGTTCGACCCGTCACCCCAGCACCGCCACCAGATCCCGCGGCTGCTGGCCGACGACTACCTGCACAGCTACCTCACCGGCCGCAACTACGAGGCCGGCTCCAAGCAACGCATGAAGGCATAGGCGTAGGGCCTATTGCCGGCGACGATCCGCGACGGCCTTGTCAAAGCATTGCGGTCCGCGGCCGTCTTCGAGATCCCGCCGGAGACTCTGGAGGCGTGCATAGCCGCGACTCCAGACCTCGTCGACCACCCCGAGCGCCTCGCCTCGCTGGAGTCCGCGACCAGGCCGGCAATCCTGCATGACGCAAAGCTCCCGAGCGACTTGTTTTTCGCAGCGTTGCCGGTCCTGGGCAACATCGCCGAGGCGGTCGTCGAGTGCCTCTTGGTGGATCACGGCTGGCAGCCGGCCCATGACGACACCGCCGGCATCTCCTTCGGCCACGGGGTCGACCTGCTCATGCTAGAGCCATCGCTGGAGAAGATGTTCGCCATCGAGGTCAAGTCCACGCTTCAGCAATCTCGGTGGCCCCGCCTGTCCCGCGGTCGGAAGGAACAGCTGACCCCCACCTGGTACGACGCACCCAGCAACAAGGCTATGGCGGAGGGGGACCTCACGTCAGGAGACGTCTACACGATGGTGGCCCAGGTCCATTTCCGACGACGTCTGTGGCGGTGCTGCGTTGCCGGCGACATGTGGAAGCCCCAGCCGATTACGGACGAGGAGCAGATATCGGATCTCGGCTAGCTGCTGCCAACGTAGGGTCAGGCCTTGCGGTTCCCCCCCGACAGTCAGCTGCCCAAAGTCTGGTGGGACGCCCAGTTCGTCGTGACACGCGTGGATCGGGATTGCATTCCATGCCCGTGGTGAACCCGGGAGCCTCCACCCGACTAAGCCTTTTGCGGTGGACAGGTCGCACTGGTCGCGGCAGATCCGGATAAGCAAAGCGGTTCGGCACCCGGAAACATCGTCGCGCCTTAGGGGCGACACCCCCCTTGCTCCGCGCGCGCCACGCTCAGCTGGACGGAATCCAGGTCTCGTCTACCAGCCATCCCGCGGACCGTGGATCCATAGCTGCTCCGTGGACGGGAGAAAGACGGCGACTCCACGGCGTAGCCATCTAGTCGGCGGGTGGGCTTTCATTCCAGCATGGAGAACCACATCCTCCCGCCGTTTGGAGAATTGGCTGAGCGGCACCTGATCGACGCGCTGGATTGGATCGCCCGGGAGATGTTCGACGGCCAGGGTGCCCGACCTCTTCTGCGGTTGGTGGTAGCCGATCTGCCCTCGGCGACTCACCGCGGCGGTCGGGGACCAGGCGACAGTGGGCGATGCGATGTCGCTGTCCAATGGGGGGCAAACGAGGACCAGGTACGACACCAGGTTTTCCACGAGGCGTTTCATGTCCTGATCGGAAGGAACATCTACCACTGGACGCAGGAAGTAGCCGCCGAGCTGGCAGCTCAGCGCCTCCACGAGGCAAGCCACGCGTCGGGATACGCCGCCGTCCACCGCGGCGAAGCTCACTCGATAACGGGCGACGACCTCCGCGCGTTCCTATGGGCTGGCAACCCGCCGGGCCATGGCCCGGATCGGGAGTTCTACTACCATCGCGCACGCGCCGTGGGCCTGCACCTCGAGCCCGTGGTGGGGCTGCTTGAGGTCGGGCGATTGGCGCGAAGAGTGGCTGCCGTCGCCGGCGGCTGCAACGTACTTGGGCACGTCCCGCACGCGGGCTGCGTCATGAGCGCTGCGGTGGACGATTGGCTCTACGGGCTGGGCCAGCAGCAGGCTGCGAATGTCCGGCAGGTCCTCGGGCTTGCCGGCTAGGCGAGGTCCACGCCGGTAAGCACGCTGACTGTGGGCTGAGCGAGCGCCTTTGGATTCGCGCGTCCGGCAAGCGGCGGAAAGACGTATTGATCGCGGCAGATCGCGATGTCGCAGCCCGGCCGGTCAGCGGCTGATCGGTGCAGTGGCGGCGTGATCTGACACGAGATACCTGACACGAGACCTTGCGCTGGTCCGCGGCACCGTGCCTTCCCGCCGCGGCTGGGCTTCTAGGATGAGAAACTTCCGTCAAGGCGCCAGATTGTCTCGACGTGTTCGACGAACCGACCGCCAGCGTCGAAGCCGACCTTTTCTATGAGCGCCCTAAGCGACGCATTGACGCCGAAGTCGTCGGTCGACCGAACGTCGATTGAGAACTCTTGGAGACCGGATTCAAGTCGTGCCCTGGCAACCTCCCGCCACAGGGGCTCGTGCGGCATCCAAACCAGGTCACTCGGCACAGTTGGCTCTTGAGTGGGCTCGAGTGTCATGGTCGTGACAATCTCGTGGGATGAGGAGGCGGATTTACCAACGTCGGCAGTTGATGTCGCGTTCGCACCGCCAATCTCGTTGGGAAGGCTCAGACCCATGTTGAGGGCAGCTTCTCGACTCCACCCCTTTACGCTTCGAACTGTCACCTTGCGCGCGCCCAGGGAGCGGATGAGCTGCATGGCTTCGGCAACCTTGTGCTCAAACAGGAAGCGGTGAAACTCGGCCGACGGGATGTACGAGCCCCGATCCACTGGATGCCCAACGTAGAGCACGTTGTTTCGGGCATGGCCAGGCGGAAAGCGCAGAGTTTGAGCTGCCGAAAGGCTGACTGGGAGGACGTCCGTGCCACGCTCCCGCATGCGCTTGGCGCGGAAGATGTCTTTGCTGACGACTCCAGCCGCTACGAACGGGACGGCGACCAGGGTGGGCGACTTGAGGACTATTCGATGCCAGCGTGAGATATGGCGCTCGACCGTCTCTTCAACGGGGGTGTCGGTGACGACGATCAATCGGCGCTTGGCGTAAGGAAGGTTGAGGATCGCCGCGGAGTCCATGTAGCGGACCTTAGGTCACCGGATGCTTTGTGCCCGAGAGATGGTTCTGCCTCGCGGAGCTATAAGCACGCTCGCATGCGGCCGATCCACGCTCGTTGCGGCAGATCCGTGCGTTGGCCGAGGCAGGCAAGGTCGAGGCTTCCGCCCGTCGATCGCGCCGGGAATGTGGCAGGCCAATGAGGGCCACCTGTCCGTGCAGCGATCTCCTCGCGGCAGCAATCTGCACCCGCAAAACACCGTCCTCGTAGGCTTCGCGCGTGCTGGTCGTCGTCGATTCCAATGCGCTCTTCGGCGACCCACGGCTCATCAGCGATGTCGGCGAACGTTTGCTCGAGCTGCTTGGCCCAGCGCAAGCCACTCTCGTCCTTTCGCCTGTCGTTCTGGCCGAACTCGACCGCAAGCATCACGACGACGTTGGTGAACTCGCTGCTCAGACTGCTACCCGACTCAAGAGGCTGGGCAGGAAGGCGCGCCAACCCGTCGACGAACTCTTAAGTGCGACGAACGCAATCGTCGACGCGGCCGACGTCGAATGGGTCAAGCGCAGGAGCGACATCCTCAGTCATCCACGCGTGCGAGTTGCCAACTGGCCGCAGCTCACCGCTCGCTCCTTGGTGGAGCGAGAATTGCAACGTCGGCGGCCCTTCCTCGAGAGGGAGATTGGGACCGTTGGTCACCGCGACGCGATGATCTGGCTAACCGTGCTCGACGAGCTTGCCACCGACGATGAGGAGGAACTGGTATTCGTAACCGCGGACAAGGGGTTTCTTGGCGACGACGGTTTGCACAAGGACTTGCTTGAGGACATCCAGCGCCTCCCGATAGGCCACGACGACGTTGACCGCGTATCACAGGTCGGCTCCATCGCCAGCCTCGTCACCGCGCTCAGTGCTGTTGCTGCCAGCAGCCAATGGGACTCGTGGCGTCATCCGACCATTGAGGAGGTGCTCTTCGAAGGCCTCCAGGACCTTCAGGTGGACACCTTTGTTGGTACCTACGACCCGCGCGGAGGAGGCATCGACGAGCCAGAATTCGACCTCGGGATCCCAGCCGGCATCAGTGACGATTGGACACTCGATGCACTCGATGGACCTAGAAACTTGTCCGTCGGCGAAGCGCCGTACGGCGCTGAGTACGTCACGTGTACCTTCACCGCCGACCTGAGCTTGACCGGGTTCATGGACAAGTCAGAGTGGTATGCCGACGACCACCCTGCCTTTGACCTATGGGACTCCGACTGGAACGACTATGTGGTCCAGGTACAGACCAGTCCGACGGTCCGTTTCCGTGCGCGGATAGCCATAGACGATGAGACCCAGGAAGCGAGCTTGGACGAGATTCTCAGCGCGGAGCTCGTCACTGAACCAGGCCGCTACGACATTGGGTGAGAGCCAATGCGCGGTGGCAAGCCTGTCTCCGCGGTATGCCCTCAGGTTCCGGGAGGGCCTGTCGTGGATGGCGGAGCGTTTGCCGGCGTCGTGACAGTGGTCATCGGTGGGCTGACTGGCTGCGGCATGTTGAAGAGTGCCCCACGGATTTCCTCGATCGAGGCGTTCCCCACTGCTGGCATCTCCTGGCGAACCGCCCTCACAACTTCGGCCGTGGCGTTCCTGAACGCGCTAGTGGCATCAGGGGTCAACGCGAAGGTGACGTTGGGGCCGACGTTGGCCGGCACATGTAGATCGTAAGTGGCGTTCCATAGCTGCAGCTTCTGAACCACGGCCAGGCTTCCCCAGGTCGCGACCTCAGCCCGTAGTCTCGCCTCAGTTTCCATATCCTGCGGCAGACCGCCGAACCTGCCCATCAGATGGAACACGAGCGCTCCGTAGGTCTCGCGCTGTTTGGCCTCTTGGGCCTTTGCCCGCTCGTCTTTCCAAGTAGAGAGACCGATGGCAAGCCCGGTGAGCGCCAAGCCTGCGACGACGACGCCCGAGCCAGTGGTGAGCCAGGCGTCTTCGCTCTTGGCCCAGCCGGTGACGAAGACGGCTGCGCCTAAGGCGCAAGCCACTCCTGCTAGACCGAGAGCCCATCCCCGCACGGTCATTGGCAATCCCCATCTCTGCCGCGGACGACGCTGCGCTGAAGAACGACGCTACACAACTCGTCACCGACTTTCGTCGCGATCCAGCAGAGGCACAGCATGCGTTCGAGCCGGATTACCGGTGTGTTCGGCCCCCGAATTCCAGCTCTAGTGAGAGTCGCTGGGTCGTCCGACCCGGTGCTGGCGCCAGGTTCGGGTGGCCGCGACTGGTCCACGCGCGGTATGGCTGGCACTTTCATCGGCTACCACCACCTTGGCCGTGCCTGACGTTGTCGGCGGTACGTGACTCTCGGACCATGCTCGAGCGATTGCTGATCCCATCACCGCCGGCGCCGCGGTCGTTGCGGTCTGCGTTTCTCGGTATCTGCTTCGCATGCAGACGCGGGAGCGACGTCACGACACGGAGCGCACGGAACGCGCGGTCGCGGATCGAGTGAGTTGCTGGGCGTCATGGTCAGAAGATGGGATTCCCGTCCTCTAGGGGCCGACTAACGCCGGGTCGTGTCTGGCCCGCAGCCGCCGGACCGCCAACAAGCCTTGTCGTGCCGACTACTACTATTCAGATTCGCGGCTAGCGACGTAGGATGCGGTGCTTCTGATAGATGGAGCAACCATCTCGACGCGCTGATCATCGCCGCGATGGTGGGAGCGCACTCGCCTAGCCTGAGGCTCCTTTCCCATCGTCTGGGGACCTCGCCGTGAACGACTTCCACAAGAGCAAGCAGTCGGCCGCCGTGCTCAAGCACGCCGTCATCGACTCGTACGCCACCCCCTTCGGCAGCAAGACGGGCAGCGTGTCCAAGGACAACCGGGTGGCCTTCCTCGACGGGTACGCCGGGCCGGGTCGGTACGAAGACGGTTCCGAGGGGTCCGGCGCGATGCTGCTGCGCAAGGCCAACGAACTCGGAAAGATGGCCACCCCGCGCAACGTCGAGTGCCACTTCGTGGAGGAGGCCCCCGAGGTTGTCGCACGACTGCGCGAGGTTGCGGCAGCCGAGGCCGGCGCCGTGTCGTACACCATCACCGACGGCAAAATCTCCGAGCACTTGCCCACGCTGCTGGAGTCCGTCAAGGACATCCCGCTCTTCGTCTACCTGGACCCTTGCGGCCTGATCATCCCGATGGACGAGGTTGCCACGATCTTTGAGCGGCCCGGAGGCGTTGGCCACCCACCCACTGAAGTGCTGATCAACCTGACCGCCCACCTGCGGCGGTTCGCGGGCATCCTCACCAGCCCGAACCCCATCGAGGCATCGCTGGCGCGGATGGACGCCGTGTGCGGCGGCGACTGGTGGCGCGACACCTGGCTGAAACACCTTCCCGACACCGACGCCGCCGAGTTGGCTGTGGTTCAGGGCTACGCCGCGAAGTTGAGCGAGCGGGCTGGCGGGGCTGGGACCTGGATCATCGACGTGCGCCCCCGCGCCGACCTGAAGCCGATCTACTACCTCGTGTTCGCCACTCGGTCATTGCACGGAATGATCGCGTTCGGCGAGGCCGCCTCCATTGGTCTTGAACGGTGGCGGGCGTTCCACGCCGAGGCCGCTGCCGAGGACGACCTCTTCGGGACGGCCGCCGACTGGGAGGTTGAGTGGAAGGCCGCGGAGAAGAGAATGGCGGACGGCTGGGTGGACACCCTGGCCGCCCGCATGGCGGCGGAGCTCGCCAAGGGCAGGCCGTTCACCGTCTTCGATCGGGCTGATGAAATTCTCGGGACGGACCTCGCCGGTGTTGTGCGCACGAAGCACCTGCGGGCCGCCATCAACAAACTCTTTGCAGAGGGCAAGACGTCCACTAACCCGAAGGGCGTGAAGGACCTGTACAGCCTGACGATCACACCCGCGTAGGTTCGGGCATCTCGTCCCACAGCCGCCCGTCTAGTTCGCGGCCGTTGCTCTTGGGCGTGCGCCCACCCCACTGCTTGAAGAAGAACGCCACCTTCTGCTCGCGGCACTCGTCGCGCAGTTCGCGCACCCACGCCGGATCCAGCGGGCGGTGGTTCGGGCCGCTCTCGCCACCAGCGATCAGCCAGTGCATCCCGGTCAGGTCGATACCGGTTAGCGGCCCTAACAGCGGCTCCGCCGACACGAAGCGCGTGGCTGCTGGAACCTTTCGCAGGTCGTCGACCCTCCACAACTGGTCTGTCGCCTCAACACTGACGCCTAGCCAGACGTTCGAGGGCCACGGCAACTGAGCCGCCATGCGGGCCGCTCGGCGAGGCCGTTTGGTCAGTAACTGGTAGGTGTGCCGGGGCGTGTCCTCCATGACCTGGAAGACCTCGCGTATGAAGTCTGACGACACCTTCGCGTGGAACAGGTCGGACATGCTGTTGACGAAGATGACCCGGGGCGACGCCCAGCGACGCGGAATGTCCAGGGCTGACGGATGCTCCGTGATGGCAAAGCCGGGGCCGCTTGTTCGCGGGTCGCCGTCCTCTTGGTACTTCGGGTTGCCCATCGCCTTCAACCGCTTGGACAACGTCAGCGCGTAGCAGTTGTCACAGCCGGGACTGATGCGATCGCACCCGGTCGTCGGGTTCCACGTGGCTTCTGTCCACTCGATGCCGCTGCCGTCAGCCATACGTGCACCGTAGGTCAAGGCACCGTCAGCCCGCGGCACCCGAGCCGGGTGGACGACTGTCCGGCTCTAGGCCTGCTCGAGTGCCCTCACTCGTGCCGCCAGACCTGCGATGGCCTCCTGAGCGGTCATGAGAGCCAGTTCGACAGCGCGGAGGCGGTCCGGCCCGCCAGTCTCGGTCTGCGTCGCGTCGTCGGAGGGAGTGGAGGGCGGCACCGCGTCTACGCTCCCGGCCACGTAGCTCTTGAAGCCAATCTTCGAGAGCACCCGCTGAGCCTCCATCGTGGTGAACGAAGTCCGCTCCCAGCCCGTGACCTGGCCCAGCACCTGCTTCGGCGGGAAGACCTCACCATTCACGCTCACGGCGTACTTCTGAACGATCTCGGGTGCGACTCCGCGCATCTTCCACTCCACCTCGCCCTTGGTGAGCAAGAAGTCTCGACCGCCAACCTTCATGATGGATCTCCGTCCCGTAAGTTCTTCTAGAACTACCTATAAGTACAGGATGTTCCTGGAAGTTCCTCTTGTCAAGGGTGTGGCGCGAGTGGACACCCGTGGGCTACCCCTCGCGAACCAATCCTGGGTCGTCTATCCCAGACTTCCTCGGCCTTACGGACGTCGCCGGCCTATGCGCTCTGACGTGTGGCTGTCTTGGGCCTGAAGCCTGCATCAGTTGACCTCCGGATCTCGGCAGATCCGGATACCTTTCACGCCGCTTGCGCCGGTGTTCAGCACGTCCCTTACCGGGCGCCTTGACAGGCTTGCCATTCCCACCAGGAGTCTGCGTACGCACCCTTCAGCGTCCGCTGAGGTGTTGCTCCAGTGTTCTATGGTGCTGGAGTGGAGCATGAGGCAACCCACCGTCGCCCTCTGCTCAAGGCAATGGTCGGCGGTGGCCTGGCATTGGGCGCCGTCGCGGGCAGCGCCCGGGTCTTCCTGTCCCCGGACGGGCTCGGCTCCAAGGGCGACGGACCGCCCGCGCTCGAGCTCTCCGCCGACGGCGGGTCCGACGTTCGTGCCCTCGAGGTCCGGCTGGGCGACGAGCTGCTGCCGCAGGTCGCGCAGGGGCGCTGGGGCTCGACGCAGCTGCGGACCTCGACCCACTCGATGGTCGGCTTCACCTGGGCGGCTGCCCCCTCCGCGCAGCAGCAGCCCAAGGTCCAGGTCCGGTCCCGGGTCCGGGGCGGCTGGACCAGCTGGCGGTCGGTGCGCGCCCTGCACGACCTGCCCGACCCCGGCACCGGTGAGGGCAGGGGCGTGCTGGGCACGGAGCTGGCGTGGATCGGCGACGCCGACGGCATCCAGGTCCAGGTCGCGGGAGCGCGGCCGGCCGACCTGACGATGGTGCTGCTGCACCCGGCCCGGCGGGCCGACGACCGGTTCCAGACCGCGTACGGGCGCGACCCGGCGACGTACGGCCGTAGCAAGGGCACGCTGACCCCGACCGCGCGGCCGAAGATCTACTCCCGCAACCAGTGGGGCGCCGACGAGAGCTGGCGCGACGGCAACCCGGAGTTCTGCAGCACCATCCAGCAGGTGCACGTCCACCACACGGTCAACAGCAACGACTACGCCGAGGACGACGTCCCGGCGCTGCTGCGCGGCATCTACCGCTACCACACCCAGAACCTGGGCTGGTCCGACGTCGGCTACAACTTCCTGGTCGACCGGTTCGGCCGGATCTGGACCGGTCGCGCCGGCGGTGCGGCCAAGGCGGTGCGCGGCGCCCACACGCTCGGCTTCAACGCCACGTCGACCGGGGTCTCGGTGATCGGCAACCTCGACCAGGTCGCGCCCAGCTCCGCAGTCCTGGAGGCGATCGCGCAGCTCGCGGCCTGGAAGCTCTCGCACTACGGACTCCTGGGGAGCGGGACCACGACCGTCGTCTCGGAGGGCAGCGACAAGTTCCGGGCCGGCAAGTCCGTCACGCTGCCGGTCATCGACGGGCACCGCGACACCAACGACACCGCCTGCCCGGGCGGCAACCTGTACGCCGTCCTCGACCAGGTGCGGGCGCGCACCGACGCGATCATCAACGCCGCCCAGCTGCAGCCGATGCCGATCACCCGGCCCGCGGCGGTCGTCGGAACGCCGGTGCTCGGCGGTCGGCTCAGGGCGCGGCTGCCCAAGGGCCGGCCGGAGGGTACGACGGCCGCCATCGCCTGGCTGCGGGACGGGGTAGCGATCCCGGGCGCGACACGCAAGGTCTACCAACCCACCGCCGAGGACGCCGGGCGGCAGCTCGGCCTGCGGATCACCCTGTCCTGCCCCGGCTACGAGACGACCGAGGTGGCCGCCAGCGCGGCCGGCATCGTCAAGGTCCAGACCACGCTCGAGGTGCACTCCTCCGGTCGCGGCGGCCGGGTGAAGGTGCGCGCCCGGGTGGTGCCCGTCGGGATGGACGGCGTACCGGCCGGGGCGCTGCGGGTGAAGGTCAACCAGCGCACGAAGCGGGTCGACCTGCGCAGCGGCCGCCGCAAGGCCAGGTTCGTCGGGTTCACCAAGGGCCGCTACCCGGTGGTGGTCCGCTACTTCGGCGACGGCGTGTACCTGCCATCCCGCGCGGTCTCCGAGGTGCGGGTCCGCTGAGCTGACAGGTCCGTCGGACCGCCGCCGTACTCCGCACGGAGTACGGCGAAGTGTCTGCCGTGGCCAGACGCGTCAGCCCCGCCGCATTGACACCGTGAAGCCATGACTACTGATCTCCTGGCGCCCGACCACTCCGGTGCCGACACCAGACCGAAACGATCACGGACGAAGACCGTGCTGCCGTGGCTCATGCTGGCCGTGTGGATCGGGCTGGCGGTGGGCAGCTTCTCACTGTCCGGCAAGCTCGACTCGGTGACTCGCGACAACCAGGCCGACTACCTGCCGGCCAGCGCGCAGTCGACCAAGGTGCTCGAGGCCGAGGCCGGTCTCCCCGGTGGCGGGGACGGCCTGCTGGTGGTCGTGTACGAGCGACCCGGTGGCCTCCAGCCGGGTGACCGGGAGGCCGCCGTACGCGGCTACACCGACCTCGCGGAGCGATTCGCGGTCGACACCGCCGACGCACCGCCGCAGATCGTCGACTCCGCCGACGGGACGGCCCTGATGTTCGGGCTGCCGCTCGACCGCGAGTACGTCGCCGATGAGGCCGAGGCCACCTCGGTCACCGATGCCCGTGACCTGCTCGCCGACCGGCCGGACGGGCTGGACGCCTACGTCACCGGTCCGTCGGCGATCGGGGCCGACATGGACGAGGTCTTCGACACCGTCGACGCGAAGCTGCTGCTCGCCACCGCCATCGTGGTGGCGGTCCTGCTGATCCTGACCTACCGCAGTCCGCTGCTGTGGCTGGTCCCGCTCGCGGCGGTCGGGGTCGCGGCGATCATGTCGATGGGTGCCGTGTACGCGCTCACCCAGATCTTCGACTTCACCATCACGAGCATGAGCTCGGCGCTGCTGATCGTCCTGGTGTTCGGCGCCGGCACCGACTACGCCTTGCTCCTCGTGTCTCGCTACCGCGAGGAGCTGCACCGCCACGAGCGGCCGGTCGACGCGATGCTGGCGGCGCTGCGCGGGGCCGGACCGGCGATCCTCGCGTCGGTGGCGACCGTGGTCGCCGGCCTGTTGTGCCTGCTGGTCGCGGACCTCAACAGCACCAGCGGTCTCGGGCCGGTGGGCGCAGCCGGTATCGGGTCCTCGCTGCTGGTCATGCTGACGCTCTTCCCGGCGCTGCTGGTGGTGCTCGGGCGCCGGGTCTTCTGGCCGTTCGTGCCGAAGCTCGGAGGTGAGGCACACACGCCTCGATCCGGGTGGGCCCGGCTCGGCGAGCTGGTGGGGCGCCGCCGCGTCGTCAGCTGGGCGGTGCCGCTGGTGGTCCTGGGCGGTCTCGCGCTGGGCCTGGTGGGGGCCAGCGGGTCACTCCCGCAGCTGGACCAGTTCGCCCGGTCCACACCGGACTCGGTGACCGGGGCGAAGACGATCGAGAAGCTCTTCCCCGAGCAGGGCGGTCAGCCGGTCAGGGTGATGAGCCGGCCGGACCAGAGCGCCGAGGTGCTGGCCGCGGTGCAAGGTACGCCGGGGGTTGCCAGCGCCGAGATCCGCCGGGCCAGCGACGACTGGGTCGAGATCTCAGCTATCCCGGTCGACTCGCCGGAGAGCGCGGGTGAGACGGCCACCATCAAGCGGCTGCGTGCCAACCTGGACGAGGTCGCGGGTGACGCCGCGCTGGTCGGCGGCCCGAGTGCCGAGCTGCTCGACACGGACGAGACCAACACGAGCGACCGCAACCGGGTGATGCCGCTGATCCTGCTGGTGGTGCTCGTCATCCTCGGGCTGCTGCTGCGGGCGGTCGTGGCTCCGCTGGTGCTGGTCGCCACCGTCGTGGTGTCGTTCTTCGGGGCCCTGGGGCTGTGCAACCTGCTGTTCGACCAGGTCCTCGGGTTCGCCGGCTGGGAGTCGTCGGTGCCGCTGATCGGGTTCCTCTTCCTGGTCGCCCTCGGGGTCGACTACAACATCTTCCTGATGACCAGGGTCCGTGAGGAGGCGGCCCGGCACGGCACTGTCGAGGGCACGAAACGTGGCCTCGCGGTGACCGGGGGTGTGATCACCTCGGCCGGCGTCGTGCTGGCGGCGACGTTCGCGGTGCTGGCCACGCTGCCGCTGGTCATGCTGATCCAGATCGGGATACTGGTCGCCGTCGGCGTGCTCATCGACACCCTGCTGGTGCGGTCCATCGTGGTTCCCGCACTGGCGATGTCGCTGGGTTCGCGGATCTGGTGGCCCAGCCAGCTCTGGCGCACGGGATAGGACTGTGTCGATGACCCTTCGAGGACCCCGTCGATGACCCCGTCGATGACGCTGTGCGAACGATGATGGCGCTCCGTCCGCCAGTAGCCGACCGGCTGCTGGCGGCGGCGGCGTTCGTGCTCGGCGTCGCCGCCGCGCTCACGCTCGAGGCGGTCGCCGGTGAGGACGAGCGAAGCGTGGACCTGGGCGCGATCGCACTCCTGGGCGCGATGGCGGCGCCGTTGCTGGTCCGACGGCGCTGGCCGATCCTCGTCGTCATCGCGGTCCTCGTCGTGTCGACGCCGTACCACCTCCTCGACTATCCCCATGAGGCCACGATGCCGGCCTTGGTCGTGGCGGCGTTCACGGCGGCGCGCCACGGCGAGCCACCGCGACCGGCCGTTGCCACCCTGGTGGCGGTGGCCGCGGTGATACTGCCGGTCGCCGCCGCGTCGGGGGAGCTCGGTGATGCTGTCCTCGGCGTCGGCTGGCTGTTGATGGCCTTCTTCGCCGGGCTGGCGGTCCGCTTCCGTGACAACTGGACTGCCGCCGTCACGGCGCGGCTGGAGCAGGAGCGGGCCGACGAGGTCGAGCGGCGGGTCGCCCAGGAGCGGGTCCTGATCGCTGCCGAGCTGCACGACGTACTGGCGCACGGCCTCGCGGTCGCGAACGTCCAGGCGTCCGTGGCCGCGCACCTGATCGACCAGCTGCCGAGCGGCGGGGACGCGTCGCTGCAGGAGCTGTCCGGCACGCTGCACAGCCTGTCGGACACGAGCCGTGCCACGCTCCACGAGCTGCGCGCCGTGCTGGACGTGCTGCACGGTGGCGAGGGCGACCCGACCGAGCCGGCGCCCCACCTCGGCGAGCTCCAGCGTCTGGTGGAGATGGCCGAGGCGGCTGGTGTACGCGTCGACGTGGAGGCGGACGGGGTCGCTGACGAGCTACCGTCGACGGTGTCCGTCGTGGCCTACCGGATCATCCAGGAGTCGCTGACCAATGTCGTCCGACACTCGACGGCCAAGCACGCGACCGTTCGGCTCGACCAGGACGGCCGCCGGCTGCGGATCTCGGTCGTCGACCACGGGCCCGCGCGACCGGACTCGACCGTGACACCGGCCGGCTTCGGGATCGTCGGGATGACCGGGCGGGCGCAGGCCGTGGGCGGCGAGCTGTCCGCCGGCCCGGGAGAGTCCGGAGGGTTCGAGGTACGGGCCAGCCTGCCGCTGCCGGAGATGTGGCGGGCGCCGTCGTGATCCGGGTCCTGCTCGCCGACGACCAGGCCCTGGTGCGCGGCGCGTTCGCGCTGCTGGTCGGCTCCGCCGACGACATGGAGGTCGTCGGGGAGGCCGGCACCGGCGACGAGGCGGTGGCGCTGACCCGGGACCTGCGCCCCGACGTCGTCCTGATGGACATCAGGATGCCCAGCACCGACGGCATCGAGGCGACTCGGCAGATCACTGACGCCGACGGGTCGAGCGGCACCAAGGTGCTGATCCTGACCACGTTCGAGACAGACACCAACGTCCTGCGCGGCCTGCGCGCGGGGGCGTGTGGGTTCCTGCCCAAGGACACCCGCCCGGAGGACCTGCTGGGCGCCATCCGCACCGTCGCGGCCGGGGAGGCGCTGCTCTCGCCCGGCGCGACCAGGGCGGTGATCACCCGTGCGTTGAGCCGCCCGGACGCTCCGGCACCCGAGCGGCTGGCCAGCCTGACGGCGCGCGAGCACGAGGTGCTCCGGCTGGTCGCCGCGGGGCGGAGCAACCAGGAGATCGCGGACGAGCTGGTCGTCAGCCCGCTGACCGCCAAGACCCACGTGGCCCGCATCCTCGCGAAGATGGGCGCCCGCGACCGGGTCCACCTCGTGATCGCGGCGTACGAAGCCGGGCTCCGCTAGGCGCGTCGCCGAGCACTGGTCGGGCGTCGGAGGAGAGGCTCGCCACCGAGCCGCGCCACTCACCCGCCGTACTCCGCGCGGGCTACGGGGAGGTGTCCGCGTACCCCGCGCGGAGTACGCCGAAGTGCCTGCCGTGGCCAGACGCGCCGGGCCCCCGGACTTGGCAGCCTGATGGCCATGGAACCGAACGAGCAAGGCCCAGCGAAATCATCGATCGGGCGCCGCAGCTTCGTCACTCACGCGGCTGCACTCGGCGCCGGCGCCGGACTGGCCGCGACGGGGTTCGCGACACTCGGCGACGACACAAAGGACCCCGAGAAGTCGTCTGGCGGTGAGGACGTCTTTCGTCGTGACCAGGACCTGAAGTTCATCGGCGTGGAGGAGACCTTCTCGACCGCCGAGCTGATGAAGCTGAACTCGCTCAACCAGGACCACATCGACTTCCTGACGGAGATCGGTCTGGCGGATCTCGGCGACCGCCGCATCGGCGACATGGACGAGGGGGGCCTCGACGTCCAGATCCTCTCCGCGCACACGCCGTCCGTGCAGAACGTGCCTGGGCAGGAGGGCATCGACTTCGCCTACCGGCTCAACCGGCTGCTGGTCGAGGGGCCGATGGCCACCTATCCGGGCCGCTTCCAGGCCTTCGCCACCTTGCCCCTGCAGAGCCCGGAGGCAGCGGCGGACGAGCTGGAACGCACGGTTCGCGACGACGGCTTCCTGGGGGTGCTGACCAACGGGCACATCACGGGGAAGTTCCTCGACCATCCCGACCTCGAGCCCGTGCTGGCGCGTGCAGAGGCCCTCGACGTACCGATCTACCTGCATCCCGGCTATCCGGCGGACGACATCTACAAGATCTACTACGGCACGACCCGGTCGGAGTACACGGAGGAGTACCAGGACTACATCTTCAGCGGGTCCGGACTCGGCTGGCACCAGGAGGTGCTGATCCAAGCCGTCCGGATGATCACGTACGGGGTGTTCGACAGGTTCCCCAAGCTGAAGGTCATCCTCGGTCACATGGGCGAAGGTCTTCCGTTCTACTACGAGCGGATCGCCAACGACATGGGCGAGCCGACCGAGGACTCGCTCGAGAAGCCCATCGACCAGTACTTCCAGGACAACTTCTGGTTCACCACCAGCGCGTTCTTCCAGGACAACCTGCTCGAGCAGCTGCTGAAGTACATCAGTGTCGATCGGGTGATGTTCGCGACCGACTATCCCTTCATCGAGAGCATCAAGGAAGGGACCGACTGGTTCCGAGCGGTCGATCTTCCTCGTGAGGACAAGGAGAAGATCGCGTTCCGCAACGCCGAGAAGCTGTTCGGCATGAAGGTCTGACGCGTTCGGACCCGAGCCTCGACCGCACTGGATGCGGACGCGGGCCGATGTCGGTGGGCTCCTCTAGCGTCGGGGTCAGTGTCAGGGTGATGTCACCGCTGTTGCGGTGGTTGGATCCTGATCACCCAGCGTCTGGCTCATAGCGTCGGTGTCGACCTTCGGGTCTGGCGTGCATGCGTTTTGTCGGCGCTGGGTGTGATGGACCGGCCGGCGT
>SXGU01268598.1_pt1 | contig 27884 bp, 19 predicted proteins | sample 3174531 | NCBI WGS metagenome assembly SXGU01 (sample SAMN11356863, study PRJNA531348) | freshwater metagenome | isolation source: freshwater sample F1-140 | place: China: Fuxian Lake, Yuxi | collected 2017-12-25 | reverse complement strand
GACAACCAGACCCTGCGTCATCTGCTCAAACTGACATTTTCAGACAGTCGCTTCGAATTACACGAAGCCGACAGCTGCTTAACTGCATTACCGAAAATATTGAAACTGAAACCAGATTATGTCATTTTGGATGTAATGATGCCTGGGGAACTCAATGGTTTTCAAATCTGCAGCATGGTGAAATCCTGGCCTGACACTGAAAGCTGTAAAATTATTCTGTTAACTGGTCTAACAGAACAACGCGACCTGGAACTTGGTCAGGAATCCGGAGCCGATTTCTACGTGAAAAAACCCTTCAGCCCCAAAAAACTGCTCTCTCTGATCGAAACTGCCGAACTAAACAAATCGCAATCACAACCTTAGGGGCTGTTGCCGTTTCACAAGGGTGTAGCGTTTCCAGCGCTTGGGCCAGGGCTTGCTGGAGCGCTTCTTCCTGCACCAATTGAAACCGCGAGGACCTCTTCAATCACGACTTCTCATCGAATAGCGAATATTGCCTGCCGGCCACTGCACAATGTTTTGACGGGTCTACTGATCAATTCGGCTGTCACGACTTATTTCCTGCGGTTTGATGTGCGGGTATTTTATCGTATCCTGACGGACGACCAAGGCTTTTGCGACACCCTCTAATATAGGTAATTCTAAATCAACCTACTTTAGAACTGTCCTTGCAATTGATTAAGGTTTTAATTGCAATGATTTATTGTGAAATCTAGCAATAACTGCTGATAATTTGTCGATCGTATAGGGCTTAGCAATAAAACCATCTCCGCCAAGTGCCATAACACGTTTTACATTCTCGGCGGTGGGCTTACCGGTTATAACAACCACAAATTGTTCCTGATTGACTTCTTTGATTTTTTCAAGCACATTCATTCCGCCAATTCCCGGCATGACCAAATCAAGAAAGACGATATCATAACCAAATCGACAATACTCAAGCGCTTCCTTCCCGTCTTTGGCTTCATGGATTTTGGCATGAAGATTCATACCCATCAGCACATTCCGAAGAAAAGAGCGCGAGGTTGCACAATCGTCAACTATTAAAATCGAAAGCGGATTAGAAGACACTAGTGATCCACTTCTTTAAAACATTTACAATAAATTTGCTGCTAATGTGTAGTCTAAGGCAATGTTTTAAAGACATAATAGATCATTGAAATACCGAAAATTTTGCAATTGTTTTATTGGTACTCACTACTAGATACGCCTAAATGAACACTTCTTGAGCCAAGATATTAAACATCAAGGCTTCATGACAATCAGTTTTTAACCCGAGCTTCTCAAATCAGCCGTGATCATGTGACTCATCTCCCCAGCGAGCCATTGCACCAAAGGCCATGGGCACAATGATTCCTAAAGCTCCCACCACCATCCCGGCCAAAAATATCAAGATTTCCATCACCCCTCCGCTTATGTTTAGTGCGTGATTGCACGTATTGAAAAATCCCTAACTAACAGCTTGCGATTACTCAAATATTTGTAAGCATAATACTACACGAGATTGCGACAATGTTATTTTTTTTATTTTTAAATTGCTATTATTGCAATTTTAGAGCTAAATTACCCACAACAACGCTATAGCCTGATCATGCCTGAATAGAGGATTTATCTAAAGTCTCGACACAAACATCCTGCCAAAAAAGACTGTCGCAAAAGTTAAATGTTGGGCTTCATTGCATCCGGCAATTGCTCCCTGAATTGCTCTACCTCCCGCATCCCTGCAGTCGTCATCAACCTACCTGATACGACACTCTCAAAAATCGATGTTTACATCACTGATCCAGAGAATCAAATTCAATGGCAAAACCCTGAGCCTCGATCCTGACAACGCGAGCAGTCTGCCACTCGGCATGTTCAATTTCTGTAGTTTTCACGGCAATAAGATCACCTGTGGCAATTTTGACCGCTTCAGAGCACCTTAAATGAAGACCACCTTTCGACATATTTTCCATTTCGCATTCAAACTCACCGCGCTTATTCGGCATCATGAATTTCACTTTAATGATCGCTTGATGATAGAAGCGTTCGTATCGGCGCAGATTCCAGTCTTTCAATATTTTGAAACAATTTCGCCCGAAGGCCTTGGCCTCGTATAGCGCCTGATCGGAGCGCTTCACAGTATCACTCCAACCTCTTTGATCAATGGCTTGATTACTAATTGCTGCCCCAATGCTCACCGTGACCTGCCGGTCAAGATTTAAACGGGCAGGTTGATTTTTTTGCACCATCTCCAATATTCGCACACCCAACGCTTGCACATTTCCAATAGCGCTCTGTGCTGAAATGACGATAAACTCCTCACCTCCCATGCGGCAGGCCACATCATTGGTGCGGATGGTCTTTTGCAGGACATCAGCAAAATGAATCAATACTTGATCACCCGCATCATGCCCATAGCCATCGTTAATTTTTTTAAAAAAGTCCAGATCCAGGCTGTAAACGGCAAACGGTTGACCATTCCTTGTATAATTTGCCCATTCCTGATCCAGGCGAGACACAGCGTAACGTCGATTAGGTAAGCTGGTTAGCTGATCCGTAACCGTCAAAATTTCCAACTTGCGGGTGGTCGTGGCAAGTTCAAAGGCATAATTTCGGATTTTCTCCTGCTCTGTACTGCGAATATCAAAGATCTCCACCATTCTTTGCGCGCCCAGCAACCTGGCACTGAGCTCAGATTGCTTGATGGGCTTGCTGATAAAATCATTTACCCCCGCCTGAAAGGCTCGAGACAAGGTCGAAGCATCCTGATCTGCTGTGATCAGAATGAAATAAACCCATTGCGCCTCGAGATTCGCTCTCAGCAGTCGACACAGCTCCAAACCATTCATCGGTTGCATCCGATAATCTGCGATGATGACTTGCGGTTTGGTCGCCAAAAGCATGGCCAAGGCTTTCTCCGCACTATCAGCGATAGTCACCCTATGGCCTTGCTGGGAAAGATATTTACTTAATAGGTGAATTTGAATTCTGTCATCTTCAACCAGCAGAATACGCAGCCCGGTATAGTCATAATGCTCAAGTGATAGGGTAACTTGATTATCATTCGGTTCACAAACATGAGGATACAGACTGTCAATAGACAGCATTTTTTTCCAAACCAGCCAATCCAGCGAAAGCTGATGTAACAAATCCTGAATTTGCATGTCACTGAAACACATCTGCTCAGCCAAATCCCGTATAGCCGCAGAGCCCTCGCCAATGCCCAGCTGACCGGCTATCGCAGCAGCCATTCTCAAGTGATTAGCCAAAGAAAGGCTGTCTTCAAAGCCACTGTCCAAACCGGCACTTTCTTCTGAAAGCAAGCACTTATGAAAATCTGAAACCGCATCGAAAGCGATGGGCGGCAACCCCCAATCCTTGAACATTGCCAGGGTAATTTGTTGATGATCAATGGCAAAACGGGCCCGCTCCTCAGTAATCAATTGCTTGTTACCGAAATCCGGACAGTCGTTACGACTGATACAATCCTTACAGTTTGAACTATCAGCGATTGCTTTTTGATAACGCTGTAAACACTCACTGTATTCAACTGGATAAATTTGCGCCAAAGCCAATTGACCAATTTCTGCAATCAGCCCGATCGTAAAGGCTTCCTCTGGATTGATGGCGCGGGTGTGTCGGGCAATGCCCTGCATCGCCAACCCACGCAGCAATGAGGTCGCCCAAAAATTGGCATAGTCGAAGTCTTGGCAATTTCCTGCGCGATTGGCGTCAAAAATGGATAAAGTCAGCGCCAACCTGGACAACACATTGATACCTAATCGCATCACCGCCTCATGCAGGGCCAATACCGGGTGACCAGAATGATAAGCAGCCGAATTGACAAGCTTTAAAACTCGCCCTGTCAATACCGGATCCGCTTTGATCGGCTTGACCAGTTGCTCAATGGTGACAGTCTCGCTTTGAGTCAGCTTCAAGATTTCCAACGCCACCCCGGTGGGAGATGGCAGATTACCTGAGGCTTTGAGCTCTTCAAATTTTGGATTAATAATGAGCTCTCTCCTTATAAGGAACAAATGCTAATCGAGAATCAACACATAGCCTTGTCCAATGTGACATATGAGCCTGAACAAGGCGATGTATTTCCAGCGTGAGATAGTATTTTCCAATCTAGTGTTTAATTGCGTAAAGCTATTGTATTTCTAATCTGGGCGCCGCGTACCGCTCTCTTCGGCGCCATTTAAAAGTCTGAGCATTCTGATTATGTCTTACGATATAAAACATACAAATCAACTTGTTGAGGGTTAAGTTGAGTGGATTGGATGGTGCGTACCTTACTTAACATATAGACTCTAAGCCAGGTACAGTATTAAAAATCATCCTCTAACCCTAAAATTTCGCCAGATTCTGATTGGCGAAATCCCAGTTCAGCAATTTCTCAACCACTGCCGTGACATGGGTTTTGCGCAGATTTTGATAATCCAGGTAATAGGCATGTTCCCAGACATCAATGGTTAACAGCGGTATGACGCGATTCAAAGTTAACACTGTATCGGCATCGTTGGTACCCATGATTTTGATTTTTCGGTTCCTATCAACAAACACCCAGGCCCAGCCGGTACCGAACTGATTGGTGGCGGCATCGATCAAAGCGGTTTTGAATTTGCCGAAATCCCCAAAAGACTGATCAATCAAAGTGGCGATTTCGCCAACAGGATCACCACCACCATTGGGTGACAGGCTTTTCCAGTAAAAATCATGGTTATAAACCTGAGCGGCGTTTCTGTAAATTTTTGTAGAAATCTCATCCTTGTGTCTGTAGGTCAACAGGATGATTTCTTCCAATGACTTACCCTGCAACCTTTTCACCACTTTTGAACTGGTATCGGCCAGCATGGTATTGAGGTTGGTCAAATAGCCTTTGTGATGCTTACCATAATGAAAACTGAGGGTGTTGGCAAGTAATCGTCGGTTCCAGCGAGTTATTCGCCCAAGGCAGAGGCGGCAATGTTGCGGGGATTGGTGTCGAACTGGCTGCGGCAAAAGCCTGGGATGGCGCGACTAATTCACCCATTGCCACTGCAGCAGCACTGGCTGCGGTGATGCCTAAAAATTCGCGTCGGTTGAAACCGCTGGATTGTTCTGGTGATATAGATTCTTGTACAGCATTTTTCATAGCATTTCCTTTAATAAAATGTGAACTCAGTTGACACCCGTCAAAGCTGATTGACAGGGTTATCAATCAATAACCTACTTGTAAAAATCAATTTTTACCCCTACACCTCCCATTTAATCACCGGAAAGTCGCCTTTTTTGCTGAAAGATATTTTCGGGCATTCTGCTGGAAAAATCGGCAAAAATCGCGAGACCCAAATTGCCTTATAGAAAACATGCTGACAAATCAAGTTTTTGAGGGTTAATGGCAGGGCAATCGCGCTTAAATTGACTTGACTTTCACAATTACCCATTTATCAATCGGTTACAAACAAGCCTGATTCATATTTTGTGTGTTTTTGCAAAAAATCAAGAAAAACGATTTTGTACAGCATTGATTTTTAAACACTAAAATTTAAGCGCGATTACCCTGGGGTTAATGGGATAATTGCTTTAAACACGCCTTGTCAAATTTCGTACGCCCGTCTCGCTGTCGTCACGCAATTATCTTTGGCAATCGCCTGGAATTGCCATTTTAAATTATCATAAATCAGACTATAATTACAGAAATTATCAAATTTTATTTCGTTTTTTCTATGCTAATTATGTGGAATATGCTCTCTGTTGACGGCATCACTCTAACTCACGCCCTCTCTTAAATTACTCATATGTTATTAGGAAATCGGCAAAAACTTATCAATTATGAACAGCAAATCCGCACATTAGAGGAAAGCCTGATCATCCGGGACAGTCTGGTTCAACAAGTTACACTAGATTTCAGAGAGGTTGAAAGAACTTACAACAACCTGCTTGTCAACACAGAAAATCTGCAAAATTATCTGCAATTTCTTGAAAGCATCAATCACTCTATTCTGAAGATTCAATCCAGCGTTAAAAACAACTCAGAGGAAATGCATCTTCAGACCATAGTCGCTATGGAAGCACATAATGCATCCCTGACAGCCCGTAGCGCCACGGCATCACTGGTGGATAATTTTTCCGCATTGTCTCAAAGGTCTCAAGATACGGCTGAATCCATCAGCAAACTGGATGATGACGCCCAAAAGATCAGCGGCATCATCAAATTGATTACGGATATTGCCAATCAAACCAATTTATTGGCGTTGAACGCCGCCATTGAGGCCGCCAGAGCCGGTCCCCAAGGCCGAGGATTTGCAGTAGTCGCCGATGAAGTTCGGAACTTGGCGCAGCGCACCAGTCAGGCAACGGCTGAAATTTCTGATTTGATCACCAACATTCGAGCAGGATCAGCTCAAAGCCGTTCACAAACCGAACAACTGGTTTCGAAAGCCGAAGAATACAAACAAAACGCCAGCAACACCTCTACCACCGTTGACAGCCTGTTGGCATTGGCAGGCAAAATGGAACAATCCATTGCTAAAAGCGCGATCAATAGCTTTTGTGAAATGGAAAAAATCAACCATTTAGCGTTCAAATTCAGTGTTTATAAATTTTTATTCGGCATAGACCCGGCCAACGCAATAGCCGTCGTCCACAACCACACTCCAGATTTGGGGAATTGGTATTACAAAAATCAATATAAAACTGCGCAATCAAAGCTGTCCGTGGACACAGAACTCGAACAACTATTCAAACGCTTTCATTATCAAGCTAACGCCGTAATATCAGCCCATAACGACCTCATCAATGGCGAAATCACACTCCGCCACATCAAAGCAATGGAGAAAACCAGCACCGAGCTGATGGATAGACTGGAGATTGTCGCTAGCCAAGCTGATCAAGTGGTTCCCCACGCAGAAGACACAACAGAAAATATTACATTTTTTAACTGACCTACTGATTGGGTAACTATTCAGTTTTTGGCCGGGTCTGCCCACCCGACCTGCAAAGCCTTGGCCGTTACCGGACAAGAAAGCTATTCAGCCACTGAGTTATTGATAAAAGAAGCGGTTACCACGAATGTAGCCGTATTCGTGTGTCAACGAATCGCCACAACCATAAGTCGAGCCTTTCAGTGAATCTCTCGGCAGAAATTTCAGCGAATAGATGCCCTCCGGCGCACTGACACCCACATACTGGATACCGGCTTCTTCTGGCACAAAGACGCCAATCGAGGCGCCATTTACCTGCACTTCGATTTCGGTCAAAGGGTTGCCGTAAGAGTTGTCAAATTCAAAACCGAATTCGGTCAACGTTTTAGCCGCACCGGGTGTGACTTCAAACGGGGTAGGTGCTGGTTCAGGGGTTTGGATGCCTGTGACGCCATCTGGGCAAATAATGCTGGGTCGATTAACTAAATATTGAGCATTCAACCAATACTTTTGCTTTACACCCGGGACAGCTGCCCCAAAAATTTTGACCCGACCTTTTTTGTCGACAGAGGTTATTGAAGGCGAATAAAACTCAGGATTGATCCCAAAATATAAAGAACTGATGCCTGAAAGAGTCATACCAGGGCATTTGATAGGTGTATTGGTATCAGCCGCTGTTGTGCATTCGTTCCCAGGCCATAAATTCAACGCTTGAGAAGTTGAAGTCTTTAGCTTGTTCGCATCAAGCGTCACAACCGTATACTCAGGGGCCGTTGGAACCGTGATGATCTCAGCCGCTTGTAGCGACGTTGATAGCGCTAATAAGTGAAGAGCAGATAATTTTTTTTTCATTTGATGCCTCATATTGAGTGCAGTTTTGTCATATTAAGCATAAGTAAACACTAAAAACTCTAAGCTGCCCCAAAAAGTTTTAGGTTTGGCATTCTTTCCTAAAGGATTGAATGTTCTATAAAACCTGTAATAGACAAACAGGTTCATATCTGAATTCTCGAAAGGAACCCGAAAGTTCAATCGAAGTAAAAATAAAATTACTGCACAGTATATTCACTATTAAAAACCTAAATCAATGTCTGTTTCGTAAAAATTTTACCGATAAATATCAGTATTACAATGGTATTTAATACCCCCCCTTAAGCTACTGAAACCAAATAGGTAACTCAAGAAACCTCTAGACCTTAGCAACATCCACAGAAATAACTCACTGAATCAATGCTGACACTGACCAAACTGCCATCTCTGTCAGTCTATGACAGAGATGGCAATCGATGACACTTGCATCATTCGTTTTTCCGCTTAATTCTTTGTGTTTTTCTGACTTGTTTTTGCTGTTTACAAATGGCACCATATTTGCAGTTTAATCACTAATTAAACTACCATATTGAAAAGGTGAGGAAAATGTTTGGAATGCAGAGTTCGTTATTTAGCCATTTGACTAATACAAAGCAGGTGTCACCAGCAAGACCGGAATCGGCTGCGCATGATCAAAAATATGTTGTAAGGGATAAAAGACAGGTTATAGATAAATTGAATGCCATAAAGAACAAGCAAAGCCTGATTACCGTCCAAGACTCCAAAAATAGGTATTCATTTCAAACCATCATCATTAAAGTCGAAAACAATCTGATTTGCCTGGATTTACCAGCAAAAGACGACGTTCTAAAAAAAATACTCGACCAAGGCTGTATCGATCTTTACTGCAACTTTCAGGGCGTGAAAGTTCGTTTTACGGCAAAAAAACCAAAATTGCATAAAGTGAAAGCGGAACATTTTTTGACCGTTTCAATACCCGAGAGTATTTTTTGGAAAGAAGATAGAGACACACATAGAGTCAAGGTACCGATTTCACATCAAAAAACCTATCTGGCGATGACCTTAAAAGACAGCCAGCAGACCCACAATGACATTAAGTTTCAAATTCATGACCTAAGTAGCCAGGGTATTTCATTTATCAATCACGACAGTTCAATATCAAAATTACTCAAGGAAGACGCAGAACTGGTTGGTCAACTGTTTACGGCAAATTCCCCTACCATACACCTTACCCTTACCGTAAGGCACCGGGCCAGGAAATTGAACAACGGACACCAGGCTGATCTGATTGGCTGCCATTTCAGTAAAATCGATCACACTAGTGAAAGCCGTATTCAATACTATATTCAAACCATTGAGACCCGACACTTGTCAATCAATTGAACAGTGACACAGCCATCGCTGTTGGAGGGTTATCGTGCACCGCGTTGAATAATAAGTAACTATTCAGCAAGGATTCTGAAGTGGTTTCAATATAGACAGCCCCCCTTTGAAAAAGCACCCAAGGCGATTGAGGGGGATTTATTTAAAATCCCTCCAACCCTCGGTAACTTGCTCCCTGCGTTACTCTACCTCCTGCATCCAGGCAGTCGTCTTTTTCACAGTCATCACTGGCCCATGCTGAATAGTTAAATCTTCAATGCGATTAAGCGTGGTAAATCATTGGCTTAAATGGCATTTCGTTTTTTCACCTTTTCCATTCCAACCTCGACATACTGTAATCAGGTGGACTCAGACTATGCTTTCATCAAATCGCTTGAACCTTCAGCAAGCTAAAACCTCAAATCAGGCATCTGATCAACTGAAGACATCAAACCCGCAGCCCAAGCCAACAAAACAAGTCCCGACCCCAAAACAAATTGTTGAATTCGCTTCGGAAAAACGCAGCCTGCATTTTAATATTGATCCTGAAAGCGGCATTCTAATAATTCAAGTTTTTGATGGTTCCGGGAATCTCATCAGACAAATTCCGCATGAAGAAATAATATCGCAATCCCAGCGCCTGGATAAGGTGCGCGGCATGTTATTTGACGACACTATTTAGTGCACCTTTCAACATTCACCGGCTTAAATTTACCCATGCTCTAGGAGTCTGTCGGACTTTTCGATTCGATACCATTTTTACTCCACTTTAACATCACATGGCATGATAAATCATGCTGCAAACACCACTTCGTAATGAATTTTCGCAAAAATATTAACTCAATTTACCACTAATGGCTGGCGGCAAGCCTTTGTCCGACAGGCTCCTAGGCAGATAATCGATCTAACATTTAAACAGCGCCGCTCACCTTAAACCGCCGCCCTAACAAACCCACCAACCCGGTCAGAAATAGCCAGACACTGCCAGGTACTGGCACACTGGTTGGGGCCTGAAATTCTTTGGCGGCCAGATTGTCTTCAACCTTAACCGTGCCGACAGAGAAATCAAAATCCGGGTCATTGAAAAAGGTAAAGGCCGACATGAACACCGCGCTATCGACGATGCTGTCGCCAGTATCGGCAATCACCAGTTTGAAAACCTCTTTTTTTCCTGCCGCAACCGGCGCCCGTAGCTCCAGAATCTTGGTCAGACCGTCAAATTCCAGCTCTGTAAGCTGGTGCACACCAGGGATAACGGCGTCGCCGTTGGTCATCATGAAGATATTGCTGTCTTGATCAAACAACGATACCGGTTGAGCATTAGGCATGATGGCGTAATTCACATCCAGATTGCCTACCTTACGAGCAAAGGCAAAACCATCGGCAAACTGAGTACCGGAAAACTCGGGAAATTCGTCTGAAACGTAAATAAAGCGGGCAATCAAACCGGTGGCGTCTTCCGGTGCAGTAAATTCAATTTGGATTTCAGCCGCGTCATCGGACAAGCGGCCACCGCGAGGTTTTTGGATAGGAAATTCATCGATAATCCCGCTGCCATTCCCGTCGGTATCACTCCCATAAGCAGAATCGCTATTGTTGTGCGGCAGGTCGGCCAAAAAGCCGGTACTCATGACAATGCCTTTGTTTAGGCTCAATTGATGACCTTGTTGATCCTGCAAGACCAGATTTTCAAACAAGCCAATTTGCCCCAAACCTTCGAGATTGCCCGGATCGATGTTAGCGCCCAATCCTGGTAACAAATTGGCCTCTAAAAGATTCGCCAGTTGCTGGTCACTATTAAAACTGGAAGTAATGGTCACCGCCGAAGCTGTCGAAGCCATGGCCGCCAAACCTAACGTAGCCCATAATTTGTACATAAAAACTCCTCTATTTGGTTTAAATTGAATAAAAAATTGTAACTATTCAGCCTGCACCCTCTCCTGATGGAGGGTGCCGTAAAAGTAGGTTGGGCTGAATGCAATGAAGCCCAACATTTTGATTTCGTTGGGCTTCGCTTTGCTCAGCCCAACCTACATTTAACTTTTACGACACCTTCTGATGGAGAGGGAAAAGGCCGCTTCGTCCTGAACCTGAAAATCGTTGGTCACCCGCTCCCTCTCTTGATGGAGAGGGCTGGGGAGAGGATAAATCAAATAGCAATCTGCCTGATTTTAACTGCTTCAGCCCAACTCGCTCCCGCTCGGAGAGGCGGCTTTTACGCCCCCCCCCAATACCGAACCCACTCCGTTGTATTTCCCCAAACCCAAACATGCTTTAGCCTTGGGGAAATACACCCGTCTCAAAATCAACCGATGTATTTTTGGTCAGATTAGTCCTGAGACTGACGTCTCAGGACTGTTTTATGACCAGGCCCAGCCGGGTAAAGCCAGACCTGATGTATTCAAAGCATTTCGACTCATGACATAACGAATAACAATACCCACTTTGCTCAATATTGTAGAAGGATAGGATGGGCTAAGCACCGCGAAGCCCATCGCCACTCACGATGGGCTTCCTAACGTCAGCCCATCTACAATTTGCCACGGTATTACCATTCATGGAAATGGCCTAAAACATACTGAGCGGCCCGGCAGGTAAACAGCGGGCCACCCGGTTACAACCTTATAAAAGGCCAGTCCGTTGACCGCGACCACCACTGCTGGTGACGCAACCCACTACCCAGGTATTACCTGCTGGAAGCGCTGGTGTTGCACCTGCCACCACATAGGCGTTGGTGCCTGCACCAGGCAAAGACGTCCCAATAATGCCTATTGCTGTACCCGTCCCATTGGCATACGCGGTCGTATTGGCATACAAACGGCAAGTAGCGGCAGGGGCCAATGTGACCGTGCCAGCAGCACCGGCATAGCTGCTGGTGAATCGCACATCCCAAGGTACGCCACGAGAACGCTGGAACGCCACCGCTTCAGCCGCAGATTTCAACACGATTCTCACACTGACTGGTGCTGAACGTCTGCCATTACCTGAAGTATTGGCCACGGTGTACTGCACAGTAAACACGGTATTGTTGGCTGTACCGCCTTGCCCGGATGGTACATAGCGCAACGTGCCATCGGCTAGCGCAGTAACGGTTCCGCGAGGACCAGTCAGCGACTTACCACCGGCGCCCAGTGTATAACCTACCAACGGCTCCAATTGAACACTGGCTGGATCGATAGGTGTAGTCGTCAGACCGGTAACGTCATTATTCAAGATTCTGATGATTGCACCGGTGCTGGTTCGGAACACCCCTTGTGCATCCGCCACGGCAATCGGGGCTGGTATGACCTGAGTCACATTCAAAGTGACTTTGCCCACGTTGCCGACTACTCCGTTAGCAGTATTTTGAATGGCGTAATAGAAGGTTTGTGGACCTGTAGGCATGCCTTCAACCGCATTGAAAGCCACACTGCCACCCGTTGCACCTGCGATCACGCTGCCGATTTCCGGCTGGCCGACGATCACAATCCGTCCATTGGCTGGCGCATTCGGGTCGTTAGCCGTCAAATCCAGTGTAGTCACACCGGTGCCGTCAATGGCAAAGGTATCATTGACCGCCCAGGCACGGGTTCCCGCATCGGAGTGACTACCACTGGCCAAAATCAAAGGCTGTACGCTTTCAGTGCCACCTTTGCTGGATTTCACCACAATCCCTTCAGGCGGGAAGCGGAATTCAGGCGGCAGGAAGGTGCTCAGATTTTTTTCCAACACCTTGTCATTCGCAGCGACACCCGGACAGGTGGTGGTAGGCGCGGTAAAGGGGCCAAAAGCTGGCGCTTCCAGACTCATGTCCGCCGCATTTACGGTATCTTCATCGCCGGAATGGGCCGCTACACACAAGGTGGTGGTGGCTGGATCATAAACCGCTTTAGTAATGATCACTGCGTCATCCACTGCGCGACTGGTATTGAAACTAGGCACACTATCCAGATTGGTCACAGTAATCTGGGCCGGACGGGTTCGTCGCAGGGTATTGGTGGTCGGCGAGAATTCCAGATGGCCGAAATATTTACCTTGACGTACACAGTCGTTATTAACTTCTTCTTTCAACTGCACACGAGGCCATTGTTGCGAGGTATCGGTAGCTGCAGAAAGAATCAATTTTTTATTGGCTGGTCCAGTGGCCCACACATTCAGGCTGGAGGTGGTGGCGTTATGACTGAAGGCTGTTTTGGTGATCACCACCGGATCGGCAATCGGCAAATCCCAAACCAAACCGGAAATTGACCCATTTTCTTCAAACATAGGCTGACCTACACCCGCGCCTAAATCACAAGTCGTTGGCGGAATCACTTCGACATAGTTGTTAAAGGTATGTTCTGGATGATTGACACCCGCCGGTAAAGTACTGCCGGTAAAAGTATGTAAGACGTTCGGATCACCCACATAGTTATGTGCCGAACCCACGGGTTGCGCCACAGTGACCGCTGGTTGCGGCCCATCCCAGATCAGGAACGGTCCGGTATGGCCTTTCAGCGCTGCATTGAAATCACCGGTCACCGGTAAAATATCATCGGTAAAAAACAAGGCTCTACGCCCGACTTCCAGATCAAATTCATGCACTTTAAATGGGGTGCGGATGGTGTAATGACCCGCGCAACCGGCTGGCACATCAAAAATCATGCGTTCGCGTGAGAACACCACTTCCTGCTTATCCGCAGCGGGAGAAGTAGCTGTGCGCGTCACAGGAGGTAAACCATCGGGCGTCATATAGGCCATTTCCAGATGCCCCATCCAATGGAAGTTGCCACCGGTCAACGGAATCACCACATCCGCAGTGGCGAAAAAGCCTTCTTCACCAAAGTTACCCGGAAAACGACCAGGAGCGGTACCCGCCAACAGACATAAAGGCCCATTTGCCGATTCATCGGGCTCTATGCATTGTCCAAGCGCCAAACCATTGTTATCGCGGTACCAGTCTGGAAAGAAGTTAGTACCATCTGCCGGTCCATGATCCCGCAATTGCGCACCGGCAACACCGGATGCCAGAAGTCCGCTGGTTAAAGCGATCTGGATGCCCCGACGTAGCGGGCTACAGGACGCTCCTACCTGTTTTTTAGAAGTGATAGTATGAATAATCACGTTATTCTCCGTATTTAAGAAAGATAAGGTCGTTACCCACATGACCTGCCAGTTCATTCAAAAAACCGTCTTGTTGCCCACCCTCCGGGGCAGCAGAGAGTGGACAGAGACGTGTCAATCAACTAAATGGACGGGTCACGCAGGCGGGTACTGCATTTATTACTAGGATTCACAGCCTCCCCTGCAGTTGGGTGGCTGATGTGATGAAAATCTTGGTTCAATAGTCATTTAAAATGGGGCTGCCTCCCTGCCCTGGTTAACGGGTGCTTAAAAGCCCATTCGCTCGGATAAGCCGCTTTGAATTCATTGATTCGCATGCTCTGCTCCTGATGCGGCTTTTTCGCGTTCAGATAAAAACTGTATTACCGAGTCCACATCGGCATCACTGAGGCGTAAATTCGGCATCGGCAGATTTTTGTATTGCTGGTAAAGCGCCAGCGCAGTAGGATCGTTTTGCGAGATCATGCGATCGGGCTCTTTAATCCATTGCTTCAACCAGTGCGGATCACGTTTAGCCATGACACCGGCAAGACCGGGGCCTATGCCCTCTTCCGCTCCCAGGCTGTGACACGCCTCGCAGCGGGTGTTGAACAACGCTTCACCGTGGGAGGTGGCGATTTTTCGCGCCGCCGGTTCCGGGCTGGCCGCTTTAGTAGCAACATGGCTTTGCAAACGCGTACCTAATACTTTGACCAGCCCTGCGGTTTCCTCAAACGGCGAGCGTTTGATCCATTGCCCAGCCCGTTCATTGCCCATCAGAATACTGATGCCATGTTCGTTCAGCGCTTCGTTTTGCCCGTCGTTGCGATACAAGCCCAGCTTTTGCCGCAGCAGCTTCACATCCTCCGGGCGACCGGTCAAAAACGTCCAACCCGGACCGGTATTGAACTTTTTGGCGTAGGCCTTCAGTTCCTCGGGCTTGTCTCTGTCGCCGTCGATACTGATGGAATAAAACACCACGTCTTTACCCATTTTGTCGCCCAAGGCCTTCTCCAGCTTGCGCAAAGCAGCGGTTTCCAAAGGACAGCTATCGGTGCAGCGGGTGTAGATAAAACTGATCGCAAACACTTTGTCCTTGATCAGATCATCGTAAAACCGCACCGTTGCGCCGTCCTGAGTCACCAGTTCTAGATTGGGGAAATACTTTTCGCCCCAAGCCGTAGGCCGGGCCGCGCAGACCGGGCTGACCAGCAAGCCAAACAGCAGACTGGTTAACAACAGGCCCATCAGTTTGTACTGATGGCTGAATGCTTGTATCGATTGCATGGTCAGTATCCCTCTTTAGCCTAAGGCATGGCAGGCGCAGCAGTTACCGGCACATCCGCCGCTTTTACGCCCCAGGTGGCAGGCAATACGAACTGTTTGGCCTCAGTCACGGTTTTGCTGCCAACATCTGCGGTCGGCACTTTATACGTCACCCCTTCGCCAGGCACGTCGTAATGCACCCCATCCCAGTTTGGATACGGTGTACGCACCCATTTGGCATGATCGGCGTTTTCACTGTCCCAGCGCAGCAACATGGCGTGATCTTCATGCTGGGTGTTATGACAGTGCTGCACAAAGGTGCCGGTGAAATCGCGAATACGGATGGCGATATCCATTTTGGCCGATTCATGCAGTGCCGGGCCGATGCGATACATATCCTTACGGGCATATTTCTCCCAAACCGGCGGCGCGACACTGTTACGTTTGATGATTTGACCTTCCTCGAAGTGAATATGCGCCGGATGCGACCAACCGCCCGCATTGGAGGTCAGATGCCAGATTTCCACCGAGTTTTTGGTCGGCGCTGCCGAAATACGATCAAGATTGGCATTCAATCCTTCGCCGCCATCGGTGGCAATGGTCCACGGCTTGCCGTCATTGATCGCATCCGGTTTTTTGCCGTAGATAAAGGTGCGATGCTTGGCGGCTTTCAGTTCCGCCTGGGTAAAGGTCGGCAGTGGCAACATGACTTTTTTGCCAGCCACATAGTCGGCGGGTTTCATGCTGGGATCCTTGCACTGTCCAGTCACAGGCAACTTGGCGGCATCAAAGTTGTTGGTGCCGGTACAAGGACGCAGACGAAACTCCATGAATCGGCCCACGGCCAGGTCAGCACCTTTGTAACCCGTCTTGACAGCGGCATTAAAGGCATTCCAGCCTGCCGCCAAAGTGACCGGGGCTTTGGGACCAGCACCGTTGTTATGTTCCATCAGGTTTACCAGATACACCCGACGAATGCCTTTGGCATACAGCGGGGCAAAATCCACCACGATGTCATAGCGCTCGGCGATGGATTGCACCGGCAATCCCACCCCGGCGGCGGCATTGGGGAACGCTACCGCGTGTTCCATGATATTGCCGTCGTTGGCGATCAGATGAAACGGCACCTGCGCGCCTTTTTCATCCACCACGGCCACTTTCATGTAACGCGAGACACTGCCGTTCATGATACGGAAACGGTAACGACGGGCACGGGTATCCATATAGGGTTTGTACACCCAGTTAACGGTCATCACGTCACCCAGAAAACCATCGGTAATCAATGGATTGAAGAATAATTGACCATCCTGATCAAAAGCCTTGTCGGCTACAACCAGGTTGACGTCATAATCCCGGTTACCCCAGTTTTTGGCATTACCACTGGGGAAGCGCAGGTTCACGCTGTCATTGATTTCTTCATTACCCCGGTCAATGGCGCTGTAATAGTTCATCATCGCCGCATTGCCTTTATAGACGTTTTGCGCGGTGTAATCTTCCATGTGATCGTGGAACCAATGGGTACCCACGGTTTCCCGATAATCGCCTGGAATTTTCAGGCGGCCATCAGCCGGGCAGGTTTGATTGCCTAGTTCACCTTTAATCATTTCACCGACCACACACGGTATTGCGGCGCGGGTGTCAGACGCGTTGGTATTGATGGTATCGTGACCTGGATACACCATAGGCCAGCGATAATCGTAAAATTGCCCTGGATAGAACCAGGCACCGGCAAAGCCATCACTTTCCGCTGGGTTATGGCCGTTGTGCTCATGGGTGCTGATGGTATGCGTACCAAAACCGTAATTGGCCGCCACATCGATGGGCAAGGCATTGTGATGACGGAATAATATCGGCTCGCCGTAGCGCGCCATCAGTAATTTGGCCGGAAGCGTTCCGTCAAACGTCCAGACCGCATTGCGATCCTGGATCTGCATATAAGGATGAGGCTTGATCGGGATACCTTTGGAGGTGCCTTCGAAGTCTTTGGCATAAGGAATGGCGGATGCTTCTTTGAGTTTTTCCGCTGCGGTCAGGGCTGCATTTAACGGCCCACCCACAGAATACGGCGAGGTGACGGTGTTGTGATACAAACCACCCAAACCGAACTCACTCCATTTGCCAACTTCCATCGGTTGTTTATAACCGTGCAGCTGGAACTGATCTCTTACGCCACCGTTGATACGGGCACCAGCCATCACGGATTGAAAGAACTTTTTCGGTCTCATTTCATAGTCGCCGGTCACCTTGCTTATTTCATTCCAGCGCTGATGGGCAAAATCTTCTTCAGGTGGGCGTCCATCCATCGGCAAGCTGGCGTTGCCAACGACTCCGCCACAGTCTTTGACCTGTTTTTCCCAAGGATTGGCATAAACAAAACGCAGATCGGGGGCTGTTCCGGATTTTTCGTAATGCGCGAATTCGCCAGGTTGCGGATATAAACCTTTATGCTCTATCAGCTTATCCACCAGACCATGCAGTTTATGCTCCGGGTCATCGGGGATACCTGAGCAATCCATCAACCCCGTGACGGGGTCGACCGGCGGAGGCAATGTCAGTTTATTTGCATCCTCTTGATGGTTGTAATCCTGCAAGCCGAATTCTTCAAACAACACCAGCCTGGCGGTAAACGGTGTGGCGCCAAATAAAGGGCTGGGTTGATCCATGCCGGATGGAATTGCCAGCGCTGCGTGGGCCAACTGACTGTGCAGACCACCTGCCAATCCCAGTGCCATACCGATAGCCACGGGTAATGCTCTGGCTGCGCTGTGCGTGTGTTGGCCGTCGTTACACCGACGGCATATTACCTTTATTTCCAAGTTATTCATTTGATCGTTCATATTGGATCCATTTATTATTGTCAATGTGGGTTAAGTACCATTCTGGCTTATGCAGACTTCCGTATGCCGTGTTTTAAACATGAGTCATCGATTCACCCTATAACGACCAAAGCACTTAAAAATACAAAATGTCAAGGGAGTTTTCTCGCAAAAAGTTTGAACCAAACCAATTTTATATTTGCAATTTACGAGCCATATTTAGCTAAAATAATCCATCAAACAGAAATGCAGCGATATCAATTAATCCAAATATAAATAGATGAATCTGCTACTTGTTTGCCATTTGTTTTTACATTATTGGCAGACCATAATGACATTATTGGCAGACCATAATGACATTATTGGCAGACCATAATGACATTATTGGCAGACTATAATGACATTTATGCAATCCTTTTTCTGGCGCCACATCATGCTTACCAAATCCAACACACCTCTATAGCCTTAGCAGTTACCATTGACGCTGGGCAGGCTGGCCAAAAAACCGTGCTAAATGAAATAATGAAAGAGGCATAAAGTTAGTAATTACAGTTTTGATTGCGAACCTGCCAACCGAACGGCCTTGCAAACGATCAGACTAAAACAGCAACTATTGCAACATGCTTCAATATAATGAGCGCCGGATGGGTAATGGCATGCACTTCAGTGGCCGTAAGCATGATGGACATCAAGCCTTTAATGTCCGCCCTCAGCCCGTTCAAAGAAATGTGAACGATCTTCGCCATCCCTGGTTTCTGGGTTCCGACAATCCATGCCGGAATGACACAGTTTTCCAACCTAACAGAGACTGTCGCAAAAGTTAATGTAGGTTGGGCTGAGCAAAGCGAAGCCCAACAAAATCAACACGTTGTACTTCCTGGCGCCCATTGCGGGTAATTGCATCCGGCAATTGCTCCCTGCATTGATCCTTGTGCCCTTTCCTGCATCCCTGTAGTCGTCAGCCAACACCCTCTAACGGCATTGGTACCGGGCTCCAGCCCTGTCGTAGAGCGCTATCGACAGTAAGTCAAACCGACCAAAAGCTATCAAGCCCTTTGAGGCTGGCGTTGTGAAAACAGCTTTGGCGCTCCGGCGACGTGCGTCAGCCCCCTGGGCTTGACCGACTCCAGGGTTTTCAGAATGGATTCCGGAGACTGTAGAATGGGACAAGCCGCCCAGCGATCCAGTTTTTCATTGCCAACACGGACGATACCAATGTGTGTGCCCTTCAATACATCCTGACTGGGATCGGGATCAAAGAAACCCAATTTACGGCGCAAAATTTCAATGTCTTTAGGCTCCCCGGTCAGAAAAGTCCAGCCTTGGCCGATTTTGTGGTCAGACACATAGCGAGCCAGTTTATCCGGCGTATCCTGCTCGGGCTTGATACTGAAAGACAGCATCTTGATCTCCGTTCCCACCTTGTCCCCCAAGGCCTTGTGCACCTTTTTCAGATTCATGGTGGACAACGGACAGGTCGCTTCACAATTGGTGTACATAAAATTCACCATGACGATCTGACCGGCCAACAGGTCGTCATAAAATTTGACCTGGCGATTTTCATGAGTCGTCAGCGTGAAATTCGGAAAGTAATCGGCCCTGGGGCCCTTTGCCGGAGTCAAGGCGGCTTGCGCAATGCCAGACAGGCTGGAGCGAACCTGTGGCATCGCCAGCGCCATGGCCCCCAACCCCAAAAATAAAGATCGTCTATTCATAATGTTTGATTGGTTTTAATAAAAAACATGGGTATCTACTCAGTGTTGGGCATTGAAATATCTGCCGCCCAAACATCTTTCATTGCCGAGCCGGAGCGCTATAGAGCCAACCCAAACTGAAACTGTTGCTGCATCGCAGTTTGCCCGCACTGAGTCACTTTGAACCACCAACACGTAGCGGCGCTAGACCAAATTGCCAGCCAGCAGATTGGCGTAATCCTCTTCACGCAGGTCTTTGCCATAGCAAATACCGCCACCCGCTTCGACCGGGTCAGCCTGACCGATGACAAAGTTCACCATCATGGCGTGATCTTCATGCACCACATTGTGGCAATGCATGACGTAGCGCCCTTGAAAATCCCGAAATCGCATGAAGATGCGAACTTTTTCGCCGGGTCGCAGATAAATCACATCCTTACGCCCTCTTTCCTGGACAGGTGGCAATACCCCATTACGCGACAAGATGCGGAATTCTTCAAAGTGAATATGCACCGGATGCGCCCAGCCGCTGCTACCCTGTATTTCCCAAACTTCCTGCGCATTCAACGGAATCAGCGCCGACACCACCAAAGGATCGTAAATCTTGCTGTTAACTGTCCAGGCGCCGTTGGAACGGTCAAATAAAAAAGCGCGATCCGGTTTGGAAGCCAGAGTAGACAGCTTCTTTTTGGCAGCCGGTATGGTTGGCAAGGGATAAAACTTGCTGGGCACTTTGCTGGGATCGGCTTCGATTCGATTGACATCAAATCGAATTAACTGATCGGGCGGCGTCAGCACCTTGTTGGTGGGGCCACGACCATCCAATTGTTCCAGGGTATTGACCAAATACACACTATTGGCTGCTGCGGTGCCTACCTGAATTTTTTTGAAATCGACAATAATGTCAGCTCGTTCCGCCGGGGCCAGGGTGATGCTGGACATGGTGACCGGGGCTGGCAGTAAATTCCCGTCCATGGCGATCACCTGGAAGGTCATTTTGTTGCTGAAGGCGAAGGTGTAAATGCGCGAGGGCCCGGCATTCAGCAAGCGCAAGCGATATTTCCGATTGGCGACTTTATGAAAAGGCTGAATCTTGCCATTGACGGTGAATTTGTCACCCAACATGCCATCCAGGTTGAACAAATCAAATACTCGCTGCCCCGTCGCGTCGAATTTCATGTCAATGAAGATCAACGGAATGTCATACTCCCCGCTGGGCAGCCTGAAATTGGTGGCAGCGTATTTAGCCGCACCGTAGCGGTTGATATTGTCTTGGTTAGCGCCGGTCTCGTCACCGCTGTCGTATTCGTTAAACAACAAATAAAATCCGGCCAGCCCCATATAGACGTTTTGCGAGGTGTAATCCAGCATGTGATCGTGATACCACAAGGTGGATTGGGCCTCCCAAGGTTCGCCGGTCGGCGCAAGATGCTGATTCAGCGAAAAACCGGCATAGACATTCGGATAAAAATAATCTTTGTATTGCCCTGGAAACACCTGATAGTCGTAAAGCGGATTACCATCACTTTCCGCCGGGGTATGGGCATTGTGCAAGTGCGTGGACACCACGGGATTGCCATAACCAACGTGATAAGGATCCAGACAATTGGTGCGACGCACCAGTATCGGTTCATCATAGCGAGCCACAATGGTCGGGCCGCCGAAATTGCCCTCCCACCCCCAAACGGTGTTGTCCGGCAGTTGGCTATGAAAGGCATGCTGCGTGGCACAGTATTTATGATGATAAAACCGCTTCGGCGTGAAGGTTTGATAGGTCGAAAATTGATGATCTTTGGGATCTACCGGATAGTCTTTGAAATATTGCGAATTCGCCACGTCTATCGGTTCGGCAACCGGCAGGATGGTCAACGGATCCAGCCAGGGCGTCAAATTGGGACTACCCAGACTGGCTGTCGCCGCGTTGGCTTCGGTTTTCAGTAGTTCATGAGCCGTAAGAATGCCTACCGCCGGTGATACGACGCCCATTTTCAGCATTTCTCGACGGGTGAATTTGACACCTTGGGCAGACGAAAGCTGTTCGGTTTCAATCGCCGCTGATTGTGGTAAAGAACATTTGGATTGACTGATCATGATTTGAATTAAAACGTAAGGTTAAACATACGCCGCCAAACTTATGCAGCATTAGGTGCAGATATGCAGTTTTAATACAGCAATTGTCATGCCAAGCTTTAGAATTTCCTGAACAGGGGATGAAACCAAATTGGCAAATGTGCGAATTCACTTGTGCTGTTGGGTGCTCGCACTGTGCGGATAAATCCGCACCTACACCGGGCTCCAATGAAGGTTTGCCAATCCGAGTAGGCGCGGGCCTGCCCATGAATGAAGCCATCAATCGAGGGCATGGCCCGCCCCTACTTTCTTGACTTAACGGTATTGTACCGCCCCTAAAGAGGGTGTCGTAAAAGGTTGGGCTGACGACTGTAGGGATGCAGGTGGTAGAGCAATTGCCGGATGCCATGAATCCCAACATGTTGATTTTGTTGGGCTTCGCTTTGCTCGGCCCAACCTACATTTAACTTTTGCGACAGCCTTCTAACTGAGTTATTTCGTGCTCATGCCTAACCTTCTCCTTTGTGCTCAGGGGTGCGATGGGAGAAGGGACATTTCGTCACGCTAAATGGTTACATTTCTTCACATTTATAAATGTATTTTTCCATTTATATATGACGTTTTTGACATGTCATCAGGCATGACATGACACTTTTGCCCAACCTGTCTGCGATACCCTCATAAAATCAACACGAGCCCAACGTTTGCGTAATTCAAAAAAATGGCGCATTAATTGCTATTTACAAAATAAAAATTGATATACATTTTTTGTCATGAGGAATAGTAAATGAAATTGAAACATATCGAATGGGCGGGGCACGCAAGCTCTCGGCAGCGTGGTGTTGCACAATCTGGCCGGGCTGCGTTAACGTTATCGCTGGCACTCAGCATTTGGACAGGGGCAATCGAAGCCAAGGGCCCGGCCGTTTTTGATCCAGCCCCCCTGGATCCGCCACCCGCAGCACCTCAAGCCTTCGATATCGTCGGCTTTCTGGAAGACGCCAAACTGGATGAAAACAACATAGACAAGACCTGCGGACAAGCGCCCAGCGATGCTCGTCTGGCGGGCGGAACCGCCAAAATCAACGGCCTGTTGGTCACCATACCCTGTAATACCGTCGTGCAAATGCCCGCTACTTCGTTGACGTGGGCCGATTTGTTTTATTTGAATCCGGCTGGCAAGGGCGCCGCGTTGCAAACCGGGCTGGCATTGACCGATACGCAAATCAATCCAACCATACCCGATCCATTCAATGCTCCCCTACCCTCTTATGAAGTGCATATTCAAGGCAATATCGTCAATGGTCGTTACATCGCAGGCCTGGTTTTCATTTCTCAGGAACATTTGAACAACGGTCAGGGGGTGATCGAAAAAATCAATTACACCCTTGGACAACTCGACATCAAAACCAATCGAGCCAATGAGGTGGTAAGGGTCAGAATCAATGACCCCATCGGGCGCTTTGGCAAACCACACGCTTTGCCCGGCACCACACTGCCAGATGCCGTCATTGAAAGTGGATTCGATCCGCGTTTTACCGCCGATGTAGACAACCCCACCGTCCGCTCGATCACCGGCTTTCCGATGTGCATTCCGCGCTCGAGCCCCTTTCTGGCCACGCAGGGCGATGACATGTTGTGTCCCGAATCCAACCGACCACGTTCGCCGAATTGCCCCTCATTGCCGGAATTATTGGCCGGTCGGGTAGGATTTCCGCCATTTACCCAGCCACCTGTCGGCCATTACTGTACTCAATTCGTCATGGAGCCACCATCGGGCATGCAGGAGCCTTGCTCCGGCTCGACTTGCCCCACCGACCCGACCAGACAAGCGCCCTTTGAAGTTGGCGACTTTGTCAGTTATGCCGGCACCTGGAAAACCGAGGTCAATCAAACCACCGGCAGCATTTACTCTTATATTTCCGCGCATACCCTGGTGGCCAATCTGGGGATTTACACGGCTCCGGGCATCTCACCGGCTTATGTAGCTATCGAACATACCCAGGTTGGCAGCAACGCCCTGGCCATCGCTGGCCTGCCTCAGGAAACCACTTCAGCTGTCAAGGTGGAAGGTTTCACGACCGACCCGACCACCCTGGTCGATATTTTTATGGTGGATGTCGATCATGCCACGGGTGCGGTTTCCGATCGATTGATTGGCACTGAGAATCCCGGCTTGCCACCCGTGATTGGGCGCTTTCGCTTTCAACCCATTGCCGGTAGTTATGGCCCCTTCAGTCGCGACCTCCGCATCGTCAGTCGCACGGCCTGCCGCACACCTCGGGCCAATTGCGCAACCTCCTTACCAGTGACGGCAAACGGCATCCAGGCCGGACAATATCGTGCGCCAAACTTTGACTTTATTTTTCCGGAAGTGGTCAGAACGGGCGATCGCATCGTACCCAGCAATTTTCAGGATCTTTATTTTTTGTATTGTGGATCTGGACCTGTAGAACCCGCGCCTTTCGATACCGTATCCACCAGCAGTCCTGTAGTCGGTGCGCTCGATCCCTCTCCCTGGGCTACCCCCATGCCACGCCCCTTATTCGCCGCGTCGTGCCCACCGCCGAATGGCGTGGCCTTGCCACAACCGGTTCCAGTGGTCAATGCCGGATTGGATCAAGCAACGGCACCCAACACACTGATCACATTGCGAGCCACCGCCAGTGATCCATTAGGCGCCGCGTTAACCAGCTTTAGTTGGCAGCAAATCAGCGGCACCCCGGTAGTCTTGACGCCAGGCGGGACTGCCGCTGCGCCGACGGCGAGCTTCAAAGCGCCGCTGACTGGCGGCGTATTGACCTTTGCCGCAAACGTCACCAATGCCAACGGTTTGACCGGAACGGATCGGGTCAGCGTGGCCATCAATGTGGACAGCATCAATATCGTTTCAGCTGTCTACGACAACAAACAAGGCAAGGGCAATTTGAAAATCGTCGCGACATCCTCCCTGCCAGCGGCTACCGCCGGACTGCGCTTAACGGTGCAAGCCACCAACGGCGCCTTCAAAATGGCCGCCACCCCGCAAGCCATGACCAAGATAGCCAATACCGCAACCGTCAATGATTGCCCCGTCGATGCCAACCCCTGCTGGGTCTACAACGTCACCGGTGTCATCAAGAACACTATCAGCACCGGATTCCTGCCCCCCACCCGAATTGCCGTGAACTCCTCGCGTGGAGGCGTTGGCACAGCCACCAGTTCATCAATACTGGTCAAGTGATCTGAACCTGAGGAATGATTTAATGAAAAATTTGAAACAAAACCAATACTTTTTATTCAATGGCTTCGCTACTCAGGGTTCGGATATGGGCAACCCTGGATTAGCCTCCGACAGCAGTAAGGATATGGTTACCAATGACTTCCCTGTTTCACCCGATAAGGATTTTCCGGTTCGTCCTGAGCATGTCGAAGGATGGACGGGAAAATCCGGGCGCTTCGCCGCACCAGACCGCTCATGCTCCGACAAGCTCAGCATTTATGCCCTTGAGGGTACGAACGGTCTGGCGGGAAAGGTCATTCCGGGAAGTTATTTTTGGCGAAATCCTAAGTCGAGTCGCAAACGGGTCTCCGCCAATTTTTACGTGGCTGCGTTGACCTTGATGTCATTGAGCTTATCGCATCACGCTCATGCTTTGGTGGAAACCGAGGCCACTCTGCCACCCTCGTTAAAATCGGTGGTGGCGCCGGAACCGGCGGACTTATCCCTTTATGTCAAGGATAAGTCCGCAGCTATCGCCCTGGGCAAGGCCTTGTTCTGGGATGCACAAGTCGGCAGCGACGGTCAGGCCTGCGCCAGCTGCCATTATCACGCTGGCGCGGATCATCGCCTGAAGAACCAGATCCATCCTGGCGCGGCTGACGCCGATGGGGTTTCCCGGTTTTCACGCACCCCCACGCAGGCCAAAACCGCGATCGCTGGCCCCAATTACAGTTTGAAACCAACGGATTTTCCGTTTCATCGTTTGCTGAACCCCACCGACAGAAATTCCAAAGTACTTTACGACAGCAATGATGTCGTGGGTTCCCAAGGCGCATTTCAACGCACCTTCACGGGTCTGAATGCCAGCAACAAGGAAACCTGTGTCAGTGAAACCAGCCCGTTCGCCGTGGCCCGCATCAATGTCAGACAAAGCACAGGACGCAACGCGCCCTCGGTCATCAACGCGGTTTTCAATTACCGAAATTTCTGGGATGGACGGGCCAACAATATATTCAATGGCATCAATCCATTTGGCAACCGGCGGACTTTTGATCCCTCTTCAACCGACAATATCCTGCACTACGATCCCGCCGCTGGCGCACTGACGCCTTATCAAGTGACTATTGCCGATGCCAGTCTGGCTTCACAAGCCGTTGGCCCGGCCTTGAGCAGTGGTGAAATGACTTGCACCGGCATGGATTTTCGCAACCTGGGCCGGAAATTATTGCGTGTGAAGCCATTGGCCGATCAAATTGTCGATGCTACTGACAGCGTATTGGGAAACTATGCCGCCAAACCCAAGGGCTTGAAACCGGCTTATACCTACAAATCCCTGATCGAAGCCGCGTTCACCCCTGAGTTTTGGCAAGCCACCGCGTTGACCGAGGGTTACACACAAATGGAACACAATTTTTCACTGTTCTGGGGATTGGCCATCCAGCTGTATGAATCGACCCTGGTCTCGGATGACAGTCCTTATGATCGTTACCGGGAAAATCCCCAGGCCTATCCGCTGACGGCCCAGCAAGTCAATGGTATGAATCTGTTTGCTGGCCGTGGCGCCTGCCTGACTTGTCACCGTGGCAGCGAATTCACCGCAGCATCGAAAAGTCATGTTGAACAAAGCTTTGCCGAAAGAATGGTGGTGGCTGATGGCGGTGTCGCACTTTACGATGCCGGATTTTACAATATCGGCGTACGCCCCACTGTAGAGGATCTGGGAGTGGGGGGATCAGACCCTTATGGCAACCCACTCTCCTATACCCGACAGGCCAAGGCCTTGGCCGACGGTTTCACCGACCCCATCAGCCTACCCCTGGATTTGATCGATGTCAGTTCTTACAACTTCTTGGTAGGCACTGGCCTGCCGATGGATCCGTTTGAACGCGATGCCATCGACGGAGCTTTCAAAACCCCAAGCCTGCGCAATGTCGAGCTGACAGGCCCCTATTTTCACCATGGCGGTTACGGTACGTTGCGTCAGGCCGTGGAGTTTTACCACCGGGGGGGCGACCGCCGGGGCGATCTGTTTACTATCGACACCACCGGATATGCCGAGAATAGTTCCAACTTGGCAGCCGACATGGCCGGGCATTTCGATCCGTTCAATCCCGGCTCGATGACAGCCACACTGGGACTGACCACCAGCGATATGGACGACATCGTGGCCTTCATGAAAACGCTGACCGATGAGAGGGTGCGCTGGGAATCGGCCCCCTTCGATCATCCTTCGTTGCCTTTGTTGAACGGCCATACCGGCAACAACATTGCCGTCGTACCGTCCACCAGCAATCGCACAGAGGCCATGGATAGTAAAACCACCTTACCGGCGGTGGGCTCGGGCGGCAGAAGCGCGAAAAAATTGTTACCACTCAAAGCGTTCTGATTCTCTGCGTGAACAGACCCTCTCCCGGTGGAGGCTGTCGTAAAAGTTAAATGTAGGTTGGGATGAGCAAAGCGAAGCCCAACGAAATCAAAATGTTGGGCTTCATTGCATTCAGCCCAACCTACTTTTAGGACATCCTCCGGTGGGAGAGTCTAAGCATGAAACCAATTAGGTGCGAATTCACTTGTGCCGGTATTCGCACTGCGCGGATAAATCCGCACCTACACAGGGCACCAATGCCATTTTGCCAATCTGAGCAGTAGCGGGCCATGCCCGCGAAACCATTAATCGCGGGCATGGCCCGCT
>SXGU01222582.1_pt1 | contig 27898 bp, 13 predicted proteins | sample 3174531 | NCBI WGS metagenome assembly SXGU01 (sample SAMN11356863, study PRJNA531348) | freshwater metagenome | isolation source: freshwater sample F1-140 | place: China: Fuxian Lake, Yuxi | collected 2017-12-25 | reverse complement strand
GGCGAATGGATCAGCTCGGTGGATCTGGAGAACCACATCGCGGGCCTGCCCGGCGTGGCCCAGGCCTGCGTGGTCGCCGTGCCGCATCCGCGCTGGGATGAACGCCCGGTCGCGCTCGTGGTGCCGAAAGCCGGGGCCGCGATCACGTCCGACGCGGTGCGGGCGCACTGTGCGAGCACCTTTGCCAAGTGGCAGCTGCCTGACGACGTGCTTCTGGTCGAGACCATCCCCCTCACCTCGACGGGCAAGATGGACAAGAAGGTCGTGCGCGCGAACCTGCTCGCTCAGGGCTACGCGCTGCCGGACCTGCGCTGACGCGGCATCTTCGGATGGGCGCCTGCATGCCGGTGTCGCCGAGCACGGGGGAAAAAAGTTACAAAGCAGCGGCTCCCACGGGACGTCCAACAGGGCACATTCGTGGCCGGTGCCGGGGTGGTGCCGCAGCCGTACGCGGCAATCCAACGAAGAGTCACTGGGAGCGGGTAGATGCTTAACGAGTTCAAGGAATTTGCGCTGAAGGGCAACGTCGTCGACATGGCCGTCGGCATCATCATCGGCGGTGCCTTCGGCACCATCGTGAAGAGCGTCGTGGACGACGTGATCATGCCGCCCATCGGTCTCGCCATGGGTGGGGTCGATTTCGCGGAGAAGTTCCTGCTGCTGAAGGCGGGTGGCGATGGTGCCGCCACCTACGCGACCCTCGCGGCGGCGAAGGAAGCCGGTGCGGTCACGCTGAACTACGGCCTGTTCGTGAACTCGGTGATCAGCTTCGTGATCGTCGCATTCGCACTGTTCATGCTGATCAAGGCGATGAACAAGCTGAAGCGCGAAGAGGCGGCCGCACCGGCCGAGGTCACCACGAAGACCTGCCCGCACTGCCACACGGACATTCCAATCAAGGCAACCCGCTGCCCGCATTGCACGAGCGAGCTCGCTGCCTGACACGTGGGTCCTCCTGCGGCCCCGATCGGGTTTGCCGTTGGGGCCGCGGGGCAGGGGCTGAAGGCACGTGGCAACCCCGGAGGCTCGACTCGATGATGTTCGTGCAGTCGCAGGGTTCACACGCGCATGCCCATGGCCGTTGATGCCCTGGCCGCGCAACTCGCGGCTGGCTGCGTGGCAGACCTCGTGTGGCCCGAGGACGCCGGCCTGCCGGGCCAGTGGCAGGGCGTGCGATTCGAACGGGTGGACTTCCGCCGGGTGGCGATTGCCGATCTCCGTGCTCGCGACTGCACGTTCGTCAGCTGCGACTTCCAGCGTGCGGACCTGCGCGAGGCCGAGTTCGACGGTTGCGCCTTTTACGTCGCCGCGGAGGACCTCGGCTGCGACTTCCGCTACGTCACCCTGCAGGGCGCGCGCTTCACCGACTGCGTGCTGAACATGGCGAAGTTCGGCCGCGGCAAGCTGTATGGCGCGCGCTTCGAGCATTGCCAGCTGCAGGGCGCGGACTTCGAGGAAGCGAGCTTCAGCGTGCACCCCGGGCGCAACGTCACCCTGACCGACGGCGCGTTCGATGCCTGCAACATGGCCTACGTCTCGTTGCGCAGGACCCATCTCGCCGGTCTCAGCCTGCGCGGCTCGCGGCTGGCGCACGCGGACCTGGGGGAGTCGGACCTTTCCGGCTGCGACCTGCGGGAGTGCGAGTTGCACGGGCTGGTTGCCATCAACACCCGGCTCGTGGGTGCAGACCTGCGCGATGCGCAGATCGCGGGCCTCGACGTGCGCCGCATCGACCTCAGCGAGGCACGCATCAACGCCTGGCAGGCGCCGGCGTTGCTGGAACCGCTGGGCATCATCATCGAGGACTGAGGCACCGCCCTGGCGTCCGGCAGGACTGACTCCGTGCGTCCTCGGCCGTAGAATCCGGCGCCCCTGGAAGCCGCCCACTGCAGGCGCGAGGACGATGACCGTGGCCCAGATCGTCGTCGAACACCTTCGGCGCGGCTTTCGCGTTGCCGAGCGCGACCCCGGCATGCTCGGTGCGTTTCGCGGCCTGCTGCACCGCCGCCATCGCGAGGTGCTGGCGCTCGAGGACCTGAGCTTCGCCATCGGCGCTGGCGAGCTCGTGGGCTACATCGGCCCCAAGGGCGCCGGCAAGTCCACCACCATCACGAGCGTGTGCGGCGTGCTCGTGCCCACCTCCGGCATCTGCACGGTCGATGGCCTCGTGCCCTGGCAGTCGCGGGCACAACACGTGGCGCGCATCGGCGCCGTGTTCGGCCAGCGCACGCAGCTGTGGTGGGACCTGCCGGCCATCGAGTCCTTCGAGCTGCTGCGCGAGATCTATCGTGTGCCCCTGGCGCAGTGGCGCGACACGCTCGACGAACTCGTGCAGCTGCTGGACATCGCCACGCTGCTCGACGTGCCGGTGCGCCAGCTCAGCCTGGGTCAGCGCATGCGCTGCGACCTCGTGGCGGCGCTGCTGCACGCGCCGCGCATCCTGTTCCTGGACGAGCCGACCATCGGTCTCGACGCCTCGTCGAAGCTCGCGGTGCGGCACTTCGTGCAGCGGCTCAACCGCGAGCGCGGCGTCACGGTGATCCTCACCACCCACGACATGGACGACATCGAGGCACTGTGCGAGCGCGTGCTGGTGATTCACCAGGGTCGGCTGCTGGTGGACGGCAGCCTGGCGCGCCTCCGCACCCAGCTGGGTGGCGAGCGCAGGCTGATCGCCGAGCTCGCGGACGATTCGCAGGTGGCGCCGTTGCCCGGCACGCGCATCCTGAGCCAGGCGGACGGCCGCGTCGTGTTCGGTTTCGATCCCGCCCTGCACCCGGTCGCGGAGGTGATCAATGCGCTGCTCGCGCGCTGCACCGTGCGCGATCTCACGGTGGAGCACCAGCCGATCGAGGAGGTGGTGGCGACGCTGTATCGGGAAGCTCCTGTCATGGCCGACGAGCGTGCGCAGGGGCGCACGGCTGCGTCGGCAACAGGCCAGCCCGGGGGTGACGGCTGATGCGTGCCTACGTCGCCGTGGTGTCGGCGCGCTACCGCATGCTGCTGCAGTACCGCGCAGCGGCCTTCGCCGGCTGCGTCACCCAGCTGTTCTGGGGCGGTATCCGGCTGATGATCCTGGCTGCCTTCTACGCGGCCGCACCGAACGACGCGCCGATGACCTTCACCCAGGTCGCCGCCTACGTCTGGCTGGGGCAGGCGCTGCTCGGGTTGCTGCCCTGGAACGTGGACAACGATCTCGCGGCGCAGATCCGCAGCGGCGGCGTCACTTACGAGCTGTTGCGGCCGATGAACCTGTATGGCTTCTGGTACACGCGCACGCTCGCCTTCCGCTGCGCCGGCACGACGCTGCGCATGATCCCGCTGCTGCTGTTCGCCGCCCTGGGCATGCCGCTGCTCGGTGCAGGTGACTGGGCCTTGCCGCCGCCGGCCTCGTTTGCCTCCGGCCTGCTGTTCCTGCTGTCGATGGTCGCGACGGCGCTGCTCGCCACCGCGATCACGATGCTGATGCACATCGGGCTGCTGTGGACGATCGCAGGCGATGGTTTCAACCGCACCATGCCCGGCATCGTCTCGGTGTTCTCCGGCATGACGATCCCCCTGCCACTGTTCCCCGAGGCCCTGCAGGGCTTTCTCTACTGGCAGCCCTTCCGCGGCCTGGCGGACGTGCCCTACCGCATCTTTGGCGGGCACATCGCGGCGGACGATGCGTGGTTCGAGATTGCGCTGCAGCTGGGCTGGACGGCGGCGATCGTGATGCTCGGCTACGCGCTGCTTGCACGCGGCACGCGCGCCCTCGTGCTGCAGGGGGGATAGCTCGTGGCACCGGCAAGTGGCGTGGCGATGCTGACCAGCGGCCTGCGGTTGTACTTCCGGCTGCTCGCGGTGTCGATCCGGTCGCAGCTGCAGTACCGCACCTCGTTCCTGCTCAGCTCCATCGGCCAGTTCGTCACCACGGGTGTGGAGGCCGTTGGCGTGTGGGCACTGTTCGAGCGTTTCGGGCAGCTCGGCGACTGGACGCTCGCGCAGGTGGCCGTGTTCTATGGTGTCGTCAACATTGCCTTCGCGCTGGCGGACGCGATCGCGCGCGGCTTCGACCTGTTCGGCTCGCTGTACGTGAAGACGGGCATGTTCGATCGCCTGCTGCTGCGCCCGCGCAGCACAGAGGTTCAGCTGTTCGGGCACGAGTTCACGCTGCATCGTGTGGGCCGGCTGGCCCAGGGCGCACTGATGCTCGTGCTGGCGACCGGCCTCGCTGCCGAGCCATTCGGCTTGCTGCAATGGTTGCTGTTGCTGTGGGCCGTGATCGGCAGCGTGTGCCTGTTCGTGGGCCTGGTGATCCTCGGTGCCACGCTCTGCTTCTGGACCGTGGAGACGCTGGAGATCATGAACACGCTGACCTACGGCGGCGCGGAGACCGCGCAGTATCCGCTCAGCATCTATCACCCGGATTTCCGCCGCTTCTTCACCTACGTGGTGCCACTCGGTTGCGTGGCGTACTTCCCGGTGGTCGCCGCGCTCGGGGTGGACGATCCGCTTGGCACATCGCGCTCCTTCCAGGTGCTCGCGCCGCTCGCCGGTCCACTGTTCCTTTGCCTCAGCATCGGCGTCTGGCGGCTCGGGGTGCGCAGGTACACCTCCACTGGCAGCTGACTGCAGCGGCAGCTGATTGCATCGCCGCCAGCACAGCGTGGACACTGCGGCACATCGATTGGGAAGGACACTCGCCCATGCAGGCGCGCGCAGCAGCCGACGCGGCATTCCTGTTCCTCCACCTGAGCGCACCGGGGCTGGGCTGGCAGCGCCTCGTAGCCGATGCGAGCGCGGCCCTGGCGCGCGACGACGACGTCGCCGTCGTCGGCACCTTCATGGGGTTGTTCGGCATCGGCAGCCACGATGCCTGCGTGCTGCTCGCGGCCCCGGCGGCAGACGAGTCTGCGCTGGCGCGGTCGCGCGCCGTGCTGCCGGCCACGATCGACGTGGTGGATGCGCTGCGGCTTCGCGCCACCGCGCGCCCGGCGAGTGCCGCTGCGCTGCAGCGGCCCGGCATCTATGTCTTCCGCTTTTTCGACGTGCGCGATGGCGATGTCGAGGAGATCGTGCGGCTCTCGCGCACGGCCTGGGAGACCTTCGAGAAGCCGGCCGGCGCCCAGGGCGGTCCGGATGCCGGCAGTGCTGGCTACGCCTCCGAGCCGATGGGACTGTTCCGCTTTGCCGACGCCGCCGACCGTGAAGCGCGTGGGCGCATGCTGCTGCTGACCTGGTACGACGACCTCACGTCCTGGGAGCGCTCGCGCACGCCAGCGCCCGAGGCGACGGCCAACTTCCGTCGGCGCGCCGAGCTGACTGCGGGCACCATCGCCTATGCCACGCGGCTCGTGCCGGCGGCCTGAGCGCATCGTCGCACTGCACGCGGAACGGCGCTGATCACCAGGCGGTGTTGCCGGCCTGGCGTCCCTGCGCGCCGGCACGCCCGTCGACGGCCCGCAGTGTTCAGTCTGCGCCTGCCAGCTTCGACAGGTGCCGCAGCAGCGTGCCGCGATCGCCGCGGATCGCCGCGTCGATCTGCTTCTCGAGCGACGCACCCACCATGTCGTCGCCGAGCTCGGATGCCTGGGCACCAAGCCAATGCACGAACTCATCGAGCCACTCGGCATTCTTCGCGAAGTCCGCGCGATCATGGTTCCAGGGGTTGGGGAAGAACTGGTGGTTCCAGTGCCCGAACTGCGCGTCGAACTTCACCTCCGTTCTGCCACCCATGAGGTTGGCATCCGTCTGCATGGTCTCGAGCGAGATCAGGCGACCGTGCAGCCACTGCGGCTGCTCCTCGTATTCCCAGATGCGCAGGCGATCGCCGTCCGGAATGCCGGGATCGTGCGGTTGCCGACCGTTGTCGGTGAAGAACACGACGTTGCGCTGATCGTCGATGAACTGCAGTGACTCGGTGTCGGCGTTGTTCGCCGGTGTCGGGTCGGCACCGTTCGTGCCGTCGTCCGTGATCGTCGCCTGTACGGCGATGCGGCCACTCGGGTCGGGCACGGCCGTGTCGGCTACCGTCGCGACGATGCTGATGCGCTGCGCTGCACCAGCGGGCAATGCGCCGATGTCGAAGGCAATGGTGCCCGCAGCCGCATCGACCACTCCCGGGATCGACGTGCTGCCGATCACCAGGCTGCCCGGCGGGAAGCGGAACACCACCGTGGTACCTGTGGCGCCCTGGCTGCCGGTGTTGGCGATGTCCAGCGTGTAGGTGACGGTGTCGCCACGCTGGGCGATGTCCACGCCATCGTTCACGTCCACGCGCAGGTCAGGTGTTGCATTGATGGCGTCGACGTCGCTCGCCTGGTTGTTCCCGGGTGTCGGGTCGTCACCGTTCGTGCCGTCATCCGTCACGCTGGCGAGGTTCATGATGCTCGCGATGCCGGCAGGCAGCGCCGCCAGCACGGAGGTCGTTACCGTGAGCGTGCGGCTCGCACCGACATCGAGGTCGCCGATGTTCCAGGTGATGCGCCCGGTGCCGGCATCGAAGGTGCCGCCGTCCGAGATGACGAGGCCTGCGCGGCTGAGTCCCGGCGGCAGGGTGTCGGTCACCACCACGCCGGTGCCGTCCTGGTTGCCTGCGTTGCGTACCGTCAGCGTGTAGGTGAGCGCATCGCCCGGGCGCAGCGCGCCCGTGTTGCTCGACTGCTTGGTGATGCTGTAGTCCGGCGCCGCCGCCAGCGTGTCCAGGTCGAACGCAGTGTCGTTGGCGGGGTTCGTGTCCTCGCTTGCACTCACGCTGGCCTGCACGAGCGATCCGGTGACGCCTGCGTTCGCCTGCAACACCGTTGTCGGGACGGTGATGTTCAGCGCTGCCGCATCCACCGTCAGGGTGCCCACCTCGAACACCAGCACACCGGGTTCGGGCTGCGAGACCGTCACGCCGGCTGGCAGCACGATGTCGGCAAGTCGCACGTCGAGCACCGCAGGGTCGTAGGTCACCCTGGCAGTGACCCCGGCGGCATCCTGGTTGCCGAGGTTGTCGATCACGATCTCGAAGCTCGGCGTGTCTCCCGGTGCGATCGTGTCGAGGTTGTCGGTGATCGTGATGCCCACATCCGCGCTCGCGTCGAGCCCGAGCTGCACCTCGCTGCTGTCATTGGTCGCGTTGCCGTCGTCCTGGCCACGCACGATTGCCGTGTTCAGCAGTGACTCGGTGCCCGCGGCGACCGTTGCCCGCACCGTCACGCTGTAGCGGAGCAGCAGCTGGTCGCCCGCCTCGACGGCGGTGTTGGGCAGCTGGAAGGTGATGGTGCCGTTGCCGGCGTCGATGGTGACGACGACGCCATCCGGCACGTCGATGCTGTCGGCATCCACGGCCACCGTGGTGGGCGAGAACACGTCGGTGACGAATACCGCGGAGCCGTCCTGGTTGCCCTCGTTGCGCACCAGCAGGCTGTACTGGATGGTGTCGCCTGGGGCCAGGGAGCCGGTGGCGGTGGAGGTCTTGCGCACCGAGTAGTCGGACGCCGCCAGCAGCGGCGTGCTCGCGGACGCGCTGTTGTTGCCGAGGTTGCCGTCGCCGGGTGCGGTGACGGTGGCCGTGTTCAGCAGCGCCTCGGTGCCGAGTTCCACCGGGTCGGCGGCGCGCGCCACGATGCGGTAGGTCAGTGCGTCGCCCGCCTGCACCAGCGCATCGTCGGTCACCGTGAAGCGCAGGTTGCCAGCGCCGTCATCGGTGATCGTCACGCCAGAGGCGGCCGTGCCATCGATCGGCGTGACGCTCAGGATCGTCAGTGCCGCCGCGTCGTAGGTGTCCACGAAACGCACGCCCGTTGCGTCCTGGTTGCCGTCGTTCACCACCCGCAGGGTGTAGGTGACGGTGCCACCCGCGGTGACGCTCGTCTCGAGGGCGGACTTCGCGATCGCAAGGTCAGGTGCGGCCGACAGCGGGATGCTGTCGGTGTCGACGTTGTTGGCGAGGTTGCCGTCGTTGTCGCCGACTATTCGCACCACGCTGTCGATGTCTTCCGCGGCCAGGGGCACGGCACCCAGCACGGTCGTCGGGATGACGATGCGGAAGGCCTCGCCCGCTGCCATCAGGGTATCGTCGGTCACGCGGAACGTGATCGTGCCCGCGATGTTGTCGACCGTGACCGTGATGCCAGGCGGCAGCACGATGCCAGCGACGTCGATTGCCAGCGCGGTCGGGTCGAAGGTGTCGACGATGACGGCATTGGAGCCGTCCTGGTTGCCGATGTTGGCGATGTCGAGCGTGAAGTCGATGCGGCTGCCGGGGGTCACGGGGAAGGCGGCGTTGTTGCTCTTCTGCACGCTGTAGTCAGGCGCGGCGAGCAGCGGATCGCTGGTGCGGGCCTGGTTGTCCTCGAGCTGCGTGTCGCCGTCGCCAGTGATGACCGCGATGTTGGTCACCGTCTCCGATCCCACCGCTGCCGGCCCGCGAACCGTGCCGCTCACCAGGATCGTCAGCGAGTCGCCAGCCTCGACCAGGCCGTCGGCGATGCGGAAGCTCAGCGTACCGGTTGTCGCATCGATGCTTGCCGTGACGCCCGCGGGCAACGTGAGGCCACCGAGCGTGATGTCCAGCACAGCCGGATCGTAGAGGTCGGTGAGGATCACGTTGCTGCCGGCCTGGCTGCCGTGATTGCTCACCACGAGCCGGTATTCCACCGTGTCGCCTGGCGCCAGGCCACCGATCGCATCGCGGACCTTGGTGACTGCGTAGTCGGGTGCGGCATCAAGCAGGTCCTGCACGCCTGCAGTGTTGTCCTCCGGATTCGGGTCTGCACCGTTGCGACCGTCGTCGGTCACCGACACCCTGTTGGCCACGGCCTCGACGCCTGCCGGTGCGGTGGCGACCACGCTTGCGCTGAAGGTCAGCGTCACCTGCGCGTCCGCTGCGAGCGTCGGCAGCACCCAGCGGATCGTGCCGGTGCTGGCGTCGTAGGTGCCGCCGTTGCTGATCGCCGTGGGTGCGCCGAGCACGGCGGTGGGGAGAACATCGCTCACCACGACGTTCGTGCCGTCCTGGTTGCCGTCGTTGCGCACCACGATCGTGTACGTGATCGCGCTGCCCGGGGCCGTCATGCCGCCGGCGTCGCTCTGCTTGCTGACGACGTAGTCGGGCAGGGCAGTGAGCGAGATCAGGTTGCCGGCGTTGTCATTGCCCGGGTTGATGTCGCCTGCGCCGGTCACCGACGCACGGTTCGGCAGTTCGTCGACGCCTGCAGGCAAGCTCGCGCGCAGCGTTGCCTCGTAGGTGACATCGAAGGTCGCGCCGACGCGCAGCAACGTTGCATCCGTCACCGTCAGCGTCAGCGTGCCTGCTGTTGCATCGAGCTGTAAGGTCACCCCGGCCGGCGCGACGATGCGGGCCGGGTCGAGAGTGACGAGGGAAGCGTCGAACCGATCGACGATCGTCGCGGTCGTGCCGTCCTGGTTGCCCATGTTCACGAGCGTGAGGCGATAGGGCACGGACTCGCCGGGTTCCACCGGCAGTCGCGGCGTACTCGTCTTGGTGAGCGCGTAGTCAGGGTGGGCAGTGAGCGGGATCGCGTCCGGATCGCTGTTGTTGGCGAGGTTGGTCTCGTTGTCACCAGCGATGGTCGCCGTACCGGTGATGACCTCGGCGCCCGCCGGAATCCTGGGCGCGACCGACGCCACGTAGGTGATGTCGAAGCGACTGCCGGCCGCGACCAGTGCGTTGTCGGTGATGGTGAAGGTGATCGTGCCGGTCGTGTTGTCGACCACGGCGGTGACACCGGCAGGCGTGACGATCGATGCCGGATCCACCTGCAGCAGCGCGGGATCGAAGCGATCGATGATGCTGGCACCCGTGCCGTCCTCGTTGCCGAGGTTGGCCACGGACAGCGTGAAGGGCACGTCGGCACCCGGCACGAGCGGCAGCGTCGCGTTGTTGGCCTTGGTCACCGTGTAGTCGGGCGCCGCGAACAGCGGATCGATGTCGGTCGCGGTGTTGTTGCCAGGCGTCGGGTCGCTGCCATTGGCACCGTCGTCAGTGACGCTGGCGGTGTTCGTCACCGTGTCCATGCCGGCAGGTGTCCCCGCCAGCAGGGTGGCGGTGACGGTGAATGTCCTCGAGGCGCCGGCGGCAAGGGACGCAACGTTCCACGTGACCTGGCCCGTGCCCGCGTTCAGGGTGCCGCCGTCGCTGATCACCAGCGCGTCGGTGCGCAGCACCGTGACAGGCAGCGAATCGGTCACCACCACACCCGTGCCCGTCTGGTTGCCGACGTTGTCGACGGTGACGGTGTACGTGAAGGTGTCGCCGGGCTGCAGGTTGCCGCTGTTGCTCGAGGACTTGGCGATGCGGTAGTCCGGCTGCGCCGTCAGCGGCAGCACGTCGGGATCCGTGTTGTTGGCGAGGTTGCTCTCGTTCGCGCCACTGATCGTGGCCGTACCTGCGACGTTCGCGACTCCCGCCGGCACCGTGCTCTTCACGCTGCTGTCGTAGGTGATCGTGAAACTGTTGCCACCGCGCACCAGGGTGTCGTCCGTCACCGTGAAGGTGATGGTGCCGGCGACGTTGTCGACGACGGCCGTCACACCGGCCGGCGCGACGATGCTTGCTGCGTTCACGGTGAGCACGGTCGGGTCGAAGCGGTCGACGATCGTCACGCCGGTGCCATCCTCGCGGCCGAGGTTGGTGACCACGAGGGTGAACGGCACGCTGTCTCCCGGCATGGCGGGGGTCACGGCGGCATTGTTCGTCTTGGTCACCGTGTAGTCCGGGGCCGCGTCGATGAGGTCGTTGTCGGTCGCGGTGTTGTTGCCCGGCGTCGGGTCGGTGCCATTGGCACCATCGTCCGTCACGCTCGCGCTGTTCTGTGCGTCTGTCGCGGGTGGGACCGTGGCGCGCAGCGTCACTTCCACGGTGAGCGTGCGGGTTGCACCTGCGGCAAGGCTGCCGAGATTCCAGGTGATCTGGCCGGTGCCCGGGTCGAAGCTGCCACCATCGCTGATGATCAGCGTGTCGGTGCGCAGCACCGCCACCGGCAACGCATCGGTGACGACCACGCCCGTGCCGCCCTGGTTGCCGATGTTGTCCACCGTCACCGTGTAGGTGAAGGTCTCGCCTGGCACAAGGTTCACGGCATTGCTGGACGACTTGGCGATGCGGTAGTCGGGCTGTGCGGTGAGCGTGACGATGTCGTCGTCGCTGTTGTTGGCGAGGTTCACCTCGTTGGCGCCGCTGATGCTCGCCGGGCCATCGATCACGGTGACACCCGCCGCGACGGTGCTCGCGACGACCGTGTCGTAGGTGATGGCGAAGCTGTTGCCCGCCGTGACCAGCGCGTCGTTCGTGACCGTGAAGGTGATGGTGCCGAGCATGTTGTCGACGACGGCGGTCACGCCAGCCGGCGTGACGATCGAGGCCGGGTTCACCTGCAGCAGTGCCGGATCGAAGGTGTCGACGATCGTCACGCCCGTACCGTCCTCGTTGCCGAGGTTGGCGATGGTGAGCGTGTACGGCAGCGTCTCTCCGGGTTCAACGGGCAGCGCCGGTGTGCTGGTCTTGGTGACCGAGTAGTCCGGCGCGGCGAGCAGTGGATCGGTGTCGGTCGCCGTGTTGTTGCCGGGGGTCGGATCGCTGCCGTTCGCACCATCGTCTGCGACGGTGGCGGTGTTGGCGATGCTGCTGGTGCCTGCAGGTGCGGCAGCGATCACCGTCGCGGTGACGGTCAGGGTTCGTGTTGCACCGGCTGCGAGGCTGCCGAGGTTCCAGGTGACCTGGCCGGTGCCTGGGTTGAAGGTGCCGCCGTCGCTGATCGTCAGCGCGCCGGTGTCGAGCAGCGATGCCGGCAGCATGTCCGTGACGGTGACGCCGGTGCCGCCCTGGTTGCCGATGTTGTCCACCGTCACGGTGTAGGTGAAGGTGTCGCCGGGCTGCAGGTCGCCGGTGTTGCTGGACGACTTGGCGATGCGGTAGTCGGGCTGTGCGGTGAGCGTGACGAGGTCGTCGTCGCTGTTGTTGGCGAGGTTCACCTCGTTGGCGCCGCTGATGCTCGCCGGGCCATCGATGACGGTGACACCCGCCGCGACGGTGCTCGCGACGACCGTGTCGTAGGTGATGGCGAAGCTGTTGCCTGCCGTGACCAGCGCGTCGTTCGTGACCGTGAAGGTGATGGTGCCGAGCATGTTGTCGACGACGGCTGTCACGCCAGCCGGCGTGACGATCGAGGCCGGGTTCACCTGCAGCAGTGCGGGATCGAAGGTGTCGACGATCGTCACGCCCGTGCCGCCCTCGTTGCCGAGGTTGGTGATGGTGAGGCTGTACGGCAGCGTCTCTCCGGGCTCCACCGGCAATGCCGGCGTGCTGGTCTTGGTGATGGTGTAGTCGGGCGCGGCAGTCACGGGTGTCGTGTCGCCGGCGGTGTTGTCCGCCGGGTTCAGCTCGCTGCCGTTCGTGCCGTCGTCGCGGATGCTCACGCTGTTCGTGAGGCTGGCGAAACCTGCGGGCACGCTGGGATTCACGGTCACCGCGAAGGTCACGCTGCCGCTGCCATTGGCCGGCACGTTGCCGACCGTGAACTCCCATGCACCGCCACCGACATCGGTCCAGCCGGTCGTCGAGGCAGCTGCGTTGAACGTCGTGTTCGCGGGCAGCACTTCGCGCAGGACCACGCCGGTGGCGTCTTCGGTGCCGTTGTTCGCATAGTTCAGCGTGTATGCGACGACCCCACCCGGTGCAGTCGTGACGCCGCTGTCGCTCTTGCTCGTTGCGAGATCGACAGCCGTGACGACGAGGCTCGCGCCGTCGCTGGCGCTGAGGTCGTTCACGCCGCCGCCGTTGCCGTTGCGCTCCGAGGCGTCCGCGCCGGGCAAGGTCGTCCAGCTGATCTGGCCCGTGTTGGCGAGCGAGCTGCCGGCGAGCGTGGTCACGTCGGCGATTACCGCCTCGAACGTCACGGTTGCCGTGGCGCCGGGTGCCAGCGTGACCAGCGTGAGGTCGAGCGAGTTGCCCGCGCTGTCGTTGCTGCTGGCGGTTGCGCCGACGACGCGGATCGAGCCGATGTCGAGCGTCATTCCGGCAGGCAGGCTGTCCTGAACCCGGATGTCGAACGCGTCCGCATCGGTCACCGTGGCCGGCGTCGCATGCGCGATGGTGAATGTGTAGGTCACGCGCTGGCCGAGGCTCGCCGTGGCATCGTCCACGGACTTTTCCAGCGTCAACCGTTGCTCGATCACCGTTACGGGGGCCGCACTTGCGCTGCCGGCTGCATCGGTGCTGCTGCCATTTCCGTCGAGATCGAGCAGCAGGGCCGCGGCATTGTTCAGGCTCGCACCCGCACTGACGGCCGCGATGTTGGCCACCCGAACCTGGTAGCGGATGGTGATCGTCTCCGCGGCAGCGTCGTTCAGATCGGTGTTGGTGACGTCGCCAAGCGCCAGCACCAGGTGCTGTCCGGTGGTCGCATTGCCGGTGGTGCTCGCCGCCGACTGCACGCCGACGAGGTCGAGCGTGATCGTGCTGCTGTCCAGGGCACCCGAGGCCGTCACGGCCGTGATGCCTACGAACTCCAGGCCGATATCGAGCGTGTCGTCGATGAGCACGCCGGGCGATGTCGCCTCGGGAAGCCTGATCGTCACCTCGTAGGTGAGCAGCTCGCCGATCGTCGCCTCGGTGTCGTCGTTGGCCGCCGTGTCGATGCTCGTGTCGACAAGCATCTTCGTGAGCGAGGGGTTCGTGGTGACGAAGCTCGCATCGTCGCTCGCGCTCGATGTGCGCTCGCCAGCCACGTTGCCGGGCAGCGTGGTCCAGGTGAGGTTCGCGGTGTTGTCGACCGTTGTCGAGGGCGCGATGCCGCTGCCGATGAACGCATTGACGGTGATCGTTACCGTCTGGCCCTGCGCCAGGTCGAAGCCGCTGGCAGAGATGAGGCCTGTCATCTCGTCATAGGTCACGGTCGGGGCGGCGCCTGTGCTCGCCATGGCCGAGACGCTGACTCGGGTGGCAGCCTGATCGATCCCGGCCGGTAGCGTGTCGCTGAACACCAGATCGTAGGCATCCGTGCCGGTGGCGACGTTGGTGTTGGTCAGAACGATCGTGTAGGTGACAGGCGAACCCGTGTCGCGAATCGGGGCGCTCACGTCCTTGGTCACCGTGAGCACGGGCTCCAGCACGCTCACATTGGCGGCCGCCGCCGTGCCGAAGCTGTCGTTCGCCGTGCCGTCGCGGTTCAGGTCCGCCAGCAGCGCGACGCTGTTGTTCAGTGCATCGCCTGCGGTGTTGGCGCTGATGTCGGCCACACGGGCGGTGTAGCGAATCACCAGTACCTCGGCGGTGCCGTCGCTGTCGGCGACGTTGCGCACGTCGCCGAGGGCGATCGTGAGCGTCTGCCCGCCGGCGACCGTTCCCGTGGTGCTGGCACCCGCCGCGACGCCCGCGAGGTTCAGCGTCGTGGTCGCGCCGCTGACCCCGGTTGGCGTCGTCACGGAGACGACCTCGACGAACTCCAGGCCCGCGTCGAGCACGTCGCGCAGGGTGAGTCGCGGCACCGTGTTCTCGGGCAGCGTGACACGCAGCTCGTAGGTCACCAGCTCGCCGATCACCACCTCGTTGCTGGTGTTGTTGGCGCCGTTCTGGCTCGTGTCGACGAGCGACTTCGCGATCGTCGGCGTCGCCAGCGCGAAGCTGGCGCCGTCGGAGTCGGTGAAGGTTCGCTCCACGCCCGGAGCGCTGCCCGGCAGGGTGGACCAGCCGATGTTCGCCGTATTGTCGATCACGGCGGCGATGTCGAGGTTGTCCGCGATCTCGGCCGTGATCGTGACCGTCGCCGACTGCCCGAGCTCCAGGTCGAACGCCGACACGGCGATGGTGCGCGTACCTTCCGTGTAGCTTGCCGTCAGCGCACTGCCACCGACGACCTGGGCACTCACGCTCACGTTCGCTGCCGTGCCGACGAGTCCTGCGGGCAGCACGTCCGACAGCGTCACGTCGAAGGCCTTCGTGCCGTTCGTCACCGTCGCATTGGTGATCGTGATGTTGTAGGTGATCGACGAACCTGCGTCCCTGGTCGTTGTGACCACATCCTTCTGCACATCCAGGCTGGGCTGGATGATGGTGGTGTTCGGTGCCGAGGACTGGGCGATGAACTCGCCGCTGTCGGTGTTGTCGCCGTCGCTATTGCGATCGTTGCGAATCTCGGCCTGGTTGTTGCGCAGCACACCAGCCACGTTCGCCGGGATGTCCTGCACGCGTGCGCGATAGATGATGGTGATGGTGTCAGCCACGCCATCGGCGCTGTTCGAGTTCGTCACGGTGCCGAGGGCGATGGTGATGCGGTCCTCGCCCGTGCCGAGGTTGGTCACGGTCGTCGCAGCACGGATCAGCGTCACGTCGTTCAGATCCGCGATCGTGGTCGAGGTGATCCCGCTGCTCGTGGTGACGCTGTCGATGGCGACGAAGTCGAGGCCGACGTCCAGCAGGTCGCGGATGGCGAACGTCGGCAGCGACACCTCGGGCACCGTGACGACGATGCGGTAGGTGATTTCCTCGCCGACGACGGCCTGGGTTTCGCTGTTGCTGGCGTTGTCCACCGAGGTGTCGATGCGCGTCTTGGCGATCGTCGGTGCGGCGACGGTGAAGTTGACGGTCGAGGCGTCGTTGCTCGTGCGCTCGAACGGGTCAGCGCCCGGCAGGCTCGTCCAGGCGATGGTGCCGGTGTTCGCGATCGTGGCGCGGGAGGCGACGCCGGGCTCGATCGTCGTGGTGATCGTGAGCGTGACGGAGTGGCCTTCCTGCAGGTCGAAGGCCGAGGCCGATACCGTGCGAGTGCCTTCCACGTAGCTCAGGGTTGGCGCTACGCCACCGTTGTTGTGCACCGCGCCGATCGACACGACGCCTGCCGCGCCGTTGAGCCCAGCGGGCAGCACGTCCGCGAAGGTCACGCCATAGGCATCGGTGCCGGTCGCACCTGCAATGTTGCTGATCGTCACCGTATAGGTCACGTTCGAGCCGCCATCGCGCGTGCCGCCGGCGATGGTCTTGGCGACATCGAGGTTGGGTTCGAGGATCGTCACGTTCGCAGCGGAGGCTTCAGCGAAGTTCGTCTCGGCACCGTTGCCGGTGTTGCCGTCGAGGTCGGCACGCGGCCGGGCGCTGTTGTTCAGCATGTCGCCGGCGTTGTTCTGCGGGATGTCGGTGGCACGCACCGTGTATTCGATCGTGATCGTCTCTGGACCAGTGTTGTCGCTCTCGCTGTTCGTCACCGTACCGAGGTCGATCACGAGCGTCCGCCCGGTCTCCGTGGCTCCTGACAGCGCGACGCCACTGTTGAGCGTGCTTGCATCGAGCGTCACGGTCGAGGCTACGCCCGTGCTGACCGCAACGCTCGTGATCTCGACGAAGCTCAGGCCAGCATCCAGCGAGTCGACGATCTGCAGGCCCGGATGCGTGCCCTCGGGCAGTGTCAGCGTTACGCGATAGGTGATCAGCTCGCCGATCGCCGCCTGGTTTGCCGCGTTGTTGGGCAGGTCGATGGCCGAGCCGACCAGCACCTTCGCGATCACCGGCACGTGCACGCGCGCGCTGGCGGTGTCCGTCCAGGGACCTTCGGCGCCATCGGTGAAGTCGTTGCCGTTGTTGCGGCCGCCGAAGCTCACCAGTTCGGCCGTGTTGGCGAAGGTGGCGTTGGGGATCACGCGTGTGCCGGCCAGCGGTGCGTCCGACACCTCGAGGTCGTAGGTGACGACGATGAGGTTGGTGCCGCTGGCAGCGCCGCTCGTGCGTGAGGCGATGGCGCCGAGTTCGTTGGCGATCGTGTCATCGGGGTCGGTGAGCTCGATGCCGCCGGCAAACAGGTCGCCGGTGAAGGCGATCGCGTTGCCTGCGCCGTCCGTCACCTTCAGGTTGAGTCCGCCGGGCGGTACGCGCAGGCCATCGCTGGGCAGCGTGTCCCGAATCACGAGGTCGAAGGCATCGTTCGAACCCGTATTCTCCACGACGATGGCAAATGTGACGAGGTCGCCTGCATCGACCCCCGTGAGGTCGCTCGTGATCGGTGCCGAGGCGAGGCTTGCGCTGGTGATGGTGCCGGTGAAGGCCGCCGCGCCGCCGACACCCGGCTCCCCGAAGGTCACGCCTGCACGCGACAGTGTCGACTCGTTCGTGTTGGCGGTGGTCGCGTCCGTCGCCACCGCGCCCTTGGTCAGGGTCAGTGTGGGTACCGAGACCTGGATCTGGGCAATGCGCGAGATGTCCGGCAGGTTGCTCTCTGTGTTGTTCAGCGCCACGGTGGCGTTGTTGGTGAGCAGCAGGCCGTCGGCGAAGGGCCGGTCTGTGGCCGTGAAGGTGTACAGCAGGTCGATGACATAGGGGCCGCCGCCCGGCATGCCACCATCGTCGAAGCTGCCGAAGTCGATCGAGAAGCGGTTGTTCGCCCTGTCCACCAGCACCGTGGTCGGCAACGTGATCATGGTGCCCGCGTCGTTGAACAGCGTCGGCAGCAGATGGTCGGGTCCGAAGCGGATCTCGCCTGCAGCGGGCGCGCCGGCGGCGAACGGCAGGATGGTCGCCATGCCGTTCACGTCCGGATCGAGTTCGCCGATGTCGAACACGGGCAATGGCAGGAAGTCGCCGATCACGAGGCTCTCGACATCGGCCGACGGCAGTTCGAGGCGGATGCGGTAGGTGACCGTCTCGCCGGGGCCCACCCGCACGTTGGTGAAGCTCGTGCTGCCTTCCACCGCAAACACCGACTTCTGGGCCTCGATTGACTCGATGGTGACCGAGGTTCCCGAGTTGTCGTCGACGTCTGCGCCGGGTGTCAGGTTGTCCTGGATGATTCGGCCGCGCTGCGTGACGGTGTTGGTCAACACGTCGCCGAGGTCCACCGAGGTGTCGCCTGCACCGGGGACGTTGAGGAAGTCCTGCTCGATCGTCGTGCGGAAGGTGATCAGCACGGTGGTCTGGCCGACCTGGGCGGCATCGGCTGCGAAGAGGTCGCCAGCAAGGCGCGGGCTCAACCCGTCGCTCACGAACTGGTTCGACAGCCGGAATTGCACGGCGGTGCCGCCATCGCCACCGGTGTCGCGCGTGGCCATGAAGTTGGCGCCGGCGAAGGTGCCCGGAACGGTCACGCCGTCGCGCACCAGCACGTAGGTGGGGATGAAGCTGGCGTCGAATACCTGGCCATCGCTGAAGCGGTCATCGAGCACCAGGTTGTCGAGGGCGAAGAAGTCCGAGACCTGCACTGCAAGGGTGTATTCGAGCCCTGCGCCCGGCAGCGGCGTACCGCCGAGCACGGTCACGCCCTTCTGGATCGCGATCGGTTTCGCGGTCAGGACGTTGGTCTGGGTCTCCGTCAACGTGCTCGCGGCCATGCCGCCCGTGCCATCCGGGTCGTAGACGGCCGTCGTGGAGGCGTTGTTCGTGACGGTCGCATCGGTTCCTGCGACCGAAGGAATCACGCGAGCACCTGCCGCATCGAACTCGGGCACGAAGGCGCGGTAGGTGACGACGATGTCGTCCCCGGCGCGACCGACGATGGTGCCGTAGTTCAGTGTGAGCAGTGCGTTCGCGCCGGTCTGCGGCGCACCGCCGACCGGCGTCCGGAAGCCGCCCGGATCGACGGTACCCACGGTGTCTGCGACAAGGGTTGTGGTGCCGCTGCCATTGTTCGGCGCGGTCACGAACGCAAGCGAACCTTCCACGTATTGCAGGTTGCCCGGCAACTGGTCGCTGAGCGCTGCCAGCGTCACGGTCTCGCCGTTGGCGACGTCGACGCGCAGCGTGTAGGTGATGGGGTCGTTCGGACCGCTGGCGACCTCGCTCTCTGCCGCATCGTTGGTCTTCGTGAAACGGATGACTTCGGGCGTGACGCTGTCGCTGCTGCTTGCACCCTGCTGCAGCGGTGCGTCTGCTGTCGGGTTGTCGAGCGCATCGAGACCGAAGCGGAATCCGCCGCGTGCGGTGATGGTCAGCGCCTGGCCGACCAGCGCGCCCGCCGCCTTGTTCAGCGCGCCACTGAAGGTGGTGACTACCGCCGGCTGGCTCTGGGTGTAGCTGCCGAAGGGCAGGTCGGCGATGGACCAGGTGTCGCCGGTCCTGCTTCCCGCGGGCAGCGCGAGGGTGCTGCCGTAGGGATGCGTCGTGACCAACGCGTTGCTCGCGTCGCGCCAGCCGCCCGCGCCGCCATTGGCCGTCGTGTCCCAGGTGCCCACGAGTGTCAGCGGCACGTCGTCGGTCGCGAAGGCATCGCCTGCGCCCACGCCCGTGATGCCCACGGGCACCACGAGATCGAAGTAGGGCGCGTAGCCGGTGTCGGCACCGGTGTTGTCGAAGGTCACCGTGAATCTGACCGTCTCGTTGATGAACTCCTCCGCCGGCGTGTCGACGCTCGTCAACGGTGTCGCGGCGAGCACGCCGTCGAAGCGCTGTGCAGCCTGCGTGCCGATGATCGATGCCGTCTCGATGGCGCCCGTGCTTGTCTCGAGTTCCCAGTCGCCGCCAAGCGCGGCGCTGCCGCTGAGGTCGTCCGACGCCGCAACGTCGGTGCCCGTCAGCGCGGCCAGCGAGCGCACGAAGGCGATGCCGTCGTCTCCGGCCGTGAGGTCGCAGCCGTACAGCAGCACGTCGGCGCCGGGCGTGAGGTGTGCGGACCACGCGGCGATGTCCTGCGCGCGCGCCGCGAGCGTCGCCGCATCCAGGCTGCGATCGCCAAGACGCAGCTCGCCCTCGGTCGCATGGGACAGGATGTGCATGGCCGAGAAGCGTGTGTCGCTGCTGCCAAGCGCGCGCTCGATCGCGCCGAGGCCATCTTCGTCTGCGTCGACGAGCAGCAGCGTGAGTGCACGATCGCCCGCGGTGGCACGGAGCATGCCGTGCTGCTCGGCAGCATCGATGTCTGCGGCGCCGAAGGTATCGGAGAGGAGATCGCGCCAGCCGCTGATCGACGTATCGACGATGACGAGCTCGTTGCGGCTGTTGCCGAAGGCCGCTGCATCCGTCGCGGCAGAGGGCGCCAGGGCATCGATCAGCGCTGCCGCGGCGTCTGCGTCGCGCGCGTCCGCGGTCTGTGCGCTGATACCTGCCGCGCCGAAGGCGTCTGCCGTGCCCAGGCTGTCGAGCGTGCCGAGCGTCACTGGCACCGCGGCATCGAGCAGCACGCGTGGCTCCAGGCGCCAGCGCTTGGACGCGATGGGCCCGAGGCGGCCCGTGCTCGTCGAGGGCCGCGGATCGGTCGCGGCGCCTGCATCTGCACCGGTGCTCGCTCCAGTGCCCGCACTTGCAGAGGCGGCACGAGTTCCGTCGACGTTCTGGTCGATCGTCCGGTCGGCGTCACGACGTGCCATGGTTCTGCTCCTGTGTCGTTATTCGGATGGTCTCCGGCTCGCGCTGGGCCGTGCCCATGCGTGCCGGCGTTGACTGGCTGCACATCGGCAGGGCAGGCGTCATACCCCGACCTCGCGTCGGGCGACGCCCAGACCCCGGCGCATGGCATCGAAGATCGGGCTCACGGGCCGGGTACGCAGCCGCAGGTGGCCGAAGCGTTCACGGCCTGCAGGCGCGCTGCCCGCAGATAGCAGGAGGCGATAGATGTCATGCCGGCTCGCACCCGCGAAGCCTGCAAGGCGTGGCGCGACGCTGAACTTCGAGGCGAGCTCGTCGTGATGCAGCACGGTCACCGCGATGGGTGCGCAGGCCGGGGCGCAGTCCCCGGCGTAGAACAGGGCGCGCGCGTCCAGGTCGATCTGCTGGCGCTGCGTCGGGTCGAGGAATGCCTGCACCACGCCGGCGCCGCCGACGAGTGTGCCGAGGCGCGTGTCTGCCGCCAGCCAGCGCGGGCGGGCGAGGTCCTGTTCGTCGAAGTAGATCCGGCCAGCGGCAGGCGCACGCAACGACAGCCGGTCGCGCCGCGCGAGCAGTGCCTCCAGCGTGCCGCGTGCGGAACGCACCTCCTCTGCGCTGGTGCTCTCGCTGCTTCCAGCATTGCCGCGGCTGACCGTGTTGTTGCCGGCTGCGCTCATGCGGCTGGCACCGCGGGTGGCGAAACGCTGCTCCAGTGTGGCAAGCGTGAGCTGCTGGCGTGCGATGTCGGTATCGAGTTCGGGGTTGCGGAGCGTGGCGAGCAGCTGCCCTCGCTGCACGGACGCGCCGTGGGCGACGCGCCAGCCGGTCCAGAGTGCCGGCTCGGCCACGTGGAGTGCGTGCACATCCGCCGCGCTCTGCACGGCCGGCACGTTCAGGATGCGTGGCAGGGGAAGCGTGAACCAGGTGATCAGCACCAGCACTGCGGCGAGTGCCACGCCGCGCCAGCCGCGCGGCCAGCGAGAGGGCACGCGCTGGCGCCAGCCGGTGGCTGCCGAGGGTGTACCAGGACCCGCAGGGGACGCGCCAGCGGAACCCCCGGCGCCGCCGTCTGCAGTCACAAGCAGGGATCCGGCGTCTCTTGCCAGCGGCCGTACGACAAGCAGGTACCAGCCCGCGAGCAGCAGTGGCAGGGCAATGCCGACAGGCAGCTGCGTCCAGGCGAGCGCGGTCACCGCCGTGTAGATGACGAGCCGGTAGAGCGCGCTCGCCGCCCCATAGCCGAGCAGCCAGCGGCTTCTCGATGGCCCGACCGGCTCCGGCGCTGCTTCGTTCCTTGCCCCGCCGAGCATGCGCAGCAACTGCCAGCGCAGGAAGGCGAATGCGCGCGTCTGCAGGTTGTCGAGGCCGGTGGCATCGACGAGGGCGTAGTAGCCGTCGAAGCGCATCAGCGGGTTGAGGTTCACGAGGATCGACAGCGTCCAGGACAGCACCGCGACGAACAGGCACACGTCGCGCAACAGACCCGGCGGCAGGTACAACCATGCGAAGCTCGCGGCGATCGCCAGAAGCACTTCGGTGGTGACACCGGCAAGTGCGATCTCGAGGCGCTTGCGGCGATCGAGCAGGCGCCAGGTGTCCGAGGTGTCCACGTAAGGCATGGGCCACAGGAACACGAAGGCCACGCCCATCGCTGGCACACGGCAGCCGTGCCGGCGGCAGGCGATGCCGTGACCCAGCTCATGCAGTGTCTTGGTGACCGCGAGCACCAGGAGGCCAAGCAGCAGGCCCTGCTCATTTGCGTAGCGGCCGAGGTCTGCAAGAACCTCGCTCGATCGCGCTCCGAGTGCCCAGAGTGCAATCAATGCCAGCAGGCCAAGCACGATCGGCGCGGACTTGCGCCACAGCCCGTTCGTCAGCGGCAACAGGCGATCGAGCAGCGGCTGCGGATGCAGCAGCGGCAGGCGGTGATACACCAGCTTCATGTAGTGCTTCTGCCACGCCGGCACGCCGGTGGCGCGGGGCGGCTCGCGCACCTGCAGCAGTTGCTGGGCGTGCAGGAAGCGCTCGAGGGCGAGCACATCATCCACCTCGGCGTTCAGCGTGGTGTCGGCGCGAACGGCTGCTGCAATGCGTGCGGGCTCGCCCAGGCGCCAGCGCGAAAGACACTCGAACTCCAGCCAGCCAAGGCGGAAGTACTGGTGCCGGAGCGGGTCGATGAGTTGCCAGGTGGGTGCGCCCGCGGGTTCCGCTGGTCCCGGAACGAGTCGCACGTCCTGCCGCAGCGGGCCGACGCGTGCAGTGCGGGCGCCAGCGGGCGCTGCGGGCATGGGTGCGCCGGGCGTGCCTGGTGTGGGCACGCGGGCTAGGGGGGCGCTTGCAGGCCCCGTCGCCGGGTGTGGGATACCCGTGGCCACGCTACCAGCCCGCCCACTGGCGCAGGGTGTTCAGCGGCCGCCGAAACAGGAGGTAGGCGAACAGGGTGCGGTCGCCATACAGCCGCGCGGTGCCGATCTGGCCGACGCGCGCGAGCTCGTCCGCTTCCTCGACCTGCGCTCGAACGCGATAGGCAAGGCTGCCAGGGGCGCCGGTCTGCGCGCCATCGCCCTGGGGTTCCGCGAGATAGGCAACCGTGGTCACCCTGGCCCGCACGGCAGAAAGCGGAAACGCCTCGGGATAGAACAGCAGCATGTCGCCGGGCTCGAGCGGGATGGCATTCTCTGCCGGCAGCCAGGCTTCGACCGCGACCTGAGCGGGCCGCGCGACTTCCATGACCTTCTCGCCGATCTTCACGGGCCGGCCCACCCAGTCCTGGGGCGAGGAGAACAGCGCGACGCCATCGACTGGCGCTCGCACTTCCACGCGGGCGAGCAGGTCGCGGTAGTAGTCACGCTGTGCCTGCGCGCGCTGCATGTCGTGCTCGAGCACGCCGACGCCGTTGCCTGCGCTGGCAGACCATGCGTTGGCGTCGCCGTCGTCGAAGCTGCGTTGCGCGGACTGGCGCACCCGCTCCTCGGCAACGGCGAGTTCCTCCTCTGCGACTTCGAGCTGGTGCGACAGCTCGCGGTCGTCGATGCGATAGAGCACCTGCCCCGCGCGCACGCGGGCGGACGGCTCGACCAGCAGCGCGGAAACGATGCCGTTGATGGGGGCGGTGACGATCGCCGGGTCGCGCGCCACGAGCTGGCCGCTGGCGACCACGCTCAGGCGCACCGGGAACAGCAGCAACAGCGCGAGGGCGAGTGCCGCGCCGATGCGCGCGCGTCGGCCGTACCGCTGCCACCAGCCCCGTGCGCGCTCGCGCGTACCGGGCGCAGCCAGGGCCAGGTCTGCATGGGCGTAGAGCTCCTGCAGCTCGCTCAGCACGCCGCCCTCGGCCTCGCTCATGGCGGCATCGCGCAGCAGCATGAGCCCACGCCGTGCCTCCGCGTGCAGGGGGATGAATACGATCCAGGGTGCGCCGTCTTCCTCCCACTGGGCACGGGCAGTGAGCGGGATCACGCCATCGTCGTCGCTGCTGCCCTGCGCGGCTGCGCTGTCCTTCCGGAGCGCACGAGCGTCCACCTCCTGCATGCCTGCCGGCTGCCCTGAGGCACCGAAGCGGGTGACCGGGGCGCTGGCGGCGGCAGTCGGCAGCCCGACCATGGCTGGAAAGCGGCGATCGACGATCGCTTCCAGCGACTGTACGTAGGCGCTGCCGCGATCGACCTCCGATACGCCCGACGCGCTGACGATTCGCAGTGCGCCAGGGCCATCACGCTGCCACAGCACGGCCTGCCGGTAGGGCACGAGGTCGCGCGTCCTGTTGCAGGCGATGAAGCCGAGTTCCGCAGCTGTCGCCGCGCGGCGCACGGAACGCGACAGCTCGACGAAGCGGTGCATGCGTTCGAACAGCGCCAGCGGCACACTGGCTGGGCCGCCCGTGTTCGCGGCGGCGGCCACACCGTTCGCCGCCACGGGGCTGGCAGCTGGCAGGGGCGTGGGTGACGTAGCCGCTGCCACTGCTCCTGCACCTGCACCTGCAGTACGCCGCGGCGCGTCTGCCCGAACCGTCGTGCGCGTGTCGGGCTCGGTCCGTTCGGCCATCAACGCCCCCCGGTGCAGATCGCGCAACCCGGAAAACGCGCGGCACCACTCATGCCGGAGATGAGCGCGGGCGAGTGTGCATTCAGCACACCGCGCAGCATGACCGTCCGGTTCACCGGATCGATGCGTGGCACGACGGTCTCGATGCGGCCCGCAACGGCGATGCCGAGTTCGTCGACGCGAATCTCGAACGGCACGCCTGGCTTCAATGCCGACAGCCAGCGCGACGGCACGACGATCTCGGCGTGCATGCGATCGTTGCTGACGATCTCCACGAGCCGCTCGCCCGTCTGGACCTGGGCGTGGGCGCGTGCATGGACACGCACCGCCGCGCCGGGCCAGGGTGCGCGCAGTACACACTGTGCGCGTTGCTGGGTGCGCAGGTCGCGGTCGGCCTCGGCTTCGATGTGCGCGCCTTCGGCCTGTGCGAGATCCACCGGCGTGCCGGCATTGAGCCGCGCAAGCTGGCGCTGTGCATCCACTGTCGCCTTGCGCGCCGTCACCCGTGCGCGCGCCTGCTTCAGCAGTGCATCGAGCTCGCCGCATTCGAGTTCCACGAGCACTGTACCGGCAGCGAAGCGCGTGCCCTCACGCACGTGCACGCGCGCGACCGTCGCCGCCATGCGACTGGACAGCGTCGTGCTGCGATCCGCCAGCAGCACGGCGTGCGCGCTGCTGCCCACGCGGGCCGCCGGCGCGGCGCTGCGCTGGTTCGCGGCTGCGGGTGCGGCAACAGCGGGTGCGGCCACAGCGGGTGTCGTCGTGACGACTGGCCAGGCACACACGAATAGGGCCAGTGCCAGCACCCTCAGGATCGGGCGCGCCTGGTCGAGCTTCGCGTGGGTGCTCATTCCGTGGCCGTCGTGCGCACCGCGCTGGTTCAAGGCACCGTACGCGCGCGGGGTTCGAGGAACGGGTGCTCGAGGCTCGGTTGCAGTTGCGGCACGGAGTAACCGTCGTGCACCCGGCTGACGTCGGGCTTGCCGATGTTGTCGAGGTAGGTCTGGAGCGTTGCCGTGAGTGCGGGCAGGGGCTCGCGGATGTCGACGACCGGTGCCGGCTCGTAGCCGAGGCTCACCAGCAGCTGACCCGCGCTGTCGTGCCATTCTGCGAGCGCAACGTCATGTCGCAGCTGGGCCACCAGCCTGCGCGCGCGGGACTCGAGAAATGCCAGTTCGTCCGTGGCCTTCGCCTCGAACTCCTTCTGCACCTGTTCGAGCAGGCGCTGGTCGACATCGAGCAGTTCGCGGTTCAGACCGAAGGTCTGGGAACTGAGCTTGTAGCGCAGCGCAGAGACGTCGACCTGTGTCATCACTGCGGCGGACAGGGCCATGCGGCGGATGTCGGCGAGGCGCTTCTCGTCTTCGGCAGTACGGATCGCGCTGGGTGCGGAGAGCGCCTTGATCAGGTTCCAGGTGAGGCGAACGCCGTAGAGCGCCCAGTCCTGGTTCACCAGGTAGGAGTTGTCGTCGTAGTAGGCACCGGCATACAGCTCGAAGCCGGGCACCCAGGACCAGCGTGCCTTCTCGATGTCGAGCTGGGCGATGCGCGTCCGGTAGTCTTCCTCGAGCAGCTCGGGGCGCGAGCGCAGGGCGAACTGGTGCAGCGCGGCCGGATCCTCGCTGAGCAGGGCGGTGAGTTCGGCAGCTTCGCGTGCACTCTGTTCATCCGCGAGCGTGAACTGCGCGCCAGGCGCCAGGCGCCAGGCCCATGAGCGCTGTGAGTTCGATGCGCGCCTCATGCAGGTCCTGCTCCAGGCGCACCAGCTCGCGCTTCAGCTCCAGCAGGCGGCGCTGGTACTCGAGCGCATCCTTCGTACCCTTGAGCTTCGCCGCCTCGATCTCGCGTGCGCGATCGAGTGCGCCCTGCACGTCGGCAATCAGTGGCACGAGCTGCTGCTGCAGTCGCCGCGCGCCGACCAGCCGCCAGTACGCGTAGCGCACATCCTTGACGATGCTCTGCACGATCTTGCGCTCGCGCTCCACCGTGATCATCACCTGGTTGCCGGCCTGGCGCGCGGACAGGTAGTTGATGCCGAAGTCGAGCACGTTCCAGCTCGTCTCGAGGTTGGCGTAGGACAGGCTCTGGTCCTGCGACGTCGAGGGCTCGAGGCTCTCCCGCCGGGTGCGAATGGACTCGCTACTCGCAGCGTTCACGTTGCTGCGATGGCTGTAGCCGGCCTCCGCCGCAAGGCGCGGCAGCAGGTCGTAGTGCGCGAGCTCGAGGCGACCATCCGCGACGATTACCTCCATCAGCTTGAGCTTGTGGTCGAGATTGAACTTCAGCGACCGCGCGATGGCCTCCGCAAGCGTGACGGGCGCGCTGATCGGCACGGCGTCGGCCTGCATCTCGGCGGCGTCGTCGCGAACGCGCTGTTCGATGTCCGACTGCATCAGTGGGTCGAGTTCGACCGTCGTGCAGGCACTGAACGCGAGCACCGGCAGCCACGCAAGGTGGCGCAGGCGACGCGGCGCGCGTGCGGCGGCAGGGGAGCCCTGCAGGACAGTCGCCGCGCTGGCGGGTGTGCTGGCAGAAGCGGATTGCGGAGCGTCGGCGTGCGGTGCGCGAGTCAAGGCGTCCTCCCAGTGTGTGCGGGCACGTGCTCGGCCATGCGGCCCTGCGCGTTGTGTGCCCCCGGTCTCTTCGTGGTTCTTGTGAACGAGCCCGGGCGCACGCCATGGGTTTGTGGTTGCCATGGTGCGTGCAGGGCAGTGGTTCGGACAGCCTCGTCGGGGCTCGGCAGCGGTTGTCGTTCGTCAGACTCGGTGCAACCACCCGCAGCATCGGGGTTGTCGGAACGGGTCGAGTATATCCACGCGTCGATCGCACCGATTGTGAAAAAACTCACGGCCGTGCGCCGGCTGGACGCTCGTTCGGAGCGCGGACGCGCGACGCCCATGCCGGAAATGCGAACGGGCGATCGGCATGACCGATCGCCCGTCGCTTGCGGGACTGCGCCGACGGCAGCCCCTGTCCGCTTCCATCTGCGGCCCGTCGTGGTCGCGTCGTCCGGCCGTCGAGCCGTCGACAGGACGCCGACCGGAAGGGTGCCGCGGTTCAGCTGTAGGCGCGCTCTCCGTGGCTCGCGATGTCAAGGCCCTCGCTCTCGTCCTCTTCGTTCACCCGGATGCCGCCGGTCAGCAGGCCTGCAACCTTGAGCACCACGAAGGTCGCGATGCCGGAGTAGGCGAGGGTGAAGGCGACGGTGATCGCCTGGGTGACGAACTGCGCGCCGATGCCGTCGTTGCCTGCGCCGAAGCCCTGGCCGCCGAGCTCGGGTGCGCAAGTGATCGCAACGCCCAGTGCGCCGACGATGCCGCCCACGCCATGCACGCCGAAGGCGTCGAGGGAGTCGTCGTAGCGCAGTCTCGCCTTGAGCGAGGTCACCGCCCAGTAGCAGACCACGCCAGATACCAGGCCGATCAGCATCGCGCCCATCGGCCCGGAGGCACCGCAGGCCGGGGTCACGGCCACGAGGCCGGCAACGGCACCGGACGCCATGCCGAGGATGCTCGGGCGGCCCTTCCCGGCCCATTCCACGAGCATCCAGCCAAGCGCCGCGGCAGCCGTGGCAACCTGGGT
>SXGU01074891.1_pt1 | contig 27912 bp, 24 predicted proteins | sample 3174531 | NCBI WGS metagenome assembly SXGU01 (sample SAMN11356863, study PRJNA531348) | freshwater metagenome | isolation source: freshwater sample F1-140 | place: China: Fuxian Lake, Yuxi | collected 2017-12-25 | reverse complement strand
GTTGAAGTAAGCCGGCACCGTGATGACCGCCTGCGTGATCGTCTCGCCCAAGCGCGTCTCGGCATCAGCCTTGAGCTTGGCGAGGATCATCGCGGAAATTTCCGGCGGGCTGAACTGCTGCGGCTTGCCGTCCACCTCGACCTCCACGGCGGCATCGCCATTCTCGGCGCGCACGACTTTGTAGGGCACGCGCTTCAACTCCTCCTGCACCTCGGTGAACTTGCGGCCCATGAAGCGCTTGACCGAGTAAACTGTGTTGCGCGGGTTTGTGACCGCCTGGCGCTTCGCCGCCTCGCCCACGACGCGCTCGCCGGACTTGGTGAACGCCACGACTGACGGCGTGGTGCGTTTACCCTCGGAGTTTTCCAAGACCAACGGCTCGCCGCCCTCCATGACCGCCATGCAGGAGTTTGTCGTGCCCAAATCAATGCCCAGAACCTTTGCCATAGTGTAAAACTGTTAAAAGCCAACTCCCTCCAAGCAGTGCCAATGCCACCAGTGCAGTTCGATTGAAAACTCGCTGAAAACCGCTGTTTCTGGTGGGGAAGGGGCGGGATCACGCACTCCACCTCACTACCGAACGTCTCCCAATGTGTGCCACCACCGGCACAGCAGCAATCTCATGGCACAATTTCACAGCACCTTCTTGGGTGCAACCCGGAAGCGGACTGTCGGCTCATGCTGCCGTGAATGCCAGGAAGCACCGGCTTCCGCAGACCATTCTGCGCTGCCGCGCACCAGGCGCTTGCGGGTATCAAGGAGCCTTTGGTAGGTTCGGGGACGATTGAGGGTGTTGCGCGACATCTCGGTTGCACCAGATCAAATACTGAGGCCGGGAAAAAGCGTGAGACCATCGAAGCCAAGTGTGGATACGTGGCGGAATGGCAGACGCGCTGGACTTAGGATTCAGAATCCGTCGATTTCAAGGGGTTGCATCCCGTTTCATTGAAGTGCAATTGAAAGCCCGTTTTTATTGGTCAAAACACACTTCTATCCCATTCCAATCACGCCTGTCTGAAGGCTTCGAGAAAACCATGAAAGTGGCACCAAAAGTGGCACAAACTTTCCGGCTGCTTTTCCCGGAGTATTTTGCCCGCGTAACTTTTTCGCCCCATTGCCGCCAAGGTAATCACTCAATGCGCGGCGAGCACCGCCTTTCGATCGATGGTCGGGTTCGAGGTGGCGATGCAAAACATCCCGCTCGCCCGGTCCTGCAACAGCCCCCGCCTCCAGCGCTATAAACCTCTGAAGGTAAGCCTCGCTGCTCCTTCCCCGCCACGGCCGTGATCTCTCGCCGCTGGCGGGAGCGGCTTCACACGGGTCCACGCTGGTCCACCGGAGATCCCCAATGAGTTCCAAAGCCGATAGCATGTTCGTCGATGAAATCGTTCCTCGCCTTCGCCATATGATTCCACACAAGGTTTCCTTCGTGGGCAGCGAAGATGCCGAGGAAGTCCTGCAAGACGCGACCTTGATGGCCGCCCGCCTGATCGCCCGCGCCCGGGCCAACGGCAAAACCGTCACGCCGGGCAACATCGCCTACTACACGCTGCTCCACATTCGCTGTGGCCGGCGCAGCCACAGCGCGGGTCGCAGCGACGCGATGGGCACGCGCACGCAGATCATGGGCCTGAGCCGAGTCACGTCACTCGCCGCGCCCATCCCGGCCGAGGAGCAATCCTTGGATGAGCCGATGACCCTCGCCGACGTGCTCGCCAGTGACGCAGAGGACCCCTCGGAGACGGCGGCTCGCAACCTCGACTGGCAGGCCTTGGTCGCCAGCTTGGATGAGCGGGAATTGGCAGTCCTGCACTGCATGGCCGACGAAACCCGGCTCCAAGAAGTGGCCACGCGCAAGCGCGTTTTACGCACGACTGTCCAAAACTGGCGCAACCAGCTCACGGAACTCGTGCGGACGTTCATGGGCAAAGACGTGCTGCACATGATTCGTATCCACCCGGCGGACCCATCTAGGCGTGAGGCGAGCGGGGTGAGAAGCTGGGGTGGATGAAACGAAAAGCTTCGCGGCTCGCCGAAGTCCAAGTCGCCGGCTCCCTGAGTCTGTTGCCCTCCGCAAGTTTGCCCGTGTCCGGCGCGGGCGCGGTCTTCGTCGTGCAGTTGCCGCAGGGCACGACCGTCGCGGTGCCCGCCGGGTTCGACGCGGAGGAAGTCCTCCTGTTGCTGACCGTCGTGCGGGAGGCGTTGCGATGATCGTGCCCGGTCCGGCCACGCGCATCTTCCTGGCTCCCGGGCCCACCGATCTGCGGCGTTCCTTTGATGGCCTGCACGGGCTGGTGCGGGCGCAGCTCCATGAGGACCCGCGCTTGGGCCATCTCTTTCTCTTCTGCAACCGGCTGCGCACCCGGCTCAAGGTCCTGTGCTTCGACGGGAGTGGTTTATCCTAAAAACCGCAGTTGAGGGTCAGCTTGGGGCGGGTTGAGACAGGGATTCTTCCGAGGGGGCGGTCGTTTGACGGGCGAGGCGGCGTAGGAGCTGCCCGGTCGCCTCCAACTGCGGCGCAGTTAGCACCAACCACGTTCGCAACCGCTCGTAGCAGGCTTTTAGCTCCTGCCACCACTCCGCTTTCACAGCCAGTTTCACCACCCGCTGCCGCCCGCTCTCCACCACTTGTGCCGCCAGGAACAAAAAGTCCCGCCGCGCCTTCACCGCTGCGCTGGGGTGGCCCGGCGTCCGGCCCATCAGCCGCGTGAACAGGCTCCACAGGTTGTAGGTCAGCAAGACCAGCCGCGCCGCCAGCTCGGTCACCACCGCCCGCTGGCGGCAATTCCCTCGAAACCCCCACTGGTTCTTTAGTTCGTCAAACACGTTCTCCGTATCCGCCCGCTTGGCGTAGAGCAGCGCGATCTGTTCGGGCCGCGCTTCGTCCTTTTCCAAGTTGGTCACATACACGGCCACTTCGTCTTCGGGGTTGGCCCAGAACTCGTCTTGCGGGGTCGGGTTCGCGGGCTTGAGGGTGCGCACGATGACCACGCGCCGCTCGCGGCGCCAGCCGTGCAACTTCACCGTGGTCTCGGCGAGTTGCTGGCAGCCCAGCGTGGGCGCGCCTTCCCACAGGGGCCAGGGCACCTTGGCGATGGCACGGCGCACGTTGCTCGTCAGGCGGAGTTTGAAGAGGTATTGCGGGCGCGGCTCTCCGGCCTGCTCGTGCCACGCCATGACGGCTTCTTGGCCGAAGCCCGTGTCGCCCCGGTTGAGCCAGAGGCGCTCGCGGATGGGCGGGTGGCTCCAGAGTTTTTCCATCGCGGGCTGCCAGTCGGTGGCGCTGACGGTGTCGCCCGGCCGCCCTTCCAAGTGCAGGCACAGGCGCGTGCGGGCGGCCACGCAGATGAGGGGGTGATGGCTTTTGCGCCCGCGCTTGTGGGGGTTGTAGCCCAGGGCGGCGTCCTCTTGGTGGCCGTAGCGGGTGTTCACCGTCGAGTCCCAGTCGGCGATGAAACGCTCGGGCAGCGCGGCGTAGAGTTCGGTCTGGGGCTGTTGCATCCAGTCGCGCATCTGCTCGACGGTCATGCCCTTGGCCAGGCGCGGGAGGGCGGCTTCACCGCGCACGCGGTCCATGTTCATGACCGTGGCCAGGGCAGGATCGTCAGTGAGCCAGCGGACGTGGCAGAAGCGTTTGCCTTCGACCAGAGCGGAGAGGGCGAAGCTGTGGAGGACTTTCCGCACGGGGGCGGCATTGGGGCTGGTGCGCAGGACGGGGCAGCGTTCTGCGCAGCGTTCGATGATCCCGAGGTGCTTGAGGAAGGCGCTCCAGGCGACGAGGCCGCCGTAGGCGGTGAGGGCGGCGTCGGTGCGAGTGAGGGTGAACTTGCCCGGGAGCGTGTCCAGGGTGAGGTCGTCCGGAGAGGGGATTTGCTCTTCACCTGCCAGGTGAAGGGAAACCAACGAGGCAGAAGGGCTCATGGCCCTTGATGCTATTGCTCCAAACTCGCTTCGGCGAGTGCTTCAACTGCGGAGATTAGGTTTATGGGTCTGCGCCAAGCGGCTGGAGAAGGGCCGTTTCACCTGGCCGGGGGCGGAGGTCGGCACGAAGGTGCGCTTGTGCGCGGAGGAACTGGCGCTGCTTTTGGGCGGCTTGGAACTGACTCGGGTGAGGCGCCAGGACTGGTGGCGGTCGGAGTGAACAATACCCGCATATTTATTGGTTATTTCGCTTCTTTTACCTCGCATTTAGCCGTGGGTTTTGGCACGCTTTTGGGCAGGTAAAATGCCCGTCGCGCTCGATTTCAACACGCTGTCACAACCCCTTCGGGAGGTGTTCCAAAGCATCGTCGGCGAGCGCGATGCAGCCCGGCAGGAAGGCGAGTCTGAGCGCCGCCGCTTGACGCTGGAAAACCAGTTGTTGAAGGAGCGCATCCGCCTGCTGCTGCTCTCCAAGTATGGCCCCAAGGCCGAGCAGCTTTCCGACGCGCAACTCGCCCTGCTGGAGTTGGAGCCGGGCGTGACCCGTGAGGAAGTCGCCACCGAGGCCGCGCAACCCGCACGGGACAAGCAACTCCGCCGCCAGTCCGCGCCGCACGGACGTCTGCCCCTGCCCGCGCATCTGCCGCGCATCGAGGAGATCATTCCCGTGCCGGCAGACCAACGTCACTGCGCCACCTGCGGCGGCGCGAAGTGCTCGCTGGGCCACGACGTCACCGAAGTGCTGGACCTCAAGCCGGTGGAACTTTTCGTGCGCGTGATCAAACGCGAGAAGCTTGCCTGCCCGCGGCATCCCGACGAGGGCGTGGCCATGGGTCCCAATCCGGATCGCATCATCCCCGGGGGCAAGCTCACCGATGCCTTTCTCACCGACGTGACGCTCAAGAAGTCTGGATCATCAGCCCCTCTTCCGCCAGAGCGCGGCGCTGTGGCGCGACGCACAGGTCAACGTGAGCCCCTCGCTGCTGGGTGACGGGGTCATGGCCGTGGGTGCGCTGCTGCTCCCGATCAACGCTGCCCAGCGCTTGGAACTCCTGGCCGGCGATTACCTGCAAGCCGATGAAACCCCGGTGGGCGTGCAAAGCCCCGATGCTCCAAAGGGACAAAACCACCGGGCGTGGCAATGGCAGTATAGCGTCCCCGGCGGACCGGTCGTGTTCGACTTTCAAATGAGCCGCAGCCGGGCGGGGCCGGCGGCGTTTCTTCAAAACTATCGCGGCGTGGTGCAGACCGACGCCTACGGTGCCTACGACTCCGTCATGGGGCCAGGCATGATCCACGCCGGCTGTTGGGCCCATGCGCGGCGCAAGTTCCACGAAGCCCACCAGGGCGACCCCGCCGACGCGCCTGCCCGCGAAGTGCTCGAACGCATCCGCCGGCTCTACGCCGTCGAAGCCCAGGCCCGCGCCGAAAAGCTGACCGCCGTGGCCCGCCAGCAACGGCGGCAGGAACAGAGCGCGGCCGAAGTGTCGGCGTTGAAAGCCCGCCTGTTGACGATCCGTGCGGAGATATTACCCGGCAGCCAACTAGCCACTGGAGGCTTTCGTAGAGAGAGCCTGGCAAACAATCGCCAAAAGTTTTGTCGGCGTGAACGGCTTCGGCAGATAGTTTGTGCCCTCACGAAGATCCAGACCGCGCCCAGAAACCTCGCCAGGATAGCCACTCATATAAATCACCCGAAGCGTAGGTTTGGTGGCAAGAAGCTGATCCGCTAACTGCCCACCAGAAACGCTTTCTGGCAGCACCACGTCGGTCAAAAGCAAATCCACATTTGCCGCGTGATCTGGCCAAAGAAGAAGAGCTTCAACCCCACTTCCCGCCTCGATCACTTGGTAACCAAACATCCTCAGAGCCTGCGCAGTGAGTTTGCGCAACGCAAACTCATTCTCCACAAGCAAGATGGTCTCCCCAAAACCCGAGCGCTTCTCCTTAGCCGCCACCAATGCCGGAGTCACTGAAGCGTCCAATTTTTTTGGAAAGTAAACATGGAATGCCGTGCCGACTCCCAGTTGGGTTTCAACATCAATCCATCCATGATGTTGCTGAACCACTCCGTAGACCGTTGCCAAGCCTAATCCGGTGCCTTTACCGATATCTTTCGTTGTAAAAAAAGGCTCAAAAATTCGCTTCATATGCTCTGGAGCGATCCCGCTTCCGTTATCCTGAACGCTCAATCGAATAAAATCTCCAAGACGTTCTGGGCTTCTCTTCGCATCCGTCTCCAGAATTTTCACCCCCTTCAAAGCAAGGGTAATCTCTCCCCCATTAGTCATCGCATCGCGCGCATTGACCGCCAGATTAAGAAGAACTTGTTCCACCATTCCTCGATCCGCTTGGATCAGCGCACTCTCAGGCAACAACCGCGCCTGAATCGTGACTGTTTCCGGAATCAGTCGGCGAAGCATTTTCACCATTTCGACAACCACTGTATTGAGATTAACAGACTGAAACCGCACAGGTTGTTGCCGGCTAAAAGTAAGTAATTGCCGGGTCAAATTGCTCGCGCGTTCACTCGCGTTGGCAATCTCTTGAAGGAGATGCTGTTGCTCGGGTCTGACTTGCCCAAGTTGGAGTAACTCGGTATTCCCGAGAATCACTGTGAGCATATTATTAAAATCATGCGCCACCCCGCCCGCTAATTGCCCAAACGCGTCCATCTTTTGCGACTGCCGGAGCTTTTCCCCCAGTTGATGGCGTTCCGAAATGTCTTCCGCCGTTCCAACGACTCGCACCACCTCTCCACTGCTGTTCCGAACGGGAAACGCTCGGTCATGGATCCAACGGATTTCCCCATCCGGGCGCATAATCCGGTAGACGATGTCGTAGTTTCCTTCGGCCTGAGATTTCGACGATTGCTTGACCATTTCCAAGTCCTCCGGATAAATCGCATCGAACCAAGATTGCGGCGAAGCATAAAGACTGGCACAGGTTCGCCCCCAGATTATTTCAAAAGCAGGACTGACATATACCATCTGCTCGTTCGCCGAATCCGACACCCAAAAGACTTCCCGAATGTTTTCTGCCAGTTCCCGAAAACGCTCTTCGCTCTCACGTAAGACTCTCTCCGCGGCTTTCTCCTCGGTGATATCCCGCATGAATGCGCTAAAGAAAATTTGCCCTCCCGTCTGAACCGGAGTGATTGCCAACTCCACGGGAAACTCCTCCCCGCTTTTTCGTAAAGCCGATAACTCGAGGCGCTTATTCAAAGCCGGTCCGATCCCCGTTGATAAGTAACGTTTCATCCCCTCCGCGTGCATTTGCCGATACTTCTCTGGAATGATCAAGTCGGCGAGAATCCGCCCATACGCCTCACTTTTTTTCCACCCAAAGATTGTCTCCGCTTGCAAATTCCAATCCGTAATGTGGCCTGCAATATCCATCCCGATCACCGCGTCCAAAGCGGTATCAAGGACCGCTTGCAACCGGACGTCGCTCTCGCCCAATGCACGCTCGCTCATCTTCCGATCCGTAATATCTCGGGTCACTCCCACATAAGAAATAATCTCGCCGTTTTCATCGAAAAGCAGCGACACACTCAGGTCATTCCAAAAAATTTGCCCGTCCTTTCGATAGTTCAGAATCTCTCCTGCAAAGGGAACCTTAGTTCGAAAAGAGTTCCGGATCGCTTCAATCGTTTCTTGATCGGTCAATGCCCCCTGAAGGAACGCACAGTTTTGCCCCAAAACTTCCGCCTCGCCGTAGCCAGTCATCGTGCAAAATGCCGAATTCACCGAGACGATCCGACGATCAGCATTGCAAACTAATACCCCTTGCGAAATCGATCGCAAAGCCAAGTCGTTCAAGCGCATCGCGGATTCTTTTTTCCGCCGTTCGGTAAGCTCCGTATTCGTCCCCACCACTCGCACCGCTCGTTTTTTATGATCCCGAACAATCCAACCCCGTGAGAAAATCGGAACATAGTAACCAACCCGATGGCGAAGCCGATGCTCGAATTCGTAGCAATTGAGATCACTAGCTAAAACCGCCTTCATTAAGCGGCTCACCCGCTCGCGATCATCGGGATGGGTCAACTCTGACCAAAGATCGGCGGTGACTCTAATTTGCCCGGGCGCATAGCCAATCATCGCAAACCAGAAGTCCGAGTAAAAAACCTCATTTTTAATCAAATCACGATCCCAGACCCCATCCTGAGATGCTTGGATCACCAAATTCAGACGATCCCCAGACTTTTTTAAACTCATCTCCGCCAGATGCTTAAACTGGGCCATCTCAATGACCGTCTGAAGCTCACGACCACTAAGTGGCTCTAGAACATAGCCATAGGGCCTGGCTAACTTGGCACGCGCGAGCGTAACGTTCTCAGCAAAAGCCGTCAGAAAAACCACCGGCAAACCAAAGCGATCGCGGATTTTCCTAGCAGCCTCAATCCCATCCATGGGTCCCGCTAATTGAATATCCATCAAAATCACGTCGGGTTGCAGCTCTCCCGCGAGGGCGATGGCTTGCTCTCCCCGAGTGGCGTGACCCACGGGCAAATATCCTAGCTCAATCAACCGCTGTTGAATATCTCGAGCGGCGATCACTTCATCCTTAACGATGATAATTTTTAGCTTAGAGAGCGTGGATGACATAGCCAGCAACTTAAAAAGTTGAGGGAGATTAGCAAGACGCTAAGCGATCAGCACGATTAGAATTTGCCACGCTCGGCTCTCGATCGTCAAGATCAACGTCTCCACAGAAATTGATAGGAAATTGCTTTCTGGAGGCTCCGCGGTTCAGGAAAGGGCGAAGTGTTTGGTCGAGGGCGAGCGGGGAGGGAGCGGGCGCGGCCGAAGCGAAGCCGGCGACCATCAGCCAGGATGCGGTAGCCGCCGGGGTGAGGCGGCGAATGAAAATGGGCAGGGGCATCATTTCGAGCTGGTTGACGATGCGTTGGTCACTGGCAATTGAACCAAGATGGTCGCGGGCCGGGAGAGTTCAAACGCACCCTCCGCGTTGACGGCGTGGGCGATGAGGGTGTGGAACCCAGCGGGGAGCGGACCGATGCGAAGCTCCGCTTTGCCGGTCGTGACGGGCGCTTCGCCGAGACGGGTGGCGCGGTCAAACAGGAGAATCTTCTGCGCGGCGAAGGCGGGGTGGACCTGAACCTGAACGGCGACCGTCTGGCCCGGCGTGAAGATGGCCAGCGGCTTTTTGTCGCCCTGCGAAGCTGGCTCGGTGATTTGCACGATCGGCTTGTCCACGACGAAGCTTTGCCACACGCGGGCCACCTCCTCCCCGGGCAGCCAGCACGCTGCGGCTTTGTCGGCGGTGCAACTCGCAGCGGCAGCAATAGTGGGCGTGCGGCTTTTCCAGCTCGCCGGGCCGGCGAGCCAGACGTGCGCGGGGTCGTAACGGCGGAGCTGCACGGGGCCGCTCGCGGGCGCGGCGGCTGCGGGGAGGCGCTGGCGGATGACTTCGTCGAAGAACGGCCCGAGCAGGTTGTTCGCCTGGCCCCATTCGTGGCCACGGCCCCATTGCACAGCGATGGCCCAGCTCGCTTCAAATTCCGCGCGGCGCTTGGGCAGCAGGGCTTCGAGCTGCGGCAATTGCTTGCCGTCCTTTGACCCGAAGAGGGTGAGCATCGGCACGTCGCGGACGGCGGCGGTCTCGGGGCCGACTTCGAGGGCGATGAGGCCGCAGGCGAGCGAGCGCTCGGGCAGATGCTCCGCGAGCGCGAGGCGCATGGGCGGATTGATGTCGTCGGCCGGGATGTTGATCACGACGGGCAGGTGGATGTGGTGGGGGTGGACTCCAACCACGACGGCCGCATTGACGTGGTCGGTGCCGATTCCAACGGGGACGGCACGATTGATTTGGTCGCAGCGGACAGCAACTACGATGGGACGGTGGATCTGGTCGCCGCCGACACGAACCACGATGGCAGTTTTGATGTAGCCGCAGCCGATACTAACTACGATGGAGTAGCCGACATCGCCGCAGCCGACACCGATGCCAGTGGGGATACTGATTTTTTGTCTGATTTGTTTGGTTGAACCAGTCTGCGGCATGAGGGGAGCGGCCCAACGCCCCTGATCAGACCCAAAGGTGGAGGTTCGCCGCTGTTCGGGAGTGCGATAGCCTGCGAGGAACCCGCGCCGCACCCCCGTCCCGTAGGGACACCGGAGAATAGCCCGGCGTTTCAACGCCGGGATGCGCGCCCGCCCGGCATCCGCCCCGCAGGGACGGGTGAAGCACCTCGGGTGGAACCGTTCAGCTGCCCCTCCGGGGCTTCGTTGATTGGCTCCGTGGACTCACGGCTCAGTAGTTTTCGACTTGTTGTCGGCCTCAGGGAAGCCTCACGTTCCAAACCGCATGTCACCCCTTGCCCGCACTGGCCGCCGTCACTTCCTTCGCCCCGGGCCGTTCCCGTCGCTGGCGCGCGCCTTCAGCCTGCTGCTGGCGCTCTTCGCTCTCGGTGCTTCCACCGCTCACGCGTGGGGACCACACGGCGAAATTGTCCAAGCCGCCCTCGCGACCCTCGGCCCGGGTGACCCCTTGAAAGCCAGCTTGAGAACCAACGCCAACCTGCTCGTGAAATACGTCTGGATGGCCGACTGGCGAGGACAGCTCCAGCTGGGCCGGACGGAAACATTTTACACGGATGACTACCTGCTTTTCCCGACAGTAACCAATCACTCCTCCCACATCTGTCCCGAAGTCAGGCAAACCTACGCACCGCATTTTCACCGGGCATTGCAGGCACTGCGCACAGAATCTTCCCGCGAAGCGGCCCGGTGGATAGGCTCGCTGCTGCATTTCGTGACCGACACCGGCTCGCCGCCCCACGCACTGGGAATCCAGGGGCCGGTGCATTCCAAGATGGAGAATTGGCTCGATGCAAAACTCATTCTCCTGCCCGGTTACCAGCCACGCCTGCTCGGCACCAACGACAGCTCCGGCGAAACCGGCTTGCTCCAGCGCATGGACGGGCTGATCGAGTATTCCAAGGAACGCGCCCTCCGCTGTCGCGCCGATGTGGTGGCGGACCGCCGGCCGCCGGTCGAACCCGTCGTCTTGGAGTCCGCGCTGGAAACCGCCCGCGTCGTCGCCGATCTGCTCCACACTCTGGGCACGCTCGCGCAATCCCGGGAGCAGGGCGCGTCGCTCACGGGCGTCGTCATTCGCCCGCAACTGCAATCCCCGGAACTCGCCAAAGTGCCCGCCAAGATCGTCCTCCTCGGCACTAAGTTCTCCACCCTCACGGACGCCGCCGGAGGCTTCGCCTTCCATCATCTACCGGCGGACAAATACGAGGTCGTCGCCTCCGTCCCCGGCCGGGTGACCGAAGCGACGCCGGTCAACTTGCCGCCGAACGGCACTGTGCGCCTCGAGACAATCAACCTGACGGAGGTCGGCGCTGGCAATCTGCTGCGCAATCCGAGTTTCCAACTGCGCTGGGTTACGCCGAATCAGGCGGATGGCTGGACACTGACCTGGCGACCGGGCCGTCCCGTAAACGCCAAAGGGCCGAAGGACTGGGACGGCGAATGGATTCCCCTCCAAAATGGCGTCACCTATCAACTCGCCGCCCAATGGAAAGCCAACGGTTCGGAAGATCCTCACCGCCGCGTTGCCTTGCGAACCAAGGGCCGCACCAACGACAGCCCAACCGTCACTCACCCCGCCGCCGCCACCCCGACAAACCGTCTGGTCACCATCACCGGCTCGGAGGAATTGGCCTGGGTGACCGTGTCCGTGCGCGGTTTGCAACCGCCATGGGAACTCCTCGATTCGGTCACCTTCAAGCCCGTCGCCAGCCCGGCCGAAAGGCCGAAATCATCCGTCGCCGCCCCACCCAAGCATCCCAACATCGTGGTCATTCTGGCGGATGACCTGGGCTGGATGGACCTGCATTGTCAGGGCAACCCGCTGCTCGACACGCCGCATCTTGATCGTTTGGCGAAACAGGGCATGCGATTTACCGACGCTTATGCCGCCACGCCGGTTTGCACCCCCACGCGCGCGGCCATGATGACGGGTAAGTCTCCCGCGCGACTGGGCATCACCAATCACGCCCCAGGGCATCGGCCGGGATTCGCGCCGAAAGGACGAGACCTGGCTGAGGCGGAGAATCTGACCTATCTGCCGCTGGGCGAAGTCACCATCGCGGAGCGGCTCCAGAAAGCCGGCTATGCGACGGGGTTCATCGGCAAGTGGCATCTTTCCGACCGGAAAGGCGCCGATGAGAAGGGGCCGTGGGAGCTGCAACTGCGCCCGGAGCACCAGGGGTTTGATCTGAATATTGGCGGCTGCAACCGGGGCGGACCGCCCAGTTTTTTCGAGCCTTACGGGATTCCCAACATCCCACCTCGAAGCAAAGGGGAATACCTGCCCGAGCGTCTCGCAGACGAGTGCATTTCCTTTCTGCGCACCAACCAGACCAAGCCCTTCTTCCTCTGCTGGTGGGATTACTCTGTTCATTATCCCATCCAGGCTCCTGAGCACTTGATCCAAAAATACCGGCAGCGGACCGGCATCAAGGATCCCGCCTACGCCGCCATGATCGAGGGCATGGACAGCGCGATCGGCCGGGTGCTGCAGGAACTGGATTCGCTCGGGCTGGCCACCAACACGCTCGTCCTCTTCACGTCAGATAACGGCTCGCTCTTTGGCAATGAACCTCTGCGCGCGAACAAAGGCTTCCTTTATGAAGGCGGCATCCGCGTTCCCTGGATCGTGCGCTGGCCCGGCGTGGTGAAACCCGGCTCCACTTGTGCCGTCCCGGTCATCACCACCGATACCTATCCCACCCTGCTGGCCGCTGCCGGACTCAAGCCACTTCCCGCAGAATCGCCCGATGGCGAAAGTCTGCTGCCGCTGCTGCGACAAACCGGCTCGCTCCAGCGCAATGCCCTCTACTTCCACTATCCCAATTACGCCTTTCACCAGCGCAACCGCTTGGGCGGTGCCGTCCGAGAAGGTGACTTCAAGCTGATCCGGAATTACGATGATGACTCGCTGGAGCTTTACGATCTTGCGGCCGACCTCGGCGAGACGCGCAACCTCTCTGCGACCAATCCCGAGATTACTCAACGGCTAAAAACTCAACTCGCTTCGTGGCTGAAGTCGTCCGGCGCTCGGATGCCCGCTCCCGTTTCCTCCAAGCCATGAGAATTGCCTTCACAGGCGTCTTCTCCAGCCTACTCATTGCCACTGTATTTGCCGCAACTACAGAACCAGAGAAGCGAGCGCTCCGGCCGAACATCATCCTCTCCCTAAACCGCGGAGCGTCCAGAAAGCAATTTCCGATCATCAAACAATATGAAACAAATCAGCAACCTCTCACTCCTACGTGCGATCGCCCGGTTCCTGCCTCGGAGGTCGTTGCGCTGTCTTGCGGGGGCCGCGCTGGGACTCGCCGCGGGATCGGTGGCTCACGGGGCGGTGGATACGCTTCAGGGCTACGCGGGATCGTTGAACGGAAACGGACAGGGGTCCGCGTCCGACGGCATCGCCTGGACGTCCAACTGGAAAGGATCCCCGGACATCACCGGGACGGCGGCTGGAGCTGCGACCCCCGGTGGCGTGCACCGGTCGATGGTCCGGAGTTTCACCGCGAAGTCTTCCGGGCATTTATGGATCCGGTTCAACACCCGTTCGACCGACACTACAAGCAATGGGTATTACGGCATCAAGTTCCTGTCGCTCGACTCGTCCGGTCGCACGTTCTATCTCGGCAAATGGTATAATCAAGACCGACTCATCCTGGAGTATCCGGGTCAGGTCAACTACGCGGCGCCCAGTCCGCCGGTCAACGCCTACGCGGGTCAGACCAACGCGCTCTGGGCGCATGTGGATTTCACGCAGGGCACCTACGGGACCTGGCAGGTGTGGATCGGGGACCCGGCTACGTTCCGGAAGGCCTCGCCCACGGCGTCGGGCAACCTGCTCGGCACCTCGACCTTCAGTCAGGCCCAGTTGGAAGGAAACGTCACGGCCACGTTCTGGAGTTTCTCCGTTCAAACGAACGAGCCGCTGTTCGCCGCGTTTGTCGAGACGCCGGGAATTTCGCCGAACGGCGGTAAGCATACGAAATCGGTCTCGGTGACGCTTTCGACCGGCACGGCGGGAGCGACGAACTACTACACGCTTAACGGCAGTGACCCGACCGAAGCCTCCACCCCATACGGAGGGGTGTTCACGCTGACGTCGAACGCGACGGTCAAGGTCCGCGGCTACAAGGCGGGCCTGAATCCCAGCCCGATCGCGACCGCCGCCTTCACGCTCGTGCGCTGATAGGAAATTTTCTTATCAATTCACGAAGTTCGACAACAGCGCGATGGCGCGCAATGCAGCGTTTGACGCTCGATTGTCGCGTCAAATGTGTGAAGTCAAGACAGACCCAAGGTGGCTACCATCGCAGTCGGCGCTACTAAAGATGCCCGGGAACATGAAGAATTTCACTCTGCACAGCTTGTTCGAGTGAAGTCATTGGAACGCCCTCGGGACGGGGCAATTTCGTGTGTAATGCGCGGGACCCCGGCGGAATGATTTTGTGAGGGGGAAGTGGTTCCATCACCCAAGGAGGCGCGAACGAAAAACACCATGCTTCACGAAGCTTGAGCATCGTGTTCAACGCGGCATTCTTCGATCGCACCCAGCTAAATTTCTCCGCGTAAAGCGTGCTGGACTCCTGAAGTCTATCCAAATCGCCATCAAAAAAGCAAAGAGTCTCAGGGAGGACGAATCACTCATGCGGTTGTAAAAAGTCCTCGGATTGCTTCTTTGGCCAGCGCCGAGGTGGGTATTCACCGGTTCGGTTGGGTCGCTTGGCGGTGGCGGACGCCGCCCAACTGCTTCAGCCAGGCGTTCATGTGGGCGCGTTCGGAGATCAGCGTGCTCGCCCGCTTCTCGTGTTTGGCCTGCTCGTAGTGGGCGAAATACTGCCGGACATACTCGTTGAGCTTCGGCGTCTGGCCCAAGGTGGGAAGGCTCTTGTCCTCCCGCTGGGTGAGCAATCGTCGCAGTGCGGCCTGGGCCTCGGCGACTGTGCCCGCCTTCTCCAGCGGGACGCGCACACTTTGGTGATGCCGGTGCCCAGCTCGGGAACGGCCACGCGGGCGTAGTAGCGTCCGTTGCGGACCCACAGGCCGCGCACGGGATGCTTGCGAGCATCGAGAACTTTTTGATACGCTCCCCGGCGATATGGGCGCTTGCTTATGCTTATCATGGGTCCGACGGGGTGCCGGGGTTTCCCGGCGTTGCAGCAAGTTGGATGACGTTACAGTGGCACAACAAGTGGCACAGCGTCAACCGGTGCGGCCAATTAAGTTCGCAAGTCATTCATAATCAATCGTGGGCACGTGGCGGAATGGCAGACGCGCTGGACTTAGGATCCAGTGGAGCAATCCGTGCAGGTTCAAGTCCTGTCGTGCCCACCACTGCCTTGTTGCTTCACGGTTTGTGATTCCCAAGCAGCCAGCCCGCATGCCGCTTCGTCGAACGCTCCGCCGCCCCGCCTGCCTTGCTTCGGCTTGTCCACCGGAGTATCAATCCCGCCCATGACCATCGGCGTCCCCAGGGAAATCAAGGCCCAGGAAAACCGCGTAGCCCTCCTGCCCTCGGCGGCTTACCAACTCATCAAGCGCGGACACCAGGTCATCGTCGAGCGCGGCGCGGGGGCTGGCTCCGGTTATCCAGACGCCAACTACGAGCAGGCCGGCGCGATTCTCGCGGGTGAACACTCCGAGGTCTTCGCACGCGCCGACTTGATCGTGAAGGTCAAGGAGCCGCTCCTCGCCGAGTATCCACTGCTCCGCCCTGGCCAGCTGCTCTTCACCTACCTCCACCTCGCTGCGAACCGTGAGCTGACCGACTCCCTGCTCAAGTCCGGCGCGACGTGCATCGCCTACGAGACCATCGAGGTCAACCGCCGCCTGCCGCTGCTCGAACCCATGAGCGAAATCGCCGGGCGCATGAGCGTGCTTGTGGGCGGCTATTTCCTCGCCACGCACTGCGGCGGCAATGGCGTGCTGCTCGGCGGCGGGCCGGGAGTTTTGCCGGGTCGCGTCGTCGTCCTCGGCGGCGGCGCGGCGGGCGTCAACGCCGCGCGCATGGCGCAGGGCCTCGGCGCGGACGTGACCATCCTCGAAGTGGATTTGGAACGGATGCGCTTCCTCGACATCACGCTGCACACCGCGCACACACTCTACTCGAACGAGGCGCACCTCATGGAACTCCTCCCCACCGTGGACCTCCTCATCGGCGCGGTGCTCGTGCCCGGCGCGAAGGCCCCGAAGCTCATCCGTCGCGAGATGCTCCGCCAGATGCGCCCCGGCAGCGTGCTCGTGGACATCGCCATAGATCAGGGCGGCTGTGCCGAAACTTCTCGTCCCACCACGCACCACGACCCCGTCTTTACCGAGGAAGGCGTGCTCCACTACTGCGTCGCGAACATGCCCGCCGCCTACGCCCGCACCGCCACACAGGCGCTCACCAACGTCACCTACCGCTACATCGAACAGCTCGCCGACCTCGGCCTCGCGGACGCCTGCCAGCGCCAGCCCGCGCTCCTCGGCGGCATCAATGTCCAAGCCGGCAAGCTCACCTGTCGCGCCGTGGCGGACGCGCATGGGCTGCCGTTCAATCCGCCAGCGGTTTGAACGGCAGCCGAACTCGAACAAATCGAGTTGTGCCAACGGATGACGCGAATGACGCGGATGAATACAGGCAACGTGCCCGATCAACGACTTTTCCATCCGCGTGATCCGCGTGATCTGCGGGCAATTCCTCAGTCAAACTTGAAACTTCCCTCGCGCCGCCCGTGTCCTATCTTCCGTAACGCAGCCCGAGCTTCATTCGTAACGACCGGCTGCCGCGAACAGCACCTCAGCACATCTGACCTATGATAATGGCGGACATCCTCAAAATCTTCCTCCTCATCCTCGGAGGCCTGCTCATCTTCCTCTCCTACTGGCTCGCGGCGGAAGCGCTGTTCCCCGCCCTGGTCGAGCGTGCGCGGGATCAATACCGGCGGCCCTACAAACTCACCTTTGCCGGCCTCGCCATGGCCGCACCGGTGCTCGCCTTGGCCTTCGCCTGCACCAAGCTCAACAACCCTTTGATGAACATCGTCTCCCTGTTCCTCCTGGGCATCGTGCTGTTTGGCGGCCTCGCTGGCTCCGCTGGTTTCGCCAAGCGCATCGGCGCTGGACTGCCCTCGCCGCTCGACGAAGCCCAGCCGTGGCGGCGTGTCCTGCGCGGCGGCATCGTGCTCACGCTGACTTTTCTGCTGCCCTTTATTGGTTGGTTGGGCCTGAGCATCTGGACGCTCGTGAGCGGCTTCGCCGCGTTCGTCTTCGCCATCCGCGAGTCGAAGGCGGCGAACCCAGCTGTTCCTGCACAGCCCACGACTGAATCGCCCGCCGTCCCCGCTGCTGCGTGAACTTTCGCTCACACCATGTCTCTGGGCTGAAAGCCCGCAATGTGAAAGCCCGGGCTGGAGCCGAGCACGGCGAGGCGGAGGCCCGGGTTTCCATGCGCAATGGCCCGCAAGCCCTGAAGGGGCGCAACTTGGCGCTTCGTCCGCGCCCGATGGTTTCGCCCTTTGAGGGCTTGGAAATTTTAAGAGCCGGCTTTCCTGGTGCTTCGCTCGCTCCACTTGCTTAACCCCTGGCTTTCACAGCGCAGGCTTCCAGCCCTTCACTTCCACCATGAACTTCTCCCGCCGCCATTTCCTCCAGACCGGCTCCACCGCCTCGCTCGCCGCCGTCGCGGTCGGCTGCGACAAGCTCGAAGTCCCCGACGCCCTCCGCATCGGACCGCGCGCGGTCGCGCCGCCGGACGGCCCGTTCGCCACGCCGACTGGCAAGGACATTGACCTCGTCTCGCAGGCGTTGAACCGCCTCACCTTCGGCGCGCGCCCGTGGGACTACCAGCGCACGCGCAAGCTCGGCATGACCGAGGAAGCCGCCTTCGCCGCGTTCCTCGACCAGCAGCTTGCGCCCGAGAAGATTGACGATCCGAACTGCGAGAACGCCACCCGCCGCTTCGAGTTGCTCCACGAGCCGCTCGGCGAACTCTTCGAGTATCAGGACAAGCACCTGCTCGATGCGCTCGTCCGCAGCACCGTGTTGCGCGCCGTCTTCACCGAGCGCCAGCTCTACGAGGTGATGGTCAACTTCTGGAGCGACCACTTCAACATTGACCCCTCCAAGGGCGACGCGAAGTGGCTCAAGGTCGCCGACGACCGCGACGTCATCCGCGCCCACGCGCTCGGCAAGTTCCCCGCCATGCTCCGCGCCTCCGCGCTCAGTCCCGCGATGCTCTGGTATCTCGATGGTCGCGTGAACAAGAAGGCGAACGACGCCGACAAGCCCAACGAAAACTCCGCGCGCGAGCTGCTGGAGCTGCACACCCTCGGCGTCCACGGCGGCTACTCGCAGAAGGACGTGATGGAAGTCGCCCGCTGCCTCACCGGCTGGGGCGTGCAGGAGGTTGGCCGCTCGAAGCTCAACCTCGGCTCGGTCGAGTTCAAACCCTACCAGCACGACCGCGGCGAGAAGGTCGTCCTCGGCCACGTCATCCCGGGGATTCCGAAGAAGGCCAACGCGGCGGAAATCGAGAAGCTGGGCCGCGCCGAGCTGGACACCGTGCTCGGCATCATCGGCCTGCACCCGTCCACCGCGAAGTTCATCGCCACCAAACTCTGCCAGCGCTTCATCGCGGACGCCCCGCCCGCCGCCGCCGTCAGCGCGGTCGCGGAGCAGTTCATCGCGTCCGGCGGCGACATCCCGGGCACGCTGCGCGCCCTCTTCGCCACCGACGCCTTCCTCACCACGCGCGGCAACAAGCTCAAGCGCCCGTTCCACTACATCGTCTCCACGCTGCGCGCCACGCACGCGACCACCGACGCGGGCAGCGCGATTCAGGACTACCTCCTGCGCATGGGCCACGCGCCCTTCCACTACCCGACGCCCGACGGCTACCCCGAAGAAGCCGCGCCGTGGCTAGGCACGCTGCTCTGGCGCTGGAACTTCGCCGTCGCCCTGACCAAGAACGAACTCGGCAACGCAACCAAACTCGACGCCGACAAGCTCCGCGCCAGCTTCGCGACCGAGGAAAACCAGATGGCCCACTTCCTCGGCCGCGCTCCGACCGCCGACGAAGTCACCGCGTGCAAAGAATCCGGTGCCCCGCTCGCGCTGCTGCTGGCGTCACCAAGTTTTCAGAAGTGCTGACCAGGATGAGCAAGGAAGTCATTTATAAGGAGAGCAGGAAGGCAGGAGAAACTGCCCTTCGTGCCGCCGCCGATTTCTTCCTGCTCTCCTAATAAAACTCCCCCGCCGGCCCAAGCCTTTCCTCGCCCATGAGCACCCAAACCTCCATCACCGGCAACGGCGACAATCTCAAGACGCTCGTCGTCGTCTTCCTGCGCGGCGGCGCGGACGGCTTGAACATGGTCGCGCCCGCGCACGACCCCGGCTATCACAACGCCCGTCCCCGCATCGCCATCAAGGACACGGACACCGGCGCTGCGAAGCTCGACGGCAGTTTCGTCCTCAACCCGCTGCTCAAGGACCTCGCCACGCCCTACCACGACAACGCGCTCGCGGTGGTCCACGCCGTCGGCTCCGAGGACGCCACGCGGTCGCACTTCGAGGCGCAGGACTTGATGGAGCGCGCGGGCGACGTGGCCGGCGGCTGGCTGGGGCGCTACCTGCGCTTCCGTGGCGCGACGACCACCGGCGCACTCTCGGCCATCGCCGTGAGCCGCGCGTTGCCCGAGAGCCTGCGCGGTGCGCCTTCCGCCACGGTGATGCGGTCGCTGGAGGATTTCACGCTGGGCAAAGGCGGCGGCCCACTCCAAGCCAGCTTGGAAAAACTCTACGCGAAGGAACACGACGCCCTCGGCAACTCCGCCCGCGACACACTCAAAGCCTTGAGCCGCATCGAGGACTTACGCAACGCCACTTACGCCCCGGCCCACGGCGCGAACTACGAGCGCGACGATTTTTCGCAAGGCATGAAGCAGGTCGCGCGGCTCATCAAGGCGCGCGTCGGCCTCGAAGCCGTGTCGCTCGACATCGGCGGCTGGGACTCGCACATCACGCAGAGCGCCATCATGGACCCGCAGATGCGCAAGCTGAACACCGGCCTGAGCGCCTTCTACCGCGACTTGGGCAAGACGATGGAGCACGTCACCGTCGTGGTGCTGACGGAGTTCGGCCGGCGGCTGGCGGAGAACTCCGCCTTCGGCACGGACCACGGGCGCGGCAGCGTGATGTTCCTGATGGGCGGCGGCGTGAAGGGCGGCCGCGTGCTGACGAAGTGGCCCGGCCTGACCAAAGACGTGCTCGAAGGCCCCGGCGACGTGCCCGTGACCATCAACTACCGCGATGTCCTCGCGCCCATCCTGCAGCGGCATCATCCGAAAGTGGATTTGGCGAAGGTGTTCCCGGATTACGAACTGAAGCCGCAGGTGGTTTACGGCTGAATCCAAGCGCGAACCCGCATGAACACCCTCGTCGTCATCTTAGTCGCCGGCGGCGCGCTCGGCATCCTCGTCTGGCTCATTGCGTCCGCGATGAGCGCCAGTCACACGGGCTCTTCTGACAGTTCCACACACCCCACCGACCTCGGCAACGGCACCAACCATTCACACGACAGCTCCGACTCCGGCGGCAGTGACGGGGGCGGGGGCGATGGCGGCGGAGGCGATTGAACTGGCTGGGCGCAGCAGCGTTGCCTCCGCGAACGGCTTGGCGGATGCTTTCCACAGTTTGCGATGCTGACTTACGAAGAAGCCCTGGCCCACGTCCTTGCCGCGATGCCGCCGGCCAAGCCGGTGGAAGTTCCCGTGGCGGAAGCTGCCGGGCGCTTTCTCACCGAATCCGTCTCCTCTCCGCTCGCCCTCCCGCCATTCGACAACTCCGCGATGGACGGCTATGCCGTGCGCGCGGCGGATGTGGCTTCCGCCGGCACTGATAAACCGGTCGCGCTGCGGCTGGTCGGACAAGTAGGCGCGGGGCAAGTCTTCAAGGGCAGCGTGGGCGTGCAGACCTGTGTGCGGCTTTTCACCGGCACACCCCTGCCCGCCGGCGCGGACGCCGTGGTGATGCAGGAGGACACGCATGCGGACGGCGACACAGTGCAGGTGCTCGACCGCGCGCGGCCTTGGGAAAATGTCCGGCTGCGCGGCGAGGATGTGAAGTCCGGCGCGGTCATCGCGACTCCCGGCGTGCGACTGGGCGCGGGGCACTTGAACCTGCTCGCCGCCGTCGGCACCGCGAGCGTGCGGGTGGCGAAGCGTCCGCGCGTGGCACTCGTCTCGACGGGCAGCGAGCTGCGTCCGCCCGGCAAGCCGCTCGTGCCCGGCCAGATTTACGAGAGCAACCGCCCGATGCTCGCATCGCTGCTCGCCGAGTGCGGCGCGGAGGCGCTCCCGCTGCCGCTCGTGCCGGATACGCTCAATCGCACCCGCAGCGCGTTGCAACGTGCCTTCACGGAGTGCGATGCGGTGGTGACGACCGGCGGTGCGTCGGTGGGGCAACTGGACTTCGTGAAGGCGGCGTTCGCCGAGCTGGGCGGCAGCCAGGAGTTTTGGAAAGTCGCCCTCAAGCCTGGCAAGCCGTTCATCTTCGGCTCGCTGGCGGGGAAGTTCCTGTTCGGCCTGCCGGGCAATCCGGTGTCGGCCTATGTGACCTTCCTGCTGCTCGTGCGCCCGGCGCTGTTACGCTGGCAGGGCGCAAATGAGATCTCGCTACCATCGCATCCCGGCACGCTGGCCGAACCGCTCGTGAACCGCGGCGACCGCCGGCACTTCGTCCGCGTGCGGGTGGATGCCGAAGGTGTCGCCCACTCCGCTGGCACACAGGCGTCGCACATGCTGCACTCCCTCGCGGCGGCAAACGGTCTCGTGGACGTGCCGCCGGAGACGACGCTGGCGGCGGGCGCTGTGGTGCGCGTGCTGCGCTGTAGCGGCGGTCTGTAACCGCCGTTGGTAGGGGCTTTCCGCAAGACGTCGGTCACGGACCGCCGCTACAGTCAAACGACCGCTCAACTTGCCTTTCCAACTCCACAGACCGGGCAGTCCGCGCGCCGTGCGGTCTTCAGCCGGCGGAATTCCATCGTCCCCAAGTCCATCACGAGCCGAGTGCCGGCGAGCGGTTCGCCCAGGCCGGTGAGCAGCTTGACGACCTCCACCGCGCCGAGGCAACCGGCCACGCCGCTCACCGCGCCGAGGACGGGGAAGTGGCGTCGCCAGTCCGGCGGAATCTCCGGCACGAGGCATTGCAGGCAGCCGGTGCGGCCCGGGATGAACGTCGTGACGTGCGCCTCGAAGGCATACACAGCGCACTCGACCATCGGCTTGCGCGCGGCGACGACAGCGCGGTTCAGCGCGAGGCGCTCCTCAAACATCGGCGCGGCATCCACCACCACGTCAGCCTGCGCGACGAGCGCCGCGGCGTTGGTGTCGGAAATGTTCTCGGCGACCGCTGACACCTCAAGGCGCGGGTTCAAGTCACGCAGCCGGCGCACGATGCTTTCCATGCGCGGCTGCCCGATGCGGTCGTGAGTTTGGAGCAGTTGGCGGTTCAAATCGCCAGGGCGGAGGTTGCCTGCGTGAGCGAGCACGAGTCGGCCCACGCCGGCGGCGGCGAGTTGATAAGCCACGTTGCCGCCCAAGCCGCCGACGCGCGAGACGAGCACGGACGCGCCCTTGAGCTTGCGCTGCGCTGCCTCGCCGAAGCCCGGCAGCCACATCTGCCATTCGTAAATGGCGCGTTCCTCGGCGGTGAGTTCGGGCAGGCTCATGCGGCGAGTTTGGGATTGTGGCGGGCTTGCCGCAAGCTGGCGATGCGGCCGTCGCGCAACTGTGACTGCGTGCCTTGACTCGCTCCCAAGCGCTACCTACAGTTATGACCATGATTCGATGCACTTTCCGCGCGGTGCTGCTGCTGACGGCGGTGCTGGCGTTGCCGCAAGTATGTCCCGCGCCGCTGATTTACAAGCCGGGCGAGGGCTGGTCTTACGAGCCATACGGCAGCACGAGCAACTGGCAGAAGACCCGGGCCAAGGACCAACTCGAAGTCGCCGAGCAGGCCTTCGAGAAGAAAGACTACGATCTCGCGCTCAAGGCCGCCCGTCACACGGTGAAGAAATGGGAGCTTTCCGACTACGCGCCCAAGGCGCAGTTCCTCGTGGGCCGCAGCCTTGAGGAGCTTAAGAAGGACGAGGAGGCGTTCCAAGCCTACCAGACGCTGCTGGAGAAGTATCCCAAGGTGGAGAACTACCAGGAGGTGCTCAAGCGCCAGTTCGAGATCACCAACCGCTACCTCGGTGGACAGTGGTTCAAGCTCTGGGGCGTCGTCCCCTTCTTCCCGTCCATGGAGAAGACCTCGAAGATGTATGAGAAGGTCATCAAGAACGGGCCTTATAGCGACGTCGCCCCGCAGGCGCAGATGAACATCGGCGAAGCGCAGGAGAAGCAGAAGGAGTTCACCGGCGCGGTGAAGGCCTACGAGAAGGTCGCCGACAAATATCACGACCAGAAAGGCTATGCCGCCGACGCGCTCTTCAAGGCCGGCCAGACGCACCTCAAGCAGGCGCGCACCGCCGAATACGACCAGGGCATCGCCGCCAGAGCCATCGCGTCCTTCACCGACTTCATCTCGCTCTACCCGGAGGACAAGCGCGTGGCCGAGGCGCGCAAGAACATTGACACGCTGCGTTCCGAGCAGGCGCGCGGTGCCGTCGAGGTCGCAAAGTTCTACGAGAAGAAGCGGCAGTGGAGCGGCGCTCTGGTCTATTACAACGAGGTGCTCATCAAGGACCCGGACTCACCCCAGGCCGCCGACGCCAAGCGCCGCATCGAATTCCTCAAGACGCTGCCCGGCGTGAGCATCGAGCCAGCGAGGACCACCAACGCCGCGCCGGTCACGCCGGTCAACCCCAAGTGATCATATGCGCGCCCTGCTTTCTCTTGGCCTAGCCGCTGGACTGGTTTCCCTGACCGGCTGCGCGGGCTACAAGCTCGGTTCCACTGCGTCCTTTCCCTCAGGCCAGCACAGCATCCAGGTCGGCTTGATCCAGAACCAAACTCTGGAGCCGCGCCTCATCGAGGCCGTGAACAATGCGCTGCGCAAGCGCTTCCAGCAGGACGGCACCTACAAGCTCGACACCCGTGGGGAGTCCGATGTCGTCCTCACCGGCGTCATCACTCGCTTCGACCGCGCGCCCCTAAGCTTCCAGCCCGGCGACATCCTCACCGTGCGCGATTACGCGCTGGGCATGGCGGCGAAGATCACTGTGAAGGATCGGGGCACGGGCAAGCTCATCTTCGACCGCGAAGTCAGCGGCCGCACCACCATCCGCGCCGGCACAGACCTGGCCAGCGCCGAGCGGCAGGCCGTGCCGTTGCTCGCCGAGGACCTCGCGCGCAACGCGGCGTCGCTGATCGTGGATGGGAACTGGTAGGAGACGACGTGAGGGGTCTCTGACTTTCGAACGTCGGCTGAAGACCTGATCAGAGACTCCTCACGTCGTCTCCTACGCGGGTTGCTTCAGTATCCACTCCGCTGCAGCCTGGACATCGTCCACCACCACGGCGCGCGCCGCCTTGTCGCCGAGTTTGCTTTCCGTCTCCGCGCCGTAGCCCGTTCGCACGAGCATGCTCTGCTGCACGCCCGCGTTCCAACCGCACTCCAGGTCAATCACCTTGTCGCCGACCATGAAGCTGCGCGCGAGGTCCACCGCCAGGTCATCCCGCGCGGCAAAGAGAAACGCGGGGGAGGGCTTGCGCCCGACGCTCGGCTGCTCGGGTGCCTCCGGCGAATAGTAAATCTTGGTCAGCCGCACGCCCATCGGCGCGAGCATGTTGATCAGCCGCCGGTTCACCGCGTGCATGTCCTCCTCCGTGTAGTAGCCCCGCCCGATCCCCGACTGGTTCGTGACGATGATGAGGAGAAAGCCCGCGTCCTGGAGGCGCTCCAACGCCGGTCCCGTGCCGGGGATCAGCTCCAACTGCTCCGGGTCGCTCAGGTAGTGCTTGTCCACGTTGAGCGTCCCGTCCCGGTCGAGGAAGACGGCGCGCTTCATCCTTCGCGACGGAAGCTCTCCGCCAACTCCGCCGGTGAAACCGTCGCCGTGCCCACCTTTCCCACGACCACTCCCGCCGCGTGGTTGGAGAAGATCGCGGCCTCGACCGGCGACGCGCCTGCCGCCACGGCCAGCGTGAATGACGCGATGACTGTGTCGCCCGCGCCAGACACGTCGAAGACTTCGCGCGCCACGGTCGGGATGAGGAACGGCTTCTGTCCCCGCTGGCAAAGGAGCATTCCCAAGTCGCCCAGCGTGATGAGCAGCATCGCGGGGCTGAGTTCCATCAGGAGCGTCTCGGCGACGCGCATGAGATTCGTGTCCTTCAGCGGATCCGCGCAGCGCGTGCCATCGGAGATGCCGGTGAGTTCAAAGGCTTCGCGCCGGTTCGGTGTGAGCAGCGAAAGGCCCAGCAGGCTCAACTCGTGAACCGGCTTGGGATCGAGGCTCAACCACACGCCGCGCGCGCGGCAGAGCCGGTGGACGCCGTCGAGCAACGCCTGCGTCACGACGCCCTTGCCGTAGTCGCAGACGATCACGGCGTCCGCGCCGGGGAGACTCCGCTCGATGGTGGCGAGCAGCCGGCCCGTGTCGCGCTCGTCCACCGCGCCGCGCGTCTCGCGGTCCACGCGCACGATCTGCTGCTGGTGCGCGATGATGCGGGTCTTGACGCTCGTGGTGCGCGAAGAACTGGCGAGCAAGCCATCGCAGAGAATGTCCTGTTCACCGAGCAGCTTGCGGAGCTGACGCGCCGAGTCATCGCGGCCCACGTGGCCAAGCAGCTCCGTCTTCGCGCCGAGCGTGTGGACATTGCGCGCGACGTTCGCCGCGCCGCCGGGCATGAAGCTCTCGCGGTCGAACTCGACGACAGGCACGGGAGCCTCCGGCGAAATGCGCCCGACGTGGCCCCAGATGTATTGGTCGAGCATCACGTCGCCGACGACGAGCACGCGGGCCTTGGCGCAGCCGGCGATGAGTTCATCGAGCCGGCTTGGGGAGATGGCGGGCAACTTCATTGGCCTGAGCTTGCGTCGGGCTGAACGGCTTTCAATTCAAAAACGCCGTGAGCGGACTTGTGGCACTCGCTGAAGCCTGCTGCGCGCCGAGGCCGACTTCAAACGCCGTCCGGCCCGCCTCCACCGCCTGCTTGAACGCAACCGCCATCCGGTTCGCGTCGCTCGCGATGGCGATGGCGGTGTTGACCAGCACGGCGTCCGCGCCGAGTTCCATCGCCTCCGCCGCGTGGCTGGGCGCGCCGATGCCCGCGTCCACGACGACCGGCACGGTGGCCTGCTCGATGATGATGCGAAGCTGGTCGCGTGTCTGGAGGCCACGATTAGAGCCGATGGGCGAGCCGAGCGGCATGACAGTGGCGCAGCCGACTTCTTGCAGCCGTTTGGCCAGCACAGGATCGGCGTTGATGTAAGGCAGCACGGTGAAGCCCTCCTTCACGAGCACCTCGGCGGCCTTCAGCGTCTCGATGGGATCGGGCAGCAGGTAGCGCGGGTCGGGGTGGATTTCGAGCTTCACCCACTTAGGCAGGCCGGCAGCGACGGCGAGGCGAGCGAGGCGGATGGCTTCCTCGGCGTTCATCGCGCCGCTGGTGTTGGGCAGGAGCAGGTAGCGCTTCGGGTCAATGAACTCGAGGATGTTGGCGAACGGATCCTTCTGCCCGCTCAAGTCCGCGCGCCGCAACGCCACCGTGACCATCTCCGTGCCGCTGGCCGCCAGCGCGTCGCGCATCGCGACGGGCGAGGGAAATTTTCCGGTGCCAAGGATGAGCCGCGAGCGGAACTCACGGGCGGCGATGACCAATGGGCGGGACGCCAAATTCATGCACGGGGAAAGTAGGCGGCACAGCGCAGCGCGTCCAGCGCGGTCGGGGGCCGGTCACTTCCTCAGCGTGAGCATTACCTGCCGCACGTCCATCACGCTCTGGCCGGGGATCTCCAGCGCCCGCAACGTGAGCGCGCCGCGGCCCTGCTCCAGCTTGATCGTGCCGAGGGACAGCGGGCGGAACTCCTTCATCTTCGACTCGCCGGCCGGCCGGGGAATCGTGTCCTGGTTCGTGTAGAGCGGCGGGTCCCAGCCGGGCGCGACTTTGCCGGCAAGCTTGCTGCCATTGAAGCTGAGTTCCACCGTCGCGCCCACGTCGGCCACGGGACAGGTGTAGAGAATCGTCACGTCGTAGCTGCCCGTCGTGTTCACGGCGATGTCCCACGTCATCGAGTCGGTGGCAGTTTTCCAGTTCACAAAGTAGGAGCAGTTCGGCGCACCCGCGCTGCGCTTGATCTCGCCGTGCGCCAAGCCGTCGCGCGCGGGCAGCGGCGTCATCGGAAACTCCGCGTAGCCGACGGGATAGGGTCGCTCGTCGGGCGGGAGTCCGCCGCCCTTGGCCTTGCCCTTCGCGTTGGCCACGGGCGCGATAGTTCTGCCGAGCACGTCCCTGCGCCAGTCGGTGACGGCGACGGCAAATTTCGCCGCCACCTCGGGCTTTTCTGCCGCGATGTTCTTCTGCTGGCCAGGGTCAGCGACCATGTCGAACAACTCGCCTGTGTTGCTGAAGCGATACTGCTGTGAGCGCGCGCTGACGTTGCCGTTCTGGTGCGAGAAGATCGTCCGGTCCGGCCAGCCGCGCCGCTGTGCGCCGACGAGCAGGTTGGAAAGGTTTTGTCCGTCGAGCGGCTTGTCGCCGACGCGCTTCACGCCCGCCATCGCCGTGAGCGTCGGCAGCAGGTCAATCGCGCCGGCAATCTCGCGCACCACCGTGCCGGACTGAATGCCGCCGCCGGGCCATCGGATGAAGAACGTCGAGCGCACGCCACCCTCGTCGGTCGAACCTTTGCGACCCTTCATGCCGTTGTTCCAGCGCCACGAGTTCGGGCCGTTGTCCGAGAAGTAGATCACGATGGTGTTGTCAGCGAGCTTCAG